>Ga0209117_1000379_pt1 | contig 20269 bp, 16 predicted proteins | sample BlaSpr_A8_OM2_M2_FD_187978 | JGI IMG/M metagenome (GOLD analysis project Ga0209117, IMG submission 187978) | Forest soil microbial communities from Thunder Bay, Ontario, Canada - Black Spruce, Ontario site 2_A8_OM2_M2 (SPAdes) (version 2) | ecosystem: Environmental > Terrestrial > Soil > Boreal...
AAGCCGATGAAGCGCTGTTGCGCGCGCTGCGCGACGAACTGGAAACGCGACTGGCAAATGCCGCGGCGCTGTTTCCTCAGGATGGGCAAGGCAATGGACTGGGCGAAAGGGCCTGGCTGCAACTTCTCGAGAAGTGGGACAACACCCTGTCCAACGCGTTGCAACTGGCGCCGCAAAAAGGCCTGATTGCCGAGGATCTAGACGCCGAGACAGAACGGTTATACACCGACCACGTAGCGCCACAACGCGCCCCGCGACGCGTGGGCGCTCCCGGGAGCCGGGCGGCGGTGCGCAACTACTGTTCTCAGGTATTTCGCCAGGCGCGGCTGTGGGAACGCTTGCAGAAATCCGTGCGCGTCGCGCCATTTACTTTTCCGGGTGATCCCATGCGTCTGGACTACCTGTATCGCCGCAATGGCACGCAGGGATTTGTACAAACGCTGAGTGTCACGCGGGCGCCCGGGGACGCCAAACTTTTTGCCTACACCGCCGAACGCATCGCCAAACTGGCTGCCAGCGAATTCACCGCGGTTACCGACGTGGCGTTGCGGCCGGAAAACGACCGGCACCGTTTTGTGCGGGATACTTTGCGCGATGCCGGCATTGAACCGGTGCCCATGGAAGGTTTTGCGGTGTGGGTGGCGAAGTTGCGGCCCATGCTGCAATAGCGACGCGGATTCGCGCTACCTTTTTGATCTCAAAGACGCACGCAGGGTGGCTTCAAAAAGGCAGTAAATACTTGCTAAGCGGGAGCAGAACTAAACCAGCGGCTCGCTCCAGTTTTCCAGCGTTTCTTTTACTTTGTGCAGAAACTGATGAGCGATGGCGCCATCGACCACCCGGTGGTCATAGCTGAGCGTGACGTAGCACATGGAGCGGATGGCGATGGAATCGTTGATCACCACCGGCCGCTTCTCGATAGCGCCGAGACCCAAAATGCCGACGTTGGGCTGGCTGATTACCGGCAAGCCAAACAAGCCTCCGAAAACTCCGGGATTGGTAATGGAAAAAGTGCTCTCCTGAACTTCCTCGGGCTTCAGCTTCTTGGACCGAGCGCGTTCGGCAAGATCGTTCATGGTGCGCTGAATTCCGAGCAGATTTTTTTCGTCCGCGCCCTTAACGACCGGAACTAGCAGCCCCCAATCGAGCGCCACCGCGATGCCGATATTGATCTCTTTGTGCATCACCACATTGGTTCCATCGAGCGAAGCGTTCAAGGTGGGATACGCGCGTAAACCCGCAACCGCGGCTTTCACGAAAAAGGGCATAAACGTCAGCTTGGTTTCGTAGCGCCTTTCGAACTCATCCTTGGCTTTGGCGCGAATCGCGGCCACCTTGGTCATGTCGATTTCATCGACGGAATAGACGTGCGGCGAAACGTGTTTGGACATCACCATGTGCTCGGCGATTTTCTGGCGCATGGGGGTCATGGGAACGACTTCGTAGTTGCCGAAATAAAGTTTTTCGCGTGGTACGCCAACTTCCAGGGTGACTTGTGATGGCGCTCCCGATGATGGCGGCGGAGGTGTTTGCCGCGCCGGTGCGGATGGCGCTGCAGATGGGGCCACGCTGCGGGCCGCTGGAGCCGCTTCGTCCTGCTTCTCGGACTGGGCGAGATACGCTTCGATATCTTCCTTGGTTATGCGTCCTGCGGCGCCGGTGCCTCCGACCGCGTTGAGATCGATGCCATGTTCCTTGGCCATGCGGCGGACCAGCGGCGAACTGTGAATGCGTTCGTTGCCGGACGGGGGTGCTGCGGCGGCCGGCTTAGGTGCGGACGAAGCCTGGGCGCTCGGCGCGGGAGCCTGTTTTGCCGGGGCAGGAGGAGTGGCGGAAGCCGCTGCTTTTTCCGTTTTTTGCGCTTGCGGAGCAGGCGCGGAAGCGGCAGGCGCTTCGGCGGCCGCGCCACCAGCGCCGTCAATTACGGCAACGACGGTCTGGATCGGCACGGTCTTGCCTTCGCCAAACTTAATTTCTTTGAGCACCCCCGCGGTAGGAGAAGGAATCTCGGCGTCCACTTTGTCGGTGGAAATCTCAAACAAGGGTTCGTCGCGTTCGACTTTGTCGCCGGGCTTTTTCAGCCACTTGGTGATGGTGCCTTCAAAAATGCTTTCCCCCATTTGGGGCATTACGACATCTACGGGCATGAGCACTCCTCTGATACGGAAATTATAGCTCACCACGACCGTCCGCACCGAATTAGCCGGCGGGACGGTCCACCCTGCTTTCTTAATACCTGGCCTTTTTAATACCTAACCAGGGCTAGGGCGGCATCAAAAATCTTTTTCGCGTTAGGCAGAAAATATTCTTCCAGCGACGGTGCGTAAGGCACAGGCGTGTCCAGCGAGGTAACGCGCATCAGCGGCCCGTCCAGGTCACCGAAGGCCTTCTCGCAGAGTATCGCGGCAATCTCTCCGGCGATGCCGCCAGTTTTTGTGTCTTCATGGACCACCAGGCAACGGTTGGTTTTTTTCACGGAAGCAAGAATGGTTTCTTCATCGAGAGGCAACAGCGTGCGAAGGTCGACTACTTCGGCTTCGATGCCTTCTTTCGAAAGAGCTTCGGTGGCTTCCAATGAAGTATGCATCATGGCTGCGTAGGAAAGAATGGTGAGGTGGCGGCCTGCGCGGCGGACCACGGCTTTTCCGATGGGCACGGTATAGTCTTCGACGGGCAACTCTTCCTTGATACGGCGATAAAGATATTTGTGCTCGAAAAAAAGCACCGGATTATTGTCGCGAATCGCGGACTTGAGCAATCCTTTGGCGTCATACGGCGTCGAGGGATAAACCACTTTTAGTCCCGGGGTGTGCACGAAATACATCTCAGGATTCGCGGAATGAAATGGTCCGCCGTGCACACCGCCGCCGGATGGCCCGCGCACCACGATGGGCGCCGGCGCTCCCCAAAGATAATGTCCCTTGGCGACATAATTGGTGAGTTGATTGAAACAGCAGGCGATGAAGTCGATGAACTGCATTTCCGCGATGGGCCGCAGGCCGAGATAACTCATGCCGCAAGCCGCGCCAATGATGGCGCTCTCGCTTATGGGCGTATCGATAACGCGCTCCCAGCCGAAACGCTCGAGCAATCCTTCGCTGGTTTTGAAGGCGCCGCCATACACGCCCACGTCTTCTCCCAGGAGGACCACGGTGGGATCGCGTTCCATCTCTTCGAACATGGCTTGTTTGATGGCTTCGAGAAAGGTGGTTTCCACGATGGTTGCGGTGGTCATCGTCGAGCCTTTCTTTTTGGCTTACGAGCCGCAACCGAAGCATTCTTCTTTTTGCCGGGCGAAGGAGTTTTCACGGGCGAACGAGTTCCATTTGAAGACGGAGTATCTCCAAAATGAATTGGAGCATTTATGCCGGTGGACGATTTACCAGAGCCGAAGCCTTCCACCTTCCAAACCGCTTCGACGCGCGACTTCGGCGGAGTGACTTCCGCGAGCGGGCGTTCCCACCGCGCGGCGATTTTGTGGCATGCGTCTCCGGTGCAATAGACACCTGTTTCGGCGAATTCCGGGGGCGGCGATGGAGAATCCTCCGCGTACTCACGCTCGGCATCGAGCAAAGTTGCGATTTTATCCGTGATTTCCTTTTTGCTTTTGTGGTCCAGCAACTTTTCATCGAATAAATATCTTTCGTGCAACGCGATGGGGTCGCGCTTCTCCCAGTATTCCTTCTGCGCCACCGGGACGTAGCCGGCGGCATCGTGCTGCGCGTGACCGCGGCGGCGAAATGTTTTGGCTTCGATCAAGACGGGGCCATCGCCTGCTCTGGCGCGGTCGACCGCTTCCTTCGCGGCGGTGTACATGGCGACGACGTCGTTGCCATCGACGATATAGCTGGCAATCCCGTAGGCTTTGGCGCGATCGGCGAGATTCTCAAGCGGAACCTGTTTGCGCACCGGAGTGGAATAAGCCCACAAATTATTTTCCAAAATCAAAACGAAAGGAGCTTTTTGCACCGCCGCGAAATTTAATCCCTCGTGAAAAACGCCGGTGGAACTGCCGCCATCGCCAATCCAGGTCATGGCCACAATTTTCTGCCCGAGGTAGCGGCCGGCCATGGCCACGCCGGTCATGACCGGAATGAGATCGCCGAGCATGGAAATTGGCGAAACGATATGCAAATTATCGAGATCGCCGAAATGGCTGGTGCCATCCTTGCCGCGGGTTGGCGAAGTGTATTTGGCCATGTGCTGGGTGAAAATATCGCGCGGGGGAACGCCTTTGACCAGCAGCGCGCCGATATTGCGGATCATCGGCGCGAGCCAATCTTTTTTTTCGAGGGCGTAGGCCGCCGCGACAGAGACAGCCTCCTGCCCCAGGCTGGAATAAAGTCCGCCAACAATTTTATTCTGGCGGAAAAGATTGGTCATGGTGTCTTCGACGGCGCGATTGAGACGCATGTAGTAATACAAATCGAGATGCTGGGCGCGGGTCAATTCGCGTTTCATAGCGTTTCCTGAAGCGCCGGTATTTCCAGGGACGGCAACGAACTTTTTTGCATTTGCAAACCAAATACTTCGCCGAACTGACGGGTCAAGCTGGCGGCGATTTCGGTACTTGGAACTGATCGGCCCAATAATTTTTCGAGCGAGGTGGCTTTTCGTCCCAGAATTCCGCACGGCACGATCAAATCGAAATAACGCAAATCGGTTGAAACGTTGTAGGCAAATCCGTGCGAGGTGACCCAACGGCTGAGGTGCACGCCGATGGCGCCCAACTTTTCGCTGCGCGCCGGCGCGCCAACCCACACTCCGATCTTGCCTGGCTCGCGGCCGGCGGCGATGCCCAGTTCCGCTGAAGCGCGAATCATGACTTCTTCCAATGAGCGCACGTACCAGCGGACGTCCTTGCGCAAGGCGGCCAAGTCCAGAATGGGGTAGCCGACGATTTGTCCGGGTCCATGATAGGTGATGTCCCCGCCGCGATTGGTTTCCTGAAGCTCGACATTTTTCTGGCGCAAAACATTTTCGGAAGCGAGCAGATGCGCACGATTACCATTTCGGCCGACGGTAATGACGTGAGGGTGCTCGCACAGCAGGAGGACGTTGTCGATGGCGCCGGTTTTTCGCGCGGCGACTAGCCGCTCTTGCACCTCGAACGCCGCCGAATAGCGGATAAGGCCGAGGTCGATGATGAGGCAGGTGCTCATGAATGATTGCAAGAAGAGAAACTTTTTCAGAAATGATGGTACGCGCGGAGGACGTTGTTAAACGTTAATCTGCAAACCCCGCACGGACGCAAAGGCATCGCCCATCCCTTCCCAAATTGTGGGATGCGCGTGAATCATGTTCATCATGTCATCGATGGTGCCTTCCAGGTTCAACACCGCGGCAGCCTCCGCGAGAATTTCGGTGGCCAGCGGGCCGATAATGTGAATGCCAAGCACTTCGCCAAATTTTTCGTCGGAAACCACTTTGATGAATCCGCCGTGATTACCGAGAATTGTGGCTTTGCTGTTGCCCACGAAAGGAAACTTCCCCGTCTTCACGGCATGTCCTGCGTCGCGTGCCTGCTTTTCTGTTAATCCGATGGAGCCGATCTGCGGTTCGCAATAGGTGGCATTGGGAATGCGCGTTTTGATGATTTTGTGGACGGGCTTTCCGGCGATGCGCGTTACCGCGACGATGCCTTCCATCATGGCCGCGTGCGCCAACTGCGGCATTCCGGCGACGATGTCGCCAATGGCGTAAAGCCCTTTCTCGGCGGTTTCCATGTTTTCATCGACGTGCACAAAGCCGCGGTCGAGTTTGGCTTTGGATTTTTCCAAGCCGCAATTATCGGTCATAGGTTTGCGGCCGACGGCAAGGAGTAATTTTTCGGCCTGGAGCGTTTGCGTTTTCCCTTCTTTGTCCTTGAAGGTGACGTTGACACCGCTGGCGTCTTTCTTTACCGATTCCACGGTGCTGCTGGTGAAAATATTTATGCCCTTTTTCTTGTAGGTTTTTTCCAGTTCCACGGAAATTTCCTCGTCTTCGACAGGAACAACGCGCGGCAAGGATTCGAGAATGGTTACCTGCGTGCCGAAAGACTGATAAATCGAAGCGAACTCGACGCCGACGGCGCCGGCTCCTACCACGATCAAAGTTTTTGGAATTTCCGGCAATTCCAGGATGGAGCGGTTGGTCAAGATAGTTTTGTGGTCCGGCTCGATGCCTGGCAGCGCACGCGCTTCGGAGCCGCTGACCATCAGAATATTTGCGGCCTCGATGGTGGATTTCTTTCCGTCTTTATCGACGCTGACGCGGCCTGGACCTTCATAGCGGCCCCAACCCTGCACGAATTCGACTTTATTTTTTTTGAAAAGAAATTCAATGCCCTTGGCGTGCTTGGTTACTATCTTATTTTTGCGCGCGAGTACGTTAGCCCAATTAATTTTAAGCCCGCTAACCTCGATCCCCAGCTCCGCGGCGTTTTTCATGTGGTCGTAAATATCCGCGTGGTGGAGCAAGACCTTGGTGGGAATGCAACCGACGTGCAGGCAGGTGCCACCAAGAAATGGATCCTTTTCCACCACCACGGCTTTCAGGCCCAGTTCACCGGCACGGATGGCCGCCACGTACCCGCCGGGGCCGCTCCCGATAATCGCCACATCGTATTTAGGCACTCGCCCTCTCCTTCCGGGCAGCGCCCGGGTATGGCTGTCAGGTGTTGGCCAAGAGAGACATTCTCCGGCAGCCACACGACAGCAAACTGGCAATATTACCAGCCGCTCACGACGCTAGCAACTTCCCGCGTTGAGGCTAATCCGTTGCATGGGCCGCGATTAACAAATGCGGGACGGAAAATTTACAAATTTCAGACAAATCGTCCGCGTGATTGAGATTAAGATGCCCGCGTTAGCTGCGAGTGAAAGGGCATCGCGATGAAAACCGTTCTAGCTGCAGGGATATATCTGACATTGGCGCTAGGCTTGCAGGCTCGCGCGGAGACAGCTCAGGGCCTTAGCACCCCCGTGGCGGCGGCCGAACGCGGGTTATCCGGCTGCTCCGGCCCAAACGGCAATATCTTCAATCTGGAACCGCGAAATAACGCCGTGACGCAATCCGCGATGTCGGTTGCGTTCCTGCCTAATCGTGTGGCGCCCAATATAGATCTGGTGGTGGCTACCGCCGCGGATGGCCGCGGCGCCAGCACAAACCCGAACCAAACACTTGCGGCCGCGGACGCTTACTATGGACAACGGTCCAATTCCAATTGTGCTCCGGATTTCGAAGGGGGGCTTCCGGCGATTAATAATGTATTCGATCTGTTTCTGCCGTTTGGAAGTCCCACGGTGGTTGCGGACCCCGCGCGAGACGCTTTTTTCATCGTGGACCTGAGATTTGGACGCACCCACGACAATAACGGGGTCGGTGTGGTGCGCGCCACCGCGGCGAACTTGCTTAACCCAGCATCCTGCCCGAACGGTACAGAGCTAAAGTCGGCGACTTGCTGGAACACCGGGGCGGTGGTCAACATCACCACGCTCAACGCGTTTCTGTCGAGTCCGCACATGGCGGTCGATCCTCGAACCAGCGGGACCGGAGCGGGGGACCTGTACTTGACGGTGACGGAGCAAAACCCAAATGGTTCGAACACTCATATTTCACTGACGGCCTGCACGAATGCCACGTTCAATTGCAGCGGGGCAATTAACCTAACGGGAGCGGATGTACACGCGGATTTGTCATGGGTGGAGGTTCGTCCCGATGGCTCGATCACGATTTCTTATAGAAACACTACGTTCCCGGGCATCAACGCTGAAGATATAAAATTTATCAATTGCACGCCTCGCGGCGCGCCGGCCACGCCCATATGCAGCTCGCCGGTTCTGGTAATGCACGAGACGCAACCCATCTTCGTCGCGTCACCCGGGAATGTGGCGATCAGCGACGTGCTGTATCCCAAGCATGCGCATCGGCCGGAGTCGGGCAACGCAGTGACAACTTTTCTGGTTTATGACCGCTGCGAAGTACCGGAGCGCGTGCCGGGCGGTGCGAGCGGCAATTTCTGTCCGAAGACCGACGTGGTGATGACTTTCTCGACGGATGGGGGTCGTTCCTGGTCGCCGATTTCCAAGGCGTCAAATGGCGCGGGGCAGCAATTTTTTGGCGCTATCGCGCTGGACGCGTCCACGCGAACGATAAACATCGCGTACTATTCGACGGAAAACGATCCTTACGCTCAACGATTGCAGGTTTTTCTGGCACCGATACTTCGAAATCAGACATGGGTGAGCAGCACTCAACTGCTAACGACGGGAGTCGCGGATCCACAATCGGTCTCGCCGTTCGTGGTGGGTTCGCCGGTGACGGGCTTCGGCGATCGAATCGGCGTGGCCGCTGGCGGTACGGGAAGCGGAGGACACAGTCATGTTTACACGACTTTTTCGTGGAACAGCGTTCCTGGAATTTATGACGGTGTGACAAATCCGGATATCAACAATCATTTGACGCGTTTTGACTATTAGAGAGTGCTGATTTCCCGCTGAGGAGAAAATTCGATGCGCAGATACCAAATTGCAGCGATCGCGATTGTGGCTACGGTCTCGGTCGCCGGAGTGAGTGCACAAGAGGCAGTGAAACCGGGAAAGGTCGGGCAAACTGCGGTTGCGGACAAAAAGGCCGCGCGTGTGCCGCAGGCCTTTCAAAACTTCCGTATCAGGCCTTCCGCACCGCTACGTTTTCTGGCGTCGGGCGAAGGCCGAGGATATTTGGAGGCTGTCGATCATCCTCTCGCTCAGTATCTGTCAACCGCTTTTGGTGGAAAGGTAGAGCAAGCGATTGCGCCAGAACCGCAGCTTGCGGAGGAACCTCTCACGAATGAATCAGTGCAGCCGGAATTGACTGCGACGGCGCCAGTAACATCTTGCAAGGCGAATCTTGGGAAGCGATTCAATCTGGAACCACGCGCCAATGCTGTGCCGCAAAATCAAGGGTCGGCGGATTTTATCATCAACGGAATTGCGCCGAACAACGATCTGATCCTGCAGGTTGCCAATGATTGGCGCGGAAATCTGACCTCTGGCGTCCGATGGGATCAAAGCGTGAGCGGCTATTACGCGCACAGATCTTCGGTGGGAGATTGCAGCGTTCAATTCGAAGGCGGCTTTCCGAGCTTTTTATTTCAAGGGAACACGGAGATGGGGGTAGGCGATGCGGTAGTGGTGGCAGATCCGGCGCGCAACGCTTTTTTTGTTGCCGACCTGCGTTTCGGGCCGATTATCGGCGTCGCTCTATTCCGCGCTTCGGCGGCGACGCTAAGCAATCCGGCATCGTGCCCCGCAGGCACTCATACAGAAGCTCAAGCGGAATCCTGCTGGAAGGTTACGGCGCCGGCGCTTCTTTTTCCTCAGCCACAGACGGATTACGCGGGCGATCAGCCGCGCCTCGCCGTGGACGAACGCAGCGCGGGCAAGGGCGCGGGTGACGTATACGTAGTGGAAACGGAATTCGATTTCAACGCGCAGACCAACCGAATTTACCTTGTGGCGTGCACTAATTTGTTGAAGTGCGGGAAGACTCTGCTTATCAGCGGTCCGGACGTCGCGAGCGGATACCCTTACGTGCAAGTGCGGACGGATGGGATGATCACCATCAGTTATGTGGAAGTGAATTCGAATGGCAGTGACAGCGTGCGGTTCGTTACGTGTCGCCCCGCTGGCGCACCGTTATCTCCGGTTTGTGGCGCGGCAAACACGGTTACGACAATCCTCAGGCCGGTGACGTTCACTGGAGGCAACGGACAGTTGGTCAATATGAATTTTCCTCTTGCCGCGACGTATCCCAAACACGCAAACCGCTTCGAGGCGGCGGGTAAATTCACAATTTTTCTTGTTTACGAAGATTGCAAAGATGTTTACAGCCAAGGCCACGGGAATCCGGACGTGTGCATGAATGCCGAAGTGCGAATTACGCATTCCACCGATAACGGAGCCAGCTGGTCCGCGCCTGCATCGCTGGATACCACGGACGGGCATCATTTTTTTCCGGGTATCAGCACGGACGAATCTCGTGGAACGGTGAACGTGGTTTACTACAGCACGGAAGGCGATGCCTTCAGACACAACGTGCGGGTGGTATTGAATCAGATCGCGGCGCACTCGACGGCGCCCGGCGCTGCTCAACTGATCACCACGACGTTCGAACCAAGCGACCGGGATCCGGGAAATCTGGGCGCATTCCTCACAGACGGATTCGTAGGAGTAATCGCGCGGGGCACGGGGATGCCCGGAGCCAGCCGCTTATACATTTCGTTTGATTCGACGAGTTCCAACGGAACGTACAGCGGCCAACCACTCTCGGAACAGAACAACCACCTTCGTTTATTTACTTTTTAAATTGAGATTTTTTCAACTGAGGGCGGAGCGGAATTACTTATTGTCGCGGCCCCTTGAAATGGTGCGGGATTCCGGACTCCTCGGCGACCAATCTTCGGGAGGGAAAGCGATGCGCCAGAAAGTTGGTCGCGCCGCAGAAAATTCCAGCCCAACTTCACATTTTCCCCCGCGGACCGGGCCGAGAAAAACGATGTGGCATTCCTGGTCTTCCAAAGTGCGCTGATTCTTCAATGTTACGGTGCCACCGCTGGTCAGGCGCGTTCTTAATAGAATCAGCGCTCCGTGAGCGTTAATAGCCAGTGTTTCGGCTTCTTCCTCGAAGCGCTTATGTGCCGCGTCCTCGCCAGTGATCATCACGCGGACCTGCATGAGCACTCGCTGGCTTCGCCTGCGGGTGAGGGGATTGTTCGTGTTGGTGGTGGGATTGCCCATGCCGCTCACTTCACTATACCTGCTGCAAGGGCGTTGTCGAGTCGCTTCCGGCGGAAGGGTGCGAAACGGAAACCTGGCAGCTAAGCTTCTTTCGCTACGGGATTTCGTTCAGCGCGCTTTTCTGTGCCCGGTTCCGGGCGTTGTTCCGAACGCTGCTCCGTGCGTTGTTCCGTGCGCTGCTCCACGGGAATATACCGGCGTTCGTCTGCGCCAAGATAAATCTGCCGGGGACGGGCGATTTTTTGTTCCGGGTCCAAAAGCATCTCTTCCCACTGCGCGATCCATCCGGAAGTACGTGGTATGGCGAACAGCACCGGAAACATGGTCATGGGGAAACCCATGGATTGATAGATAAGGCCGGTGTAAAAATCCACGTTGGGATAAAGTTTGCGCTTCACGAAGTATTCGTCTTCCAGCGCGATGCGCTCGCACTCCAAAGCAATCTCCAGGAGCGGATTCTTGCCCATCAGGTCGAATACTTCATAAGCAATTTTCTTGATTATGCGCGCGCGGGGATCATAGTTTTTGTAAATGCGGTGGCCGAAGCCCATTAATTTCGTTTCTCCCGCTTTAACGCGTTTGATGAATTCCGGCACTTTCTGCACCGAGCCGATTTCCATCAACATATGCAGTACTTCTTCGTTGGCGCCACCATGCAGTGGACCATAGAGCGCGGCGATTGCGGCGGCCATTGCCGAATAGGGATCCACATGCGAGCTGCCCACGCCGCGAATGGTGTTTGTCGAACAATTTTGTTCGTGGTCGGCGTGCAAAATAAAAAGCACGTCCAAAGCGTGCTGCAGTGTGGGGTTGGGCCGGTAACTCGCTTCGCTGGTGCGGAAAAGCATATTCAAGAAATTTCCGGGATAACTCAATTCATTGTCGGGATAGATAAAAGGCATCCCGAGGGAATGACGGTAGGAAAAAGCGGCAATGGTGGGCATTTTTCCGATAAGCCGGTAGGTCTGCTTCTTGCGCGAGTCAGCGTTAAACACATCCTTGGCATCATGATAAAAGGTGGATAACGCCGCAATCGTGGAGATCATCATGCCCATGGGGTGGGCGTCGTAGTGAAAGCCATCCAGGAATTTCTTGATGCTCTCATGAACGAACGTGTGGTGCGAAATATGGTAGGTGAAATCCTTTAGCTGTGAGGCGGTGGGAAGCTCGCCGCGCAAAAGTAAATAAGCGGTTTCGAGGTAGGTACTTTTCTCGGCAAGTTCTTCAATGGGGTAGCCGCGATAACGAAGGATGCCGGCGTCGCCATCGATGTAGGTCACTCTGCTGATGCAGGACGCGGTGTTGTTGTAGGCCGGGTCGTAAGTCATCATGCCAAAATCGTTGTCGTGCACCTTGATCTGGCGCAGGTCCATGGATTTTATGGTGCCGTGGGTGATGGGAATTTCGTAGCTTTTGCCGGTGCGATTATCGGTGACGGTCAAAGTTTCACGGGGCATGAAAACAGCCTCAGACTTTCTTTTCGAGCGCAGCAGGCATGGCGGATGGGTCCGCAGGCTGGAGCGAAAGCGGCGGTAAGCGCCTGCTTCTTTTCTACTTTACACCAAAAGAAAGTCGACCGGAAATGGGAGGGAAGGTTGCGGGGAAGAAAGGGGTGGGGGTGGAAAGGAGGGGGGCGGAGTGAGGCGAGCACCCAGAAATATGCCTCTTGACAATAGTCGTTATAACATGTATTATTGGAGGCGTTGGGAATCAAGGAGGCGCATCATGATTCAGGTTCGCAAGAGCAATGAACGCGGCCACGCAAACCACGGCTGGCTGAACACGCGATTTACGTTTTCGTTTGCGGATTACTATGACGCAAAATTCGAGCAATTCCGGACGCTGCGGGTGATGAATGACGACCGCATCGCCGGAGGCGGCGAATTCGGGATGCATCCGCATCGCGACATGGAAATTGTTACCTACGTTTTGGAAGGCGCGCTGAAACATAGCGACAGCATGGGAAACGGCTCGGTGATCGGGCCGGGTGACGTGCAATATATGAGCGCTGGGACCGGCGTACGGCACAGCGAGGCGAATGCCTCGAAGACCGAGCCCGTGCATCTCTACCAGATCTGGATGTTTCCGGAGAAGCCGGGGATGAAGCCGGTCTATGACCAGAAAAACTTCAGCACCGACGAAAAGAAAGGCAAATTACGTTTGGTAGTTTCACCGGACGGGCGTGAAGGCTCGGTGAAAATCCGCCAGAACAACGAACTGTACGCGACGGTGCTGGATGCCGGCGAATCAGTGCGACATACGCTGAAACCGGAACGATATGCGTACGTGCAAGTCGCGCGCGGCACGGTCAAGTTGAATGGGCAGGAACTGGCTGAGGGAGATGGCGCGGCCATTTCGAACGAGAAAGCGCTGGACATAACCGGCGTCAAAGATGCCGAGGTGTTGTTGTTCGATTTGGCGTGAAGCGAGGTGGGGAAACTGCCCACTGCCGAAAAAGTGGAAGGGACAGGATGAATCGTCAGGCTTGGTAAGCGCTGACAAAAATCCTGTCCCCGAAATTTCAAGGCAGATTCAGAGTATCGCCTTCCGGCACGACGAGCGCCTGCTCCTGGTGATGAAAGCGGTAAATTACGATAAGAATTTTTTCGGCACCCTGGGCGGGATCACCGCCTAGATTGGTGTTGTTCACCTTCATGGAAATACCCTGGTGCCCCCGGGCAAAGGAGCGCAAACGTTCCGTGACATTGGCGGTGCTGCCATTCACGCCATAAAACGCGCGAATAATCGTGAAGGCTTCATAGTCATCGCGGTCGCGCCAGTCATCGTTTTGGTAGCGATCGTCGGCGTCGCGGACTGTTTCAGGAATTCCTAGCGGTTCTCTGCGCACTAAAAAAGGGTAAATATCCAGGGAAGTTTTTTCCTGGTAGGTGAACTCGCGTTTTTCGTTTCTATAGTTTCGCGCAAAAATGCGAAGAGTTTTGACTCTTTCCGGAGCGGGATCGCCGCCCAGAGTTTCGTTGCTGATAAAAATTTTTCCGTCGGTGCCGCCTCTGGAAATCAAATCGAGTAAAAGCGCGGTGACATCGGCAACCTGGGTACGATAGCCGTAGGTGGCGCGCACGATGCGCCAGCCTTCGTCCTGGCCGGCAAGACTGGTGCTAAATAGCGCGGCGCCGGCCACAAAAAAGAAAACGGCAAACAAGACCCTGGAATATTTTTTCAGAATACTCATGGTAAGGCTCCTCCATACGCGGCGAAAATCGACGCAGTTATTTCTACTGTAGCTCTGAGCCGGTACCAGGAGGCGGCCGGTTTCTCAGTGTTTAGCTAACTTGTTAACGCTATCCGCGGGTGCGCTGAAATTCGCGCATGAAGGTAGTAAGAGTTTCGACGGCGGCCGGTTCGACAGCGTTATATAGGGAGATGCGCATACCGCCAACGGAGCGGTGACCAGGCGTCCCCACCAATCCAGCGGCTTCAGCTTCCTTGGCAAATTGCTTTTCCACGGCCTCATCGCCGCGCGCCACGCGGAAAACGACGTTCATTTTCGAGCGTGAAGCGGACTCAACCGGGCAATTGTAGAAGCCACCGCTGGATTCGATGGCGTCATAAAGCAGTTTTGCTTTGGTGTTGTTGCGTTTCTCGATGCCGCTAATGCCACCTTCCGAAGTGATCCATTCCATAACCAGACCGAGGATATAAATCGCGAAAGTTGGAGGCGTGTGGTACAGCGACTTTTCTTTGACGTGGGTGCGGTATTGCAGCAACGTTGGCAGATTTTTGTCGGCGCGTTCCACAAGATCTTTGCGAACGATTACCACGGTGACGCCGGAGGGGCCGAGATTTTTCTGTGCGCCAGCGAAGATCAGGCCAAATTTTTTAACATCGATGGGTTTGGACGCGATATCGGAGGACATGTCGGCAACCAGCGGGGTTTCCCCTGTTTCCGGGAGAGTGTGCCACTGCGTGCCCTCGATGGTGTTGTTGGTGCAGATGTGAACGTAAGAAGCGGCCGTGGATAACTTGATTTCGTCCGTTCGCGGCAATCGTGCAAACTTTTCAGCTTCGGTGCTGGCCGCAATATTGTGAAGCACGCCTTTTTTCAATTCGCCAATGGCTTTGGCGGTCCAGGCGCCGGTGTGCAGAACATCCACGGGCTTTCCCGGAAGCGCCAGATTCATCGGGGCCATGGTGAACTGCATGCTTCCGCCGCCTTGCAAAAAAATTACGGCATAGTCATCGGGAACGGCGAGGTGCTTGCGGAGCGCGGCTTCCGCGGCAGCGATTATGCTTTCAAATTCCGGAGAGCGATGGCTCATTTCCATGACGGACATGCCGCTTCCGCGCCAATCGAGCAATTCTTCACGAATGCGCTCCAGGACCGAAAGCGGCAGGGCGCCCGGGCCGGCGTTGAAATTGGAAACGCGATGAGATTTGTGCTGGGAGACTATGGTTGAACTCAAGTTGAGATAATCCTCTCGTTTTAGTAGGCGCGCGGGAGACATGCGCTGACAAGTTCGGTAGTCCAGAATAACAGAAAACGTCAGCGGAGCAGAGTTCAGACATCGGCGTTATACTGAGCGCCGCATATAATTCTCTTTGTTTACTTCAGGAAAATATTTCGTGAAGGTCAAAGGTCAATGAACTCACTCGAATCGGAACGCCGCTACCGGGTTTTGGTAATTGCTTCACATCCGGTGCAATACCAGGCGCCTCTTTTGCGCCGCATGGCTGTCCACCCTCAGCTGGATCTCGAAGTAGCGTACTGCTCCTTGCGGGGAGCGGAGCCGGGGCTTGATCGGGAATTTGGCGTTACCGTGCAATGGGATATTCCGCTGCTGGAGGGCTACTCCTGGAAGCTTGTGCCCAACCGCGGCTCCGGTGAAGATTCGTTTTGGGGGCTGAATAATCCTGGACTGTGGCGGATGATACGCGAGGGGAAATTCGACGCGGTATTTTGCCATACCGGTTATATTCGCGCTTCGTTCTGGATTGCGTTGCTGGCATCGAAGCTCTCGGGCTCGGTTTTTATTTTCGGCACGGATGCCAACCGTCTGGATTCCATGACTGGACCGAAGTGGAAGCAACATGTAAAGCGTGTGTTTTGGCCGCTTCTTTATCGCCTGGCGGACCAGGCTTTTGCGCCCTCCGCGCAAACCCGTGACATGCTGCATTCGCTCGGAATTCCGCTGAATCGAATCACCGTGGTTCCTTTTTGCGTGGATAACGATTGGTGGAGCGAACAATCTTCACTAGCGGACCGAGAGGCAGTGCGAAACAGTTGGGGTGCGTCGGCCACGACCGGCGTTGTTTTAATGAGCGCGAAGCTGCAACCCTGGAAGCGGCCTCTGGATCTTTTGCGCGCTTTCGCTCGGGCAGATTTTCAGGATGCGCTTTTGATATTCGTAGGCGATGGCCCACTACGGGCTCAACTGCAGCAAGAAGCTGCAGCACTCGGCGTTGCCGACCGTGTGCGCTTCCTCGGGTTCGTCAATCAAACGCAACTCCCGGCAATCTACACGTCCGCGGACGTAATGGTGCTTCCCTCGGGTTACGAGGGCTTCGGTGTGATAGTGACTGAAGCGATGCTGTGCGGTCGTCCGATGATACTCACCGACATCGTCGGCTGCATTCAGGACTTGATTGCGCCGGTGGCGCCAGAGTTTGTTTATCGGCCTGGAGATGTGGACGCCCTAACCAAACTACTTCAGCGTGCACTTTCCGACCCGTCCAGACTTGCCGCTATTAGCGACGCCGCGCGCCTTCGCATGAAGACCTGGAGCCCGCGAGAGAATATCGCTGCGATAATTTCGGCCGTGGAAAGCGCCGTGGCGAGACAAGATGGCCGAGCGTCCGGCCGATAGAGACGTTAGGTAACCCTAGCCGGTTCCTGCTAAGATCGTGCATCGCGTTGGCAGAACCCCAAAGGAACTTCACGACTAGCCTCATGCTCCGCCAAGCGGAAAATTTAACAAAAATACTTGCCTGTCCGATAGACAAAGGCCGCCTCCATAAGGCCGACGGCACTCTGCATTGCGAGCTGGGCCATGAGTTTCGCGTCGAAGGCGAGGTTCCCGTATTCGCTGAAACTCCGCGCAGAGAAGAACAGCCAAGCAACATGGCCCCTTGTGATGTCGATGCTAAGGGTACCGTAGATCCTTTTGTGAACGATTGGATTGTAAACACGAATGGGAATCTCTATTGGCATGTCAGGGGCCGTCTACCCCGATATCCCTTCCCGCAATGGCCATTCGAAAGGGGTGACGGGAAAGTTTTCGTCGAGCTCGGCTGTGGTTGGGGCAGGTGGTCCGCGGCAGCCGGCAAGGCGGGGTTCGCGACGCTCGGATTAGACGTACACTTGAATGCTGTTGCCGCCGCATACCGCGTCTCGAGAGAAATGGGTCACCACGGCGAATTTGCATGTGCGGATATCGAGGCCCTTCCGGTTCATTCAGGCACCGTCGACATGATTTTTTCTTACAGTGTGCTGCAACATTTGGATAAGTCCAAAGTCGCCAGAATCTTTAGGGAAGCGTGGCGAGTGCTGAAACCGGGCGCGGCGATGGTGGTTCAGTTACCGAACACTTTTGGAATTTACAATTTACTACTGCAACTCCGCAGGGGCTTCCGTGAGGCGAAAACGGGCACATTTGAAATGAGGTATTGGTCCAGGCGAGCGATTCTCGAAGCGGTGCATACGGCCGGCTTCACGGACGTAAAAATACGAGCCGACGGATTTTTTAGCCAGAACCCGCAACTCTCCGATTTGGATCTTTTGACGCCGATGGGAAAATTGGTAGTGCTGGTGTCACATGCGGCGGTGGCTACCGCGAACCGGGTGGCGCCGCTGATAGCGTTCGCCGATAGCCTCTGGGTGGAGGCACGGAAACCCGATTGATCTACCCAAGGACGCGGCTCGCTCGCGCATCCCGCGTCCGGCAAGCACAGGTTTTTACAAGCCCACTTTTTATGCAGGACTACAGGGATGCAGGGACTGTTCTAAAGCCACGCCCGTTGAGCGCATCGGCCTCCGCGAATCTTGACCTGATTCGGGCGGTTGCCCCCTGGGCGGTTATGTGGGGACACTAGAAGGAAGAGCTAGCGTGCCAATGGATCACATAGTTCGAAAGGGAAGGAACCTTTGTTTGTGATGATGACTCGCGAAATCCAGAGTGTGGCCGCGGAGTTTCGGCGCCGCCCTGCGTGGACAATCGCTTCGATAATTATTGCCGGCGTGACAATTGTGGTGGCGTCGAGGCTTATCGTTAACGAGGATTTTGTTGGGATGGCTTATGCGGCGATGATTTTCGCCGGAGCAGCCGCGGCTGTTGCAGTTCTCAGGAATTGGCGCATTGGTCTATATTTCTTTCTGGCCTGGCTGATGTTCGAGGATCTCGCTCGCAAGTATTTGGGGAACAACATGGCCATTACTTTCGGCAAGGACGTCTTGGTTTGCGTGGTGTATCTGGCCTTTTTTCTTGCGTTTCGCCGCAAGCAAACGCAAAGCTTCCGGCCCCCGTTTTGGATTCCGTTGGCCATATTTTTTTGGTTCGGAGTCATGCAGGTTTTCAATCCGGAGTCTCCGAGTTTTTTCTTTGGGTTGTTGGGGCTGAAAATATATTTTCTTTACATACCGCTGATGTTTATCGGCTACTCGCTGGTTGAAACCGAGGAGGATGTCAGGTGGTTTTTGAAATTCTGCCTGGCGATTGCCATTGTTATAGCCAGTTTGGGGGTTGCTCAGGCGGTGATGGGACATACTTTCCTGAATCCGGCGGTAATTCAGGAGGACATCCGGGAGCTTTCGCAGAATTACCGCACGGCGCCAATTTCCGGGGCGCTGCTTTATCGTCCAAATTCAGTATTTGTCAGCACGGGGCGTCTTCAATTCTATCTGGTTCCCGCATGGCTTCTGTCTGTCGGATTCGCGGGATACCTTTTCCTTCGCGACCGCAGCCGCGGTGCACGCCTCCTTGCAACAGTTGCGCTGGGAATCTGCACGCTGGGCGCGATGATGGCTGGCGCTCGCAGCACTATCATGTGGGTTTCCATCAGTACGATTATCTGTATAGTTGCTTTTCTTTGGGGTGCGCCGTGGAAGGAGGGAAAAGCTCTGAAAGTAACACGTGCAATTCAGCGTGTACTGATTGTGGGCGCCCTGGCAATAGGCCTGATGATTGTTTTTTACCCGGAAGCGGTCGCATCGCGATTCGAGTTCTATTTCGAGACGCTTCTTTCTGCGGGCTCTAACAACGAACTTGCTTACCGGACGCAGGCGTATCCCTGGCACAATTTTTTGCTGGCTTTTGATTATCCTGGATGGGGACTCGGGCATGGCATCGGGACAGCGTCGCTTGGGATTCTGTATATCGCCCGCATTCTGAAAGTCCCGCAGCTGGGAATGGGCACCGAAAGCGGTTATGGTGGCCTGGTCATAGAACTGGGGGTGGGCGGATTAATTTTGTGGTTGGTGATGACCACAACAATTGTGATAACGGCGTTTAAGGTGGTTCTGAAACTACGGGGAACGGCCTGGTTTCCGATTGGTTTTGTAATTATGTGGTTTGCCTTCGTGCTTTTATTTCCCCAAACCTTCAGTGGACTCCAGCCTTATCAGGATTACCTGCTGAACGCGCACCTGTGGTTGTTGCTTGGAATACTATTTCGCTTGCCGAGTATTCCACTTTCTGACCGGTTTAATTTTAAGAGTTCTAAGTTGCGTCCTGAGGCAACCTGAATTGCGGCTTGCGGTGATTTCCCCATTCGTGGATCGCCGCCACGGGACGGAACGATGCGTGGCCGAGCAGCTCGAGCGATTTTGCAAGATTCCGGAACTTTTGGAAATTCACCTGTACGCGCAACGCGTTGAGGATTTGCCGGGAGTATCGGCGGGAAAATTTGATTCGTTTTCCGGCAAAATTTTCTGGCACAAAATTTCGCGTCTGCCCGGGCCTCACCTTCTCGGATATGTCTGGTGGATTATCGCAAATCAAGGCCATCGTTGGTGGGATTCCCGGATCCGGGGATTACGGTGCGACCTGCTCTATTCTCCGGGAATTAACGCGTTTGATGCCGATGCCATCTCCATCCATGTAGTGTTCCATGAATTTTATTCGCGGGTGCGTTCACGGTTGCGCCTGCGGGATACCGCGCTGAAATCTTGGCCAGTGGTGCTGCACCGTCAAATGTACTACCGGCTAATTTGTTTGCTCGAATCGTGGATCTACACCCGGAGCACAACTGCACTGTCCGTGATTTCCCGGCACGCGGCGGAGTCGGTTGCAAAAGCATTTGGACGTGACGCCGCCGTAATTCCTCACGGAGTGGATCTCGCCGTTTTCAATCCGGGCGCGCGCAGCGCGGTTCGTGGCAACGCGAGAAAAGCATTACAACTCCAACCCGGAGATTTTTGTTTTCTGCTCATTGGCAACGACTGGAAAAATAAAGGCCTGGATGCCCTCCTTCGCGCCGCCGCTCTCTGCCGCGATCTCCCTTTGAAATTGCTGGTTGTGGGGTCCGACGACCAGCGCCTTTATGAACAACCG
>Ga0209117_1000380_pt1 | contig 20266 bp, 13 predicted proteins | sample BlaSpr_A8_OM2_M2_FD_187978 | JGI IMG/M metagenome (GOLD analysis project Ga0209117, IMG submission 187978) | Forest soil microbial communities from Thunder Bay, Ontario, Canada - Black Spruce, Ontario site 2_A8_OM2_M2 (SPAdes) (version 2) | ecosystem: Environmental > Terrestrial > Soil > Boreal...
GCGTGGACGGCCGCAGCGGGCTATGACATGGCCACAGGCCTGGGAAGCGTAAATATCAGCAATCTGGTTACGAATTGGGGAAGCGTTTCGGGTGTGCCCACTACGACGACGCTGTCGTTGAATCCGACAACGGGCATCCCCCATGGCACTGGGCAAAATGTGAGCGTGAGCATTACCGTGACGCCAAAGAGCGCTACGGGAGATGTGTCACTTATTGTGAAATTTTCTGACGGGACTCCGCTGGGTGTGGATCAGTTCACGCTGGGTGCGAACGGAAGCTTCAGCGGCACGACCAAAAGTTTGCCCGGCGGAACGTACACGGTGAGCGCGCACTACGCCGGAGATGGCACCAACGCGCCGAGCGATTCGAGCCCGGTGACGGTCACGGTGGGAAAAGAAAGCAGCCAAACATTTATTGCGATCCCCACTAGCGCGAGTCTAAATGCGAGTACGGTGACGTACGGCGACAAATTTTTCATTCGAATGTATGTGACAAATTCGTCGGCCGCTATAGGAACAAATGGCCTGCCTGCTCCGCTTTGTGGCGATGTGAACGCAGTAACGTGCCCGACCGGAACCGTGACGCTTTCTGACAATGGCTCGACTATAAGCAGTTTCCATCTCAACAATGCGGGTTACACCCGTGACTTGAATCCGAGCGTCACCACGTTTGTAGGCGGGAAACATCAGATTACGGCAAACTACAGCGGCGATAACAGCTATGGAGGGAGCATCGGAAGCACCACCCTCACGGTCACTCCGGCGCCGTTACAGGTAGACATGTCTAGTGCGATACACCCATTCGTCGGAATATCCTATTCCGTCCAGGTCCTAGGCTCGGCAAACGTCCTCGGTGGCGTTTTGCCGACTGGCACGATTTCCATCTACGACGGCACGACGCTTATCAACGGGCCGCTGGCAGTTGGCGGAACAGGAGGGTTGCCAAATACCTATCCCGGTTTTGTATCGCGCCCTGACGTTACATTTACAACATCCGGGGACCATTCCATCACCGCAAAATATAGCGGAGATTCCAACTACGCTCCGTTCACCACGCAGCCGCAGATTATTCAACCACAGTATCAAACCACAACGAACATGAGCTTGAGCGCTACCAGCGTGCAATACGGCGACAAAATTAAGGTAATCGCTACCGTAACGGGGTTGAAAAGCCCAGTGATCTCGGGACGGATAAATTTCACGACCAACTTCGCTACCGTCCCCGGGGTGACGACCACGCAATCGACGGACGCAAGCGGTAATTCGATACTTACGGCAACGTTTACAGATACACCGCAGCAATCGGAGTGGTATAACGCCGACTACAGCAGCGACGCAAACTATGCTTCATCCGCTACGGGGACTTACGTGAATGTGAATATCCCAGACTTCACGCTGGGGCCGGCGTCGGGTGTGAGCGTCATTCCGGTGGCAGGGCAAGCAGGCAGCGGGCAAATCACGGTTACTCCGCTGAGTCAGACGCCCAGCACGGTGACTTTATCAATGCCTACGTCGGCATTTTCCGGTTACTCGGTTACGTTGAGCCCGCAGCAGGTGAGCTTGAACGGGTCGGCAGGCACGGCGACGGTCTCACTAACACCAGTCGCGGGCGCTACTGCAGCCGCCATCCAGGTGAAGCATGCAGGCTTTTTCGCCGTAAAACGAGGTGATTGGTGGCTATTAAGTTTAGCGACTGGACTGGGAGTTCTTTTTTTGATGGGACTTCCCAACCGTCGTAGGAGAATTCGCGCGGCATTGGGACTGAGCGTGGTTTGCCTATTGTTCTTTATTCTTGGATGCGGAGGTGGTGGCGGCGGTGGCGGCGGCGGTGGACCAACGCCGACAAGCATCGTATTGACAACTTCGAATGCCAAGGTTGCGCAGAACGGAGCTTTCGTGATCACGGCGACTGTAACTGCGAGCAAGCCGCTAACCGGATCGGTCTATTTTTACAATTTCGGAACATCGTACGCGGGCAACATGCCACTGGTTAACGGCCAAGCGAAGACGGATCAAGGATACCTTAGTGGTCCTGGTCTATTCCGTATAACGGCGACATATAGCGGTGATGCGGCCAATTTGCCTTCGACGTCCGCCCCGCTGACACAAGTGATTACCGGAACGGTGCCGGTGACGGTTCAGGCGAACACGGGCGGGACCGTCCACTATTTCAACGTGATGCTAGGGCTGCAGTAGGCGGGGAGGCCGGGTGAGAGAAGGAAAAACGGAGGACGCCCGCCTTCGGAAGGGCGGCCACTACAAGAGTCGGTGAAGGCTCGGTGGGGATGAAAAAGCAGATCCCTCGCTGCGCCTCGGGATGACAGGTACAAAAATATTTCAGAGAAAAAAAAGGCGCAGCGAAGACGCTGCACCTGCCTACAGTAGGCAGGCCACGAAAGAATGCGCGGGTTACTTTGGCTGAACGTCGGGCTTGGGAGCGGGAGCTGTGGGCGCCGGAGAAGGTGGCACGGTAGTGGCGCCGGGGTTGGTAGCGCCGGGAGTTGTAGCAGAGGGTGCGGCGGGTTCCGCGGCTTTGGGTTGAATCGAGAGCAACTCGACTTCGAAGACCAAGGTGGAGTTGGGGCCGATTTCGGCGCTGGGGCCGCGAGGTCCATAGGCAAGATCAGAAGGAATGAAGAGCTGCCACTTGGAGCCTACGGGCATGAGCTGCAGAGCTTCGGTCCAACCTTTGATAACGCCGCTAACCGGGATGGTGGCGGGCTCGCCGCGTTTATAGGAACTGTCAAACTCGGAGTTGTCAATTAAGGTGCCCTTGTAATTGACCACCACGCCGTCGTCCTTAGTGGGCTTGGGCCCGGTTCCTTCTTTCAGAATTTTATATTGCAAACCGCTGGGCAGAGTAACCACGCCATCTTTGGATTTGTTGGCGGAAAGAAATTCGTCGCCGGCTTTTTTGTTGGCCTCTCCGGCGACTTGCATTTTTTGTTCCTGCTTGATGCGCATCTCGGTCTGCAGGGTGGTCAAGGCGGCTTTTACGTCTTCGTCGGTCAGCGCTGATTTGGCGCCGGCAAATGCGTCTTTTATGCCGCGGGAGACGATAGCGGGATCGACGTCGATGGCATCGCGATGCAGGCTCTTACCGATATTCAATCCAATGGCGTAGCTGGCCTTCTCTTTTTGCGTTTTCAGCGCGAGCGGAGTGGAGGTTTTTGCTCCGGCAGTTCCGGCAGGCTGATGTGGTTTGGTTGCGGGAGTTTTCGCGGCAGGCGTTTTGGGCGCTGAGGGTTTCGCTGGGGCGGAAGATTGCGGAGGTTTAGGCGCTGCAGCATCTTGAGAACGACCGGGGGTGCAGAGAAAACCCGCGGCGAAGAGGGTGAGAGAAATTGCGATTGGTTTTTTCATAGCGGATAGTTTCGCATTGAGCGGGGCGATTGCGCAAACGAGAAGATTCGGCAGGAGCAAGGAGCGTTGTTCGAGGGAAAGCGATGCGGCGGGCGACGCTGTGCTAACATTTTCGGGTTGCGCATGAGCTTACGCATGCGATGGGACAGATGGCGATGGCGGCAACGATGAAGGCTTTGCGCAAGATGAAGGCGGCGAAAGGCTTGCAGATGGAGTCAACGCCGGTGCCGGCGATTGGGCCGGGAGACGTGCTGGTGCGCGTGAAGGCTGCGTCGATTTGCGGCACGGATTTGCACATTTATGGATGGGACCGCTGGTCGCAGGGACGAATCAAGCCACCGGTAACGCTGGGGCATGAATTTTGCGGCGTGGTGGAGCGAGCAGGCGAAGAGGTGACGGCGGTAAAGGCGGGGGATTTTGTCAGCGCGGAGATGCATGTGAATTGCGGGCATTGCCATCAATGCCGCATGGGGCAAGCGCACATTTGCCAGAACCTGAAGATTATTGGAATTGACCAGGATGGAGCATTCGCGGAATTTGTAAAAATTCCGGCGGCAAATATCTGGAAGCTGGATCCGGCAATTCCAGAACACTATGGCGCGATTTTGGATCCGTTGGGAAACGCGGTGCACACCGTGCTGGCCGGGCCAATTGCGGGGCAGACGGTGCTGGTGACGGGATGCGGACCGATCGGATTGATGGCGATTGTGGTGGCGAAAGCATGCGGCAGCTCGACAGTGTTTGCGAGCGAAGTAAATGAAGCGCGTCGCGCGATGGCGCTGAGGATGGGCGCGGACGTGGTGATCGATCCCACGGGCGAGGATGCGGTGGCGCGAATATTGGCGGAAACTTCGGGAACTGGGGTGGATGCGTTATTGGAGATGTCGGGGAACCCGACGGCGATACAGCAGGGATTTAAAGCGTTGCGAGCGGGGGGACGCGCGTCACTGCTGGGAATACCTACCGAAACGGTGACGCTGGATCTGGTGAATGACGTGATTTTTAAGGGCGCGACGGTGCAGGGGATCTACGGGCGACGAATGTACGAGACGTGGGTGGAGATGACGGCGCTGCTGAAGGCGAAGCGATTGAACCTGGAGCCGCTATTTGGCGCGCGAGAGGGACTGGAGCAGTTTGAGAAAGCGTTTCAATTTTTGCAAGGCGGGCTGCCGGGGAAAATTTTGCTGTATCCGAATGGCGTGCCGCGATAAGACGGGATTCAAAGGAAGAAAGAAGGCACGGGAGAATGGTTATGAGTGATGGCGTACAGATGAGCAAACAGAATCCGCTGGAATATGTTTCCGCGCAATTGAGCGAGTTGCGGGCCAAGGGTGTTGCGCCGAAGTTGCGAGTGCTGGAAGGCGAGCAGAAAACGGTTTGCACGTTTGATGGCAAAGAAGTGATCAATCTGGCTTCGAACAATTACCTGGGATTGACGACGCACAAAGCGCTACGGCGCGCGGCGCTGGAGGCGGTGAAAAAATTTGGAGTGGGCGCGGGAGCGGTGCGAACGATTGCGGGCACCATGAAATTGCACATGGAACTGGAAGAGCAGATTGCGCGGTTTAAGAATGTGGAAGCGTGCGTGGTGTTTCAGTCAGGCTTCACGGCAAACGCGGGAACGGTTTCCGCGGTGCTGGGCAAAGAAGATTTGATTATTTCCGATGAATTGAACCATGCGTCGATTATTGATGGGGCGCGACTATCGAAGGCTACGATTAAGGTTTTCAAGCACAAGGATGTGAAGGATTGCGAACGGATATTGCAGGAGCACGCGGGATTTGCCGGCAAGAAATTAATTATCACGGACGGTGTTTTTTCGATGGATGGGGATATTGCGCCGTTGCCGGACCTTTGCGGGCTAGCGGAAAAATATAATTGCATCATGATGGTGGACGATGCGCACGCTTCGGGCGTGCTGGGGCGCGCTGGACGCGGCACGGTGGATCACTTGAATTGCCACGGGCGCGTGCACATTCAGGTGGGGACGCTGAGCAAGGCGATTGGAGCGATGGGCGGTTACGTGTGCGGCTCGCGCGAGCTGATTGATTTTTTGTATTTGCGGGCGCGACCGTTTTTGTTTTCCACTTCGCATCCGCCGGCGACGGCGGCGAGTTGCCAGGCGGCTTTCGCGCTGCTGGATTCGCCGGAAGGCGAACGGCTGGTGAAAAAATTGTGGGCGAACACGAAATTATTCAAGCGCGAGTTGAAGAAGCGGGGATTTCAATTCAAGGTGAGCGAGACACCGATCATTCCAATTCATGTGGGAGACGCGGCAAAGGCGTTTGAGTTTTCGAAGAAATTATTTGAGGCGGGAGTGTTCGCGCCAGCGGTGGGATTTCCGACGGTGGCGGAAGGAAAAGCACGAATACGAGCGATCGTGAGCGCGGCGCACAAGCGCGAGCATTTGTTGAAAGCAGCGGAGATATTAGGGGAAGTAGCGAAGCCGCTGGGGATTATTTAGCGTCAATTACTTCCGTGAATGCCGAGCCTCGGCGTGCAGATAAAGCCGAGCTGCCCTTGTTTTAATTGAATCGGCGAATGAACAGGGCAATTTGCCAACCTTGCTATACTCGATGTATGGCGGCTCCAAGAAAAAACTTATTCTTAGTGGATGCGTTGGCGCACATTTATCGGGCGTTTTACGCGCCCATGAACCGCATGAACGCGCCTTCGGGCCTGCCTACCAAGGTTCCTTTTCTGTTTGCCAATATTTTGCGGCGGCTGCTGAAAGACTATAAGCCGGATTATCTGGGCGTGGTGTTTGACACCAGCGGTCCAACCTTTCGCGACAAGTTATTTGACAAGTACAAAGCGCAGCGGGCGCCGATGCCGGATGAACTGTCGCTGCAGTTACCGTATGTGCGGAGACTCTGCGAAGCGATGCGGTTGCCGATTCTGGAGTTTCAAGGGTTTGAAGCGGACGACGTGATCGGCGGGCTGGCGGTGCAAGCGGCAAAAATGGATTTGGATGTGCTGATCGTGTCCAACGACAAAGACATGATGCAACTGGTAGGAAAAAATATTCGCACGCTGCGAACCGGAACGGGCGGGGCGAAGGCGGACGTGATCGTCGATGAAAAAAGGGTGGAAGAGATTCTTGGTGTTCCGCCGGACAAAGTTATTGATGTGATGGCGCTGATGGGCGACACCGTCGACAACATACCGGGCGCCAAAGGAATCGGAGAAAAAGGCGCGAAGGAATTAATACAAAAATACGGCAGCGTGGAGAACGCGTTGGAGCACGCGGCGGAGGTGCCCAATAAAAGGTACCGGGAAGCATTGCAGCAGCAACGCGAGCAGGTATTGATGTCGAAGCAATTGGCGACTATTTCGGTGGACGTACCGCTGAAGCTGGAATTGGAAAATCTGGTGTGGGGCAAGCCGGACCGGATGGCGCTGGAAGCGCTGTACCGGGAGTTGGGATTTAATGCGCTGCTGCGCGAGCTATTGGAAAAAGAAGCCGCGGTGGTTCCGGCGGTTAGCCAGCAAGAGACAGCAGCCGACGCAGCAAGAAATAATTATGGGCAACTGGCGGATGCGGCGGAATTTCGAGCGTATCTGGCGAAGCTTAAGCCGAAGGCGGCGCTTGCGGTGTGGCTCAATCTTGATACCGGAGGACGCGAGAGCGAAGGATTTGGCAGCAGGGTTGTTTCGGTGGAAGTTTCACAAGAAGTGGGAGAAGGCCGATCGGTGTGGGTTGATGAAAAGGGCGAAGTGCTGCAGGCGCTGGCAGGCGTGCTTGCGGACGGAGAGCGGCCGAAAATTGTGCACGACGCCAAATTATTTCATTTGTTCGGCGGGCGAGCGGTCAATCTGGTGCATGCGACGCAACTCTATTCTTATTTATCGAGGCCGACGACGGGCAATCATAATTTTGTGGATGTGGTGATGCGGCAGTCGAGCACGATGATTGGCGGAGGGCCGGGGGAACGAGCGGATCATTTGCACCGGCTTGCGCCTGCGTTGTGGGAACACGTGCAGAAGCAAGAGCTAGCGAGTGTTTACGAGAAGATTGACTTGCCGCTTGCGCCGGTGCTGGCGGAAATGGAGCGCGTTGGAATTGGAGTGGACCCGGCGGCATTGAAGAAGATGTCGGAGTCCATGGAAAAGGAAATACGGAGGCTGGAGAAAGAAATTTGGGAAATGGCGGGGACGGAGTTCAACGTAAATTCGCCGTCGCAACTATCGGACATTCTTTTCAATAAACTGAATCTGCAGCCCAACGCGCGAAGGGGCAAAGCCAAAGCGCGGTCCACGGCGGCGGATATTTTGGAAGAGCTGTCGGCGCAGCATCCTTTGCCGGCAAAAATAATTGAATACCGCGAAATTGCGAAACTGAAGTCCACGTATGTGGATTCACTGCCGAAATTAATTCATCCCGAGACGCGGCGGCTGCACACCAGGCTGTCGCAAACGGGAACCGCGACGGGGCGGCTAAGTTCTTCCGATCCCAATTTGCAAAATATTCCGATTCGCACCGAGCTGGGGCGCGCGATACGGGCGGCGTTCGTGGCGGATCAGGGGAAAGTGCTGCTATCGGCGGATTATTCACAGATCGAACTGCGAATCATGGCGCATTTTTCCGGGGACGAAGTGCTGGTGGAAGCGTTCCGCCGAGGTGAGGATATTCATGCGCGCACAGCCCAGGAAGTTTTTGGCGTAGGACCATTGATGCAGACCGCGGAGCATCGAAGGGCGGCGAAGGCCATCAATTTTGGAATTATTTATGGACTGTCTCCGTTTGGATTGGCGCAGCAATTGGGGATTGAACAAAAAGAAGCAGCGAAGTTCATCGCCGCGTACTTTTCGCGGTATCGCGGAGTGAAAAAGTATTTGGACAACACTTTGGTGGAAACCAGAAAAAGCGGCATGGCGAAGACTTTGTTCGGAAGAATTCGTCCCATCCCGGAAATTATGGCGCCGCAGACGCAATTAAGGAATTTTGCGGAGCGGACGGCGCTGAATTCTCCGCTGCAGGGCACGGCAGCGGATTTGATCAAGCTGGCGATGATCGCGATCCACCGGCGACTTGCCGAAGAAGGCTTCCAGGCGCGCATGATTTTGCAGGTGCACGACGAACTGTTGTTCGAGCTTCCCGTGGATGAGCAGGAGAAGCTCGAGAAGTTGGTTCGCAAAGAAATGGAAAATGTTTACGAGTTGAAAGTGCCGCTGGGAGTGGAAATCGGAGTCGGCCCGAACTGGCGGGATCTGGACTGAGTGGTTCGACGGGCGCCAGTTTTTCCCACGATAATTTCTTTCCTTTGACGACTGCCGGGCGTATAGTGCGCGCAGAATCCGGGTAGTCTCCAATGACAAGCGATAATTTTTGCAGGAGGTGATTTATGCGAGGATTCCTTCTTGTGCTGTGTTTGCTGACGTTCTGGGCGGCAGGAATTTCGTTTGCGCGACAAGACGCCAAAGAAAAACCAAAAGAAAACGCAACGGCCGCCGCGGCTGAAAAGACGGCCGGCGACGATCCGGTACGAAAAAGCCAGGCAAAGCCAAGCGCGGAAGCGATGGCGGAAGCGCGCAAAATGTATGGTTATGATTGCGCCATGTGTCACGGAGCGAAGGGCGACGGCAAGGGGGACCTCGCGGAACAGATGAAACTGGATTTGCGGGACTGGCGGGACGCGTCGAGCATTGCGAACAAGAGCGATGGGGAATTGTTTACGGCGATCGCCAAAGGAAAAGGGAAGATGCCGGGAAGCGAAGGCAACCGCATGTCGGACGCGCAGCGCTGGAATCTGGTGAGCGTGGTGCGATCGTTCGGCGGCAAGGGCACGGTGGAAAAAACTTCGGCGGAGTCCAAACCATAGACGTAGACAGCACGAAAAATTAGGGGATCGCGCAGACCGGAGAAAACCGGGTATGTTACGCTGCTGTGCTGACAGTGCTGATATTTGGTGAAGGAGGATTTTCATGGCGCACTCGCCTAATTTTTTGAAGTTGGTACAAGAAGCAAAAGCGCGTGTGAAAGAGACGAATGTTACGGATGTGAAACGGCGTATGGACGCCGGAGAAAAATTTTTGCTGGTGGACGTGCGTGAAGACAACGAATGGGCGAACGGGCACCTTCCCGGCGCGGTGCACATGGGCCGAGGGATTATTGAGCGTGACGTGGAAAACAAGGTGGCGGACCCGTCGGCAAAGATGATTTTGTATTGCGGCGGGGGCTTTCGGTCGGCGCTATCGGCGGACAATCTTCAGAAGATGGGCTACAAGAATGTGGAATCGATGGACGGCGGGTGGAAGGGCTGGGTTGATGCGGGATTGCCCACCACTAAGTAAGCTGGGACGAACTCTGCGGTGAGTAGATTCGTCAACTTTTTTTGGTTTGTTCTTTGACGATTTTGGCGATGCCGAGGAGTCTGGAGCCGATCCGAAGGCCGGCGCGGTCGGCCGCGAGGCGGTTGATCTCAAAATGAACCTTGTTATCTTCGACCACGAGATTGATGCTGCCGCCCAGCACGGCGAAGCCCTCGGTTTCGCCAACCGTCAAGGCCCTTGACCCCTGAAGACTCCGCAAAATCCTGTCGGATTGATTTTTCTCGGTGACCGGAACAAAAACAATGTGGCACGCGCTCAGTGCATCGTTTTGTGTCTTGGTGGCGATCTCGACCGGATGGCCGCCCACTTTGCGGGTCCGCAATTCCGCCTCAAGGTCCGGGCGGAATGGGTCACGACCAACGATGCAGATCACCAGCGGCGCGGCGGAATCGCGGAATGCCTCCGGAGGCCACTCGATAAATTTCGTAAAATTGTAGAGAAAACCGAGTTTGACTGCGTATTCGGCACCGTCATCAGTCTGAGCAAAAGCTGTAGGTGCAGCAGTAAAGGAAAGCGCCCCAGCGATGATGGCAAAAAAAAAGGCGCGCAAAATTCGGCGCGACAAAATTCGGCGCGAATGGCCGCTGACAACGAAACGGCGGAGCCAAGCGCGTCCGGGACGATTACGCCTATGCAGACGAAGATTCATCAACGGAATCTGTATGCGACCTTGATTCGAAAGTTTCGTCCATCTTGAAAGAGAACCTTCTCGGCCAGGCCATTGCCGGCAGGGTCGGAATATTTACGGTTAAACAGGTTATAGAGGCTTGCCGAGAATTCCCATCCGTTTAGAACGTTTCGGCTGAACAGGGTAACGTTGGGAACAACGTAGGCTGCCGAATATTGGCCCCTTAGTGTCGCTCTGCTACTGACATACTGAAGGTTCATACTGGCGAACACTTTCTGGTTGACGAGAGGAACGCTCAGGCTGGCCTGGAAGAGGTGCCGGGGAGAGTTGGTAAGAAGTAGTCGAACATCAGGGTAGGAGGCATCCTGAAAAGAGTAACTGACCGTGCCCTCCAGCCCTGCCGGCAATTTTCTTTTCAGTTCAAGATCCAGGCCTCGAAGGTCAAGCGATCCGGCATTCTTGAAAACAAAATCTCCATTTGCGGGGTCAACTTGCTCACTGATCAGGCTCCGGATGGGGTAATAAAATCCCGAGATAGTCATCCGGAAGTGGCTGGCAAAGTACTGCTCCCACACCAATTCCATGGTCTTGACGGTCTCGGGCCGGAGAGATGGGTTGGCTTTGTTTCCGGGCGCATCGTAGAAAAGCTCGAACATATTGGGGGAGCGAAAAGACTGGCCATAAAGAAATTTGACGGTGGTTTTATTCCAAGGACTATAGATCAAGGCGGCGCGCGGGTTGACGGTACCGTCAAAAATCGAATAACGGTCGTAGCGGACGCCTAGATTTAGGACCAAGTTTTTGCGAAGGCGAATTTGATCCTGAGCGAACACGGAAAAGGTGCTTGAGGTTTGGTGGCTACTGAAATATTGCACGAAGGGCTGAAGGTCGAAATTGCCCTGATCTTGTTGAAAGTTGTTTCGGTATTCGAAACCGACGCTTAATCGTTGGGACTCCAGGATCTGCTTAGAGAGGGTCGCTTCATCACCCCACCACTTGGCATGGGCAAAGTTTTTGTTCAGCACTCGTGAAGGCCCGCCGGAGGCTGAATAATCGTAAACGTAGACGCCATCGTTATTGTACTGATCGAGGTAGATCCGATTGGTGAGGTCCCAACCGCGGCCAAGCTCGCGGTGGTATTGCAGATCGAGAAAGCCGCGCGCGTCGACGGTGTGGGTTCCGGCGGCGTTAAAGACCGTCCCGAAGGGAGCGGTGGGAATACCCTTGTCGCGAGATGCGAGCAGTCCATGCAATACGAAGCGTCCCCAAGAGACATTGGCAAAGAGCTGGTGAAACTGCTCATCGTCTATGTTCACCGCGATGCCGTTATTGGTGGTGGGAGTGTCAAATTCCTTAAAGAAAAGGCGATCGTGCCCGTGGGAATCATAGAAGGAGCCGGAAAGAAGCAGTTCCAGGCCATTATTAAACTTATCGCCATAGCTGACGCGGCCCTGGTAGGAACCGTAACTGGCAATTTGGCCCGCCACGCTAACCTTTTTTAGATCCCGCCCGTGCTTGGTGATGATGTTTACAACGCCAAGGAAGGCGCTGGCGACATACAGAGAGGAATTGGGACCGCGGATGACTTCGACGCGGTCAATAAGGTCGACGTCTATGGGAAAATCCGTCCCAATCGGAGCGGCGTCGAAAATGCTGTCATTGAGGCGGTGGCCGTCGACCAACACCGCGATGCGGCTGTTGTAGTCTCCGGAGGGTCCATAGCCGCGCACTCCCAGGTAGCTGTAGTTGCGGTCGTAGGTGATATAGAAGCCGCGCACATTCCTTAGTATGTCGGCGAGAGTCCGGTAGCCGAATTTCTGGATTTCTTCGGAAGTGATGATGGTAACGGAGGCCGGAGCTTCGGTGACCTTTTGCTTGAATCCGGATGCGCCGTATACGGAATCAATCTCGATGGACATCAGTTCTTCAAGGCTTAAGTCCAACAAGTCTGGATGGTCGTCCTGGTTCTGCGGCAGCGCGGGGGTGGTACTTAGAAGTAGCAGGAAAGAAAGCATGATCGCGGCGGCCACCCAAAGCTTGCCGGAGCAAAAGCCGTACTTTCGCCTGTTCACCATGTATTTAGGACGATCGCGGCCTCCGACCTAGGAGGCTGCTGAAAGTGTTGACCTATCAATGAGTATTGGATTGCAAATGAGAGGCCGTCGCGGGACGGCAAGCACCTCGTAAGTGACTGATCCGATTCGACGCAAGGGCGCAATACTTGATGCTACCGTTCCAAAAAAGTACTGTGTGCCGCCTCGGTACTAAATTGGTTCTAGCTCGCTGCCGGGCGAGCGTTACGATGTGAAAAGTGCGGGAGTTACGTTCCTGGATGGATGATGTTGTGGAGATTGCTAGAAGGATTTAGCGGGGCAATTTATAGGAAAAAATGGCTGGGGCGGAAGGATTCGAACCTTCACCGTCCTCATTAACAGTGAGGTGTCCTACCAGTTGGACCACGCCCCAGCGGCTTAGTTGGCCGTAAAATGGCCACACATAAGGTAGGCTTCGCCGCAGAGTTGCGCGGCGGAGGATGTTCTAAGATACCACGAGTTGCGGCGCGGTCGCGTCATTGGGGATATTAAAAATATTTACCGCGGATATTACCGGCGGCGGGCGGGGATTTCGCGACTGCAGCTCGGGAGGGGCTTGAAGCGGCCCAGAAAAATGCGACGAAGACCGGTCCTTTCCGGATTTTTGTAGCAAGTGTGAACGCGCAACCGCGACCGACGCGGCGGTTTTCGTGAGCTTCAAAACGTTTACACACTTTGACTCATTCAGCAGCAAAACTATTTTCCGGAAACGCTGACATTCAGTTGCTTTCCTAAAAGTTTTGTCGGAAACTATTCCGTCAAACACATGCCGGGAGCGCTTCCCGGCAGGAGCAAGGTGCAGACTTCCCGGGTAAGGAGTCGCGGTCTGGCACTTTGCGAACACCAAGCGCAACGCTGACATGGCACAAATCTTTCACCGCAGCACCAACTTCATATCGCGCGTAAGCCTGTTTGGAACGCTTTTGTTGGCTGGGTTGGGACTAGTGGGCGTTTTGGCGCTGGCTCGTTCGCCCTATTTGACCAACCAACGAGTGGTACGTTCGCAACCGATTCAATTCAGCCATAAACATCACGTCGGGGATGACGGGATTGACTGCCGGTACTGCCATACGGGCGTGGAAACTTCGGCGTATGCGGGGATACCTCCGACAAAAACGTGCATGAACTGCCACTCGGTGCTGTTTGCCAATGCGGGATATTTGGACCCGGTTCGCGACAGTTTTCGGACGGATCAATCGATTGAGTGGGTAAAAGTTCACCGGCTGGCGGACTACGTTTATTTCAACCACAGCATTCACGTAAATAAGGGAGTGGGTTGCTCGTCGTGTCACGGCCAAATCAATCAAATGCCGCTGGTGTTTCAAGCTTCTCCTTTGAATATGGAGTGGTGCCTGGATTGTCACCGCAACAAAGAAATGAACATCCGGCCACGCACGGAAATTTTCAACATGGACTGGAAAGCACCAGCGAATCAGGCGGAGATGGGCAAGCAATTGGCCGCTGAATATAATCTTCGGTCGACTACCGAGCTGACGAACTGCTCGACGTGTCACCGCTAATGGATGGTATGAGCGAAGACGGACATTTGCACGACGACAATCACGACGAAGCGCACGCGGACGATTTGACGACGCAGGCTTATCCGTTGGATCTTGCGGCGGTGCGGCGCAAGCTTCAGGATAAATCTGGTAAGCAATACTGGCGCACGCTGGAAGAATTGGCGGAGGATCCGCACTTCGAGGATTTGCTGCATCGCGAGTTCCCGCGGCAAGCTTCGGAGTGGGATGAATCGGTTGACCGGCGAGATTTTCTGAAGTTGATGGGCGCTTCGCTGGCGCTGGCGGGCATGGCGGGATGCGGGCGGCCGGACGTCGAAAAAATTGTTCCGTACGTAAAACAGCCTGATGGAATGGTGCTGGGGAAGCCGCTGTTTTTTGCGACGGTGATGCCGTTTGGCGCGGATGCGCTGGGTTTGCTGGTGGAAAGCCACGAAGGACGACCCACAAAAATTGAAGGGAACCCGGATCATCCGTCGAGCATGGGGTCGACGGACGTGTTTGCGCAGGCGGCGGTGCTGAATCTTTACGATCCGGACCGCGCGCAAACGGTAACGAACCTGGGAGAAATTCAATCGTGGTCATCATTTTTACAGGCGGCTCAAGGGTTTGCGGCGGGCGCGAAGGCGACGAACGGAGCGGGATTCCGGCTGTTGACGGGCACGATCACTTCACCAACATTAATTAAGCAGATTCAGGATTTGCTGAAACTTTATCCGCAGGCGAAGTGGCACCAGTGGGAACCGGCGGGGAGCGATGGCGCACGGGAAGGCGCGAAGCTGGCGTTTGGGCGCTATCTGAATACGGTTTATGCTCCAGGCAAGGCGGACGTGGTGCTGTCGCTGGACTCGGATTTATTTGGCGCGGGCCCCGGGCATATTCGCTATACCAAAGAATTTACGCGGCGGCGCAAGCTGACAGGGCCGGACAGTACGATGAACCGGCTGTACGTAGTGGAACCGACGCCGTCGGTAACGGGAGCGACGGCGGACCATCGGCTGCCGCTGCGCGCTTCTGAGGTGGGAATATTTGCGCGAGCGCTGGCGGCAAAATTGGGATTGGGCGGAAACGCAAGCGCGCCGGCGGGTTCAGAGAAGTGGCTGGAAGCGGTAGCGAAGGATTTGCAGCAGCATCGCGGGGCGTCATTGGTGGTTGCGGGAGAGCAGCAGCCCGCGGAAGTGCATGCGTTAGCGCATGCCATCAACGCGGCGCTGGGCAATACGGGCGCGACGGTTTATCAGACGGAGCCAGTGGAAGGTAATCCGGTAAATCATCTCGACTCGATTCGTGAACTGTGCGGCGATATGGACGCGGGCAAAGTGGATTTGCTGTTGATGCTGGGTGGCAATCCGATTTATGACGCGCCGCACGACTTAGATTTTAAGAGCAAACTGAAAAAAGTGCGCAACGCGATTCGTGTGAGCCCGTATTTCGACGAGACTTCGGAATATTGCCAGTGGCATGTGGCGGAGTCACACTTTTTGGAAAGCTGGAGCGATGCGCGAGCGTTTGATGGAACTGCCAGCATTGTTCAGCCGCTGATTGCGCCGCTGTATCGCACGCATTCCGCGCACGACGTGGTGGCGGCGTTCAGTGACAAGCAGGGAGTTTCCGGGTACGACGTGGTGCGAAATTATTGGTCATCGGCTCCGGGGCATTCGATGGCGAGCGTGGATCAGGGCTGGAAGAAATGGCTGAATGACGGCCTGATTGAAGGAACAAAGTTTGCGCCGGTATCCGCAGCGCCGAAGTTTTCAGCGGCAAGCCTTGCGCCGGTACAAGCTACGCCAGCGGGACAAATTGAATTTATTTTCCGGCCGGACCCGGCGGTTTTCGATGGGCGGTTCGCGAACAATGGCTGGTTGCAGGAATTGCCGAAGCCGGTAACGAAGTTGACTTGGGATAACGCAGCGTTGGTCAGTCCTAAGACGGCGGAGAAACTGGGATTGACGCAACATGTTGCTTCGCGAGGCGGCGAGCACGGACAAATTTTATCGAATGTGATTGACGTGTGGCTGAGTGGAAGCAAAGTGACCGCTGCGGCTTGGATTTTGCCTGGGCAAGCAGAAGACACCGTTGTGCTGCCGTTGGGCTACGGACGCAAGCGCGCAGGATACACGGGTACGAATAAGGGATTTGACGCGTACGCGGTTCGCGTTTCAAGCGCACTGTGGACCGCGACCGGCGGGGAAATAAAAAAGACCGGCGCGAATTATCCTCTGGCGTGCACGCAGTATCACTTCAACATGGAAGGGCGGCAGATATTAAGCAGCGCGTCGCTCGAGGAATATCGCAAGAATCCAAATTTTGCGAATGAAGGAGCGGAAGCACCGGCGCCAGGTCTTTCGCTGTATAAGGGCGAAGCGGAATTTCCGTATCACGGCAACAAGTGGGCGATGGCGATTGACTTGAACCACTGCAACGGTTGCAGCGCTTGTGTGGTCGCGTGCCAATCGGAAAATAATATTCCGGTGGTGGGCAAAGATCAGGTGATGCGTGGCCGCGAAATGCATTGGATCCGCGTGGATCGTTATTATGCGAACACGCCGTCGGCGACGAGCGGCACGGGGCCGGGCGACACCACGAAATACGATGTGTCGCTGGATAATCCCGATACATTTTTTCAGCCGGTACCATGCCAGCAATGCGAAAACGCGCCGTGCGAACAGGTTTGCCCGGTCGCGGCGACGGTGCACAGCGCCGAAGGCTTGAACGATATGGTGTACAACCGGTGCATCGGGACGCGTTATTGTTCGAATAATTGCCCGTATAAGGTGCGGCGATTTAATTTTCTGCGATTCCAGGATTGGGAAACGCCGCAACTGAAGCTGATGCGCAATCCGGAAGTGACAGTGCGCAGCCGCGGAGTGATGGAAAAATGCACGTACTGCGTGCAACGCATCACTGCCGGGCGCATTGAAGCGGAAAAACAGAACCGTCCGATAAAAGATGGCGAGATTGTTACCGCGTGCGAAGCAGCTTGTCCATCGGAAGCGATTGTTTTTGGAAACGCGAACGATCCGAACAGCCGCGTTTCGAAATTGCGCGCGCAGCAGCGGAATTATTCGATACTCGCGGAATTGAATGCGCGTCCGCGGACGACGTATCTTGCGGCGGTACGCAACCTCAATCCTGAATTGGAGAAGGCATGAGCGCGGGCGAGCCTCCTCTGAACGCGCCTGAGATCCGGCGGCTGACCCCGGTGCTTGAGCCGGGGCATACGTACGCGTCGGTTACCGACAAAATCGCCTCGATCGTTTTGACGCGGCCGGTTTCACTGGGTTGGCTGGCGGGATTTGGTCTGGCGTTCAGCTTGATGATGGTGCTGATGATCAGCCTGGCGTGGTTGATCATAAAAGGCGTCGGCGTGTGGGGCATTAACATTCCCATAGGCTGGGGATTCGCGATCGTTAACTTCGTCTGGTGGATTGGTATCGGCCACGCTGGGACGTTGATTTCCGCGATTTTGTATTTGCTGAACCAGCAGTGGCGCACATCCATCAACCGGTTCGCGGAAGCGATGACACTTTTTGCGGTAGCCTGCGCGGGAATTTTTCCGCTGATTCACACCGGGCGGCCGTGGATGGCGTATTACATGTTTCCGTATCCCAGCACGATGGGACTGTGGCCGCAATTCCGCAGCCCACTGATCTGGGACGTTTTTGCGGTATCCACATACGGAACCGTGTCGCTGCTGTTTTGGTTTGTTGGGCTGGTTCCCGATCTGGCGACGCTGCGCGACCGCGCGACAACGAAGCCCAAGCAGATTATCTACGGCATGCTGGCGCTTGGGTGGCGCGGCTCGGCGCATCACTGGCAACGCTACCAGTCCGCTTATTTATTGCTGGCGGGATTAGCGACGCCGCTGGTGCTCTCCGTACATTCGGTGATCAGCTTCGACTTTTCCGTCTCCATCGTTCCCGGGTGGCATACCACGATTTTTCCGCCGTACTTTGTGGCGGGCGCGATTTATTCGGGATTTGCGATGGTGCTTACGATCGCCATTCCGTTGCGCAAGGCGTATGACCTGCAGGATTTCATCACCATGCGTCACCTGGAAAATATGGCGAAGGTGATGCTGGCGACCGGGTTGATCGTCGCTTACGGCTATTTCTTTGAATTTTTCCTGGCTTTTTACAGTGGCAACAAGTTTGATGTATTTCTGGCAACGCAGCGTTTGCACGGCCCTTATGCGCCGTATTATTACGCGCTGATTCTGTGCAACATCCTGACGCCGCAGTTGCTGTGGTTTCAAAAGATGCGCACGAATGTTGCGGTGCTCTTCGTGATGTCGCTAGTGATCAATACCGGCATGTGGCTGGAACGGTTTGTGATTGTGGTTATTTCCCTGACGCGAGATTTCATGCCGTCGGCGTGGGGCAGGTATCAGCCCACTTTTTGGGACTGGAGCACATTCATCGGCACATTAGGGTTGTTCGTGTCGCTGCTTTTCCTGTTCGTGCGCGGCTTGCCGGCAATCGCGATATCCGAAATGCGTGAATTGGTGGCGCACACATCAGAGGATGACGCATGATTCACCACCGTTCGCATACTTACGGAGTGATGGGCGAGTTCGCGGAGCCTGAAGCGGTGGTGTCCGCGGCAAAGCAGGCTCGCGCGGCAGGTTATCGCTTTGTAAGCGCGTATTCCCCGTTTCCGGTGGAGGGACTTTCGGAGGCGCTGGGATTGCGCAGGACCAACGTGCCGTTATTGACGTTCGTGGGCGGTTTAATGGGCGGGCTAACCGGATTTGGGTTTCAGTATTGGTCGGCGGCGATCAGCTATCCGATGAATATCGGTGGGCGGCCGCTAAACAGCTGGCCGGCATTCATACCGGTCACTTTTGAGCTGACGATTCTGGGCGCTTCGCTTTTCGCGGTTTTTGGAATGTTGGCGCTGAACAAACTGCCACAGCCGCATCATCCGGTTTTCGGTGTGGCTCGTTTTGTGCACGCCTCGACGGACAGATTTTTCCTTTGTATCGAATCACGGGATCCCAAATTCCATCTAGCGGAAACGGCGCGCTTCCTGCAGAGTTTGCATGCCGAACACGTCACCGAGGTGCAGGATGATTAAGCTCCTGCGCCGATTGACTTACACGGGCGCGCTATTAGCCGCGCTGGTTTTTGTGTCCGGGTGCAATAGTTTGCGGCAGGACATGGCCAATCAGCCGCGCCAGAATCCACTTTCACCGTCGGACTTTTTTTCTGACGAACGCTCGGAGCGAGCATTGGTCGAGAACACCGTGATTCGTGGCGCCACGGATGATAACCAATATCTGGTTCCCAAGGATTCCAATGCGTTTCCCATTCCCATTACGCAAGAATTTTTGGAACGCGGAAAAGAACGCTACGGAATTTTTTGCACGCCGTGCCACGGTTTGCAAGGCGATGGCAATGGCATGGTGGCCATGCGCGGGATGAAGCATCCGCCCACGTACCATCAAGATCGCCTGCGACAAACGCCTAACGGTTATATCTATGACGTGGTGACCAATGGTTTTGGGGCGATGTATGGCTATTCCGCGCAGATTCCCCCGCGCGACCGGTGGGCAATTATCGCGTACGTGCGGGCGCTGCAACTGAGCCGCAATGCGCCAGCGGGACAATTGCCGGCGGAATTGCGCAATCGCGTTGCTGCGAGCCCTGGTGCGAATGCAGCTGATGCGACAAGCCGCAACGGAGAATCCGAGAAATGATCTCGCAAGAGTACAAAGCGCCCGCAAGTGTTGACCGCCTGCAACGCGGCGCGCTGATCATCGGCGCAATTGGATTGATGCTGGGCGCACTCGGATGGGTTCGCACACCGGAACAGTTTTACCGATCGTATCTGCCGGGATTCATGCTGGTGCTGGGACTGACGATGGGTTCGCTGGGACTTTTGATGCTGCAGCATTTGACCGGCGGCCAGTGGGGCATCGTGATTCGACGTCCGTTGGAAGCGGCTACGCGCACGCTTTGGCTGGTGGTGGTTCTGTTTGTGCCCATTTTATTCGGCATGGGCTCGCTGTATCGCGAATGGCTTTCGCCGGAACTCTTGAAGAAAGCGCCGCTGTCACCTTTCCAACAACATTATTTGACGTACAACTCTTTTATTATCCGGTCGGCGATTTATTTCCTGATCTGGATTGCGCTGGTGGTTATTTTCAACGGACTTTCGACGCAACAGGATGTAAATCGCGAGGATCGCGCATTGCGACGCAGGCTGAAGATGCTTGCGGGGCCGGGCATCATTCTTTACGTGGTGGCCATGAGCTTCGCGGTGATCGATTGGGTGATGTCAATTTCGCCACATTGGGCGTCGACGATTTATGGTTTTCTTTTTGTGGCGGG
>Ga0209117_1000381_pt1 | contig 20261 bp, 16 predicted proteins | sample BlaSpr_A8_OM2_M2_FD_187978 | JGI IMG/M metagenome (GOLD analysis project Ga0209117, IMG submission 187978) | Forest soil microbial communities from Thunder Bay, Ontario, Canada - Black Spruce, Ontario site 2_A8_OM2_M2 (SPAdes) (version 2) | ecosystem: Environmental > Terrestrial > Soil > Boreal...
CCAGCGCCTGCACCGTGCCGCTCAGCAGCGCCGTCAGCGCGGGGCCGGCGCCGCGAAACGGCACATGCAGCAATTTGATGCCGGCGCTGCTTGCGAACATTTCCATCGCCACATGCAGCGTGCCGTAGGGACCCGACGAGCCGTAGGGAATTTCGCCGGGACGTTTTTTGGCGTCGTCGACGAAATCCTGCAGCGTCTTCCACGGCGCCGACGCCGGCACCGCGAGCAGAGTGGGATCGGCGAGCACGCGCGCCACCGGCGCGAATTGCGAGACTTCGTAAGCCACCGGACGGTCGAACAGCCGGTCGGCTTCGGGCAGCACCGCCAGCGACGACAGCGTCATCAGCAAGGTGTAACCGTCGGCATCGGCGCGCGCCGCGGCCGCATTGCCGATCGATCCCCCGGCGCCGCCGGCGCGGTTGTCGACGATGACGGGCTTGCCCAGAATTCGCTCCAGCGCCAGCGCCATCGGTCGCGCCGCAAGGTCAGCCTGGCCGCCGGCCGGAAACGGCACGATCATGTTGATATTCCGTGTCGGCCACGCCGCCTGCGCATGCGCGGAATTCAAGAGCGCGACCTGCGCCAGCGGCAGCACAGCTGTGATTTTCAGAAGCTCACGTCGGTTCATCGGCAGTTTTCTCCCCGGAGATTTTCGTTTTGGTTGTTGGGTGTAGCCTATAGCCTGACCCGTAGGGTGGACAAAGGCGCTCCTTGGCGCCGTGCCCACCATTCGTCGCTACTTCCGCTTTTTCGTGCTCGTAAATTGCTTTGCCAGAAAATCCGCCAGCGCCTCGACGCGCGCCGGACGCGGGCCGCCGGGCGGCGTCACCAGATGCACCGAGCCCTCGGTCTGCTTCCAGTCCTTCAGGATCACTTCGACCTCGCCCGACGCAATGGCGTCGCCGACGATGAAGTCCGGCAGATCGGCGATGCCGAGCCCTGCGAGCAGCGCCGGCATCAGGGCTTCGCCATTGTTGACGCGCAGTGGCCCCGCGGGGCGCACGCTCGCCTGCTCACCGGCGGCGTTGCTGTAATGCCAGACGCCCGCCGTGGAGAGATAGGCATAACCGAGGCATCTGTGCTGCGCGAGATGCATCGGATGCGTCGGCCGGCCGTAGCGCTTCAGATAGGCTGATGACGCCACCGTGTAGCGCGGCACCGCGCACAGCCGCCGCGCAATCAGGGATGAATCCGGCAGGCTCGCGATCCGCAAGCCCGCATCGAATCCCTCTCCGATCAGGTCGACCATGGCATCGCTCAAGTGAAGATCGATGGCGACATCGGGATACTGCTTCAGAAACTCCGGCAGCACCGGCGCCACCGCTTTCACCCCGAACGTCATGGGCACTGCGAGCCGCACCAGCCCGCGCGGCGCCACCGACTGCGCCAGCGCCTCGTTCTCCGCCGCCTCGCCATCGGACAGCAGACGCGCCGCGCGCTCGGACAGCTTTTGCCCGGCATCGGTCAAGGCGAGGCGCCGCGAGGTGCGGTTGAACAGCCGCGCGCCGAGCCGCTCCTCGAGCCGGCTGACGGCCTTGGACACCGTCGCCTTGGACAGCGCCAGGTCGGCTGACGCCGCCGCAAATGACCGTAATTCCACGACTTTTGCGAAAATCGCGAGGCCTTCGAAATCGGGAAGCTTCGCCATTCGGGTCCTCCTATTGGAGCGATAATGGAAACAATGTGTTTCGATAGTTTCTATTTTAATACCATTGGGAAGTGCATATCCACAACGTCATCGGAATTCGAAACCGGAATTCAAAGGAACGTCCCATGATTGAACTCAGACCATTCAGCAAACTCGGCGGCGCCGATCACGGCTGGCTGAAAGCCAAACACCATTTCTCGTTCGGCAGTCATTACGACCCCGGCAATATGGGCCATGGCTCGTTGCGGGTGTGGAACGACGACGAGATCGCGCCGAACACCGGCTTTCCCGCGCACCCCCACGCCAACATGGAAATCATCACCTATGTCCGCGAGGGCGCGATCACCCATCAGGACAGTCTCGGCAACAAGGGCCGCACCGAAGCGGGCGACGTGCAGGTGATGAGCGCCGGTTCCGGGGTACGTCACTCCGAATACAATATGGAGCCGATCAAGACCAAAATCTTCCAGATATGGATCGAGCCGACCACCGAGGGCGGCCAGCCGACCTGGGGCGCCAAGCCGTTCCCGAAGTCGGATCGCTCCGGCAACTTCGTCACCATCGCCAGCGGCTTCGAAGGCGACAACGACGCGCTGCCGATCCGCGCCGACGCCCGCGTGCTCGCCACCACGCTGAAGGCCGGCGAGAGCGCGGAGTATGCCCCCAGCAAAACCCGCAACCTCTATCTGGTGCCGGCGGCCGGTGCGGTCGAAATCAACGGCGTGCGCGTCAACGCCCGCGACGGCGTCGCGATCCGCGACGAAGCGCGGCTCAAGATCACCGCGCTGGAAGATTCCGAACTGGTACTGGTCGACGCGGCCTGACCTCACGTTTGCGTCATGCGGGGTCATCCCCGATTGACGCCTCACATAAATCAAATCACCCGAAAACCCACGGAGACCAACCATGACAAAAGTTCTTGTGCTGTATTATTCCGCTTACGGTCACATCGAAGCGATGGCGAATGCAGCCGCCGAAGGTGCGCGCAAAGCCGGCGCATCGGTCGATATCAAGCGCGTGCCCGAACTGGTGCCGCCGGATGTCGCGAAAGCGTCACACTACAAGCTCGATCAGGCGGCGCCGGTGGCGAAGATCGAAGACCTTGCCAATTACGATGCCATCATCGTCGGCACCGGCACCCGCTTTGGCCGGATCTCATCGCAGATGGCGAACTTCCTCGACCAGGCCGGCGGCCTCTGGATGAAAGGCGCGCTGCACGGCAAGGTCGGCGGCGCCTTCACCTCGACCGCGAGCCAGCACGGCGGCCAGGAGACCACGCTGTTTTCTATCATCACCAACCTGCTGCATTTCGGCATGACCGTCGTCGGCCTGAATTACGGCTTTACGGGCCAGATGAAGCTCGACGAGGTTACCGGCGGCTCGCCCTATGGCGCGACCACGCTCACCGGCGGCGACGGCAGCCGCCAGCCTAGCGAGAACGAACTCGCGGGCGCGCGCTATCAAGGACACGTGATCGCGGAGACCGCAAAGAAACTGCATGGCTGATGCGATGCGGGCGGTATTCTCTTTAAGGGAATGCCGCCCCATCTCCCTCGTGGGGACGATGGACTTCGCCATGATCGAAATTCTCTTTATCTATCAACTGGCACGCAATCCGGTGCAGGCGATTGCGCGACGCTGGTACTGCCGCAGCCTCTTCCGCGCTTCGCGGGGACGGCGTCGATGCCCGGAATGCACCAATTCGTGATCAGGTGCCGTTCGGCCAAGCAGTGACGCCAGATCAATTTAACTGCGGAACCGGACGGCGTTCGCGAAGTTGGCGCACGCGCACCCGCGCTCGGAGATCTCGAAAATGACCAACAAGCCCGATCCCAAGAATACCAACAAGACCCCCGCCACGCCGCATCCCGGCATGATGGGCGACGGCACCGAAGAGCAAAACCTCGGCCAGCCCGGAAGTCCCGCGGCTCGCATCAAGAAGGACGAAGTAGATGCCGCCTTCGGCGATGACGCGGCTAAGACAAAATAGCGCGCATCCCCAACCGCTGCAAGTTCGCATATAAAGGCCGGGCCGGATCGCGCCCGGCCTTGTCATGTGAGGGGAATGCCGATGACAGAATGTTGCGGTGACGCATGAGCAACGCCCCGCAAGTCCGGTGGCCGGAACTGCCGACTGCGGCGTGGCGCGAGACCTACGAAACGCTGCATCTGTGGACGCAGGTCATCGGCAAGATACGCCTTGCACGCGCACCCTGGCTGAATCATTCCTGGCACGTCGCGCTGTACGTCACCGCGCGGGGGTTGACGACCTCGCCGATACCCGACGGCGCCAGGACGTTTCAGATCGACTTTGACTTCATCGATCATGATTTACGGATTTCGACCAGCGACGGCGCAACGCGGCAGTTTGCCTTGGCCGGGAAATCGGTCGCGAGTTTCTATGCAGTTGTGATGGCCGAACTCGCGGAACTCGGCATTCACGTCAAAATCGACGAGATGCCCAACGAATTGCCGGATCCGATCCGGTTTTCGCAAGACAACCGGCATGCCTCCTACGATCCGGACGCGGTGCGGCGCTTTTTTCAGATTCTTCTGAATGCCGATCGGGTGTTCAAGCAATTCCGCACCGGCTTTCTCGGCAAGGCGAGCCCCGTGCATTTCTTCTGGGGCAGCTTCGATCTCGCGGTGACGCGCTTTTCGGGCCGGCGCGCGCCGCGCCATCCCGGCGGCGTGCCGCATCTGCCCGATGAAGTCGCGAGCGAAGCCTATTCCCACGAAGAGGGCAGCGCCGGCTTCTGGCCGGGCAGCGGCGCGATCGACTATCCCGCGTTCTATTCCTATGCCTATCCGGAACCGGCCGGCTTCCGCACCACGCGGGTGCGGCCCGACGCGGCGTTCTTCAGCGAGGCGCTCGGCGAATTCATCCTGCCCTACGACGCCGTGCGCACCGCTGCGCAGCCGGACAACGCGCTGCTCGAATTTCTGCAAAGCACCTACGAGGCTGCAGCCAACTCCGCCAAATGGGATCGCGACGCACTGGAATGCTCTCCGGGCCAGCCGGGCGTCGTGCGGCAGATCTAGCCCCGTTCGTGCGAGGGCGACTTGCCGAGCACCCGACCCACCCGCTCTGCCAACCAGGGCTGACGCCGCAATTGCTGCGCGGCGCGGTCGCGCAACACATAAGGCATGCCCCGCCAACTGAGCGCGATACTTACATCCGTCAGCGGAAACTGCGCCGCGCCGAACCGGCGCTTGTAGTCATAGTTGCCGATGCTGAGGTCGAACTTCCGAACGCCTTGTTTGTGCAAGGCTGCCATCGTCCGCTCGACGACGAGCAGACCTGGAGAACAGCGTGACCATGGTTTTCCGGCATTACTGGTGCGCAACAATGAAAAGTTCGTCCCCTGCCTGATGCCCAGGGTCGTGGCAACCAACTCGTCGTCGCACATCAACGCGGATACAATAGCGTACCCTTCAACAACGCCCCGACTGACAATGTCGCGGTAAAACCTGGCGTGGCAATCGTCGTTCAGGACAAATTTGAGCCCAAGCTGCTTCATGCGTTCATGCTGTTGGGCATCCATCGTGTCGAGAAGCGTCAGCGCTTCGTCGACGTTGGCGATCATCCGCAATTTTGCACCGGGATGGCGATTGAAGACGCGCCAACTCCGCGATAGTTGCATTCGCTTGATAGAGGCTTGGGAAGTATCGAAGTCATCGCTGGTCACGATAAGGTTGCTGTTCAACGAACACGACCCTATGCGCCCTAGCGACACCAGCGGATTTGGCTTCCCGCCGATATTCGCTGGCATCTTTTGCATGCGAAGGAGATCAGCTCCCTCAGGCAGTCTCCGTAACCCGGCCAACAATGCCCGGCATAATGCACGCGCTTGCGTCGCATCGCTCGGGGCTGCGCAACCTAGTATCGGAGCATTGTAATCTGTCAGACCGAGATCGGCGAATTCAACAATGCGGATGCCTCTTTGTACGCGGCGTATCAGCGGCACAACTGCTATCTCGCGGCCGGTCGCGGCATCGGAGACGACGGCGATCAGCGGAGAAACCGCACGGAACGCATCGTACCAGGCGCTAAGCCAATGACCATGCTGGAAGATCGTATGATGGCTGCCTGCGCTCAAGCGCGACGATGCCTGTCTCCAGTCACGCACGAAATCGACCTGGATTTCGGAAGCACCGGAAACTCGACCGTCTAGCCGTTCGACTTCTAGAAGCGCCATTTGCAGTCAACACACTTATATTGCGTCATCCCATCCCACCTGATGACCTTTCGCCGCCGGCCACAAGTTTTCTTGCTCCTTAACGTAAACCCTAGCGGTGCCGTTCGTCTAAACGTCCTGTCCCGATATGAGACGGCCCGCCGAACTCTTGTCGCGTTGCCAGAAGGGGTTCCCAGCAGAGCGCCGTTCTCACGGGAGGATACTGGAATGTGCAGCTAACGCGGATAGTGCGAAAACGCGCCGCGCTGCGCGATGACTTCAGAACTCGCCCTCTAGGCACGGCAATCGTTCCGCGGCGCGCCATGCGAAGCTCATTTACTGCTCAGCGTACCGCTTTCTCCACGCACCGGAAATCTCGCCAGAAAATGTAGCCCGGCCACGGCGACCACAAACATGAACCAGGTCGGATTCTGCCTATCGAGCAGAAACGATTCTGTCGTCCCAAAATACAAGCCGAATAGCCAAATCGTCACGAAAAGCCTGGTCAATGGCCTGCTCTCATCGCGGGCGTGAATCACTTGAAAATTCTTGAGCGGCGCGAGAACGAAGATAAGGATAACCAGCATCAGCCCCGGCAGGCCGATCGTTACCGCCAGATCAAGATAACTATTATGGCTGTGCGCGGCCGTTACCGCCCACTCAGCTCCATCGACGGTTTGTCCGTTTGATATTTTGTCCCAAAAGGCAGCGTAGCCATGACCTAAAATTGGTCTTTCTCGGAATGCCCCAAGCGCAAACTCCCAAACATCGGTGCGCCCTGTAAACGTGGAGTCGATCGGCAGCTGTTTGGTAAGATTTGCAAATCCGTCACTGAAGACGCTACCCACCGTCAGGAAATTTATAAAGAGCAGTGGCACAAAACAAATGGCTCGCTTTAACCACAGTCCTTTCGTTACGCAGACGATCGAGGCCAGTGCGTACACCAAAAGACAAAGCGCGGAAGCCGTCTTGCCCCCGGTAAAGACCAGAAAGACACCGCTGAAAATCAGAATTGCGGGGCCGTAAAGAAACGCGCCGGTGGATGTGAGATATATCCCCAAATAGACCAGAATGGCCATTACCGGGGAAGCAATGTTCTTGTGTACAAAGGTGCCGCGCCAATCTCCCGACAGGAACGGCTCGGCCAAGTCCGCCGCGTTATGGATCGAAACTTCCGGAGCCAGAATTATTCCAAGATAGCACAACGCCAAAAGAATAATCGCCGCCGCGGCAAAACATTGATTGAAGTCGTTTTGCGTGGCAGGCAGCAAAGGCATCATGATGGCGAGGGACATTACGCTCGCGGTTAGCGCAAATCTCTGTAAGGAGACCCCTGGGCTCTCAGAGAAGGCAATGTTGAAAACCATCCAGCCAACGAAGCACAAGTGCAGAGGGGTCCACAAAGTCTTGAGGGCTAAAGCCGTCTCTGAGGCCGAAAGCAGTATAGCGATCGTGGCCAGTGCCCCAAAACAAATGTAGGTAATCGCCATCCGTCCGGAAGCGATGTTTGTCAGTTCTGCATTACTCAGGTCCGGAAATGGCTCCAGCGTCACCATCACACAAAGTAGCGTCGCGACTGCCGTAAAGCAGCGGGCGCTATTCAAGACGTTCAGGTTCGCAAGGACAGCCTGCAGACTGTTTCCGAATGGCCGATCCCGAACGTCAGTCATATTGACCGCTCTGGCGATCCATCCTCGATGACCCTTCCTGCTCGATCGGAAAGAACGACAATCCTTAACGTGACGCTGTTAACCAAGCGTCAACAGCCACGTCCGTGTTCGCTAACCGCCCAGGGAATCATGCCGCTGGGATCACTGATGCTGTATGATGCCCTGCGCGATTTCATAGTATTGACGTGCTTGCCTCTCAAGCGTCAGGCAATCAAGAACGTACTCGCGCGGCTTGAATCCGCCCGCCTCGCTTTGTGCCCAGAATTTCTGCCACTCAGCTTTGAACGTGGCGATGTCAACGAACTTGATCCCGCAGCGATCGTCCCAGTACGGTACCGATGATACCGGCTCATATCTGACCTTGTGGGGAAAGTAATCTGGATCCTTCCACGAGCCGCCGGGATCCCAGGCGAAGACGGGGACGCCACATGACAGAGCCTGTTGATATGCGATTCCCTGGCTTTCATTTTGGCAAAGAAATATCATTGTACGGCAGCGAGACAGCGCTGCCTGATAATCTTCCTCTTGATAATTTCCATAACGAATTTCCGAAAACGACCGGCCTTCTTTTCTGAGTTGCGAGCGTATCGGCTCGATTAGCCCCGGTACAAATCGATCGCGATCCCAGTAAATCTTGTCATATAGAAGGACGTCGACAGTCTTCTCCTGCTCACGCGATGGTAGCCACCTATCCGTATCGATGCCTACCGGCCACACCTCGGTGTCGGGCCAGTATTGTCTGAACATCTCCGCGCACCATTCCCCCGGCACAAGCACCGTTTTTACCGGAAGGCGATTGAATAGATTCGGATCGTCGAGCGGGTGATTATAGACAGCGACGCCAAGCAGTATCGGATTCTTCCATTGAATTTTATCGAGGACAAATGACCTGCCAATAATGCAAGCTAATTCGTCGGGATGATTCTGTATGTAACTGTAGTCATTGACGCGGTAGCCTATCCCAAGCTTGTCCAGGCCCGCGCATAAATTTAGAAACATTCGGACCTGTCCGCTAGGCCGGGGCTTGCCAAACAGCAGACGCCGGATAACCGGCCGAATGTGCCGATCCCAGGGAAGCCAACGGTCTTCCTTATCCTCATAGAAGAGATTCAAGATCATGCCGTTCGCATTTCCCGTGTAATTTTTGCCGTACCGCACCTTCACGGCTCCGGGTAGATTTGCTGCATTTGGGAAAGCATCTGCAGAATACAGACCCGCCGAGCAACGTCTCGTTTCACAATGAATCGAGCCCGCGGGATCAAATTCAGACCTGCGCATTATGTTGAATATAATGAAAAGGCCTTCATTTGTATCAACCAAGTCCTCTCCGCCGATTGCGCGCGGCCTGGCGCAAACGACGCGCCCTTCGCGCAGATAACAGCCGAGCCTACTGCTCCCATTGGAATGGTTCCTGTTGAAAGTTCAAGCCCGCGTTAAATTTAACGCTAACGTGCGAAATGGTTTCCAAAGCAGGATTTACCGCCCTGACTTGATTGTTTTGTGGGTATCCTCGGAGTTCCCTGGGGCTGCCGTCGCCATGATTAACGACCGGAAGTCCGACTGGTAAACGAACAATCAAGCGCTCCTCGAGACGACGACGGCACCGTGCTCTTATGCTGAATCGCTATTTCTCCATCTACCTCGCGGCTCACCTGGTGCCTGCTTCGATCGGCTTCTTCGCGATCACGGCGTATACACGCCTGCTCAGTCCCGCGGAATACGGTGTCTACGTTGTGGGCATGAGCATTGCCGGTATTTTGGGAGCGGTTTTCTTTGCCTGGATACGACTGTCGGTCTCCCGGTATCAGGCAACTTCGGCGATCGTGGACTTTCGTGGCACGGCGATCGTGGCCTTTGGCCTGACGGTTCTCGCAATCTGCAGCATCGCTCCGGTCGCCATTCTGTTTCATCGCGACGTCAGTGTGAATTTACTGGGCGCCAGTATATTCGTCGCAATAACAGTGAACGCGGTCGAGATCGGACAGGAATTCGAGCGTGCGAACTTTAGACCATATCGGTTCGCAGCCATCGCTGTCGTGCGGAGCGTCTCAGGCCTGGCATTCGGTCTACTCGCTATCGAATTGGGTTGGGGCGGATTGGGACTTATCGCGGCGTTCGGAACAAGCTCTTTGATCGGCGCCGCCATGAACCTCGCAGGAGGCAGCACGCAGATTGCACGCTGGCAGCCCACACAATTAATGCAATTTGCTCGTTACGGACTACCTCTTTCGATCGGAGGCCTCTCGGGCGCGCTATATAGCGCCAGCGACAGGCTTATCGTCGCCTATCTTCTCGGCGAGGGAGCCGCTGGACTTTTTGGAGTTGCCGCCGATCTCCCGCGACAGTTCCTGGTAATGTTGGCGTCCAGCGTAGCTGCCGCCACTTTCCCGATCGTGTTTCGGACGTTGACGGACAAGGGCGAGATCGCAACCCGTGAGCGGCTCAACGAGAGCGTCGAGCTCCTGCTTTCGGTTGTCTTGCCTGTCGTCGTATGGTTGGCGCTGGCCGCCGAGCAAGTGGCTGGAACGTTTGTTGGTGCCGAATTCCGCGCGAGCGTCACCTTCCTGCTGCCGGTACTTGCCGTCGCCCGGCTATTCGGCGTCGTCAATCAATTCTACTTTCAAATAAGCTTTCAACTCTCCGAGCGTCCGTTCCTCTCGGTTGCTCAGTCGTGCTTCACCTTGATCTTGGGCATAGCGCTGATGTTCCCTTTGGTCGCGGGCTACGGATTGTTCGGCGCGGCTTTAGCTACGCTCATGACCGAAACGGTCGGACTGCTGGTCGCAATCTACTTGACGCGTCACGCCTTCCGGCTTCCGTTTGACATAAGCCGGCTTAGCGGCGTGGCGGCTGCCGTCATCATAATGGGAGTGGCAATCCTCATAACAAAAAGCGTAGTGCATGGCACCGGCTGGTACTCGCTTTTGACCGTGAGCATTGTTGGCGGAGTCGCTTATACCGGCGCGGGATGGGTGTTCAATGTCGCCAAAATAAGAACGCTGTCGATAAAATCGCTGCGCGCGCGAACCCTGACCAAGAACGCTCTTGGAGAACAAAGACGAATAACAAGTTGATGTGGACGCGAGCGTTCGAGAGGGTGTTTCTGGTTCATGAAGCAGCATCGGCCGGCTCAACTCCCCATAGGCGATGTGCTCCAATTGTCTTTCCGTTCCTGAAGTCATCTCTTCAACCTGCTTGAGCTGATCATTGCGGGAACAACATCAACAGCGGTTGTGCTTATGTCGGTTTCGGTAGTGATGCCCGCAAAAAACGCCGCCGCTTATATCGGTGAGGCGATCGAGAGCGTCTTCGCGCAAGGCGGCGACGTGGGTGAACTTATCATCGTGGACGATGGATCGACGGACGACACAGTTTCTCTCGTCCGCACGCTCAGCGATAGCCGAATACGACTGCTCGCAAACGACGCCACCGGCGTCTCGGCGGCTCGAAACTTAGGTGCTCGAATGGCCGGGAGACCCTGGCTGATGTTCCTGGACGCCGATGATCGTCTACGCCCTGGCGCCGTTTCAACGCTGCTCATTGCCGCGAAAGCAGCGCAACACGCCATCGTTGTCTACGGTGATTACGATCGAATCGACAGCAAAGGAAGTCCCATCGGCAGGCGGGGCCGGTTGAAGCGACGCAGCAAGCCTTCCGGACGGGTGCTCGAGCGGCTAGCCGCCGGGAATTTCATTGTAAATGGCGGCGTCATGATCATACGTTCCGACGCATTCAATTCAGCCGGGGGCTTTGATGAATCTCTGAAATATTGCGAGGATTGGCATTGCTGGTGTCGATTGGCTGCAGTCGGGGAATTTCAATTCATCCCGACGCTTCTTTTAGACTATCGTCTTCATGCGACCAACACCATGACCGCAGCACTTCGATCGCCCGAGGATTTCTTCCCGGCCGTGGAAAGAGTGTTTAACGACAAACTGATTCTCGGCAAGCTGCCGGCAGACTCGACGCCTCGGTTGCGAAGAGATGCGGAGGTTCATCTCCTTACCTATGCTGCCGCTCAGGCGATACGGTTCCGCAGGTATGGCGAAGCCCTTTGCTACGTCCGGAGGGTGGCGCAGAAATCCCCCTTGTCGACGCCTCGAGCAGTCATTCGCCTGGGTCTGGCCTACGCGGGAATATGAGCGCGGCCTGAGCTTCCGAAAGGGTGATCAACCGCCTCAAGGCCCGATCTTCGAAGCTTTGTAGGGTTGCAGTTCGATGCCGACGGCGGCGAGCACGCTGCCCGCTGCGACGGTCATCGGATGCAGCGCGATGACGGCTTCTTCCGTCAGAAGAAGCCGAGCAGCGCGAAACAGCGACAACGGCAGCCTCGCAAGCAACTTCGCCAATACCATGACGCGCGACCGCATCGTTGGCGCCGCCTTGAACTGGACGTGATAGTTGATCGCCCCAATGCGCAGGCCGCGCAAGGCGAGCCATCCGAGATTGGTCCGGCTTCGCGGCACGGTTTCGGTGATGACGGCCTCGGCAACCCAGTGGAATTTCATTCCTGCGCGATAGCAGCGCATGAAGAAATCGGTATCGCCACCGCCAAGGAAATTAAAGCGAAGGTCGAATGCGGGTTTCGCGAGCATCGCAAACACCGGCCGGGTGAGCAGGCAATTGCCGCATCCGTAAATGACCGGAACCGGGCCGCTTCTGTCGTAGGCCGGACGAAACGCCGGATGGCGACAGAGCCCTCGCTTCATGTCGTCATCGAATTTTGGCAGCACTGGCCCGCCGACCAGATTTGCGCAAGTGGTCTCGGACGCCCGCACCATCAATTCGAGCCAGTCCGGCGACGCAATCTCGTCGTCGTCGATCATGAGAAAACTGGTTGCAGCGGAGAACGTCGCCAGCGCGGTCTCGAACGCGGCGTTGATTGCTTGGCAATTTCCCTGCCGCGGTTCGATCACGCAGAGCCCCGGAAATCTACCAGCCTCGAGGAATTCTCTGGCGACGGGCACACTTTCGCGTCTCGAAGCATCGTTTTCGACAATGACAACCGCAAAGCGGCGATGGGTACGCTGGTTGGCGAGTGAATCGAGTGTCAGCCGCAGATGCTGCGGGCGACGGAAGCACGGAATGCAGACGACGGTCCCGACCGAAAGATCGAGCGAACGCGACGTCGCTGCAAGTTCGCGAGAGAAGTGCGGCACGGTGTGAGGAACTCCAGCTAGGGGAAAATTGGTCCAGATCTGCACCAAGGTGCGTTTTTGCACTGTGGTTGAGATACGTCGACGAAGGCCTACGCAGCCTATTTCTAAACTGCCTTGCGTCTGTATTCCTCGATGACGTCGAACAGGGGTTTGCGCTTGAGGTCGGCATCGAACGGAAGCGGACGATTGGGCATGCCATCCGGACGCTTGAAATACATCGGCACCCAGGTATAGCGATCACTCAGACCCCAGGTCAGTATCGCTTTCGGGCGCACGACCTCGCAAACTGATTGGAGAAACTGGGCGGCCATGCGGGCAACAAGCGCGTCGCGCTCGCTCACCTTGCCGGGCAATTCGTAATCAATCACATCGAGCTCGGTGATCAGCACGTCGAGCTTAAGAGCTGCGATCGAGGCGAGAAACGCCTGCAGCTCGTCGTTATCAATGGCGCGGTCGGCGAACAGATGGGCTTGCAGCCCTACGGCGTGCAGTGGCACATCCCGGTCCCGCAACGAGCGTAACAATTGAAGCAGCGCCTTGCGCCGGGCAGCAAAGCGGGGCCCCTTGAACTCGATGTCGTATTCGTTAATCACAAGCTGCGTGTCTGGATCCGCCGCAGCCGTCGCACGCAGCGCAATCGGCAAATAATCCGATCCAAGCAGCTTCGTCCAAATGGACGGGCGCAGCGAGGTTGCATCCTCCGGCCAATCTACCAGCGGCTCGTTCACCACGTCCCAGGACGGGATGGCACCGCGATATCGGGACACAACGGTTTCAATATGACCGACCAGCTCCCGCTCCGCCTCGGCGCGGCTATCGATGGCGGCGGTCCACGCCGGCATCCCGCCGTACCAGGCGAGCGTATGGCCACGGACCTCAATCTTGTTCTGCCGGGCAAAATCCATCAGGAAGTCGGCCTTTTCGAACCGATATTCGTTGCGAGCCGGACGAAGGATCGGCCACTTCATGTCGCCCTCTGGGACGATCAATTGGCAATTCGCAATGATCGCCGCGCGATAGGCCATGTCCGATGCCAGCGCATCGGATTGCACGGCGGCGCCGTACGGGATTAACCTTGCATTCCCGTCAGCTGTGAAAGCCGGTGTTCGTGGCGTCGCGAAAGCGGACACCCGGGACAGTCCCGCCGTGCCGGAAACTCCAAAAGCTGCTGCCTTGGCCGCGCGAACAAGGAAATCACGCCGGGAATTCAGCCTTATCGTCATGCGTCCAGATTTCCGCTCGAGAATTCCAACGTTACGCATCTACAATTGCAATATCCGGTCCAGGTGCGTCCAGCGCATCAAGTGAATGTGCGCGATGGTTACCGCGCGAAATTAACCCATCTTGAAACACTGCGAGGGCCTGCGACCTGTTAGGCATCAAACTTGCTCTTTCGAGACACGAGGAAACCGGACTCACCGGAATCCGATGGCTCCGAATGGCCCCGCACCAGCGAGAGACACGAGATGAACCCTGCAGCGTTCCTAACCCCATGAATAGACCAGTTACGATCAATCTCGCTGACACGGCCCTTGCCGGTGTTACCGCGGACATGCGCGTGACGGCGGGGCCGGCTGCGCATCCGCAAGCGCTGCTCGACTTGCCGCCCGGCGAGGCACGAGAAAGCCTGCTCGCTGTTCACCGCATTCTCGGCGCCAAGCTGCCGCCGACCGCACTCGCGATCTACGAAGCCGGCGGCGGCTCAACCTGCTTCCTGCCGCTCGAGGTGCTGCGCCGCGCCCATGTCACGGTGGTCGATATCGATGAGAACCAGATCCGCAACAACGACTACGCGCAGGAGACGCTACTCGGCGATGTCCAGACTTGGCGCTTCGCGCCCGGCAGCTTTGATCTTGTCATTTGCTACAATGTCATCGAGCATCTTCCCGATGTCGAGGCGGCGCTGCTGCGCTTCTGCGAATCGCTGAAACAAGGCGGCCTGATCCTGATCGGCGCGCCGAACCCGAAATCACTCTCCGGCGTCGTCACCAAGTATTCGCCGCACTGGTTCCACGTCTGGTTCTACCGCCATGTGCGCGGCGACAAGAATGCCGGACTCCCCGGCCAACCGCCGTTCCCGACCTTCTTCCACCCGCTGGTCACAATTTCGAAGCTCGAAGCCTTCGCCAAGGCCCACGGTCTTCAGGTGATCTACCGAAAGGAATATGAGAGCCCGCGCTATCAGGAAATGCGGGCGCGCAAGCCACTTCTCGCCGCCCTGGTCGACGCCGTCGCCGTCGTCACGAATTTCCTGCTTCCGGGGAAGGTCGACGTGCGGCACGGCGATTATCACGTCATCATGCGAAAGCACTGAGCCATGAATGCGACGCGGTCAACAGCCAAGGCGAGCTCCAGTTATCGGCAGGCGGTCGAAATGCGCGTCGGCCGCGGGATCGCGCACGCGTTCGACGAGCCGCCAATCAATAACGGATGGTTAATTTTCTGTTGCCACGACTTCGCCGACGCGCCTGGTCCCTACGGCTGCACGCCGGCGCTCGCCTCGTCGGCAAATCCCGATCTGGAACATGGCGGAGGCGTTGCTATGCGCAGGCGCTTAAACGCTTTTTTTGCCATTTCGGTGAATAGTCCCCCGATGAGTATGGTTAATTATTGCTGTGGCGTTTGTTCCGCGCTGAACGCCAGCGCGCGTGGCGTGACCCGAAGAGTAACCCCTCAGCCGATGCGTGCGGCAGTTCGAATGGAAGCTGGGGCCCATGCTTGCTTATGATCAACCGATAAATCAGCCCGAGCCCGCCGACCGGCAAGCGCCGCCGTCCGCAGGCTTCAGCGTGCTGGAGCTGACCCGCCTGCTGTGGCGGCGAAGGGTCGCGATTGCGATGGCCGGGCTGATCTGCGCCAGCGCTGCGGTCATGATCGGCAAGAGCCTGACGCCGAAGTATACCGCGACCGCCCAGCTTTATGTCGATCCCCGCGAATTGCAGCTGGTCGATCGCGAGCTCACGCCGCGCACCCAGGATCTTTCCGGCCTCGCCATGGTGGTCGAAAGCCAGGCGCGGCTGATCACCTCGAACAGCGTTTTGCTGCGGGTGATCCAGGATACCAATCTCGACAAGGATCCGGAATTCGGCGGCGAATCCAGGAGCGTCATGGCATCGCTGCTCGGCCTGTTCGGGGTCGAGGTCGGCTCTGCCGGTGATGCCAAACTCGGGCAGATGGCGGCGCTGGAAGCCCTCAACCGCCACATCAATGTAAAGAAGACCGATCGCAGCTTCATCGTCGACATCGAAGTCTGGTCGCATGAGCCGGCGAAGGCGGCGGTGCTCGCGGACGCCATCTCCAACGCCTATCTCGCAGAGTCGAAGAAGTCGCAGGCCACAGCCGCGCGGCGGGCGACGTCAGATCTGTCGGGCCGGCTCAAGGAGTTGCAGGAACGGCTTCGCAACGCCGAGAACGCGCTTGCATCTTACAAGGCGCAGAATAATTTCGTCGGCACCCAGGACACGCTGATCAGCGATCAGCAGCTTTCCGCCAGCAACCAGCGGCTCGCCGCGGCGCGGGCACTGACGCTCGACGCCCAGGCCAAATACGACCAGATCGAATCAAGCCGCCGCGCGTCGACCGATGCCGGCGCCATTCCGGAGGCTTTGCAGTCCGCGACCATCGCCAACCTGCGCGCGCAATATGCCGAGGCTCGCAAGCGTTATGCGGAGCTGGCCAGCGACTTGGGGCCGCGGCATCCCTCGCTGCGCCAGATAGAGAAGCAGGTCGAGGACCTGCGCCGTACCATCAATGAAGAAGTCGAGCGCTTCGCGCAGTCGGCGAAAAACGACCTGACCCGCGCCCGCGACTACGAAGCCTCGCTGAACAAGGCGCTGGAGGCGCAAAAACGCCTGAGCGTCCAGCTTAGCCAGGCCTCGGTGCGGCTTCGCGAGCTCGAACGCGATGTCGAAGCCGGCCGCGACGTCTATCAATCATTCCTCAAGCGCTCGCGCGAAACCGAGGAACAGGAAAGCCTCAATACCTCAAGCGCGCGCATCATCGGCGAAGCCACCGTGCCGCAGCGGCGCACCTTCCCGCCGGCCATGAGCCTGCTGGCGATGATCGGCTTCATGTTCGGCGCGCTCGCCGCTTCTGCCTGGGCTGTCGCGGCCGATCGGCTGTCACCTGATGCAAGCGAACCGCGACCGGTCAGCTCCGAGAAGGGAACACCGGCGCCGCCGCCCAGACTGCCGCCGGAAGACCAACCTCCGCAACAGGCGACGGTCGCATTGATCGAAAAGCCGCTGATCGCCCGTCTGCAGGAATCCGACGTGATGCGGACACTGAGCGGAATCCTCACCATTGGCGGGATTCCCGACGTAACGCGGCTAGGCTGGCCAACGCTGCGCGCGGGCTTCCCGCGCACGACGTTCCTCAACGCCATGCGCGAGATGCGCGAAATCGTGACGCGGCGCTCCGCTGCCCATGCGATGCCGGTAATGGCCATGATCGGCGCGGGCGCCGGCAAAGACCGCAGCATCGCCGTATTGAACGCCGCGCTGGCAGCCGCACGCGACGGCGCCAGGGTGCTGATGATCGATGCCGATTACGCAACTCATGCACTTTCGGACAAGCTCAACGGCCTCGGCAAGAGCGAGGTCCGCCGTCTCGGTTGGCTCAGCATCGGCAGCAAGGCTTCGCGCGCGATCAAGACCGCGAACGGAATCTCGATCCTGCCTGCTATCAAGGGCTCCGACGCCAAGGCGAGCGAAGCGATTCGCCAGGCGATCGCGCAGGCGCGTTCAGCCGGCGGCTACGATCTTGTAATCCTCGACGGGCCGGCGATGCCCTGGAGCGCGGCCGACCGCAAGCTGCTCGATATCGCCGACGGCCTTGTCGCGATCCTGCCGGCCAGCCTTGACATCAACGACTGCATGGAAGACATCATCGCAGCCCTCGGCGATGCAGAGCGCAAGCTGATCGGTGTCGTCCTCAACGAGCTCGACCCCGGGGCTTTGAAACGCCAGCGAGACCAACAATATGCTTGAGCGCCGCGCAAACCCCGTCGGGAGGGCTGCTACGGCCAGCGTACCCAGAATCTCGCTGGGCGGGCTGCGGCTCGCCGTGCTCGATCTCGAGCAGACTGCGAATTTCATGATCGACGCGGTCTTCCCCAGACGCCGGGTCGGCCGTCCACTCTATCTGACATCGGCCAACGGCGAAGTGCTTGCGCGGTGTTCGACCGAGCCGATGACCGGGCGGCTGTTCCGCGCGGCCGATCTCATCAACGCCGACGGACAGCCGCTTGTCGCGGTGTCGTGGCTGAAATCATCGACGCCGCTGCCGGAACGCGTTGCAACGACCGACCTGTTTTACGTCGTCGCCCGCAAGGCCGCGGCGGCACGGCTGACGTTCTATATGTTCGGCGCGGACGAAGAGGAAAATGCGGCTGCCGTCGCCAATGTCCGGAAAATGTGCCCCGATCTGCGGATCGTCGGACATTGCCACGGCTATCTGAGGGGCGACGCGCTGCGGGCCAAGGTCGACGAAATCAACGCGCTGGCGCCGGACTATCTGTGGGTAGCGCTCGGCGTTCCCTACGAACAGGCTTTTGTCGAAGAATTCACGCCCCGCCTGTCCAATGTCGGCGTCATCAAGACATCCGGCGGATTGTTCAACTTTCTGTCGGGCAGCCGGCCTCGGGCGCCGCAGTGGATGCAGAAGATGGGGCTGGAATGGGCCTGGCGGATCTGGCTCGAGCCGCGCCGGCTGCTGTGGCGTTACCTCACCACCAATCCCCGCGCGCTCTATCTGCTGTTCAACAGGAACCGGCCCTCGAGCACCGGCCGGACGCCACGAGGCTGAGATGAACGATAGTTCGGCCATCCTGGTCACCGGCGGCGCCGGCTACATCGGTTCGCATTGCTGCCGGGCGCTGGTCGCGGCGGGTTATCGTCCGGTCGTTTTCGACAATCTTTCGACCGGCCACCGCAAGTTCGTCACCGGGTCGCTCGTCGTCGGCGACCTCCTGGACAAGGCTGCACTGGCTCGCGCCTTCGCGCAGCACGACATCGTAGCGGTCATGCACTTCGCCGCCTCGAGCCTGGTCGGGGAGTCCGTGATCGATCCGCAGAAATATTACCGGAACAATGTCGCCGGCACGCTGTCGCTGCTCGATGCGATGCGCGAGGCCGGATGCCATCGCCTGGTGTTTTCCTCCACCGGCGCGGTCTATGGCAACGCCGACAGCAAGGCCCTGCCCGAGAGCTACGCTTGCGCGCCGATCAATCCTTACGGCGCCTCGAAATGGATGATCGAACGCATCCTCGCCGATTATCGCAGCGCCTACGGCCTGGGGTCATTTTGTCTGCGCTATTTCAACGCCAGCGGCGCCGACCAATCCGGGGGCATCGGCGAGCTGCGCGACAACGAAACCCATCTCATTCCCCGCGCCATGATGGCGCTGCAGGGCCATATCGGGGATTTCGCCGTGTTCGGCGACGATTACGACACGCCCGACGGCACCGCGATCCGCGATTACATTCACGTCGCCGATCTGGCGGCGGCGCATCTGCTTGCGCTGAAACTGCTGATGCAGGGGCATTCCGGCGGCGCTTTCAATCTCGGTACCGGAGCCGGCTTTTCGGTGCGCGAGATTCTCAGCGCCATTGCGGCCGAGACCGGCCGCGAGGTACCTCACGTCGTCAAGCCGCGGCGATCAGGCGATCCGACCTATCTGGTCGCGGACCCCGCCGCGGCGCGCGAGACCCTGAAATTCCGCACCGAGCATTCGGATCTTCCCAACATCATCCGGACCGCATGGGCGTGGCACCGCACGGCTCACCCGCCGAAGACAAGCAAGCCCTTGTCTCCGGCCTCGTGACTTTTTGAGCAGGCAATCCGGATCAGCGTCGTTCCCCGGATGCTTCACGCTGCACTTGCGTTGTGTCCGGGCTCACCTACGCTGGTGTCGTAGATACGCGTCATTGAGGCCCCTATGGTTGGTTTCACACGCCCGCCGTGCGACGCCGGAATCATCCGTGCGACGCCGGCGTTTCCCGCCGGCCTTTCCGAGAAGCGCAAGCGCCTGACGCTGGCGGCGACGATCCTCGGATCGAGCATGGCGTTTATCGATGGCTCGGTCGTGAATATCGCCCTCCCCGCCATCCAGCAGGCGCTGCATGCGGACGCGGCATCGACGCAGTGGATCGTCAACGCCTACCTCCTGCTGCTCGGCGCGCTGGTGCTGGTCGGAGGCTCGGCCGCCGATCTTTACGGCCGTCGGCGGATTTTTCTTCTCGGCATTGCCGTATTTACCACAGCCTCGATTGTCTGCGGACTCTCGCCTGACATCACCGTGCTCATCATCAGCCGCGCGGTTCAGGGTCTCGGCGCCGCAATGCTGACGCCGGCCAGTCTCGCGATGTTAGGGGCGACTTTCGACGAGCACGAGCGCAGTCATGCGATCGGAACATGGGCGGGCGCCGGCGCGCTGACGTCCGCAGCCGGCCCGGTTCTCGGCGGCTGGCTGGTCGATCAGGTATCCTGGCGCGCGATCTTTCTGCTCAATGTCCCATTGGCTCTCGCCGCGGCCGGGCTCGCTGTTCTGTTTGCCTGCGAGAGCCGCGATGACAAGGCAAAGCGGCTCGACTGGATGGGCGCGGTC
>Ga0209117_1000382_pt1 | contig 20243 bp, 19 predicted proteins | sample BlaSpr_A8_OM2_M2_FD_187978 | JGI IMG/M metagenome (GOLD analysis project Ga0209117, IMG submission 187978) | Forest soil microbial communities from Thunder Bay, Ontario, Canada - Black Spruce, Ontario site 2_A8_OM2_M2 (SPAdes) (version 2) | ecosystem: Environmental > Terrestrial > Soil > Boreal...
CCTGCAGGTCACCGTCCCGCTCGAGACCGTACTCGGACTGCCTGGCGCGCCTGGGGCAGACATGGAGTTCTCGCCGCAGCCCATCTCCGCCAAGACGGTGGAGCGGCTGGCCTGCGACGCCTCGGTGACCCGCATCGTGTTTGACCCTGAGTCCCAGGTCATCGATGTCGGACGGGCCGAGCGCACGATCAAGGGACCGGCGCGGAAGGCGCTCAACGCGCGCGACCGGGGCTGCACCTGGCCGGGTTGTGAACGGCCGGCGAGCTGGACGTCAGGACATCACATCAAGCACTGGTTCCATGGGGGCACGAATGAGCCGCCCAACCTCACCTTGCTCTGCTACCGGCATCACTGGATGGTGCATGAGGGCAACTGGCAGATCGTCCGGGGCGACGATGGGCGGATGCTGACCATTCCACCGACTGTGACGTTCGGGCCTCCCGCGCGCGGACCGGACTGGTCCTAAGCCTGTTCTTCGTAGCCCAGGATCGGACGCAGCCAGCGTTCCGCTTCCGTGACTGGCATGTCCTTGCGGCGGGCGTAGTCCTCGACCTGGTCGCGGCCGACCTTCCCGACCATGAAGTAGCGCGACTGCGGGTGGGCGAAGTAGAGGCCGGCCACGGCGGCGGTCGGGGTCATCGCGCCGGACTCCGTGAGGTCCATGCCGATCGAGCGGGCGTCGAGCAGGTCGAAGAGCTTGTGCTTCTCGGAGTGGTCGGGGCACGCGGGGTAGCCGAAGGCCGGGCGGATGCCGCGGTACTTCTCGCCGATCAGCTCCTCGCCGGAAAGCTTGGGTCCGGTCTCGTACCAATCTCTCCGCGCGACCTCGTGCAGGTATTCGGCGAAAGCCTCCGCGAGGCGGTCGGCGAGAGCCTTGACCATGATCGCGCGGTAGTCGTCGTGCTCTTTCTGGAAGCGCCCTGCGAGCTCGTCCACTCCGAGTCCGGCGGTGACGGCGAAGGCACCGAGATGGTCGCCTCTTTGCGAGATGAAGTCGGCAAGAGACAGATAAGGCTTGGAGTCGCCGTGGTCGACCTGCTGCCGGAGCATGGGGAACCGGATTCCGTTCTCGAGAATGACGTCGTCGCCTTCCGCGTGCGCCGGCCAGAAGCCGTACACGCCTTTTGCCTGCAGCCAGTTCTTGGCCTCGATCTCGTCGAGCAGCTCTTTGGCGTGCTCGAACAGCTCGCGGGCCACAGCGCCGTGCGACGGGCTGTCGAGGATGGCCGGGAACTTTCCCTTGAGCTCCCAGGCGGTGAAGAAAAAGGTCCAGTCGATGTACTCGCGAAGCGTCGAGATCTTCGGCTCGATGACCTTCGTGCCGACAAATGGCGGCTTCGGCAGGTCGTCGAAAGCGAGGCGCTGGCGCTTGCTGCGGGCGTCGTCGAGCGTGAGCAGGGCGCGCCGCGTCGCCGTGTGCTGCGTGCGCAGCTTCTCCTGGAGGGCCTGGTTGTCGCGGTCGAAGGTGTGGCGGCGGTCCTTGTCGAGCAGGTCGGAAACCACGCCGATGACGCGCGACGCGTCGAGGACGTGTACGGTCGACCCGTCGTACGCCGGAGCGATGCGAACGGCGGTGTGCTGCTTGGAAGTTGTCGCGCCGCCGATGAGGAGCGGGATGGTGAACTGCCGCCGCGTCATCTCCTTGGCGACCACGACCATCTCGTCGAGCGACGGCGTGATGAGACCCGAAAGGCCCACGACATCGGCCTTCAGCTCGATCGCGGTGTCCAGGATCTTGTCCACGGGCACCATGACTCCGAGGTCGACGACCTCGTAGTTGTTGCACGCGAGCACGACGCCGACGATGTTCTTGCCGATGTCATGTACGTCGCCTTTGACAGTGGCGAGCACCAGCTTGCCGCGCACGCTCTTGCTGCCCGACGCTTCTTTCTCGGCCTGCATGAAGGGCTCGAGGTAGGCCACGGCGCGCTTCATCGCGCGGGCGCTCTTGACCACCTGCGGCAGGAACATCTTGCCGGCGCCGAACAGGTCGCCGACGACCTTCATGCCGTCCATCAGCGGCCCTTCGATGACGAGCAGTCCTTGCTTGTACTTCTGGCGGGCCTCCTCGGCGTCGGCCTCGATGAACTCAACCTCGCCGTGCAGCACCGCGTGGGCCAGCCGTTCCTCGATGGTGCCCTCGCGCCACCTGTGATCGACCTCGCGCTTCGTGCCCCCGCCGGAAACCGACTTGGCGAACTCGACGAGCCTCTCGGTGGCGTCGGGCCTTCGGTCGAAGATGATGTCTTCGACCAGCTCGAGAAGGTCCTTCGGGATGTCTTCGTAGACCACCAGCTGGCCGGCGTTGACGATGCCCATGTCCAGGCCAGCCTTGATCGCGTGGTAGAGGAACGCGGAGTGGATCGCCTCGCGCACTCGGTCGTTGCCGCGGAAAGAGAAGGAGAGGTTCGACACTCCGCCCGAGACGTGCACCCTCGGGAAGCGCTTCTTGATCTCGCGCGTGGCCTCGATGAAGTTCTTCGCGTAGGCGGAGTGCTCCTCGATGCCTGTCGCGATGGGCAGGATGTTGGGGTCGAAGATGATGTCCTCCGGCTGGAAGCCGGCCTTCTCGGTGAGGAGCATGTACGCGCGGGTGCAGATCTCGACCTTGCGCTCGAAGGTGTCCGCCTGGCCGGTCTCGTCGAAGGCCATCACGACCGCGGCGGCTCCGTACTCGCGCACCAGCCGGGCCTGCTCGAGGAAAGACTCCTCGCCGCCCTTCAGGCTGATCGAGTTGCACACGCCCTTGCCCTGCAGGCACTTGAGGCCGGCTTCGAGGACCGTCCATTTGGAGCTGTCGACCATCACGGGGATGCGCGCGATCTCGGGCTCGGTCGCGATGAGGTTGAGGAAGCGGACCATCGCCGCCTCGGAGTCGAGGAGATCGGCGTCCATGTTGACGTCGAGCAGGTTGGCGCCGCCACGGACCTGCTCGAGAGCGACCTGCACCGCGCTGGTGAAGTCGCCGCCTTCGATGAGGCGGCGGAAGCGGATCGAGCCCGTGACGTTGGTGCGCTCGCCGACCATCACGAACCCGGAATCCTTGGTGATCTGGAAGGGCTCGAGGCCGCTGAAGCTCGTGAGGGAGACGCGCTTGGGGACCTCCCGGGTCGCGATGCCGTCGAGGGCCGCTTTGATCTGCCGGATGTGTTCGGGCCCGGTACCACAGCATCCGCCCGCGGCGTTTAGGTAACCGGCCTCGGCGAACTCCTTGAGCAGGCGGCTGGTCGTGGGAGGCTCCTCGTCATAGCCGCCGAACGCGTTGGGGAGCCCGGCGTTCGGGTAGCACGTGACGTAGACGGGAGCGACCCTTGAAAGCGCCGCGATGTACGGGCGCATTTCGGAGGCGCCGAGCGAGCAGTTTATGCCGGCGGCGAACGGCTGGGCGTGCTCGACCGACGTCCACCATGCCTCGACGGTCTGGCCGGAGAGGTTGCGGCCGCTGCGGTCGACGATCGTGACCGACACGAACAGAGGCATCTCAGGCGCGACCTCTTTGACGGCCGCGATCGCGGCCTTGCCATTGAGCGAGTCGAAGATCGTCTCGATGAGCAGGAAGTCGGCGCCGCCCTCGCGCAGCCCTCGCGCGGCCTCCGCGTATCCGTCCTTCAGCTGGTCGAAGGTGACTTCGCGAAACGACGGGTCGTCGACGCGAGGTGACAGGGAGAGGGTGACGTTCGTCGGGCCTAGTGAGCCGGCGACGAATCGGTCCTCGAACTCGTCCGCGGCTTTGCGCGCGAGCCGAGCGCCTTCGAGGTTCATCTCGTAGGCGAGGTCCTCGAGGCCGTAGTCGGCCTGCGAGACGCGCGTCGCCGTGAACGTGTTGGTGGTGACGATGTCCGCCCCGGCTTCCAGGTAGTCGCGGTGAACCTGCAAGACCAGGCCGGGCTGGCTCAGGCAGAGGACGTCGCTGTTGTTCCGAAGCGGCTTGGGGTGGTTGCGAAAGCGTTCGCCGCGGAAGTCCTCGTCGCTGAGCCCGCGGTGCTGAAGCATCACGCCCATGGACCCGTCGAAGATCGCGATCCGCTGCTTGAACAGCTGATCGAGGCGGTCTCGGGTCGAAGTTGCGACGGCCATGGTGACCCTAAAGAGTACGGAAGCCTGGCCTCCCCGCCATGCGGGGAGGTGGCGCGAAGCGCCGGAGGGGATAGCTCAGTCTCCTACAGGGCTCCAAACCTGGAATCTACCGTCGTCGAAAAGGAGGCGCCGGCCGCTGGTTGGCAGCTGGTCGAGCGCGGCCTGTCGCTCCGCCGGGTGGGTCGGCCCGCTGATGTACGGCATGTGGTCGATGACCACGTAGCAGCTTGGGTCGAGGCGGTCGGGGAAGTCGTTGATGGTGTGGCGGTTGGCGAGCCAGACCGCGAGGCCGTTGTCGGCGTTGACGGGCGCGTCGGCGGGGATCATCGAGGTGGCGGTCCGCAGCTCGGCAACGGTGTTGGGATGCAGGTAGAGGCTCGAGTCGCCGCCAAGAGCCGGAGGGAAGCGGCCGGTGCCCCAGGCGAGAACGAACACGGGCACCATCGCCAGCACGGCGGTGGCGGGCGCGATCGAACGCATCTCCAGGAATTTGCGTGCCCCGACGCCTCCGGCGACCACGAGGGGAAAGAGCATGAGCAACACGTAGTGGAGATGCAGCACGTTTTGAGGCGTGTGCCCGCTGAGCACGTTGGCCAGGTAGGGCGGGATGACGAGGAGCAGCCAGCGCGGCGCGACAAGGGGAAGCAGGAACATGCTCACGATCACTCCGGCTACGACAAGGAGCGCTTCGGGATGGAAGGCCGCCCCGAGCACGGTGTTGACCGTCGCCGGCATCGAAGGGTCGAGGCCGAGCAGCCAGCGGTAGTAGACGAAGTCGCTGTAGCCGCCGTTGCGGAAATGCTGCTGGACGACGCCGGTCCCGATGAGGAACCAGGCAGCCGCGAGATAGACGACGAACCGCCAGTGCTTGCGGATCTCGGGCGCTCCATACGACCTCATGAGGAGCCCGATCACCCCGACCGTGTAGACCTGGTCCTCCTTGCACGAGAGCACCAGCAGGCAGAGCGCCCACATCGCCACGCGGTGTCCTCGGATGCCCGCCCAGCCGGCGAGCAGTGCGAAGGCGAGGGCCATGTTCTCGGGGTGAAAGAAGTCGCGTCCCGCCTCCTGGATGGCGGCCCAGAAGGGGATGGGGGTGGCCAGGGCGATCGCGAGCCAGGGCGAGGCGGGGCGGTCGGCCGGAAACAGGGAGCGGAAGAAGAGGTAGCCCGCAGGCGCGGTCGCGGCGAGGCCGGCTGAAGAAAAGATCAGCAGGACCGCGGGGTTGGGCCACAGCTTTTCGACAGCGGCCAGCAGCACGAAGATGAGCTCGAAATGGATGCCGAGGAAGTTCGCGCGGGCGAAGCTCGAGTAGAAGCCCTGCCCGACCGAGACGTTCCAGATGACCTGCTGGTCGTAGGCGAAGTCCCAGGCCGAGCCGGTCATGCCGTACAGGCGCATCAGCTCGCCGCGCAGGATCCAGGCGAAGGCGATGGCGGCCGAGACGAGAGGGACGGTGGGGAAGATCCACCAGGCTACGGGCCGGGCGTCGTCACTCATGTGGTCGGAGGGTAGTTGATCACTTATTTTGACGGCTGAACGCTGCTCCACCTCCCCCACCCGGGCGCAGCAAGCTGCGCCCGACCTCCCCACAGGGTGGGGAGGTGAATAGGCCCGACCTCCCCACAGGGTGGGGAGGTGAATAGGCCCGACCTCCCCACAGGGTGGGGAGGTGAACATGCCGACCTACAATCGCTCAATGGCCACCCGTACTCGGCAAGCCGCGTCGGTCGCGCCGCGACTGTCGGTGATCGTGCTCGTCTACAACGAGCTCGAGAGCATCGCGCCGATGCATGAGGAGCTCATGGGCGTGCTCGAGACGCTCGACCTTTCCTATGAGGTCCTCTACATCGACGACGGGAGCCGCGATGGCAGCACGGAGCGGCTCGGGCAGCTGGCGGCGCGCGACCGGCACGTGAGGGTGGTGAGCTTCCGGCGGAACTTCGGGCAGACGGCCGCCGTGCAGGCGGGGATCGATCACAGCCGCGGCGAGATCCTGGTCTTCATGGACGGCGACATGCAGAACGACCCACATGACATCCCCCGGCTGATGGAAAAGATCGACGAGGGCTTCGACGTGGTCAGCGGTTGGCGTAAGGATCGGCACGATGATGCTGTGCGGGTGCTGCCGTCGAAGATCGCGAACTGGATCATCGCTCGGGTCACCGGTGTTCGGCTGAACGACTTCGGCTGCACTCTCAAGGCATACCAGCGCGAGGTGATCCAGGACGTGAAGCTCTATGGCGAGATGCATCGGTTCATCCCGGTGTACGCGTCGTGGGTCGGCGCCAGGATCACCGAGCTGACGGTCAATCACAGACCGCGCACTTACGGCCGTTCGAAGTACTCGCTGGCGCGAACGGCGCGTGTCCTGCTCGACCTGATCACGGTCAAGCTGCTGGGCAGCTACTCCACCAAGCCGATCTACTTCTTCGGCTTCGCGGCGTTTGGGTTGTGGGCGCTGGCTTTCGTCTTTGCGGCGATCGTGATCGTGCAGAAAGTCCTGCCGCCGTATGTGTACGCGCACAACAACCCCCTGCTGCTGCTCGCGGTGTTTCTCGGCATCGTCGGGGTGCAGTTCATCCTCATGGGTCTGCTGGCGGAACTTTCGATTCGCACGTATCACGAGTCGCAGGCCAAGACGACTTACGTGGTGCGCGAGATCATCGAGCGCTCACCCCGAAAGGAAGCCACGACGGACGGAAGGCCGACGGTCCACCACTGATGCAAGTTCCAGCCACCCCCTCCCTACCCTCCCCCTGAAGGGGGAGGGGATCTATGTGTGGGATCTGCGGAGTCGCCGGCGGCGATCCTGCCGGCGGCCGAGAGCTGGTCCAGCGGATGTGTTCGGCCATGGTGCATCGCGGGCCGGACGATGAGGGGACTGCGCAGCTCGACGGGGTAACGCTCGGTATGCGGCGGCTGTCGATCATCGACATCGAGGGCGGGCACCAGCCGATGCACAACGAGGACTCGACGGTCTGGGTGATCCAGAACGGCGAGATCTACAACCACCTCGTGCTGCGCGACCTGCTCCTCGCAGCCGGCCATACCTTTAATACGGAGTCCGACACGGAGGTCCTCGTCCACGGCTACGAGCAGTGGGGCGAGGAGATGGTCGAGCGGTTGAACGGGATGTTCGCGTTTGCGTTGCTCGACCGGCGGCGCGGTTCGGTTTTGCTGGCCCGTGACCGGATGGGCATCAAGCCGCTTCATTACGCGATCGATGGGAAGCGCCTCGTGTTCGCGTCGGAGCTGAAGGCGCTGCTCCGCGACCCGGCGCTGCGGCGCGGGATCGATCCCGCCGCGCTCGACCAGTACCTCGCGTACGAGTTCGTGCCCTCGCCGGCAAGCATCGTGCGGGGCATCAGCAAGCTGCAGCCCGCGCACACGCTGACGTGGTCGGTGGCGGATGGCGCCCACCGGCTGCGGCGCTACTGGTCGCCGGAGCTTGGGGTTGGCGACGGGCACCGGAATCTCGAGGAGGAAGGTGAGCGCCTTCGCGCGGTGCTGCGCGAGTCGGTGCGGAAGGAGCTGATCAGCGACGTGCCGCTGGGAGTGTTCTTGTCCGGGGGAATCGACTCGAGCGCCGTGGCCGCGATGATGACCGAGCTCGGGGGCGAGGTGAAGAGCTTTTCGGTGGGCTTCGCCGACCGGTCGTTCGACGAGTCAGATTACGCGCGGCAGGTGGCGCGCCACCTCGGCACGGAGCATCGGGAGCTGACTCTGGAGCCGGACATGCTGCTCGGCTTGATTCCCAAGCTGCCGAGCCTGCTCGACGAGCCGCTGGGCGACGCATCGATCATCCCGACGTACCTGCTGGCGGAGTTCACGCGGCGGCACGTGAAGGTTGCGCTGGGAGGGGATGGAGGCGACGAGCTGTTCGCCGGGTATCCGACGCTGCAGGCGCACCGCCTCGCGGGGTACTACATGCGAGCGCCCCGATTGTTGCGAGAGGGGCTGGTGGAGCCGGTGGTCCGGCGCCTTCCGGTGTCGCGAGGCAACTTGAGCTTCGACTTTCGGGCCAAGCGGTTTGTGAGTGGGGCGGGTTATCCGGTCGCGGAGCGGCACCAGAGGTGGATGGGCTCGTTTGCCACGGAAGAGAGGTCGGCGCTGCTGTCGCGGGAGGTCCAGCACGAGGTGGACGTGGATGGCGGTTATGCGGACCCGCTGAACCAGGTCTTGATGATGGACATGCGGCTCTATCTGGAGAACGACATCCTGGTCAAGCTCGACCGCGCCTCGATGATGGCGTCGCTCGAGGGGCGGGTGCCACTGCTGAACAACGACTTCGTCGAGTACGCGACCCACCTGCCGCTGAACATGAAGCTGCGGGGCCTGCGGTCCAAGTTCCTCTTGAAGAGCGCGCTGCGGGGGCTGCTGCCGGAATCGATTTTGAACCGGCCTAAGAAGGGGTTCGGAATCCCGGTCGCGCACTGGTTTCGTGGGCCGCTGAAGGAGCAGATGCTGTCAGTGCTGTCGCCGGAGCGGATCAAGCATGAGGGTCTTTTCGACGCGTCAGCGGTGACGCGTCTCGTCGCTGATCACCTGGAAGGCCGGCGGGACAATCGCAAGCAGCTGTGGACGCTTTTCGCGTTCGAGCTGTGGCACGAGGGGTACTCGCGCCCTTAGGCGAGGTTCGCCTTTTTGCTTATCTCCTTGCCCTTCTTCCGCATCTGGTTGACCTGCTTGCGGAGCCCCTTGCGGCGCTGCTCGCCGCGCTCGGGATCCATGAAGTAGGTCGCCACCGCGGCAAGGCCCATCCACACCAGCAGTCGCGTGAATCTGTTCGTGAGCATTTTAATACAGAAACGGCTGAGCCTCCTGGATCACCTAAGGTTCTTCTTCCCCATGACACGCCGAGCCCTTCTGCTGTTCCTCGCGATGAGTGTGATCTGGGGCATCTCGTACCTGTTCATCCGCATAGCGGTGACCGAAATCTCGCCATTGGTGCTGGTCTTTACGCGAACCACACTGGCCGCGCTGATCCTGGTGCCCATCGCCCTGTTTCGCGGTGAGCTGCGCGGCCTCGCGAAGCACTGGCTGCCACTGGTCGCGTTTGCTGCTTGCGAAGTCGGCGTTCCATGGGTGTTGATGTCGCACGCCGAGCAGAGCATCTCGAGCTCGCTGGCGGGTCTTTTGGTGGCGGCAGTGCCGCTCGTGGGAGTGGTGATCGCGACAGCCGGCGGCAACCGCGAGCATCTAGGCCTGGCGAGCATCTCGGGATTGCTGCTGGGAGTGGTGGGCGTGGGCGCGATCGTCGGGTTCGACCTCAAGGCCTCGAACTCGCTGGCTCTGGTCGAGATGGCGGTCGTGGTTGTCGGCTACGCGCTAGGCCCGGCCATCCTCGACCGCTACCTGAGCGGGCTGCCATCGGTGGGTGTGATCGCCATCGCGCTCTTGGCGTGCGCCATCGTGTACGCGCCGTTTGCCGCGCTGGAGTGGCCGCAGTCAGTGCCGTCGGTTTCGGTGGTCGCCTCTATAGCCGTGCTGGCCGTCGTGTGCTCGGCGCTCGGATTCCTTCTCTTCTTTGCGCTGGTTGGCGAGATCGGCCCGGTTCGCGCGACGGTGATCACCTACATAAACCCCGTGGTCGCGGCGGTACTTGGCGTGATCGTGCTGAACGAGCGGTTCACCGCCGCCATGGCGGTCGGTTTCGTGCTTGTAGTGTTGGGGTCCGTCCTGGCGACGCGGCGACGAGTTACCAGGTCAATCGGTGCCTAGCTCTCCGTCCACGATTATCAGTGAGCCCGTCAGCCATGCAGTCGCGTCCTCGACGGTCCCGAAGTAGGCGACCTGAAGCTCGCTGCCCGGGAGCTGGCCCAGCATGTCCTCGATGTGGATCCTGGTCAGCCCGGTGTACGGGACCACGAGGGCCATGCGCCTGAGCCCTGCAGCGTGGGCACGAGGGAACCAGTTGCGATCGATCAACTCTTGATCGGCGGGGTTGATCGCTTTCATGTTTCTGCAGTCGGCGAGGCATCGCGACCCGTGATGCTCCGCTAAAGCGCGGATCCCAGCCTCGAGCAGCAGCTCGAACTCGTCAGGGTCCGCCCAGGAGCGCCAGTCGATGTAGACGGCGTGGGACTCCTGGTCCCAGGTCACGACCGCCACCCCGGGGCGATCGTAGAAGACGTCTCCTTCGAGAGCACCGTTGACCATCAGCCGCTGATCGGAACCTCCGAGACGAATTTCCTCGCGGCTTCCAGCGTGGGGAAGGTACGCGAGGCCAGGCCGTGGTCGGCGCACAGGTTGGCGACGTCCTGCACGCACAACCTGCCTAACCCGGTATCCGCGATCACAAACCCGATTCGCTTGAGCCCGGCCTTGGTGGCGAGGGGCAGCCAGGTCTCCTTGATCCACCGCTGGTCTTCGTCGACGATCACCTTGACCTTCCTCGAGTCGCTGACGTAGGCGACTGCCCGGTGGTCCCGAATCGCCTGGATTCCCTTGGTGAGGCCCGCGCGGAACTCCGCGCTGTTGGCGAACGCTCTCCATTCGGCGTGCACAAGGTTGTTGACGCTGTCCCATCGAATCGACAGATAAGGCTCGTCCACGTATATGTCATCGGAATTGATGCACGAGGTATATGCCTTCGGAGCTTCCCGAGTCGACATCAAATTGCCCGGTTTTGCCCCCCGTAAATACAGGGGTTTCGAGGCAAGGGGTCACGTCGCGGGCTGGTTTTAGGGCGTGTTCATGGACCGCCGCCAACCTTGGCCTATCGGTGCTGAAAGGGCGCCGAAGTACCCGGCGAGGTGCCGGAGAGGAGGTTGCAGTCAAATGATCAAGTTCAAGAGCAAGTTGGCGCTGCTGGCCGTTCCCGCGGTCCTCGCATTCGCCGCTGTTTCCTACGGCTCGGTGGTCGCGTTTTCGACCGCGAACCCGACGCCGGCACCAGCACAGTCCGAGGCAGCAGAGCCTGCGGAGGCGGCTGGTGACAAGGCGGAGGCGAACGAGCCTGCGCTGCCTGGCGGCGGTTACGCCGACGCGGACAACACCAACGCAAACACCCAGCAAGAAGGGATCCACTAACCGTCTCCTCAGTTCGACCGAAAGAGGCCCGCAACGTGCGGGTCTCTCTGTTTTTGCCCTTGCCGCTTCCTGATTCACAGGCGAATGCCAGCGGTGGTTTAGAGCTGGTTCAAAGGCCCGTCGCAACCTGAGCTCATCGACGCGGAAGGTGCGCCGAAATCCCCGGCCAAACGCCGGAAAGGAGGTCCAGTGAAATGATCAAATTCAAAAGCAAGGTGGCGTTCTTGACCGTTCCTGCGGTCATGGCGCTCGCCGCGGTGTCGTATGGATCCGTAGTCGGCTTTGCGTCGGCGAACCCCAGCCCGAGCCCAACCGGGACTGTGGCAGCCGCGGAGCCGGCGGAGTCCGCTACGGCGCCTGAGACGGCCGAGCCCAACGAGCCGGCGCTGCCCGGCGGCGGCTATGCCGATTCAGCAAACACCCAGGCGGACACGCAGCAAGAAGGCATCCACTAGGACGCCAACTGCATCTTCGAAGTAAGTGAGACCGGGGCGGAAGTCGCCCCGGCTCACATTGTCGACTCAGCCGATTCTCAGCTCATCGTCGGTCTGGTTTTAGGGTCTGTTTGGGAGCGGCCCGCATCCTGACCCGTATCGGCGCACCAATGCGCTGAAATGCCCGGCGGTTGGCCGGAAAGGAGGTGAGTTAATGCTCAACTTCAAACGTAGGTTGTTGTTCCTGGCAGTCCCTGCCGTGCTGGCAGTGGGCGCCATTTCCGGGTCGGCGGTCGCCTTTGCGGCGTCACCGAGCCCGAGCCCAGCTGGACCCAAGGCAGCGGAGGCTGCAGAGTCGGCTGAGGCTGCAGAACCGGCTGAGGCTGCAGAACCGGCTGAGGCTGCGGAGCCGGCTGAGGCTGCGGAGCCGGCTGAGGCTGCGGAGCCCGCGACCGGTACCCCTAAAACCGCAAGCACCGTCCGCTAGAGGAACTTTCGGTTTTATCCCCTTCGAATTGCGTGAGACCGGGGCGGAAGTCGCCCCGGCTCACCAGTTTTCGGGCCCGACATACAACTTTTCACACCACCTTCAGGACAGCGTCGAAGGTCGGTGTTAAGCTGCCCGAAATTCGCCAGAGTCCTTGACTCAACATCACGCGGGGGAAATTGAGATGAAAGGAATTCGTAGGTGTGTCTCCACGTACCTGGGGGCTGCGATCATCGCCTTCGGCGCGCTAGGGGCCGGGCCGGTCGCCGCGTCGGCCGCTGCGCCTCCACCCCCAACACCCTATCCAGCCCCGACTCCTTACCCGGTGTCGCCGACGCCTGTCCATATGGACCTCTCGCCGCCGCTTGCTTCCATGCAGCCGGCGAACTACAACTTCGAGTCGGCGCTCGGAAACGATCGCGGCGCCAAGCCGATCCGGCACGGTAATGCGCCCGCGGTAGGCGCGGCCGCCTCGCCCTCGGCACCCAGCCCGAGCGCGCCCATGCCTGGGATCAACTTCGATGGCGTCGGCCAGGGCTTCGGCTCGTATGTCGTGTGCTGTGCACCGCCTGACACCAACGCGTCGGTCGGTCCGAACCACATCGTCGAGACCGTGAACCTCGATCTCGCGGTCTTCAACAAGACGGGTGGGCTGGTATACGGCCCGGTGCCGATCAACACCTTATGGAGCGGGTTCGGTGGCGGATGCCAGATCGACAACGACGGCGACCCTACCGCCCTGTATGACCCGATGGCGGACCGGTGGCTCATCAGCCAGTTCGCCGTGACCACGACGCACTACCTGAACTGCGTCGCGATCTCGCAGACTCCGGATCCCACCGGTGCGTACTACCGCTACTCGTACTCGTACTCGAACTTCCCGGATTACCCGAAGTTCGGCATCTGGCCGGACGGCTACTACGTGACCTTCAACATGTTCAACGGCAACACGTTTGCCGGTGGAACAACCTGCGCTTACGACCGGACCAAGATGCTGACCGGCGCGGCTGCCACCCAGCAGTGCTTCAACGCCGGCTCGCTCTGGGGCGGAATGCTCCCGTCGACGACCAACGGTTCGACCTTGCCACCTGCCGGCGCGGTGAACTACGTGCTCGGGCTCGACACTCCCGCGACCTCCAACAGGATCGCGTACTGGAAGTTCCACGTCGATTGGACGACGCCTGCCAGCACGACGATGACCGGTCCGTCGTTTTTGACCGTGTCCACTTACACGAACTCGTGCGCGGCCCAGCCTCGCGGCGACTGCATTCCTCAGGGAGCAGGAGGGACGCCTCTCGAATCCCTGGCCGACCGGTTGATGTATCGCCTCAACTATCGGAACCTTGGCAACCACGAGGCGCTTGTGGTGAACCACACGATCGAAGTGGGTTCGGGTTCCTCGCTCCACTCGGGAATGAGGTGGTACGAGCTCCGGCCGGACGCAGCTCGCAACTTGACGCTTTTCCAGGAGGGGACTTACGCGCCCGACTCCAGCTGGCGGTGGATGGGAAGCATCAACATGGACCAGGCTGGCAACATCGCGGCGGGTTACAGCGTTTCCAGCTCGACCATCAGCCCTCAGATCCACTACACGGGGCGCCTCGCGACCGACGTGGCCGGCATCATGACCCAGGGCGAGAACACGATCATCAATGGGGGCGGTTCCCAAACCGGCGGCCTGGCCCGTTGGGGTGACTACTCATCGCTGGCTGTCGATCCAACCGACGACTGCACGTTCTTCCACGCCAATGAGTACCTGAAGGCGAGCGGTTCGTTCAACTGGAGCACCCGCATCGCCTCGTTCAAGCTGCCTTCTTGCCCGGCCACGGCACCGACACCTGACTTCAGCCTGTCGGTTACTCCGAGCAGCCAGACCGTCACGCAGGGCGCCTCGGCGACCTACACGGTCAACATCACGCGCACGGGTGGGTTCACCGGCGCGGTGTCGTTGAGCTTTGGCAGCTCGCCTACTGGTTTGAGCGGCACGTTCTCGCCCAACCAGACCACCGCGGCATCTTCGACGTTGACAGTGCCCACTACGCCGAGCACGGGGACGGGCCCATACACGATCACCGTCACCGGTACAGGCACGGGCGTGCCGACGACCCGCACCGCGACCACCAGCCTCACGGTCAATGCCCCGGCGACGCCGGACTTCAGCCTCTCGGCCACTCCGGCCAGCCAGACCGTCACGCAGGGCACAGCCGGAAGCTACACAGTCAACGTCGCGCGCTCCGGCGGCTTCGGCGGTGGAGTCACGCTCAGCATGAGCAGCTCTCCGGCGGGGCTGACGGGAACTTTCACGCCCAACCCGAACACCGGGGCAAGCTCGTCGTTGAGCGTACCGACCACCAGCACTACGCCCACGAACACCTACACGATCACGATCACAGGTACTGGCAACGTCCCAACTCACACGACGACGGTCACCCTCGTGGTCAACCCGCCGGCGGCGGGTGACTTCAGCCTCTCGGCTACGCCCACCAGCAGGTCCATCAAGCAGGGAACCAGCACGACGTATGTTGTCAACATCACGAGGACGGGCGGATTTGCCGGGGGAGTCAATTTCAGTGTGACCGGCCTACCCGCGGGGGCCACGGCCACCTTCGCACCGACCCCGGCCACCGCCGCGAGCTCGACCCTCACGGTCGCGCTCGCGAACACCAGTCCGATCGGGACGTACGCACTCACCATCACCGGAGCTAGCGGCAGCCTTTCTCACACTACGTCGGTGACGCTGATCGTCACCCAGGGTTGCTTCGGAAGCGACGGCGACTGCTGACCTGACCCTATAACCGGTCGCGGGTAGCGCGCCCGCGACCGGTCCTCTCTCCATCAAGCGTTTAATTAGTCGAATGGAGACCACCAAGGAGAAACGGCGGCAGGAGCTGGTGCTCGCCGCGTTCAATCAGATCGCGGAGCATGGCTTCGAGGGCCTTCGGACCAGAGACGTTGCAGCCGAGGTCGGGGTCAACATAGCGACGCTGCACTATTACTTTCCTACCAAGGAGTCATTGATCCGAGGGGTGCTGGAGCACGCGATGGGGCGCTTCCGGTCCACCCTCGCTCCGCACGGGTCGCCCGGGGATCAGCTGCGGAACCACCTCCGCGCTGTGCGCAAGCTGCTCGCCGACGAACCCGAGCTGGGCAGCGTGATGGGGGAGCTGGCTCTGCGCTCCGCAAGGGACAAGGCGATGGCGTCGCTCATGGCTGAGATGTATGACAACTGGCACACCACAATGCGTGGGTTGATTCGCAGAGGTGTGAAGGAAGGCAACCTTCGGCCCGAGCTGGACAGCGATGGGGTGGCTGCGCTCGTGGTCGTCATGCTAACCGCGATGACGCTGCCCACGATGACCGCTGAGCCGCGAACCGGCCAGGCGATGCGGCAGCTGGAACGATGGCTGGGGGTATCGGGGCAAAAGGCGGCGCGTTCAAGCAACTGATTGATGGGCGTGCTATTCTCTTTTGAGCACTCAATCATCTGATTGAGGAGACTGAGGAGGTAAAGCAATGGCGAGCGCCGTCGAATCGAAGACCCGTGTTCCCGGCTTTGTCGGGTGGTTCAGCCCGATCGCGATGCGGATGCTTGGCGTTGGAATTCCGCTGGGCCCGAATGCTCTCATTACTGTTCGCGGCCGGAAATCGGGACTGGACCGGACGACCCCCGTCGCTCTGGTCGAGATCGATGGCAAGCGATGGGTGATCGGGACGTTCGGAGAGACCAACTGGGTGCGCAACCTCCGCGAGGCGGGTGAGGCGACGATCACTGCAGGGCGCCGGACAGAGAAGGTGAGGGCAATCGAGCTCTCGCCTGAGGCGGGAGGGGCTTTCTTCAAGGATGTACTCGGCCCGTTCGTGGCGGCCATACCTCTTGGGCTTGGTCGGTTGATGCTGGGATCCGTGCTGGGGGCGAAAGACATCCTTGACGACCCCATTGGGTCAGGCGTCACGCATCCGGTGTTCGAGGTTCGCGCCGCTTAACATCTCAGCGTTAGACCGCTGACCTCTCGACCTGCCGGGCTCTCGCGAGGGCAAGCCACATGGCTGCTCTACGGAGTGTTCAGCTGCATGGCGTTCCTGCTCAACGGACTGGGTGGGGTGCTGGAGCCGCTGCAGAGGGATCTGCACGTCAGCCGTGGCGACGTGGCGTTCTACCCGAGCCTGTTCGCGGCCGGCCTGGTCGTGGTGGGCGTCGGCGGTGGGGCGCTGGTGGGCCGGATCGGCCGGACGGCGGCGCTCCGGCTCGCGATGGCGGGGATGATGTTGGGCGGGCTGCTGCTCGCCACTCCCAACCGGGTTGCGACTCTGCTCGGCGCCCTGCTCCTCGGCCTGGGCGGGGCGGTCCTGGTGCAGCTTGGCCCGGCCCTTCTTGCCGCGCTGCATCCCCAGGCGCCGACCGCGGCCGTCGGTGAGGCCAACGCCCTGGCCAGCACCGCGTCGGTCATCGCGCCGCTGGCGGTGGCGGCAGCGCTCGTGTCCGGTCTGGGGTGGCGCATCGGCTACCTAGGACCGGCGTTGCTGGCGCTCGCCCTTCTCACCGTGCCTGCCTGGCGGCTGGCGATGCCGGAGGCACCGATTCTAGTCAGGGACTCGGGGAGTTCCCGATCGGCGCCCCTGCTCGGCCCGTGGTTCGACGTGCTGGTCGCGGTGAGTGTCGAGTTCTGCTTCATCTTCTGGGCGCCGTCCGCCCTCATCGATTGGGACCACGCGTCGATCGGGCAGGCGCCGGCGCTGGCGTCGCTCTTCCTGGTCGGCATGGCCACGGCTCGTGGCCTGGCAGCGCCGATCACACGTCGGCTGGGTGAGAGGCGGGTGCTGATCCTCGCGTGCACCGGAGTCGCGGCGGCAGGGTTTGCCCTGTTCTGGGCGGCGCCGAACATCGTGCTCGCGGCGGCCGGGCTGCTCGTTGCCGGTCTGGGGTGCGCCCTTCTCTATCCCACCACCGTCAGCCGGGTGGTGGCTGTCTGGCCGCACGCTCCGGATCGCGCCGCTGCCCGGGCGGCGCTTGCCTCGGGCCTGGCGATCGGCGTGGCGCCTTTTGTGCTGGCTCGACTTTCGGACGTGACGGGGCTCCGGAACGCCTACCTCATCGTCCCGGCGCTGCTCCTTGTTCTCGCTGCGCGAGGAGTGTTGTCGAAAACGTCGACCGCTGTGTGACTCCCGGAATCGTTTTCACCGCGGTTTCGCTGGCGCTCGGCAAGCGATTCCTCACTGCTACAAGTCCTCCTGCACGGCTGAGGGTTTCGGCTCTCGTCTGAACAAGGCGAGCACGTTGGCGCCGACCAGCCGCGCGACCAGCAGAAGAATCGCGAATACAACGAAAACCGCGATGGCGATCGCCCCCAGGGGACCGAACCATCGAACGCACGTGAAGAAAACGGAGATCAGGAAGAATCCTGCGGCGACCACCACATCTACCAGCGGACTCTTGCTGTTGGCGATCCGCGGGTCGTGGGCGAGTCGCAGGCCCAGGAAGACGCCCGCGACCGGGATGGCGATAGTGAGCGGGATTCCAATCAGGTATGCCTTCGTCGAAGCAATGGCTCTGAACGCGCGCGGCGCAAGGAAAGTGACGCGCCGATGGACGGCGTTGATAGCCACGATCCACGCCGTTTCGAATCGAGACCAGGCTGCGCTGATCGCTTTCGTATTCATGCTGCGTACGCGATTGCTCAAATCAGTTCGAAGGGTGTATAGCACGCGCGGGGTCGAATCACGAAGATACCTTGGTGGTTGGCGTAAACGAAGTGCGGCGGTTCGCGATGACCTTGCCACGTACTACGGAGGCGTTGGTGGGAGGCCGGGTGAAGTACCGCGTCGGCCGGATCGTCTATGTCTCCTTTTCTCGCGATGAAACGGTGATGGGCTTCGGATTTCCGAAGGAAGAGCGGGACTGGCTGGTGGGTGGTTCGCCGGACAAGTTCATGCAGCCGGATCGCTCAGACCTTCGCTACCACTGGGTCCTCGTTCGCCTGGCGGCAATCGACGAAACCGAGATGCGAGAGCTCGTGCTGGATGCGTGGCGAATGGTCGTGCCCAAGCGGGTCGCCGCAGCCTACGAGGGCGGATGAAAATGGTGGATCCGAGGGGATTCGAACCCCTTACCTCTTGAGTGCGATTCAAGCGCTCTCCCAATTGAGCTACGGACCCACGTCGTGTTCGAGCTGAGGGGAAAGGCCAGTATACCCGGGCCCTGATCGAGTCCCGACGCGGGAACAGCCGACGCCGACCGTCCGTTCCTATACTCGCCAGATGTCGTTTTTGTTCAAGGGCAAGCGGCTCCCGGAGGGTGTCGATCCGGCGCGAATTCCGCCCGGCCAGACCCTCACGGCTCCCGATCGCTGGCCACTTCTGCACTTCGGACCGGTGCCGACCACCGACATTGCTAAGTGGGACTTCAAGGTGTTCGGTGCCGTCGAGCACGAGCTGACGCTCGACTACGGCGAGCTTCGGGCGCTGCCCTCGAAAGATGTGGTTGCGGACATCCACTGCGTCACAGGTTGGAGCCGGCTGGGTGACAAATGGACTGGCGTGCCGATACGCGAGATCCTGGATCGCGTCAAGCCGAAACCCGAAGCCAAATACGTCACCGCGCACTCGGAGTACGGCTACACGACGTCCGTGCCGATTAGCGTGCTGGAGGCGGAGGAAAACCTCCTGTGCTACGCGTGGAACGGCCAGGACCTCGCTCCAGATCATGGCTGGCCGCTTCGGTTGTTCGTGCCCTCGAAATACTTCTGGAAGTCGGCCAAGTGGCTCCGCGGGCTAGAGTTCATGGATCGCAACCGGCTCGGTTTTTGGGAGCAACGTGGGTATCACGACGAAGCCGACCCCTGGAAAGAAACCCGGTACTGGTAGCCGGGGCGATCTAGCCCGACCTCCGCTCGTCACTTTCACCACCGATTTCGGCTCGGGTTCGCCGCTGGTGGCGGCCATGAAGGCGATGGTGCTGGCCGCGTGTCCCTACGCAGTGCTTGTGGATGTCAGCCACGAGGTACCGAGGTTCGACGTTTCGGCCGGGGCGTTCATGCTCTTCGCCGGCACGCGCCACTTCGGCGCCGACTCGGTGCACCTGGTGGTCGTCGACCCAGGCGTTGGCACTTCGCGGAGGCGCCTTGCGATCCGGGCCGGCGGGCGCTATTACGTCGGGCCAGACAACGGCCTTTTCGGGATCGTCATCGAAGAGGTTGGGCTCCAGGACGCGGTCGAGTTGGCTCCCCGCCCGCACGGAGCGCCCACCTTCGAGGGGCGAGATGTGTTCGCGCCCGCGGCCGGCGCGTTAGCGGCGGGCATTCCCCTCGAATCGCTTGGGCCTGCGACGGACCCGCCCAAGACTCTCGACAACGGCTCGCCGCGTGTGCTGTGGGTTGACGGTTTCGGCAACCTGGTGACGAACGTGAAAGCACCCGCGCGACGGATGCGAATTCACAACCACGACATTGTCGCGACGGCGAAGACCTACGCCGACGGGCGGCCGACGGAGCCATTCGTCTACATCGGGAGCATGGGGTACCTCGAGGTCGCAGTGCGAGAGGGCCGGGCGGACAAGCTGCTGGGCGCGCGGCCGGGGATGAAGGTCGACCTGATCTAAGGCGGCCTTAACAACCAGGGTTTTCGTCTGGCTCTGGCTTCGGTAGTTTTCGCCGCGCTGTGGTTCGAGTGGTCTGCCTGCTGATCTCCCTCTGCCTCGTGGGCTGCTCGAACCCGGCCCATCCAGTGCCATCCCTGGCCATTAGCGGCGCGCGCCAACCGGTGCGCCTCTGGCAGGACGAGAGCATCTTCGGTCTGGTCAGAGACCTCATCGCATCGGCGCGCGTCCGCGTGATGGTCGAGATGTACGAGTTCGAGCGTGCGGACCTCATCCGGGAGCTGGGCGAAGCGGTAGGGCGAGGAGTCAACGTGCGCGTCATCACCGATCCCACGGTGACCGTCAATCGCCAATCCACAGCTGTCCTCGACTCACTGCGCGTTCCCGAGCTTGTCTACCCGGTTGACGACCGCCGCCACCAGATCGACCACGTGAAGCTCTTGATCGTCGACGCGGAAGCCGCGGTCGGCGGCATGAATTGGGGGAACCACAGCGATCGCAATCACGACTACGTCCTCGAAACGCGAGTGGCCGTAGACATCAATCGCCTGGTTCGCATCTTCGAGCAGGACTGGAGCATGGCCGGTGGACATCCTTCGCCGCTGGCCGCAGTGGCTGG
>Ga0209117_1000383_pt1 | contig 20180 bp, 14 predicted proteins | sample BlaSpr_A8_OM2_M2_FD_187978 | JGI IMG/M metagenome (GOLD analysis project Ga0209117, IMG submission 187978) | Forest soil microbial communities from Thunder Bay, Ontario, Canada - Black Spruce, Ontario site 2_A8_OM2_M2 (SPAdes) (version 2) | ecosystem: Environmental > Terrestrial > Soil > Boreal...
AGCGCAGCGCGTAATCTTCCAGCGTCTGGTTGGCAACCCATTGATTATATTGGCGCCTGACGCGGTCTATCCGCTGCCGCCCTGCCACTTCTGAACTCCTGACCCCAAGCAATCCGCTCTTAAAAAACCGGTCCTAAAACCTACGTCGCTATTTTGCGGTGCAATATACGCGATCTTGCGTATCTGTGCACTGCACAATTTCAGCAATCCTCGCCCCGCCAATAACGCGTACTCGAACACGAATGGGGTAGGATATGTCAGACGACAAGAAACAGGGGTTGCAGTCGGCATTTCGCCGGAAGCTGCTGATGGGAATGGCGGCTGTGCCCGCTCTGACCATGCTTCCCCGCCCGTCTTTTGCACAAGCGCCGGCAACCTCCGCCATCAACACCACGGGCCTCGCGGTCACCGATACTGAAGTGACCTGCGGCATCCTGCATTCGGCCACCGGCACGATGGCAATTTCGGAAACCGGTTCGATCGAAGCCGAGAAGCTCGCCATCGAACAGATCAACGCCGCCGGCGGCATCCTCGGCCGCAAGATCAAGTTCATCCAGGAAGACGGCGCCAGCGACTGGCCGACCTTCGCGGAGAAGGCCAAGAAACTTCTCGTCAACGACAAGGTCGCGGCGATCATGGGCTGCTGGACCTCGGCATCCCGCAAGGCGGTGCTCCCGGTCGTCGAGCAATACAACGGCATGCTTTATTACCCGACCTTCTACGAAGGTCTCGAGCAGTCCAAGAACGTGATCTACACCGGGCAGGAAGCCACCCAGCAGATCCTCGCCGGCCTGAACTGGATCGCCAAGGAGAAGGGCGCCAAATCGTTCTTCTTCGTCGGTTCGGACTACATCTGGCCGCGAACGTCGAACAAGATCGCGCGTAAACACGTCGAGAATGTTCTGAAGGGCAAAGTGGTCGGCGAAGAATATTACCCGCTCGGCAACACCCAGTTCAACTCGGTGATCAACAAGATCAAGCTGACCAAGCCCGACGTCATCTTCACCGACGTGGTCGGCGGTTCAAACGTCGCATTCTACAAGCAGCTCAAGGCGGCCGGTATCGACCTGTCGAAGCAGGCGCTGCTCACGATCTCGGTGACCGAAGACGAAATCGACGGCATCGGTGGCGAGAACATCGCGGGCGCCTATGCCTGCATGAAGTACTTCCAGTCGCTCGACAATCCGAACAACAAGGCCTTCGTACCGGCGTTCAAGAAGTTGTGGGGCGAGAAAACCGTGATCGGTGACGTGACGCAGGCCGCCTATCTCGGCCCGTGGCTGTGGAAGTTAACGGCCGAGAAGGCCGGAAGCTTTGATGTCGACAAGATCGCGGCAGCTTCGCCGGGGGTTGAATTCAAGGGTGCGCCGGAAGGTTACGTGCGGATTCATGAAAACCATCACCTCTGGTCAAAGACCCGGGTCGGGCGCGCCAAGCTCGATGGACAGTTCGAGCTGATCTATGAAACCGCCGATCTGGTCGAGCCGGATCCGTTCCCCAAGGGCTACCAGTAAAACGCCCGGCCTTTGCCGCGCTTTCCCCCTAAGCAAGCGTCTCCCTGGCGTGAATTGTCAGTTCACGCTTAAGACCCCTGCGTCGCGAATGTACTCGCGACGCAGGGCTTTCCCCGACGGAGAAGGTCGATGTTTGGCGATTATTCGATTGGTGATCTCGGCTCCATCTTCGTCATGCAGGGTTTCGCGGGCCTGATTCTATTTTCCGTCTACGTGCTGATGGCGCTCGGTCTTGCGATCATCTTCGGCCAGATGGGCGTCATCAACATGGCCCACGGCGAGTTCATGATCCTTGGCGCCTATGTGACCTGGATGACGTCGAATTTCTTCCAGTCATACCTTCCGGGGTTGTTCTCCGGCTATTTCTTCCTGGCGATGATCCTGGCGTTCTGCGCTTCCGGGGCACTCGGCATGCTGGTGGAATGGGTGCTGATCCGGCATCTCTACAAGCGCCCGCTGGATACGCTGCTCGCCACCTGGGGCTTGAGTCTGATCCTGCAGCAGGCCTATCGCTCGATTTTCGGCGCGCGCGAAGTCGGCGTCGAACTGCCGCAGTGGATGCTCGGCTCGCTGCATGTTTCGGACAGCATCGAGGTGCCGATCAACGGCATCTTCGTGATGTGCCTCACCGTCCTGATCACGCTCTGCGTCGCCTACATCATGTATAAGTCGCGCTGGGGCCGCCAGGTCCGCGCCGTCGTGCAAAACCGCATCATGGCCGGCGCGGTCGGCATCAACACCGAAAAGGTCGATCGCTACACCTTTGGGCTCGGCTGCGGTATCGCCGGCGTCGCCGGAAGCGCCTTCACCATGATCGGCTCGACCGGGCCGACCTCGGGCCAGCTCTACATCGTCGATACATTCCTGGTCGTCGTGTTTGGCGGCGCCGCGAGCCTGCTCGGCACCATCGCATCGGCCTTCAGCATCTCGCAGACGCAGTCGACCCTCGAATTCTTCATGTCAGGGTCGATGGCGAAGGTTCTGACGCTGCTTGCCGTCGTCGGAATTCTGATGCTGCGGCCGCAGGGTCTGTTCGCCCTCAAGGTCCGCAAATAACAAAAAGGGCTGAAGCCATGACCGACAATCGCTTTGTCAATCGATCGGAGCTGATCGGAATCCTGGTGCTGGCCGTTTTCCTGGTGGTGATCCTGCCGCTCTGTCTCGATGTCTTCCGGCTCAATTTGGTCGCGAAATACCTCACCTATGCCTTCGTGGCGCTCGGTCTGGTGGTTTGCTGGGGATACTGCGGCATTCTCAGTCTGGGGCAGGGGGTGTTTTTCGGGCTTGGCGGCTACTGCATGGCGATGTTTCTCAAGCTAGAGGCATCGAGCCCCGAGAATACGAAAATCCAGTCCACCCCCGGCATTCCCGATTTCATGGACTGGAATCAGATCACCTCGCTGCCGATGTTCTGGAAGCCTTTCCATAGCCTGACCTTCACCGTCGCCGCCGTCATCCTGGTGCCGGGTATCTTTGCCCTGATCATCGGGGCGGCCATGTTCAAACGCCGCGTCGGCGGCACCTATTTCGCCATCATCACCCAGGCGGTCGCGGCCATCCTGACCATCCTGATTGTGGGCCAGCAGGGCTACACCGGCGGCATCAACGGCATGACCGACCTGCGCACCCTGAAGGGATGGGACATCCGGCCGGACCACGCCAAGATCATTCTCTACTTCTTCGAGGTAGGCTGCCTGTTCGTCTGCATCTTCATCGCCCAGTTCATCCGGCACTCGAAGCTGGGCCGCATCCTGGTCGCGATGCGCGACAAGGAGGATCGGGTTCGTTTCTCGGGCTACAGCGTCGCCAATTTCAAGATCTTCGCCTTTTGCGTCGCCGCCATATTCGCCGCGATCGGCGGCGCCATGTTCGCGCTTCAGGTCGGTTTCATGTCGCCATCCTTCGTCGGCATCGTGCCGTCGATCGAGATGGTGATCTATACCGCGGTGGGCGGCCGACTTTCGATCCTGGGCGCGGTGTACGGCACGCTGCTGGTCAATTTCGCCAAGACCAGCCTGTCGGAATCCTTTCCCGAATTGTGGCTGTTCGGGCTCGGCGGATTGTTCATCGCGGTCGTTCTCGCCTTTCCGAACGGTCTCGCCGGCATCTGGGGCGATTATGTGCAGCCGCGCATCGATCGCCTGATCTCGTCGCGCAAATCGAAATCTGGCGACGGCTGGACCGACAATTCGATCGCCGACGGCGCCCCGGCGGAGTGAGGAGGTCATCATGCTCGTAGGTCACCAGCCCAAGGAATTCCTGCTCGCGGTCGAGGCGCTCACGGTGTCGTTCGACGGCTTCAAGGCGGTCAACGATCTTTCATTCTATGTCGACGAGAACGAGATCCGCGTCATCATCGGCCCCAACGGCGCCGGCAAGACCACGGTGCTCGATCTGATCTGCGGAAAGACCAAGGCGACCTCCGGCTCGATACAGTTCCGCAGCCAGGAGCTGACCAAGATGAAGGAGAACCAGATCGTCCAGGCCGGCGTCGGCCGCAAGTTCCAGACGCCGTCGATCTATGACGATCTCACGGTGTTCGAAAATCTGGAAATCTCCTATCCGCGCGGCCGCACCGTGTTCGGTGCGCTGACCTTCACCCGCGACGCCGCCGTGCGCGACCGGGTTCACGAGGTCGCCGAACTGATCTTCCTGAAAGACCGGCTCAACATGAACGCCGACCTTCTCAGCCACGGCCAGAAGCAATGGCTCGAGATCGGCATGCTGCTGATTCAGGATCCGGACCTGTTGATGCTCGACGAGCCGGTGGCCGGCATGAGCGTCAGCGAGCGGGTCAAGACTGCCGAATTGCTCAACCGCATCATCAAGGACCGGTCGGTGCTGGTGATCGAGCACGACATGAAATTCGTCGAGGACATCGCGCACAAGGTCACGGTTCTGCATCAGGGCCAGATCCTGTCGGAAGGCTCGATGGAGCACGTCAAGAACGATCCCAAGGTCATTGAAGTCTATCTCGGGCACTAGGAGCACTTTGATGCTGGCTATCTCCGATCTGCATGTCGCCTACGGCCAGAGCGAAGTGCTGCATGGCCTTAACGTCTCCGTCGCGCCCAACGAGATCGTCGCGATCATGGGCCGCAACGGCATGGGCAAGACCACGCTGATGAAGTCGCTGATGGGGATCGTGCCGACCAAGAGCGGTTCGGTGACCATGGAAGGCGCCGAACTCTCTACGTTGAAGAGCTACGAGCGCGTGGCGAAGGGCCTCGCCTATGTGCCGCAGGGCCGCATGATTTTCTCCACCATGACGGTAAAGGAAAATATCGAGACCGGTCTCGTCGCCTCGGGCGAGACCGAGGTGCCCGGTGATATTTACGAGTTGTTCCCTGTGCTGCTGGAAATGAAGGATCGCCGCGGCGGCAATCTGTCCGGCGGCCAACAACAACAACTTGCGATCGCACGCGCGCTCGCGACCAAGCCCAAGGTACTTTTGCTGGATGAGCCGACCGAGGGCATCCAGCCGTCGATCATCCGGGAGATGGCGCGCACCTTGAAGCGCATTCGCGACGAACGCGGACTGTCGATCGTGGTCTCCGAGCAGGTCCTGAGCTTCGCGCTCGACATCGCCGACCGCGTGCTCGTCATCGAGAACGGCGAGATTGTGCGCGACGATGCGCGCGAGGGCGTCGATGCCGCGAAGATTTCGAAATATTTGTCCGTCTAGATCGTAACCATCGCTTGTAAACAGGGGAGCTTTTGATGCCAGAGACACTGCTCAAGGTCGATCTCACGCAATCGGCCTACGACAACGACATGATACATAGTCGTTCGATGCCAGAGACACTAATCAAGGTCGATCTAACGCAGTCGGCCTATGACAACGACATGATCCACAATCGCTGGCATCCCGACGTTCCGATGGTGGCGTGGGTCAGTCCGGGCGACGACTTCATCGTCGAGACTTACGACTGGACCGGCGGCTTCATCAAGAACAACGATTCCGCCGACGACGTGCGCGACATCGACCTGTCGATCGTGCATTTTCTGTCCGGCCCGATCGGGGTGAAGGGCGCCGAACCCGGCGATCTGCTGGTGGTCGATCTGCTCGACGTCGGCCCGGTGAAGGAAAGTATGTGGGGTTTCAACGGCTTCTTCTCGAAGAAGAACGGCGGCGGATTCCTCACCGATCATTTCCCGCTGGCGCAGAAGTCGATCTGGGACTTCAAGGGCATGTACACGTCATCGCGCCACATTCCCGGCGTGAATTTCGCCGGGCTGATACATCCAGGCCTGATCGGCTGTCTGCCGGATCCGAAATTGCTGGCGACATGGAACGAGCGCGAAACCGCGCTGATCGCGACCAATCCGACCCGCGTGCCCGGGCTCGCCAATCCGCCATTCGGTCCGACCGCACATATGGGCCGGCTGAAGGGCGATGCCAAGGCGAAAGCCGCGGCGGAGGGTGCGCGCACCGTGCCACCGCGCGAACATGGCGGCAATTGCGACATCAAGGATCTGTCGCGCGGATCGAAGGTCTATTTCCCGGTCTATGTGCCCGGCGGCGGCCTCTCGATGGGCGACCTGCATTTCAGCCAGGGCGACGGCGAGATCACCTTCTGCGGCGCGATTGAGATGGCGGGCTGGCTGCATCTCAAGGTCGATATCATCAAGGACGGCGTGGCCAAATACGGCATCAAGAATCCCGTGTTCAAGCCGTCGCCGGTTACGCCCAACTACAAGGACTATCTGATCTTCGAGGGCATCTCGGTCGACGAGCAGGGCAAGCAGCATTACCTCGACGTGCATATCGCGTACCGGCAGGCCTGCCTGAACGCGATCGAATACCTCAAGAAGTTCGGCTATTCCGGGGCGCAGGCGTACTCGATTCTGGGAACGGCGCCGTGCCAGGGTCACATCTCCGGCGTGGTCGACGTGCCGAACGCCTGCGCGACCCTGTGGCTGCCGACCGAAATCTTCGACTTCGACGTCATGCCGTCATCCGCCGGCCCGATCAAACACATCAAGGGCGACATCCAGATGCCGCTGTCACAGGATAAATAATCTCCCGTGCGACGGGATGCGGGACGGCTGCGTATCTGTCGCCCTGCATCCGCCTCCCGAGTTTTGTGTTGAATCGCGCGAGGAAATCAAATGCCGGTCTACGAGTATCTTTGCAACAACTGCGGCCCGTTCACGGATATGCGGCCGATGGCGGAATGCGATGCGCCGCAGGGCTGTCCGCAATGCGAGGGAGAATCGCCGCGCGTCATTCTGACGGCGCCGAATTTCTTCTGCATGCCCTCGGACAAGCGCAAGGCCCACGCCACCAACGAGCGTAGCGCCAACGCGCCCAAGACCGTCGGCGAATACAAGGCGTCGCACGGGCCGGGTTGCGGGTGCTGCTCGACCAAGCCTTCGCGTCTCGTCAAGCAGACCAGAAGCGGCGCCAAAAGCTTCCCGACCGCGCGTCCGTGGATGATCAGCCACTGATTCCTGCATGGCCAGTTTCGCCGCTTGGCCGCGAACCGGGCTTCACGCGTCTGCGGATCGCGCGGCCAGCTCAGCCCTGTTGCCGTTGACGGCCGGATTTTGATGAGTGCTGACCATGTCCCGAATCAGCGGGACCGTTAGCCGGCAAATCAGACCTTCCGAGCGCCAGTCGAACTCGGCTCGTCCACCGAGTTGCGACTCGATGCTGGCGATCACGCTTCTTGTGCCGAAGCCGCGGGACGCAGGCTTCTCGACAACGGGGCCATCCCGTTCTTCCCACACCATCCGAAGGACATCGGCCTGAATCTCCCACTTGATCGAGAGGCGGCCGGACAGCGTGGACAGAGCGCCATACTTCGCCGAATTGGTGACCAGCTCGTGCAGGGCCATGGCCAGCGTTTGTGCAGTCGCGGGTTGCAGCTGAATATTCGAGCCGCCGAATGCGATCTGATCGCCGGTGGAATAGGGGGAAAGTTCCTCGTCGACCAGCTTTCCTATTTCCGCGCCCTGCCAGCTCGACAATGAGAGGATGGTATGCACCCGCGCCAGCGCGCTGATCCGCCCTTCCACCGCCTGAACGTAGGCTTTGACGTTTTCGCCCCGCGTCAAGCGAACAATGGATTGCGCGAGCGCCAGGGCATTCTTGGCGCGGTGATCGACTTCCCGGGTCAACAGATTTTGTCGTTCTTCCGCCCGCTTCCGTTCGGTAATGTCAACGGTGACGCCGCTGACACGCACGACGCGGCCACCCTTGTCGAGCGTTGCCGCGGCCGTGCCGACGCACCAGCGAATCTCGCCGTCCGGTCGAATGATTCGAAACTCGGCTTCGTATGATCTTGCACCCTTGCTGAACTGGGCCATGGCCTTGCGCAATTCGTCAATATCATCCGGATGAAGCAACGCCTGAACGCTTGGCGGGGTCGCTACGAAGGTTTGCGGGTCGACGCCAAAGATACGGTATTGGCCTTCGTCCCACATCCAGTCCCCATTGACCCAATCCCAATCCCAGGAGCCCATCTTGCCGGCGGCGATAGCAAGGCTGCGGCGCTGCTCGCTTTCGAGAAGCCTTGCGTGCGATTCCTCCAGCTCCGCCGTGCGGGCGCGAACGCGGTCTTCAAGCTCGGCATTGAACCGTTCCAGTTGCTGGGTCTTGCGGTATAGTTCGGCGAACACCCTGATCTTTGCGCGCAAGACCTCGGGAATGACCGGCACCGGAACGTAGTCCACCGCGCCCATCTCGTAACCGCGAAGGCGGTCTATATCGCTGACCTGAATGGCTGAAATGAAGATCATCGCCGTCTTCTGGAAGCGAGGATGCTCGCGGATCATGGCCGCGAGCTCGAATCCGTCCAGTTCCGGCATGCAGACGTCGACCAGAATAACTGCGACTTCGTTCTTGAGCAGGTATTCGAGCGCTTCGCGGCCGGAAGCAGCAGCGACGAGATTTTCGCCAAGCTCCTTTAGGATAACCTCATAGGCCAGCAACTTCGCCGGCTGATCGTCGACCAGAAGGATGTTTACCTTTTCGTTGTGGTCCATCATCTGGTGCACCGATCAGCGATGTAGCCACATGCGTATGGCGAGGAGCAGCTGCTCGGTGTTGACCGGCTTGGCCAGGTAATCGGAGGCGCCGGCCTCAAGGCACTTCTCCCGATCTCCCTTCATCGCCTTGGCGGTGAGTGCGATGATGGGAAGCCGGCGGAACGACGGATTTCCCCGGATAACGCCTATCGTCTGATAGCCATCCATCTGCGGCATCATGATATCCATCAGGACAATCGCGATTTTCGGGTTTGATTCAACCAGCGCAACGGCCTCGCTCCCGGTCGTGGCGGTGAGAACCTTCATGCCGCGCCGCTCCAACACGCTGCTGAGCGCGAAAATGTTGCGGGCATCGTCATCCACGAGCAGCGCCGTCTGACCAACAAGATCCTCGTCGGAACTGTTGAGTTTCTCGAGCATTCGCTGCTTCTCGATTGGCAATTCCGTGATCACACGGTGCAAAAAGAGAGACGTTTCGTCCAACAGACGCTCCGGCGATTCCACGCCTTTCACCACGATGCTTCGAGCCATGGTATGGAGCTCCGCATCTTCTTCGACCGAGAGTTCGCGGCCGGTGAATACGACGACGGGAACATTGGACAAGGAATCGTCGTTGCGGATGCTGTCGAGCACCTCGAAACCGCTCATGTCCGGCAGCCGCAAATCGAGCACAACGCAGTCGCATGGGTTCTCGCGCAAGGTGGAAAGCGCCCCGGCGCCGGTGCCGGTCGTGACGATCTCGATGTCGTCATGATCCAAAAGCTCCCTGATGCTCATCTGTTCCGCCGCATTGTCCTCCACAATGAGCAGACGCTTGCGGCGAGGTTTGGCGTACTCCTTGATCTGAGACAACGCTGCGCTGACCCCCTCGGTCGTCGTTGGCTTGTTGACGTAAGAAAACGCACCGCGGGCCAGAGCGTGCTGACGGTCTTCGTCCAGCGTGACGATTTGGACCGGAATATGCCGCGTCAGCGGGTTGTGCTTCAACTGGCTCAGCACTGTCCAGCCCAGCATATCGGGCAGGAAGACATCGAGCGACACCGCCGTGGGCTGGAACTGCTTGGCAAGGTCCAGGGCTTCCGCACCGCGGGCCGCGACCAGTACTTTGAAGCCCTTATCGCGCGCCAGATCTACCAGCACGCGCGCATAATGCGGGTCATCTTCGACAATAAGAAGAATAGTGTCTCCCGGTTCGAGATCTAACCGGTCGTCCGGGAGCTGTTCGATGACACGCTCCGGCGTGGTGACCTGCAGCGCCGGCGCGGCGTTGTATTGCGACGACGCGTTGACTCGCGGAGCCACGGTGGGTCCGGAGTATTTCAACGGCAAATAGAGCACGAAGGTGCTGCCTTTGCCGGGCGTGCTCTGGAGATGGATTTCGCCGCCCAGCAGGCTGGCAAGCTCACGGCTGATGGCCAAGCCTAGGCCGGTGCCGCCATATTTCCGGCTGGTGCCAGCATCCGCCTGCTGGAACGCCTCGAAGATCAGCTTCTGCTTCTCCGCGGGAATGCCGATGCCGGTATCGGACACTTCGAAGGCGACAACGGCCGGAGAATGGTTGAGAACGGGATGCTCGGCGCTCCAGCCGCCCACGGCCGCCGAAACGTTGAGGCGCACCCCGCCCTCGGCGGTAAACTTGAAGGCGTTCGACAACAGGTTCTTCAGCACCTGCTGGAGGCGCTTCGAGTCGGTGACGATGCTGCGCCCCAAATTGGGATCGACATCGATGTTGAACGACAACTGGCGGTTTTCCGCTTCGTGCCGGAACGGGCGTCCCACCGTTTCAAGGAGATTGGATGTGAGAATTTCCTCTGCGTCCACGGTCACGGTTCCAGACTCGATCTTGGACAGGTCGAGGATGTCGCTGATCAGATTCAGCAAGTCGGTGCCCGCGCCATGAATGGTTCGCGCGAATTCGACTTGCTTGGCAGACAGATTGCCGTCCGGATTTTCGGTAAGCTGCTGGCCGAGAATCAAGATGCTGTTGAGCGGCGTCCGCAGTTCGTGCGACATGTTGGCAAGGAATTCGGACTTGTACTTGGACGTCAGTGAAAGTTCGGTCGCCTTTTCTTCGAGCGCACGCCGCGCCTGTTCGATTTCCTGGTTTTTGCGTTCCACCTCGACGTTGCGTTCGGCAAGCTGCTGAGCCTTTTGCTCGAGCTGCTCGTTGGTCTGCTGCAGTTCCTTCTGTTGCGTCTGCAGCTCTCCGGCGAGCTGCTGGGATTGCTTCAACAATCCTTCCGTCTGCATCGTTGCTTCAATGCTGTTGAGCACGATACCGATGCTATCGGTGAGCTGCTCAAGGAATGTCATTTGAGACGTGGTGAATGAGGTAAGTGAACCGAGCTCGATGACAGCCTTGACCTGAGTTTCAAACAGCACAGGAAGCACAACGAGATTTTTTGGCACGACACGCAAGAGCGCGGAGTTGATCGGGGTCGCATCCAGTGGAATTTCGGACACGAGCCGCTGGCGCTTGTCCATCGCACACTGCCCGATCAGACCGTCGCCAAATTTCACGACTTCTCGATGGGGATCCGTCCCGTCTCCGGCATAAGCAGAAAGCAGCCGCAATTGCGGGTTGTCCTCGTTTTCGACCTGGTAAATCACGCCCATGTGGGCGTTTACCAGCGGTGTCAGTTCGGTCAGCAGCAAGCGACCGACCGTGGTAAGATCCCGCTGGCCTTGCAGCATGTTCGTAAATTTCGCGAGGTTGGTCTTCAGCCAGTCCTGCTCGGTATTGACATCGGTGGTGAGCCGCAGGTTGCCGATCATCGTATTGATGTTGTCCTTGAGCTCCGCCACTTCGCCTCGCGCGTCGACCTGGATCGAACGGGTGAGGTCGCCCTTGGTGACGGCGGTCGCCACTTCGGCGATCGCGCGCACCTGCGAGGTCAGGTTGGCCGCCAGCAGGTTGACGTTGCCTGTTAGATCCTTCCAGGTGCCGGCCGCGCCGGGCACGTTGGCTTGACCTCCGAGGCGGCCCTCCACGCCCACTTCGCGCGCGACGCTGGTGACCTGGTCGGCGAACGTCGCCAGCGTATCGGTCATATTGTTGATGGTCTCTGCGAGCGCGGCGACTTCGCCCTTCGATTTCACCGTCAGGTTCTGCTTGAGGTCGCCGTTGGCGACCGCGGTCACCACCTTGACGATGCCGCGCACCTGTTCGGTCAGGTTGGCGGCCATGAAGTTCACGGTGTCGGTCAGATCCTTCCAGGTTCCGGCCACGCCGGGAACTTGCGCCTGTCCGCCGAGCTTGCCCTCGGTGCCGACCTCTCGCGCGACGCGCGTCACTTCGCCGGCGAAGGCGTTCAACTGATCGACCATCGTATTGATGGTGTTCTTGAGTTCGAGAATTTCACCCTTCACATCGACCGTGATCTTGCGCGACAGGTCGCCGCGCGCGACCGCTGTGGTGACTTCGGCGATGTTACGAACCTGAGTGGTAAGGTTGGCCGCCAGCAGATTGACGTTGTCTGTCAGGTCCTTCCAGGTGCCGCCGACGCCGGGCACCACGGCCTGACCGCCCAATCGGCCTTCGGTACCGACCTCACGCGCGACGCGCGTGACCTCGGCGGCGAACGAGCGAAGCTGCTCGACCATGGTATTCAAGGTGTCCTTGAGCAGCAGGATTTCGCCGCGCACGTCGACCGTGATCTTTTTCGACAGGTCGCCGCCGGCGATCGCGGTCGCCACTTCGGCGATGTTGCGAACTTGCGCGGTCAGGTTCGACGCCATGAAGTTGACGTTGTCGGTGAGATCCTTCCATGTGCCGGCGACCTCAGGCACTTCGGCCTGGCCGCCGAGCTTGCCTTCGGTGCCGACTTCGCGCGCCACGCGCGTCACTTCGGAAGCAAACGCGTTGAGCTGGTCGACCATCGTGTTGATGGTGTTCTTAAGCTCGAGAATTTCGCCTTTGACGTCCACCGTGATCTTGCGCGACAGGTCGCCGCGCGCGACCGCGGTCGTCACTTCGGCGATGTTGCGGACCTGGGCCGTCAGGTTGCCCGCCATCGAGTTCACGCTGTCGGTTAGATCCTTCCAGGTGCCGGCGACGCCCGGCACGTTGGCTTGGCCGCCGAGGCGGCCTTCGGTTCCCACCTCGCGCGCCACGCGCGTCACCTCACCGGCGAACCGGTTGAGCTGATCGACCATGGTATTGAGCGTCTCTTTGAGCTGCAGGATCTCGCCGCGCACGTCCACCGTGATCTTGCGGGAAAGGTCTCCGCCGGCGATCGCGGTCGCGACCTCGGCGATATTGCGAACCTGGGCCGTCAGGTTGCCGGCCATCGAGTTCACGCTGTCGGTGAGGTCTTTCCACGTACCGGCAACGCCGGGCACTTCGGCCTGACCGCCGAGCTTGCCGTCAGTACCGACTTCACGCGCGACGCGCGTCACTTCACCGGCAAAGGCGTTAAGCTGGTCGACCATCGTGTTCAGCGTCTCCTTCAACTGCAGGATCTCGCCGGACACGTTCACGGTGATTTTTTTCGACAGGTCGCCCTTGGCCACCGCGGTTGCAACTTCGGCGATGTTGCGGACCTGGCCGGTCAGGTTGCTGGCCATCGAGTTGACGCTGTCGGTTAGATCCTTCCAGGTGCCGGCAACGCCGCGCACCAGTGCCTGGCCGCCCAGCTTGCCTTCGGTACCCACCTCGCGCGCGACGCGCGTCACCTCGCCGGCGAAGGCGTTGAGCTGATCGACCATGGTGTTGATGGTGTCTTTCAGTTCCAGAATTTCGCCGCGTACGTCCACCGTGATCTTCTTCGACAAGTCGCCGTTGGCGACCGCGGTTGTCACTTCCGCGATGTTACGAACCTGAGCGGTCAGGTTGCTCGCCATCGAGTTGACGCTCTCGGTCAGATCCTTCCAGGTGCCGGCGACCCCAAGCACGTTGGCCTGGCCGCCAAGCCTGCCGTCGGTACCCACTTCGCGCGCGACGCGCGTCACCTCGCCGGCGAAGGCGTTGAGCTGGTCGACCATGGTGTTGAGCGTTTCCTTGAGCTGAAGGATTTCGCCCGACACGTTCACCGTGATCTTTTTGGAAAGGTCGCCGCCGGCGATCGCCGTCGCGACGTCCGCTATGTTTCGGACCTGGGCCGTCAGGTTGCTGGCCATGAAATTGACGTTGTCGGTAAGGTCCTTCCAGGTACCGGCGACGCCGGGCACCTGGGCCTGGCCGCCGAGCTTGCCTTCGGTGCCGACTTCGCGGGCGACGCGGGTAACTTCCGACGCAAACGAATTGAGCTGATCGACCATCGTATTGATGGTGTCCTTCAACTCCAGAATTTCACCCCGGACGTCCACCGTGATCTTGCGGGAGAGGTCGCCGCGCGCGACAGCTGTGGTGACGTTGGCGATATTGCGAACCTGCGCGGTCAGGTTGCCGCACATCGCGTTCACGGAATCGGTCAGGTCCTTCCACGTTCCGGCGACGCCGGGGACGATGGCTTGACCGCCCAGCTTGCCGTCGGTGCCGACTTCGCGGGCGACGCGGGTGACTTCGGATGCGAATGAGCGGAGCTGATCCACCATCGTGTTGATGGCTTCTTTCAGCTGCAGAATTTCGCCGCGGACGTCCACCGTGATCTTCTTGGACAAGTCGCCGTTGGCGACGGCGATGGTAACCTCGGCGATGTTTCGAACCTGGCCGGTGAGATTGTTGGCCATGGAATTGACGCTCTCGGTCAGATCCTTCCAGACGCCCGTCACCTCGGGAACTTGCGCCTGACCGCCGAGCTTGCCTTCGGTTCCCACTTCGCGCGCGACGCGCGTCACTTCCGAGGTGAATACGCTAAGCTGCTTGATCATCGTGTTGACGATGGTGGCCGACTGCAAAAATTCGCCGCCCAGCGGGCGGCCATCGACATCGAGTTGCACGGTTTGCAACAGATCGCCTTGCGCGACGGCGGCAACGGCCCGCGTCACTTCGCGGGTCGGCCACAGCAAATCATCGATCAGCGTATTGACCGAGCCTTCCATGTCGGCCCATGAGCCGCTGGCAAGACCGAACTTGACGCGCTGCCGGGTCTTTCCTTCGCGGCCGACAACCTGACCGACACGCTCCAGCTGCTGCGCCATCCGCTGATTGGCAGCGACGATCTCGTTGAACGTATCGGCGATCTTTCCCTCGATCCCGAGATGGTCGCCCGTCATTCGTACCGAGAAGTCGCCGCTGCGCATCGCCTGAAGCGCATGAAGCAATTCCTGCGAAGGGTCCGGCTTTCCGTTCGTGTACGGTTTGGCTTTGCTACGACGCCGGTTGGATGGAGCGGCAGGGCCGAAATCACTCATGGCAATCCCTCAAGCAAATGCGCGCTCGAATCCGAGCACGTACGAGTCGGTCTTTTTGCATCATAAAATCGTGCAGACGATCTCAAATCAAGCGGAATACCTTAGTCGTTACAGATGTTTAGGTTCCAGAAATCGAACAGAAGGGAATAATTCCCGGGCGGAACTTTTGTTCCCCGAAGGGCTGAACTAATTTATTTGTCGTGAAATTCTTGCGGATTGGATGACGCCGGGAGATCGCGACCCTTTTGAGACCGGTCGGGGCAACGCGGACCTGTGAGCGCTGCGGGGCGCTCGTGGCACCCGCGCCCTTTTCCCTGTCGGCACCCATTCCGGGATTTGAAAACGCCGCAGGCGCGCGCTTACGCTCGGCTTTCGCGGCCCAGGGCTAGTGCGAACTCTTACTGCCGCTTTTGGACCGGTTTTCTCGGCGGAGCCGGAGTGCTGTCGCCGCCGGCTTGCGGTTCGAATTTGCGGGTCACCTTGATAGCGGCCTGGCTGATATCGACAAGGGAGCGGCGGCCTTCCTCCATGAAGGCGCCGGAACGCTTATTGAAGCTCTCGGCCAGTTCGCGAATCGACTTCACCTTCTGAAACAGTTCGTCGGGCTTTCCGTCCGCCAGCCCCGGCACGATGTTGTCGATCTTTGTCATGGCGCCATCGAAGCTTTCGAAAGCGCCGTCGGCTTTGCGAATGATGCTCTCGATCGCATCGCCCTTGCTCGCAAGCGATGCCGTATAGGTCTCGAAATTGAGCAGCGCATTTTTCAGCATCGCCTGATTGCCGACGAGGACGCGGTCGACATTGTGCAGGGTATCGCGGATCGACTCGGTCTCGCTCAGGTCGGCGGTCAGGGTCGGAACGCCGTCCTCGTCCAGCGGTACCGGAGGTGCGGCGTCCGCGCCGCCGGTCAGCGATATCGCCGCCACGCCGGTGAGGCCCTGGAATTCCAGGCCGACAACCGTGTCCTTGCGGATCGGCGCGCTGTTATCCAGCATGACGAAGGCGACAATCTTGCGGGGGTTGTCCAGCTTGAGGGACATGATTTGTCCAACCTGAACACCGTCGAAGTTCACGCTGCCGCCCTTGTGCAGTCCGCTGGCGGAACCTGCGAAAATGATGCGAAGCGGACCCTGCTGCTGGATACTGTGGATTTTCCGGAACCCGAGAAAGCCGACGAACGCCGCGGCGATGACCGCAAGCGTCGTGGTTCCGATCATCAGGTTGCTCGCGCGCGTTTTCATTCCAGGATCCGGCTGCGATGGGCCTGGTCGTAAGGGCCAGCGCCCTTCGCCATCCCCCGATTGTAAGGGTAATGAAAAGCCAGCGAAAGGTCGATGCTAGCAGGCTGCCGGAGGGCTTCTTGACAGCGCTAAACCGCGGCCTCACCCTCGATCAAGCTCCTGCTGCGCCCCCTACAACGAAAAACAAGAGTATTGGAGGAAACCCATGCCAAAATTGCTGAGCGAGGATGAAGTCGCCGGTTTTCGCGACCGCGGCTACCACTTTCCGATCGACGCCCTGAGCGCCGGCGAAGTGGCCGATTTTCGCGGTAAACTAGAGGACTATGAGGCGGCGAGCGGAGGCCCGATCAAGGCCGAGATGCGCCATCGCAGCCATGTGCTCTTCACCTGGATCGACGAGATGATCCGCCATCCGAAAATCCTCGATGCCATGGAGGACCTGCTGGGACCGAACATCCTGTGCTGGAATACCAGCTTCTTCATCAAGGAAGCCCGCGATCCCGGCTTCGTCTCCTGGCATCAGGATGCCACCTATTGGGGTCTCAGCTCATCCGATGTGGCGACCGCCTGGATCGCCATGTCGCCGGCCAATAAAGTTTCCGGCTGCATGAAGTTCATTGCCGGGACCCATCAGAGCCAAGTCCAGCACGAGGACACGTTCGACCAGAACAACCTTCTGACCCGCGGCCAGGAGATCGCCGTCGATGTCGACGAGGCCAAGGCCGTCTATGTGGAGCTGAAACCCGGGCAGGCGTCGCTTCATCACGTGCTGCTGTTTCACGGATCGGAGCCGAACCGCTCCGACGACCGGCGCATCGGGCTCGCCATCCGCTACATCCCGACCCACCTGAAGCAGGCGGTCGGCATGCGGGATTGGGCGACGCTGGTGCGCGGCAAGGATACGTATGGCCATTTCCAACCCGCCTACGTGCCAAAGCGCGACCTCGAGCCCGCGGCACTGGCTTTCCACAAGGAAGTGTCGGACGAGCAGGTGCGCGTGCTCTATCGCGGCACCGGCAAAACCGCCTACCGCGCGTGACGGCGCTGTAACGCTACGACGAAGTCGTCATGGCCCGGACAGGCCCGGCCATGACGCCAAACTCTTAAGTCAGCGTCCATTCCTCGGCGCTGGCGCCGGCGAGCGCCCGGACCCGTGCCTCGTCGGCGGCGAGTTCGCGGGCCGGTCCTGAATAAACGACGACGCCGTCATCCAGCACATAGGCGTCGTCGGCGATTTCGAGGCTCATCCGCGCATTCTGTTCGACCAGCAGAACCGAAATGCCCTCGGCCTTCATCTGCTGGACGATGCGAAACACTTCGCGCACGATCAGCGGCGCCAACCCTTGCGAGGGCTCGTCGAGAATCAGCAGCCTCGGGTTCAGCAATAGCGCGCGGCCGATCGACAGCATCTCCTGCTCGCCGCCGGAAAGCTGGCGGCCGCGATTGAGCTTGCGCTCCTCGAGACGGGGAAACAGCTGGTAGATCCGCTCGATGGTCCACGGGCCTGCGCGTTCGAGCGGAACCTTGAGATTCTCCTCGACGCTGAGATTGGCGAAGATGCGCCGGCCCTCGGGCACATAGCCCACCCCCGCTGCGGCGATGCGGAAGGTCGGCCAGCGCGTGGTTTCCTCGCCGAAGATGGTGATCTTGCCTTCGCGCGCCGGGGTCAGGCCCATCAGGCTGCGCAGCGTCGTGGTTTTGCCGGCGCCATTGCGCCCAAGCAGAGCGGTGATCTTGCCCTCGGCAACGCTGAGGCTGACGCCGTGCAGGATGTGGCTCTTGCCGTAATAAGTGTGGAGGCCTTCGGCTGTCAGGGCTGCGGTCATGCGGCATGACCCAGATAGGCGGCCTGAACGGTCTCGTTGGCGGCGATCTCCTTTGGAGTGCCCTGCGCCAGCATTTTGCCCTGATCGAGCACGCAGATGCGATCGGCGAGATGAAACACCACGCGCATGTCGTGCTCAATCAGCACAATGGTGTAGTTGCTGTCGCGGTGCAGCCGCCGGATCAGCTGGGTGATCTGGTAGGTTTCCTGGTCGCCCATGCCGGCGGTCGGCTCATCAAGCAGCAGCAGATGCGGTTTCAAGGCGAGCGCCATGGCGATCTCGGCGGCGCGCTGATCGCCGTGCGCGAGTTCGCCGACCAATCTATCCGTCTTGGTTTCCAGGGATACCAGTTTGAGCGTCTCTTCGACGTTGCGATGGATTTTTGCGGTTTCCGAACGGTTGATCCAGGGCCGCAACCGATATCCGCCGGCCACTTCCGCGGCGATGCGGACGTTTTCGAACACGGTGAGTTCCGGAAAGATCTCGGTGATCTGGAAAGTCCGGGCCATGCCGAGCGTGACGCGCTCATGCGTGGAAAGCTTTGTAATGTCGCGGCCATCGAAGGTGATGGCACCCGAGGTCGGCGGAAAAAATCCGCTGATCAGGTTGAAGAAGGTGGTCTTGCCCGCGCCATTCGGTCCGATGATCGCGCACAATTCTCCCTTCGCCACATCAAGCGATACGTCGCGCACCGCCACGAGATTGCCGAATCTCTTGGTGACACTATTGATTTCGAGAACGTTCATGCCTTGCTCCGCTGAATGAAGCCAAGCAGTCCGCGCGGGAAAAACAGCACCACCAGGACGAAGAGCAGGCCAACGAACGACATCCAGTTGACGGTGATGCTCGACAGATAATCCTGCAGGATCACGAACACGGCGGCACCGAGCAGCGGGCCCCAAAAGCTTCGCATGCCGCCCATCACGGCCATCATGACGAAATCTCCGGATTGGCTGTAATGCAGCCCCCTCGGATCGGCAAAGTTGTTGACCAGCGCATAGAGCGCGCCGGCAAACCCCATGAAGAAGCAGGACAGCGTGAACGCGATCCAGATGTGCCGTTCCACGGGAATGCCAAGGAAGCGGGAGCGGCGCTCGTTCTCGCGGATCGCAATCATGGTGCGCCCGAACGGCGAGCGCAGGATAAATCCCATGGCGCCGACGACCAGGGCAAAGCAAAACAACACGAAGAAATAAAAGTTGTTGGCGCTGGAGAGAATGTCGAGCTTGAACAGGCCGAAGTCGATCGGCTGGCGTGAGAAGCCGCGCAAGCCGTCGTCGCCGCCGGTCAACGAACTCCACTGAAACGCGATGTAGTAGAACACCTGGCCGAACGCGATCGTCACCATGGCGAAATAGACGCCACGCCGCCGCACGATCAGCGTGCCGAGAATGGCGCCGCAAAGACCACCCAGCAGCATTCCTGCGACCAGCGCCAGCGGCGTACTTGGCGCCAGGAATTTCAGCGTCAATCCTGCGCCATAGGCGCCGAGGCCGAAATAGGCTGCATGACCGAACGACAGCACGCCAGTAAATCCCAGCAGGAAATTCACCGACATGGCCGCCAGCCCGAGCACCAGGACGCGGGTTGCAAGCGCGGTGTAGCCACCGAGCGGCACCATCCAATAGGGGGCGAGCAGCAAAGCTATCCAGATCGCCGCCAGCGCGATCAGCTTGCGGGTTTGCTCGGCGCTCAACTCATCATGCCTTCTTCGCCGAATAATCCGCGCGGGCGCAACAGAAGGACCACCGCCATCATGACGTAGATCACCGCCTCGCTGGCGGCCGGCAGAAACACAGCCGTTAATCCCGACGCTACCCCGATCAGCAAGCCGCCTACCAGCGTCCCCGGCAGGCTGCCGATGCCGCCGACGATGATGGCGATGAAGCTCGGCATCAAAAGGCCGGTGCCCATGGTCGGTTCGAGGCCGAGTTGTCCGGCCGCGAGAACCCCGCTGAGACCCGCCAGAAAAATGCCGACCGCGAAATTGAGCGAGCGCAGCATTTGCACATTGATTCCCAGCGCCGCGACGGTCTCGAGATCGAGCGTACCGGCGCGGATGCGAACGCCGAGACGCGTATAGCGCAGCAGCAGGAACAGCAACGCGACGGCAACCATCACCACGGCCACCATGAACAGGCGATAACCGGTGATGAAAAACAGCTCATTGCTGAGGGGCTGCGCCAGGAATGCCGGGATGGTGACCGGTTTGCCCTGTGGGCCCCAGATAAAGCGGGTGCCATCCTCGATGATGAACGCCAGACCGAAGGTGAGCAGGAGGCTATAGAGCGGATCGCGGCCATAGAGCGGCC
>Ga0209117_1000384_pt1 | contig 20134 bp, 19 predicted proteins | sample BlaSpr_A8_OM2_M2_FD_187978 | JGI IMG/M metagenome (GOLD analysis project Ga0209117, IMG submission 187978) | Forest soil microbial communities from Thunder Bay, Ontario, Canada - Black Spruce, Ontario site 2_A8_OM2_M2 (SPAdes) (version 2) | ecosystem: Environmental > Terrestrial > Soil > Boreal...
CGAGCAACCTCAAACTGAGCATTCTGAACCCGACCTTTGGTTCCCCCATCAGCATCCATCGCTTCTCGCTGCCTTACTTTTGCGACGGAAAGTAGCTAGCCCGGGCAACTGCCAGTATGACTTGAGAAATAAGCTCGTGACCAATTGAATATAAAATAGTTATTGGTGCGGAAGGGGGGATTTGAACCCCCACGCCTTTCGGCGCCACCCCCTCAAGATGGTGTGTCTGCCAGTTCCACCACTTCCGCTTTGAATTCAATATTCTGCAGACCGTTTTGAGGGACACCAAAGTCTGCAAGGCACACGCGGGAAGCCCTACACTACACCCGGCATCGCGCTTCCTAAATCTTTATACACGGTCAAACGAGGCGGTTCAAGCTCGCCGGTGGTCGGGGCCGAAGAGTGGAGTTCCTCACACTGCAATCCATCGGCATCGGCGTCACCAATCTCGCCTTCACCTTTGAGAAGAGGGAGTGGTCAAGATCGAATCGCACTGGACAGCAACCAGACGCGAGAACCAGGGAATTTATCCCACCGTTCGGCGACGCGACCCGGCCTAAGCGGTTCATGTCTCTCCTCCCTGATGTTGATCCAAGTCTCTCTATTTACTCATCCTGCGCAATCCGTTTAACATCGAGTCGCCATCTAACGGAAAAGCGTCTCGATCCGCAACACTCTTTGTCCTCCACCTTGCCCAAAGGATCATGCTCGGTGCCGCGACAAAGATGCCACGGACCGAAAAGGCCACAACCCATCCTATTCAGTTTTCGTATAGTCGGCGGGTAGAAGCCCCCTCGGAAGTGAAGCCTTGGGTCAGGCACACTCTTCCGCTCGCCTAGGTGGCTGATAACATAGTCCCTGCATTTCGAAATGTCAATGACCAGCCATTTTGGCGGAGCGGACAGAACACAATTATTTGTAGGGTCAGCCGCAGAATTGAGTCAGCGTGGTTTCTTAGAAACGGGTTAATTCACAACAATCCACCTATACCGCCAGAGCGTGCCAATGTCTCGGATGCAGGGCGGGTGGCCCATCCCTCCCGTACCTCCAGTCGCACCAATCTTAGCCGGGGGTGCCCCGCTCCTTGCGCTTTTTGCAAAGGTGGGACGCAAGCGGCGCGCTGAGTGCCTCCCACCCTTTCGCAAAGAACGCGAAAGAGTGGGGCACCTCTTCCCAGGTGCAGCAAGAGCGGGCCACACGCCATGAAGGGAATTGACGACCGTTCTCGTTTTTATGAAGTAGGAGTTGGCACCCTCTTCCCACGTGCAGCAAGAGCGGGCCACCCGCCGTTAAACTTCCACTCTCGTATTTCGAGGTACAAGTCGAGCGAGACAACCTATGATGAGCAGGAGAGAAACATGGCAGACAATGTAGATCTGACGAAACGCCTACCGCGCGGCGCGATCCCTTCGCCTCGACACGAACTTGCGGCAGCTATGCCGCATGTTCCGGACCCGAAAATATCGGTCCCCCGGAGCTTCCTGATGTGGCCGGTTGAGATGTCGTCTTGGAATAACTACGTCTACGGTGACTGCGTTTCCGCCGAGGAAGCCTTTGCCAAGGCCGCCGCCCATCCTCAGACATTCATTCCGGAGGCGACGGTGGTTGACTGGGCATCGGCGAATGGCTATCTAAATGGCGCTAGCCTCACCGCCGTTATGACGACGATGCAAACGAATGGCATCCCGCTCAACAATAAGACATACGACGACGGCCCTTACAACTCGGTCAACTGGGCCAACGCCGCGATTCTGCAGAGTGCCATCCACAGCCATGGGCCGGTGAAAATCGGCGTCGGGGCGGAGGACTTCCAATCGAATCCCGACGGCCTTGTCACGCCGGGGACAAGCGGTTGGGCGATGTACAACTACCCGAAGAGCCAACCGGAGGATCACTGCACGAGCCTTTGCGGTTACGGGACCTTGGCGGAATTGGTTGATCTATTCAAGCACCATAAAGTCACCGTCAATGCGCCGACGGGGATGCCCACGGGGCTCTGCTATGCGATGTTCACCTGGAATTCCATCGGGATCATCGATCAGCAGTCGATGCTGAACATGACCTACGAGGCCTGGATTCGTAAACCGGTGACGATCATTAAGTAAGCCGCGCAGGCTCGGTCAAGCTCGCACGCGGGGTCACGGCGGAATACCGTCGTGGCCCTGAGAGATCCCCTCATAAAAGTGACATGAACCGAAACGTGGTCATGCCACGTAGCCGCTTTCGTACCCGCGTTTTTCGAAGGGGAGAGATGACTAACAAAATGCCGCGCGGCGCGATACCGACACCACGAAGCGAACTCGCCGCTTCGGAGCCCTATCGGCCTGAGGCTGGCGCGGAAATCTTCGTTCCAACCGGCGAGTTTCCGACGCCCAACCACGAACTTGCGGCCGCCCAACCCTATAGAGCGGGCAGCGCGCCCGAAAGCTTCATCGCTTGGCCAATAGGAATCGGCTTTTGGGGAAACGAGAAGGTGAGCAATTCGAGTTGGGCAGAGGAAGCCTTTGCCAAGGCCTGCGCCGAACCCAAGGTGTTCATCCCGGCCGACGTGGTGCTGTTCACTTCGCGGGAATGCGGTTCGTCGAATTTCGCCGCGTTCTTACAAACGCACGGGTTTCAAATGGACCGCATAGCCTATTTGGATGGGCCGTTCAATTCGGTCGACTGGACGAACGCGGCGGCTTTGAACGGCGCCATCGCCAATGTCGGGCCGGTGAAGATCGGCGTCGCCTCGGCGAATCTCGCCTCCGGCCCTCAGGGCCAGGTCACACCTGGGACGAGCGGTTGGGCGATCTACGGCCTCCCGACCGGCCAGCCTGAAAATCACTGCGCGAGCCTTTGCGGCTACGGGCCCTTGGCGGCGTTGGTCGATCTCTTCGAGCGGCACGGGGTCAATGTCAATTTGCCGTCGGGCATGCCTACGGGACTTTGCTACGCGATGTTCACTTGGGGCTCCCTCGGCATCGTCGACCGGCCATCGCTGATGAACATCACGGGCGAAGCCTGGGTTCGAAATCCGACGACGATAGTCAAGAATCTCAGGGGGCTGGCCCGTCGATAAGAGCGAAGGCGGTGTCAAGAGCAAAGATATCCTTAGCCGTGCCGAAGCACCGCTGGGTTTGCCAGAGTGCTCCCGATGATAAATCGTTTCACCGCGTCGGGAACAGGTAAACGGGTGTACTTTGGTTCCGTTTTCGGGATCAAAAAGCTGCAGACTGAAAGGAGAACACATGAACGTACCTGGAAATTGGACTCTGCACTACGACTGGAGCTGTTCCGGTTCGTACGGATCGGCTCCAATTACCTTCAACGCGGACGGCACATTCTCTTCGCCACCATACACCGGGCACTGGTCACAGCATGATGGACAGATCATTTGGCGCTTTGACCAGGCACCAAACTCCGTCTATGGGGCTACGGCAATCGACAATGCCATGGTCGGCATCAGTAGTACTTTCGGCGGCTTTAATGGCTGCTGGTATGCTTTGCGTGTCGGAACCAGCCTCGCAGCCGAAGTTAAACCGAAAGGTGAACTTGACCCTGCCGGCAATAAGCACAAGAAGTAACCACTGACCGTTGCGCATTCGGTGCACTCCATGATGGGGAGTGCACCGTTTAGACATGCGTCGAAAAGAACGGCTGGTTCTCCTGTTGCCGGGTGCCCCAGGTTTCGCGCTTTTCGAGACCTGGGATTCCACCCACACATTCAAACCGTCGAGGCGCCCGCTTCGTTGAGATCTTTCAGCGCCTTTTGTCCTTGGAACCATTTGAACAAGAAGAAGGCATGGACCCCGAACGCCCACAATGAAAACATCATGATGAGGGCGATCATGTCAGCCCCATACAGAACCATGCCGGCCAGGAATGCCCAACGAAAGCCGCTGCGCGCGACAAATCCCATCCCTACTAGAGCAACCACCCACGCCGCCGCCACGCCGTACATCGCGAGAGGATATAGGCGGGTGGGCCACTTTACGTCGGAAGTATAACCCTGATCGGTCTTTGAACGTCGACCAAGACAATCTGTGGGTGCGCCCCTTCTCGCGCTTTCCGAGAAGGGGCCTGCTGAACAACCGACACCGTTTCCCGTACTTCACTAAGCAGCTGGAGTGGCGCCACTCCACGCGCTTTTCGAGAAAGCTTGCCCTGTTTTGCCGAAGCCCCGAGCGAAGCCGAGGGGGATCGCTGCAGGTGGGTCGCCCCACCACCGACGCCATTCTGACGCGCAACCTGAGATACCACGTTTCCCCCTTGACTTACCGAGTTACAATAGAACTAGGTCAGTCCTGGCAGCACCTCGTTCTTTGACAGTATTTCTGCAACTAGCTTAGTGAAGCCCGAGCCGGGCCGCCCTAAGCCCGCCCTAAGCAATGATTCGCGGTCGTCGCCAGTTGGAATTCCATTCGGGCGACTCCCATAACCCCTGTCTCCTGAAGACTTTGGCGGAGTTCGTCTCCCCGGCAGGAATCCAGCGTAAGAATTGCACCGAAATCAGTGCAAATTCCGGCCATTTCGAAGGTTTCGACGGCGAAGAGGGAGCTAAGAACTGAGAAGCAAGAGCTAAGTCTCACGCGCTCAAGACTTTGCCTCTAACCCTCTATCGCTCAAGACTTTGGCAGGAAATACCCGCTAAAGTCTTGATTCCAATAGACCGAGGAAGGGGGGTGAGGGTGAAGCGCCGGCAGTTGTGCCAGGCCGACGATTGTCGCCAAGCCGTTTGCATAGCTAGCGGCATCGGTGGGCGACTCCTTCCGGGCCAATACTTGCCCGGTTTCTGTCACCATGCCAACCGCTATTTTTGTTCCGCCGATGTCAACGGCAGCGATCATCAGATATCCCTGCCTGTTCTTTGCCAGGCCAAGCCGGTTTCACAGATGACGCATCCAAAGCGAAGGTTATGTCTCCTCTTGCGGAGCAAAAGGCACTCCTACAGCGGTGGGGAAAAGTCTGAACGCGCCAGCCCTGGGTTCGACGGCGGTCCAGAACCAGACAGATGCAGAGTTACACCAGATCATCGCCAATGGAAAGGGCAACATGCCTCCGTTCAAAGGCAGCTTGTCAGATGCTGAGATCAATTCGCTCATAGCGTACATCCGCACATTTTCTGGGCAGCGCAAATAAAACACCTTCACTGGGGAGATGGCGAAGATAGAAATTCTCGTCTCACAAATCCCGGAGCACAACAACTCGGTTGGATGGCATTCTTTTGCGGCTTCTTCCACCTTGTCATGCGCAGGAGCAGCCGCAAAAAAGCTGGCAGACGGTTTCGTGGATCTAGCATCCAAGAGAAGTTACGGACGAGGTGAGAGCAATGTCGACGAGACGCAGATTTCTCGAGTTTGCAGCGGCAACCATGATAAGCACCCGAATCGGCAGGCAGGCGTGGGGGGCTGGCACAAAAAGTATTCCCATGCGCACCCTCGGTCACACGGGCGAGAAAGTCTCGATGGTCGGCATTGGCGGTTATCACCTGGGCAGGCCCGGAGTGGATGTAGAGGAAAGCATCCGCATCGTCCGAACCGGCCTCGACCAGGGCATCAACTTCCTCGACAACTGCTGGGATTACAACGGCGGAGAGAGTGAACTCCGCACGGGTAAAGCGCTGCGCGACGGCTATCGGCAAAAGGCATTCTTGATGACGAAGATCGACGGCCGAAACCGGGTGACCGCGGCAAAACAGATCAATGAGTCATTGCAACACCTGCAAACCGATCGGATCGATTTATTGCAGTTTCACGAAGTCATTCGCGATAGTGACCCCGACCGCATCTTCGCTGCCGGAGGCGCCCTGGAAGCGGTGCTGGAAGCGAGAAAGGCCGGGAAAATCCGATACATCGGGTTCACCGGTCACAAGAGTCCCGATGTCCATTTGAAGATGTTGGCTACAGCGTCCGCTCATCAATTCACCTTTGACACCGTGCAGATGCCTCTTAACGTGATGGACCACCATTTCAACAGCTTCGAGGCCAAGGTGCTTCCTGTTTTACAGAAGCAAAACATCGGGGTGCTGGGCATGAAGCCCATGGGCGATCCCTTCATTCTTCAGAGCAAGACCGTGACCGCGGTCGAGTGCTTGCATTACGCCATGAACCTGCCGACCAGCGTGGTCATCACAGGATGCGATTCCCTTAAGATCCTGCAGCAAGCTCTGAATGCGGCGCGCAGTTTTCAGCCGATGGGAGAACAAGAGGTAGCCGCACTGTTAGCCAAAACCGCAAAGGCGGCCCAATCAGGCGAGTTTGAAATGTACAAGACCAGCCACCACTTCGACGGCACCTACCAGAACCCGCAGTGGCTCGGATAGGAAAGCGCTGAACGTGCAGAAACTTTTTTCTTATTCAGGATAACCTCCCGAATTATTCATTTCGCATCTTCGTTATGTTCACTCCGCGTACTCTTCGGTCAACTGTCAGGATTGCTTCCCCAAGTTGGTTCGTGAGAGCGGCAGCTCGCGAATCCGCTTTCCCGTGGCGGCGTAGATGGCATTGCAGAGTGCCGGAATAAACGGCGGGACGCCGGGCTCACCTACCCCCGCCGGCGGCGCATCACTTTCAACCAGGTAAACGTTGGTCTGATATGGGGCCTCGTTTATGCGGGCAACGGGGTAGCTGTCGAAATTCGATTGCTGAATCACGCCGCTCTTGGCGGTGATTTCTCCGCTTCGGGCCACACTGGTTCCAAATACGGCCGCGCCTTCGAACTGTGCTTTCGTGACCTCCGGATTCACCACTAGCCCAGCATCCACCACCGTGTCAACGCGTGGAATTCGAATGTCTCCCTGGTCGTTGACCTCCACTTCAACCACGGTCGCAACATAGGTCAGGAAGCTGCGGTGGGCCGCGATGCCCAGGCCGGCTCCCTTGCCCAGCTTGCGTTTTCCCCACCCCGACTTCTCCACAACCATCTCCGTCACGTGTCGCAGACGTCCCGTCTCCCACGGGTAAGCGTCGTAGGCTGCTCCATAGTTTGGATAGTCAACCCACTGAAATTCAGCGTGCGGGGTTGGCCGATCAGGTCAAGCAGGTAGTCGGCGGGATCGCGTTTGGCGCGATGAGCGAGTTCATCGCTAAAGGTTTGCACCGCGAACCCGTGATATATATTCGCCACCGAACGCAGCCACCGATGCGAACGTGTGCCTTCGCCGGACCGTTCTCAATACGAAGATTCGGGACGTCGTAAGGCATATCGGTCCAGCCTTGCTGCAGATGGCCCGGATCTCCGTACACCGCGTTGACGTCGAATATGGACGTTATCGGAGGAAACACGGAGCGTTGCAGCCATGCCACCGGTCTTCCGTTGGAATCCAGTGCGGCCTTCATGTACATCGCCGCAACAGCATTGTAGTAATCGAACTTGATGTCATCCTCTCGTGTCCAGACAACCTTCACCGGACGCCCGACTTTTCGGGACAGGACTGCTGCTTCAGCGACATAGTCCGGTTTAGATTTCCTCCCGAACCCGCCGCCCAGAAGTGTGACGTGACAGATCACGTCCTCTTTGCGGATCCCGAGCTCGCTCGAGATGATTGCTTGCGCGGCCTGCGGATTCTGCGTAGGCGCCCAGGCGTGAACTTTACCGTCCTTGAACTCCGCCAGCGCCACCATCGGCTCCATCGGGGCGTGAGCGAGAAGCGGAACGTAGTAGTCGGCTTCAAAGGTGGGGGCTGTCGAAGTGAATGCCTGGTCCACGTCTCCCTGGCTGCGAATGATCTTTGCCGGCTTTCGGGCGTTTTCCTGTAAGTCCTTTTTGTACTGATCCGAATCGTATGTTTCGTTGGGGCCGTTGTCCCAGTCGATCTTCAGCTTCTTGCGGCCTTGAAACGCGGCCCAAGTGCTGTCGGCCAATACCGCAACGCCACCTAAAGGCTGGAAAGCAGGAGGGGGCTTGAATGGGTCGATCACGAGGGTTTGAGATACGCCGGCAACCCTCAGAGCCTCGGCATTGTCGACCGCCTTGATTTTGCCCCCGAGTACTGGCGGATGCTCGATCGACGCGAACAACATGCCGTCGAGATGTGCGTCCATCCCGTAGACTGCCTTGCCTGTGACTAGATCGGTCAGATCGTAGCTGGCCATTCCTTTGCCGATGTAGCGCCAGGCGCTCTTCGACTTCAGTTGAACTTCCTCCTTCTTCGGCACAGGAAGCTTTGAGGCTGCCGTCGCGACTTCGCCGTATCCGAGGCGGCGGCCGGATGAAGAATGAACAACCGCGTGAAGGTCGGTCCGACACTCACTGGCAGGCACTCCCCACTGCTGGGCCGCGGCCCGAATGAGCATGAGCCGGGCCGTAGCGCCAGACAGGCGCACGACGTCAAAAAAGCTTCGGATGGAATGCGAACCGTCCGTGTTCTGATCGCCGTATCGCGGATCGCCGATCGCCTGATCAATTTTCACGCGCTTCCAGTCAGCATCCAGTTCGTCGGCTACCACCAGGGGCAGAGAGGTGCGAATTACGGTGCCCATTTCCGAGCGGTGAGCGACAATCTGCATCCTGGTCGGTGTCCACTTCGTTTTGTGGCGTAACGGCCTGAATCGGAACTCCTTCCTCAGCATAGGCCTGAAGAAACTTCAGGAAGTAGTGTGCGTAGGCCGGCATGGACCGGCGTCGCATGGAACCGCCCAGCATCGAGCCTCCGGCCTTCATCCAGCCCGGCGGACTCCACGGCGACGAAAAAAGAAAAATCTCCGGATTCGCCTTCCGAGCCTCACGCAAAATCGGCAAAATGTACTGGCGGTCTTGCGCAATCGAAAAGCGCTTCAATTCCGGATCGGCTTCTCCTTCGTCGTAGCTGTACACTTTGATCGAGTAGTCGCTCGATCCGATGCAGGTGCGGCAAACATTGAGCCCCATCTCCGCCGGATCAAACAACTCATGAAACAACCGCTCGCGTGCGGACGGCGAGAGTTGGTTGAACATGTAGCAGGCGGCGTCGGTAAATGCCGCGCCGAAACCCAGAATCGCCTGGAACTCCTTCTCCGGGTTGAGAACAATCGCTTGCTCGGAAGGCCTGGCTGCTGCGGTCCGCCACCGAAGCCCATGCATGCGGGCAAAGCGATTTTTCTCGCTCGTAACCCAAGCGGCGATCTCTCCCCGTTGCCCTGTGGTGTTCATACCGAACACGGGCAACGCCCGCGCCGTCGTGGTAGCGGCCAATCCTACCGCCGAGGATCTCAAAAACTCCCGCCTCGTTTTCTCCACCGACATCGCATGCTCCTGGTTTGTTTGCAATAATGTACCAACTCACAACTCATGAATACCGCGTTGCACCGCAACGCGGTTGCACCCGGAGTTCTCTATGCCATCCGGACGAAAACGGTTTCTTTTGCTGTACGCGCTCATCACTGGCCTTGCCGTAACCTGCGGCTCTCAAACCATTCTGGCCCCCACAAAAACCGACAGCTGGAACCTGGTCTGGAGCGACGAATTCGACGGCCCCAACGGTTCTCCGGTCGATCGCTCCAAGTGGATTCTTGAAACCGGGGGCGAGGATCCCCTGATTGACTATCGCGCGGCGGACTGGGATCGAACTCATGTATTTGCCGCCAACTACGTATACGACCTGCCCGGTCTCAGCAAACACTTTGGCGGGGCGAAATGGCTTTCCTACGTCACCGACCACTACCAGTTGAGCGGCGTCACACAGTTGATGACGGGAACGCCGGTGACCTTGAACAACGGTTATGCGTTCAACTCAGGAGCCTTTGACGGCTCCAACATGTGGGGCGTCTATCCGTACTACTTCTCCATCGACGGGGGTGGAAACCTGGTTACGCCCACGGTCGGCGTTCCTCCGTCGCGAGCATCGCGTGACATCCTCCGCAGCGGTGGCATGCAAACCTGGGACATGTCCCTGTTTAAGAACATTCCGATGGGCGAACGCTATTCCATCCAGCTCCGTCTGGAGGCATTCAACGCCTTCAATCATCCCAACTTCAACGACAAATACTACAGTCCGAGCGCGAACGGGCCGTGGCAGTGGACATACAACACGCCGGCAGGCAGTGGGTCCTATGCTCCAAACGTAACCATCTCGAAGAACAGCAACTGGGGAGCACCGCAGGATACGTATAATCCCGGCGGCGGCCCTGGAGGTCCGCGCGAGGTGCAACTCGGCGCCAAGTTCACTTTCTAATTTGCTCCTTCTCCGTAACGCCCGCGGCTTCGGCCGCGGGCTTTTTTCCGGATTCACCTACAATTCCTGCTGAGGTCTGCCGTGATACGAAAGCTGAAGTTGGTCGTCATTCTTCTTCTCGCTTCTTTCTCTTTCCTTGCCTGGGCACAAGCGCCCTCCCTCTCCACTCCTGCCATCGAAGCCCGCGCGGACGCGCTGCTCAAACAGCTCTCGCTCGAAGAGAAGATCGATCTTATCGGCGGCGTCAACGATTTCTACATTCGCGGGATCAAGCACATTGGCCTGCCCGAGCTGAAGATGGCCGACGGGCCATTTGGCGTCCGCAACTATGGGCCGTCCACAACTTTCGGCGGCATGGGACTGGCCGCTACCTGGGACCCGGAACTTGCCGGGCGCATGGGCGCCGTCATTGGGCAGGACGCGCGCGCCCGCGGCGTTCACTTCATGCTCGGACCGGGCGTCAACATTTCGCGTTCGCCTTTGTGCGGACGAAATTTTGAGTACTACGGCGAAGATCCTTTCCTCGCTTCGCGCACGGCGGTCGCTTATATCAAAGGCATGCAGAGCCAGGGCGTGAGCGCCACGATCAAGCACTTCATGGGCAACAACCAGGAATTCCTGCGCCATGACGCCGATGCCATCATCGACGAGCGCACCATGCGCGAGATCTATCTGCCCACGTTTGAGGCTGCGGTGAAGGAAGCGCACGTCGGCGCCATCATGGATTCCTATAACCTCATCAACGGCGAGCACGCAACCCAGAACGGCCGTCTGAACAACGAGATCGCTAAGAAAGAGTGGGGGTTCGAGGGTATCGTCATGTCCGACTGGGACGCGACCTACGATGGAGTGGCGGCGGCCAACGGCGGGCTCGACCTCGAAATGCCGGCGGGGAAATTTATGAATCGCGCCAACCTCCTCCCGGCCGTGAAGTCTGGCAAGGTCAGCGAGGCTACGATTGACGACAAGGTCCGCCGCATCCTGCGCACCGCCATTCGCTTCGGCTGGCTCGATCGCGAGCAGACGGACTTGTCCGTGCCGCTCTACAACGAGAAGGGCGGACAGGTCGCGCTTGAAGCCGCGCGCTCCGGCATGGTTCTGCTCAAGAACGACGGCAACGTTCTTCCGCTCGACAAAACAAAAATCAAAACGATCGCTGTCATCGGACCGGATGCTTATCCCGCCCCGGTAGTTGGCGGAGGCAGCGCGGGCGTGCGTCCGTTTGGCGCGGTGAGCTATCTGGAAGGCATCGCGGACTACCTCGGCAGCGGAGCGACCGTTTATTACGATCGCGGAATTCCATCTCTCGGTGACATGGCCGATGCTACGGCCTTCTCGATCGATGCTGCAGGCAAAGAACCGGGCATCAAACTGGAGGCGTTCAACAATCTCAATCTACGTGGGGGGCCTTCGGTTCATCGTACCGATCAACACATCAACGCCGATCGCTCGCTCGGCGACGGAGTCAATCAAAACGAAGTGTCGGCCCGATGGTCGGGATATTTCACTCCCAGCAATCCGGGCGAGCACCTCCTGTTTGTGCAAGGCCCCGGCGAAGGCGGCGGGTACAAACTATACGTTGACGACAAACTAGTGATCGACACCTGGGAACTTTCTCGTGCGCAGGTGAGCCAGGAACGCTTACCGCTGGCGGCGGGGCCGCACAAGATTCGTTTTGAATACTCCGTGCATTGGAGCTGGGGCGGTCCGAGCATTAGACTCGGCATCCTGCGTCCAGACGCGGTTGTGAACGCCACAGCGAAAGCGCTGGCATCCAAGGTGGATGCAGTAGTGCTGGCGGCAGGCTTCGACCCTGACAGCGAGAGCGAGGGCGCGGACCGCACCTTCCAGCTTCCCCCGGTGCAAGACGAACTCATTCATCAGATCGCCGCTGCCAACAAAAACACGATTGTCGTCCTTACTTCTGGCGGCGCGGTTGACGTGAATGCATGGCTTGGTCATGTTCCCGCGCTCTTCGAAACCTGGTATGCAGGCCAGGCGCAAGGCACGGCGCTGACGCAATTGCTTTTCGGCGAATACAGTCCATCAGGCAAGCTGCCCGTCACGTTTGAGCGCAGCTGGGAAGACAATCCCGCGCACGACAATTACTATCCCAAGGCAGGCGACAAGAAAACCGCTTATGCGGAGGGCGTGTTCATTGGATACCGTCACTTCGACAAGGCCGCCGTCAAGCCGCAGTTCCCGTTCGGCTACGGACTTTCGTACACGACATTTGCCTACAAGAACCTCTCAGTGACTCCGACCACCGTTTCGGGAGATCAGCCCGTTACCGTCAGCTTCGATGTGACTAACACCGGCCATCGTGCCGGCGCCGAAGTCGCCGAAGTGTACGTGGGCGAACCGCATCCCATGGTTCCCCGGCCCGTGAAGGAACTGAAGGGATTCACGAAGGTGCAACTGAATGCGGGCGAAACCCGGCGTGTTTCGCTCATGCTCGATCGCCGGGCCTTCGCTTACTTCAACATCAAGAATCATGACTGGACGGTGGACGCCGCGGACTTCAACGTATATGTCGGAAGTTCCGCAACGCGGATTGAGCTCACAGGTAAGATAACGTGGCAAACTCCGTGAAGGTATTAGTGAACAACAAACTTGTTTCATAAGAGCTCGCGACTGGCATCGTTGCGAACTGCGATGGGCTGCAAGCAGTACCCAGGGAGGTCACATGATGAAAAAGTATCGGTTCTCGCGCCGTGAGTTCTTACAAACAACCGCCGGAGCGGCAGGCGCTACGCTTGCCGCGAATGCCATACTCCTGAATTCCGAGCCGCTGTTTGCGTCGACTCCCCCGGTCGCTGCGAGTGATCGCGTTCGTTTTGGAATCGTCGGTGTCGGAATGGAAGGCAGCAACCTGCTCACAACGGCGATTCAGCTTCCGGGAGTGGAGTGTGCGGCCGCCTGCGATCTTTACGATGGCCGCCACGAACTGGCTCGGGAATTGGCAGGCAAACCGATTCCGACGACGCGCCGGTACAAGGACCTGCTCGACAACAAAGAGATTGACGCGATCATCGTGGCGGTACCGGACCACTGGCACAAGCAGGTCGTGGTTGACGCGGTCGCGGCTGGCAAGGATGTGTATTGCGAGAAGCCGTTTTCGCATACTCCCGCGGATGGCTTGGCTCTGGTCGCAGCCGCAAAGAAGTCGGACCGGATTGTCATGGTTGGCGCGCAGCGGACAAGTTCGGTCCTATGCGGTAAGGCGAAAGAGCTTTACGACCAGGGAGCGATCGGCGCATTGAGCCTGGTGGAAGCGACCTTGGGACGGAATGATCCCACCGGCGCATGGGAATATCCGCCGCCGGCGGACTTGTCTCCTGAAAATCTGGATTGGGATACGTGGCTCGGAACCGCACCGAAAAAGCCTTTCGACCCGCTCGTCTTTGCGCGTTGGCGCTGTTGGAAGGAATACGGAACCGGGGTTGCGGGTGACTTACTCGTGCACCTGATTAGCGGAATGCAAGCCGTTCTCGAAATCAATGAGATTCCCAAGCGTGTCTCGGCGTTCGGGGGTATTTACCGCTGGAAGGACGGACGCAATATGCCAGATGTGCATGCCGCTCTCTTCGAGTACGCCAATGTTCCGGTCTACATGCGCTTGAGTTTGGATACGGAATCCGCCGAAGTCACTCGCTTTATGGGCTCCAAGGGCATCATCGAACTCACGGAGTTCGGGCTCAGCTATTCTCCGCAACCCGGAGTGGATCTCTCTCCGAGTTATTACTCTGGGTCGTTTCCTGTCCGGCTGAAGACACCCTATCTCGCGCAATGGCATCAAGAACACGATCCGAAACCCGGGCAGGAGCCTGCGCCTGAGAGCTTATTATTTAGAGGAAACGACTACGACGATTTGCGTCCTCACCTGTGGAACTTCTTCGAGCCGTCCGGTCGCGCAAACCGGTGCTGCAGGATGCGGTGTTCGGGCACAACGCCGCTCTCGGCTGCCACATGGCCAATGAATCCTACTTTAGGAAACAACCGGTGTATTGGGATTCAACTTCGCAGAGTATCAAGTCGTAGGGACGAGGCAGTTCTCGCAGTGAAGGTTTGCTTGTAACGCACCTCGGCGAAAAGGAGTCGAAACGATATGAATCTTCGGCGGAGCGCAGTGGCGCTAACCATGTTAGTACTGGCGCTTTCTATGGAGGTGTATTCCGAACACGACAACTCTGCGGAGACGACGACCGTGTCGGCTCAGTCGTTTCTGGGGCGTTGGGATCTAACCCTGAAGACTCCGAGTCGCGAATATCCCTCGTGGCTGGAGATAACTCAGGAGAGTGGTCAGCTCAAGGCGCTTCTGGTGAGCCGTTGGGGACACGCGCGGCCGCTGCCGAAAATCGAGCTCTCCCATGGGCAAATAACATTCGTTTCTCCCAAGGAGGAAGAAGACAGGAAAGACGACATGGTGTTTGTGGGCACACTGTCGGGGCAGAAACTGAGCGGGACGACGAGCGGGCAGGATGGGACTTCGTGGCAATGGACAGGCGAGAGGGCGCCGGACCTGAAGAGAAAGGCCGAACCGATGTGGGGGAAGCCGACGTCATTGTTCAATGGCAAGGACCTGAGCGGGTGGCGGCCGAGCGATCCGAATGCAACGGCTACCTGGAAGGTCGAAAACGGAACGCTCGTGAGTCCCGGACATGGCGCAGAACTTATCACTGATGCCAAGTTCGATGACTTCAAGTTACATATCGAATTCAATTGCGCTCCGAAATCGAATAGTGGTGTCTACTTGCGGGGGCGATACGAAGTTCAAATCGAAGACGATCCCGTGCCAGAAGGACCGACCATGCGCACGGGAGGTGTGTATGGCTTCCTGGCTCCGTCGCCCGAACAGCCGCGCCGGCCGGGAGAATGGCAGACCTACGACATCACACTTGTGGGCCGCGTGGTCACTGTCGCGCAGAACGGTCAGACCATTATTGACAAGCAGGAAATTCCAGGTATCACAGGCGGCGCTTTGGATAGTCACGAAGGACTACCCGGCCCGATCTATCTGCAGGGTAGTGAAGATGGGCACGTCGCTTTTCGGAACATCACGATTATGCCAGGTAGGTGACTGAGCAGGAAACGCGAGCCAATCGTCTTCATTCTCGCCGATCCGAAACCGCTAAGCTTCTCCGCACTTCGCGACAAGCTGGACAGCAATCCGACCCAGGTGGAGGGAATGAGAAGAGTGATGTCTGACGACTTAGCAACGCAAGGGCGGGTACATTCGTGGCGGCTGCTGGGTTATTGTTTCGCCGCTCTAACGGTCTTAGCACCAACTGGAGTCAGGGCGGCAGATAGTTACGAAGTGACCATCGAGCGAGGCGCGCCTGTAAAGATGCGCGACGGCGTCACGTTGCGCGCAGATATTTGCCGCCCAAAGGCGGAGGGCAAGTTTCCAGTGCTGTTGACCCGCACACCCTATGACAAGAACGGAGGGGTAGAGTTTTGCCTGAAAGCCGTGCCACGGGGCTACGTGGTCATCGCGCAGGATGTCCGGGGAAGATATGCCTCGGAAGGTGATTGGTATCCGTTCAAGTACGAATCTCAGGACGGTTATGACACGGTTGAGTGGGCCGCTGCGCTTCCCTATTCGAACGGTAAGGTCGGGATGTTCGGAGGTTCCTACGTCGGTGCGACGCAGTATCTAGCCGCAATTGCCAAGCCGCCTCATCTGGCGGGCATTTGCCCCAGCGATACGGCGTCCAACTATCACGACGGTGCGTTCGAACAATGGTTTAGCGAGTCGTGGACGATGGGACTGGCGGAAAACACCTTCAATCGCCGCGTAGAGTCGAGCGGTGACGCGGTTGGTTGGACACAAACGCTTCCTCTGTCGTCGTACCCCGTGCTCGAAACACCCTCGGCTGCAGGACTGGCGCCGTATTTCACCGACTGGCTTGCGCACTCCAACTATGACGACTATTGGAAGCAGTGGTCGATCGAAGATCACTACGCGCAGATTCAAGTTCCGGTATTCAGCATGGGCGCATGGTACGACATTTTTCTGGGCGGGACGTTAAGGAATTATGCGCGCCTTAAGAACGAGGCAGGCACGGAGGCCGCGCGGCGTGGTCAGCGGCTGATGATCTACGTTGGAGGACATGCCGGTGGACCGGCAGTGGGGAAAATTGGCGCCGTCGATTTTGGAGATAAGTTGCCGTTCGATGTGGAAACAGTGACACTACGCTGGTATGACACTCTCCTGAAGGGAATAGAGGATGGGTTAGACCATGAGAAACCCGTAAAAATCTTCGTCATGGGCAAGAACGACTGGCGGGAAGAAAATGACTGGCCACTGGAGCGCGCCAAGGCGACGCGGTATTACCTGCGCTCGACCAAGCCAGCGAATGGTCTTGCAGGAGGCGGCGCGCTGAGTACAGTCCCGCCTGCCGAGGAGAAACCCGACCAATACGTGTACGATCCGAACGACGCAGTCCCCACGATTGGAGGGCCCCTTTGTTGCCAACCGCTGCCGACAGGGGTCGGCCCACAGGACCAACGGCCTGCGGAAGCGCGAGGCGACGTGTTCGTATTCTCTTCGCCGGCATTTACACAGAACGCCGAAGTCACGGGTCCAATCTCGCTCGACCTCTATGTCAGCAGCTCTGCGGTCGACACCGACTTTACCGGGAAACTGGTTGACGTCTGGCCGAACGGATTTGCTCAGAATTTGACGGAAGGTATTCTGCGCTTGCGCTACCGCAATTCGCAGGAGAAACCGGAGCTTGGAAATCCCGGGGAGATCTATCACATCAGCGTGGATCTTTGGGCGACGAGCAATGTTTTCCTGCCAGGACACAAACTGAGGCTCGAGGTTTCCAGCAGTAACTTCCCGCGATTTGATCGAAACTTGAATACCGGTGAGGATCAGGCGCGTGGAACGCACATGATCAAAGCCACCAACGTCATCTACCACGACAAATCTCGGCCTTCGGCTCTAGTTCTCCCCATTGTGCCGTAAACAGCAAGTCAAGACCCGATGAAAACTCCTCCTGTTCTCATTGTCTTCTTGCTCACGGCTGCCACGCCACAAACTCCGGCTTGAGATCCTCCCCACCCAGATTCTTTTGGCGTTGGACTCGCGTTGGCTTTAGCACTGGCGACAACGTCACTGCGGCAAGGTAGGCGCCAGCACCGCACGCCAACGTGATGTTCAGCCCCCAGTGAATCGCGATCACGATGGCGAGCACCGAACCCAACACGCTGGAAGCGGCGTTCATCGCCCATGCCCACTCCACTGCATTTCCGGAAGTCCCGCCGCCGTTCTCTGCCCCGGGCGCACTGGCTAGCGCACGCAACCCGGTCGGAAACGGCATGCCCATGGCCAAGCCCAGGGGAATCAGGATCAATCCGCTGACCAGCAACTTCATGGCGAAGGGCAGCCCTACCAGGGCATTCAGCAAGGCCGGCAGCACCAGAACATAGGCGCAGATTGCTCCCACCAGCAACAGCAAGGGCACCCACACTTGCGCGGGCAGTGGCAGCCAGCGCCGGGAAAGCAGGCTGCCGCCGCCGCTCGAAAGCAACAGCAGAAAGATGACCACGGTCAGCGCGTAGGTCGGGTGCCCGAGGAATAGCACGAACCTCTGGATAAAGGCGATCTCCACCAGAATGTAACCCAACCCGACCGCCACGAAGTACAGCAGCGAAAGCCAGGACCGGGAGCCAATCGACCGCCCGCTGGCGAAGAGCATCGGAAGGATTAGAAAGCCAAGCACCGCGGCGAGAGAAATCAGCAGAACCATGCCGAGGAGGACGACGCCCAGGTTGACTTTCCAATCGATACCCTGCTGCAGGCTCTCTTCGTTCAAGATCTGTCGGGTCTTGAGCGTGAAGAAAAAGAAGGGCGCGTTGTCGCTGACGGGGGACACGTTATACGCGTAGTTGCGGGCGAAGGCCCAGGGATCATTGCGCGCGATGAGCGCTGAAAACGGATTCTTGCCGGGGGCGGAGGCAGAGGCAGAGGCAGAGGGAAGATAGAGGGGATCCAGATCTTCATTCAGCTCCATGTGTCGTGCGACCGCATCTTCTTCTGCGCCGGTGAAGGCGGATTTCTTCGCCAGGAGCACCACCGGGATGCCGTCTTCATCGAGGTGATCGCCGGCAACGACGATGAAGTTTTGGGCGGGGTTCTGTATCCCGAGTTGATGCAAGGCCTCCATGGCCACCGAGACGACTCTCAGCGCCTCGCGTGGCTGGCGGAACTCCCAGCGCGTGATGGCGATCATGCCATCGGGCTTGAGGTGCTCGAAGTATTCGCGGAAGGCCTCGACCGTGTAGAGGCTGTTCTCGCTCAGCGCAAACGCACCGGCCGCGGTCGAGGCCCAGGTGTCGACCAGTGTCATCTGTATGACGTCATATTGCTGGCGCGAATTTCGAACAAAAGATCGGCCATCGGTGACATGAATGTGAACCTCCGGCTGTTGGTACAAGTGATACGAGTAATCGGCATAGCGCCCCCGCATGACCGTGTCGGCAATGATGGGATTGATTTCGATTCCGGTCACATTCCGACTGCCGTTGGCTACGGCTCTCAGCACATCGACGCCGCCGCCCGGGCCAATGATGGCGTAGTCGCCGTGGGGCCGCAGCACGTTGGCGAGCGCCGCCGGCGCAGACATCAAATCTTTTTCCCACTCCGGTCCCCAGGAATGCGGGTCGGTATTCATGATGGAAGTGGACGCGTCGGCATCGATGACGATGGCCTTGGTGTAGCCTTGCTTGTCCACTTCTACCCGCGAGATGGCGTTCCACTTCGCAAATTCGACCCACGAGCGGTCGCGGAACATGCCCTTGGCATAAATGACATCGAACAAGCGCCCCGAATGGTTGAAAGCGATGAGCACGAAACACATAGCTGGCACAAAGCTTTGCAAGTCGAACCCAGTGCGAAACCATCCCCACTTCGGGTGTTTTCGCTTCCACACCATGGCCGCAATGCCAGAAGTAAACGCTGCGAACAACAACGCATTGGGCCCGCCGAGCAAGTTCAGCAACGGAACCACAGCCAGACAGGCCAGCGCTCCGCCGAGCAAATCGGCGCCGTAAAGGCGCGTCACCTGCCGTGCCTCGCGCGCGAAGACGACCGAGAAAATAAGACCCGTGAAAAAGAAAGGAACCGCCGAGGTCATATAGATCTCGGCCAGATGAAACAAATTGCCGCGCGACAGATCCAGGGAAACTGGAACGTGCAGCACCACCAACAGGGTAAAGACGATGGCGACCGCGTTGCCACTCGATAGGGTCGCCGCCAGCCGACGTGTCGCGAAGCCTGCCAGCCAGTTTCGCCAGAGATAGGCAAACACGCCCCCGGCGCCGAGGCCTAGCAGCGCGACCGAAATCGCCAAGAACGCGAAATGATAGAAAAGCACCACGGAAAACAGCCGTGTCAACGCTAACTCAAGCAGCAGCGCAGAGAAACTGGTGAGAGAGATGGCGGCAAGCAGAGCAGGATCGCTCACTAGTGATAAAGAGGAGATCGATTGGGGGCGCATTTTTCTCCGGTTGGTCAGAATAGCAGAAGCCGGTGTTGGCACGGCATCTCCGGCACGGCATCTCCGGAGAAACTGGAGTTCTCGACCCTAGCAAAGGGCGGGTTTCAAGGAGCGGGCTGACGCGGATATTGGGTTCTCCGGTTGTGCGAACGGGCGTTGGCACTCAGAACCCGGTCAATGACCGTAAAGGCGAGTAGAGTCGAGAACAGGCGCAGTGACTGTAGTCTCCCGGTGGATATTTGACGGGGCTTTCGCCTCGTCACCTCAGTCCGGTTTGGCTTGGTTCGGTTTCCTGTTCCCGCTCATCGAACCGGACAGGCGGAGTTACCGCATCCGGCTCTCGGAAAAGACTCACGAGGTTAGGTGTGACGCCGCCTGCAACTTCTGAACACAACTCGGGGTGGCTAGACTCATCGTCAATCCCCATGTCCTTCGCTGCTTCTTGCGTCCGTCTTTAACTGAGGCCCCTTCCCTCCGCCGGAGTTACCCGGCTTCC
>Ga0209117_1000385_pt1 | contig 20130 bp, 19 predicted proteins | sample BlaSpr_A8_OM2_M2_FD_187978 | JGI IMG/M metagenome (GOLD analysis project Ga0209117, IMG submission 187978) | Forest soil microbial communities from Thunder Bay, Ontario, Canada - Black Spruce, Ontario site 2_A8_OM2_M2 (SPAdes) (version 2) | ecosystem: Environmental > Terrestrial > Soil > Boreal...
TTTAGAGAAAGCCTCCTTCAAGCATCCCCGTGAGGGTGTATTCAAGCGCTGGGTTAGTGGGACGTTGGCTGGGTCGATGTACTTGTTCGTTTGGGGATGGAAGAGGCCCCAGAGCATGCCCGCCACTTATGCCCCAGGGCCTCGATCTAACGTGGTGCATGTTAAAAGCCAGTTTTGGGTTTGTCAAGCCCAAAACACAAGATATGTGGCCTTAACGTGCCTTTACCTACCACATGTTGGTGGATTAACTGTGGATAACCCTGGGTAGCGAGTGGGCATAGGCTGCGGAAGGACTGTGGGAAGGTGTGCAAAACCGGCCTATTGAACTGCTTCGACGAGGGAGAGCTGGGAAGGGCTTGTGGATATCGCCGCGCCCCCACCGGCGCTTCGCGCCACCTCCCCGGCGACCGGGGAGGCGCCCCCACCGGCGCTTCGCGCCACCTCCCCGGCGACCGGGGAGGCGCCAGTGGAGATGTCTTCAGCTTTGTCGGTCACCTGGACGCTCTGAGCAGAGGCGCGAATCTTGGCCGACACCTGCTTGCCTTCGCCGTAGGCGTTTTGGAGCATGGTGACCGCCCGCTGGAGCTTGTTTTCGAGCACTCCCTCGAGGGTGTCGAGGTGGCGCTCCACGTCGATCAGCGCGGACTGGAGCTTTTCCATGTCGACGGTGCGTGCGAACTGCAGATGCAGCTGGTACAGGGTGAGGAGGTAGGGGAGCGCCATCGCATAGCCGACGACCATCACGTGCTGCTTGTGGGCGCCGACGATCGCTCCGCGGCAGACGTCGTACGCGGCGTCGGGGATGACGGCCAACGCGAACGGCGAGGTCGTGGTCGGGTCGATGTACTGGCTCACCTCGCGGACGCGCCTTTCCACCTCACGTTCCACCTGGGCGGTGAGCTGCGCGCGGCGGGGCGCATCCAGTGAGGTGTCCGCGAGCTGTTCCAGTGCCGCGCTCGAGACCCACTTCGAGTCCATCGGCAGCAATTTGCCGCCGGGCAGGCGCAGCGCCAGCTCGACCACTTTGCCGCCGACCCAGACGTTGCGCTGGAGCATCTCGGGCGGAAGGTGGCGGAGCGCCTCCTCGAGAATGTTTTCGCCCGCCGCGCCCCGCGTGGAGCTGCCGGCGATCACGCTCTCCAGGCGCTTCAGGCTGGCCCGGGCTTCCTCTTCGACCGGCTGCCGGGCGGAGAGGGCCGACCGGAGCCCTTCGACGACCGACTGGGTCTGGGACAGGCGCTCCCGCAGCTCGGCCGCCTGCGTGCCCTGGGTCTGCCCGCCGGCTTCCAGCCGGACCTTCAGCTCGGCGACGTCGTGCGCCTGGCCGTCGGCGCGACGCACCAGGGTCCAGGTGAGGAACGCCACCCCGCCCATTCCGGCCAGGAGGCATACTAGTAGGAGTGCGAACAAGAGTTCGAGCAACGACATCTTGCGGATTGTAGCCCCAAAGTCGCGCCCTCGCAAGGCTGTTAACCTGACTTAAATGGCGTCCCACGAACGACTCGCCGAGCCCGGCCAGGCGCCCGACCGCATCCCTCTGGAAGAGGTCTACATGCGCATGGCCGAGGAGCTGGCCAAGCGGTCGACCTGCGCGCGCCTACAAGTCGGCAGCGTGATCACGACCTCAGACCTGACGCAGGTCCTGGGCATCGGCTACAACGGCAACGCGCGCGGCCTCCCCAACCGTTGCGACTCGACCGAGCCGGGCGCATGCGGCTGTCTTCACTCGGAGCAAAACTGTCTCATCAAGGCGGGCGCGCAGCTGCCCGGCAAGGTGATGTTCGTCAGCGCCTCACCGTGCGTGATGTGCGCCAAGATGATCATCAACACCAACGTCGGGCGCGTCTATTTCCGCGAGGCGTATCGCGATCCGGCCGGACTCGACGTGCTGCGCCAGGGTGGGGTGGAGGTCATCCACTACGACCGCTGGCGCAACCACTGGCGGTAGGCGCCGCGAACCACTTGTTGGACCCGCATAGAAACATACGTTTCCAGCTCTCTCGCGATCGGAATTGCCACAGTGCTTCGGGTGGCGGCTGTCGTCGTACCCCAATAGCTAGGATTCGGTGCTTTTGGCGCCAACGGTGCCTTTGAAAACGGGGATTCGGCCCTTTTGGCGCCAAACGCGCCTAATCGGGTTCGATTTCCCAGCCATTCGCGGTCTGCACCACCCGCGGCTCGACGATCGGCACCTCTTTCAATTGACGCGCGCGAGAGAACAGCTTCTTGGGATCCTTGTCGATCGCCACTGACTCGAGCACAGTGCGAGTCGCGTAGACCATGGTGATGTCCGAATTGGACAGCGCGCCGTCGGGCGTTGTCCATAAGTAGTCGGTCACCTCACCCTCCTGAGGCCTCACCACCTGGTCTGGCGGGAGCTCGGCGAGAAAAAACCGCGCATCGTAGCGGCGCCGCAAGATCCTGGGAGTGACCCAGCGCGCGAACATCACCAGTTGGTCGAGCGCCGGCTCCAGCCTCAGCTCGCGCAGCGCCTCGCCAAAAGTCTTGCCTCCCCCGACGATCGCCCGCACCCGCTCGCACTCGGCTTCGCGCGCAAAGGTGCTGCCGTGCCGAGCGAGCAGGATGCCGACCTCCTCGAACATCTCTCGCACCGCTGCCATGCGGATCTCGTCGCCGTAACCCATGTCGTCCGCGTGCACCGTGCCGCCTGGAAACACGTACGCGTTCGCGAAGAAGTCCGCCCCCCCAGGCCGGTGCACCATCAAGAGCTCCCACGGCTGACTGCCGCGGACCAGCAGCACCGTGGCCGAGGGGCGCGGGGTGACGGGCGGGCCTTCGTTGATGGACCCAGGCGGCAGCTGCACCTCATTAGGATGCCTTGGTGGACCTCGGGATTGCGGGCAAGGTCGCGCTTGTCACCGCTTCGACGCGCGGAATCGGGCTCGGCATCGCGCAGGCGCTGGCCAATGAAGGCGTCCGCGTCGCGATCGCCGCGCGGACGGAAAGTGACGTCAAGAGGGTCGCGGCGTCGCTCGGCGGCCATGGCGTCGCCGCCGACCTCACGACCGAACAGGGCTGCCGACGCGCCGTCAACGAGACCGAGAACGCCCTCGGCCCGATCGACATCCTCATCAACAACCTCGGCCTTCGCGCCGGCACGTCCTGGAGCGACACCGGCCCAACCGAGCTCGAGACCGCATTCATGGGCAACGTCTCCGTCGCCGTGCGCATGCACCAGCTCGTGCTGCCCGGCATGATCGAGCGCGGCTGGGGGCGCATCGTCACCATCACGTCCGTGTGGGGAAGGGAGACCGGCGGGGCTCCCGCCTACAACGCGGCGAAGGCCGCGGAGATCAGCGTTGTCAAGTCACTCGCGCGCGATGTCGCCGCCAGCGGCGTGACGGTGAATGCAGTCGCGCCGGGCTCGATCTTGTGGACCGGAGGCGGATGGGATCGCCGCCAGAAAGCCGACCCCGAGGGCATCGCCGAGTTCGTCCGCAGAGACATGCCGCTCGGGAGATTCGGTGACGTCGACGAGGTCGCGAGCGTCGTAGCCTTCATCTGTTCCATGCAGGCAAGCCTGGTCAACGGCGCAGTGGTCTCAGTCGATGGGGGGCAGTCGCGGTCCGGCATCTGACCAGGCGCGTCGCCCTGCTTGGGGTCCTTCTGCTCACTTTCGCGTGCTCGTCATCACCGAGCGCGCAGCCGCACAGCTCGACTCCGACCCCATCCCCGACCACGACTTCGCTGAGCGGAAGCATCGGCGGCGCTCAGTACCGGATCGAAGTCCCGGCGGCATGGGACGGCGCCCTCTTCCTTTACAGCCACGGTTACGTCGCTCCCGGACGGCCCAACCCGGCCACCGACTCGCCCTCGTCGCTAATCTCGTCGTGGCTGCTGGACCACGGATACGCGATCGCGGGCTCGTCGTACAGCTCGACAGGATGGGCGATCGAAGACGCGTTCAAAGACCAGATCGCGCTCCTCGATTTCTTCAATGAGCGTTTTTCCAAACCGAAGCGCGTGATCGCGTGGGGCGGATCCCTAGGCGGGATCATCACCGCCGGGCTGGTCCAGATCTACCCCGACCGCTTCGCCGGCGCGATTCCCATCTGCGGCGTGCTCGCGGGCGGAGTGGCCACCTGGAACGCCGCGCTCGACGGCGCGTACGCATTCAACACATTGTTGGCGCCACAGTCGCCGCCGGCTCTAGTGGGCATCACCAGCCCGCAGGCCAACCTGGCGGCTGCGCTGCAGATCTTCAACGCGGCCGCCGGGACACCGGCGGGTCAGGCCCGGATCGCGCTGGTCGCTGCGCTCAGCGACGTCCCCGGCTGGTTCGACCCGACAAAGCCACAACCGGCGATGACCGACTACGCAGCGCAGGAGTCGGCGCAGGCGAGCTGGCTCTCGCGAGTCGACCTTCCGTTCCAGTTCGAGTACCGCGCGGAGCTGGAGCAGCGCGCTGGTGGCAACCCGTCCTGGAACACCGGGGTCGATTACGTGCACCAGCTCTCGATCTCGTCGAGCAGCGCCGAGGTCGCCGCTCTTTACGCCGCCGCCGGTCTCGACCTTGCGGCGGATCTTCGCGCGCTGAATTCCGGAACGCGCATCGCTGCGGATCCAAAGGCGGTCGCGTATCTCGATCGATTCATCAGCTTCAACGGCAACCTGAACATCCCGGTTCTCACGATGCATACGATCGGTGACGGATTGGTGGTGCCGCAGGAAGAAACGGCCTACAGCGACACGGTGCGGTCCGCGGGAAAGCAGGACCTGCTGCGGCAGGTGTACGTCAATCGCGCCGGGCACTGCGCTTTCTCGGAGGCGGAGACGATCACCGCGATCACCGCGATGCTCGCCCGGCTCGAGGCGGGGAATTGGAACGCACCGCTGAGCGAAGCGAGCATGAATGCTGTCGCGGCCGGGCTGGGGGAGGAATACAACAGAGTGGGCGGCTTTCTCATCTCGCCACCGGCCTTCAAGAACTACATACCTGGCCCGTATCCTCGACCCCGGTAGCTGGACGAACCTATACGGCATACTTACATTGAGTCTCAGGGAGAAGTACACGCAAGCCCAATTCGTCACCTTCATGCAGTCTCAGCCGCCACATACCACCACGAGCATCACTCTGTCCGGTATTGGCACAGTAGGGACCACGGAAGGAGGTGTCACCTACTTCGCTCAGCCAATTACTTTTGTCGACGAGCAGCGGGGCACCCTCCACACGACCCTGTACCTGGTTAGCGAGGGCGGTCAATGGCGCTTCCTTTCGACAAGCGCCGTGTAAGCATCTGGAAGTTCGTCGCCGGCCTGGCATGCCTCCTCGTTCTGGTGGTTGGAGCGGCTTGGTGGCTGGTCTCGTCGCGCTCAAGTTCTGCTCAAGACGGCTTGCCGGTTGGCGATATCTCCTTTAAGTTCATCAGTCAGCGCACGGAGGCTAGCCTCTCCTTTCCGGGATCACGAGTCATCCACCGGTTCGGTAGCGGATACGGTTCTGGATACAACGCAGCTGAAGCATTCGCGGGCGCGGTTCTAAGAGCGGACGCTACGCCGGAGCAGATATACGCCTGGTATGGCGATTGGCTGGTCGGTCATGGATGGACTTACAAGTTCGATGTCCGCCTTGGCGCATGGTTGGCCCCCGGCCCGCAGTACAGGCGCGGCTCTCGTGAACTATTTGAGGTAGGACCAGATAACCCGACCTACCTTGACTTTCCAACGGGCTCAGGTGGGACGCTTTACGAGGCTAGGTACACGATCAAACCCGTTCCTAGGTCCCGCTAACGGTGGCGGAGCTGCACCTGGCCGAGTCAGTAGGTGAGTGGGGCGTACGGCTGGGGGGCTGCCGGCGATATTCACGCCGCGGATGGAATGCTTCAAGATCTCATCGCGGCACTAACCGGAAACCAGAAGACATGGCTGGTGTAATGAATCAGCAGGAACGATTAGTCCATCAGTTGATATCAAAAGTCCCCGAGCTTGAGTCAAGCCTTCGGGACCACCTAGAGTTCAACGAAGAATTGTTGCCCCATCTTCTTTTTGGAGATCTAACGCGGTGGGTAATAGATCTTTATCGGAAGTCGAAGACGGCCGATCGCGATGCAGGTGCAAGAATTGCCGCCTCCCTTTGGGGTGAGTCCTAGTCCTGCTCCCAGCTCGGGCGGTGCTCGGCGACAACTTCATCAACGGCGTCGATGAACTGCTGGATGTCCTCTTCGATCATGGGCGTCGACAGAGCGCCCATCGCGCGGGGCGCCATCAAAACCCCGTGGTTCACCAGTCCAAGGAAGAAGTCCTTTGTCATTTTCTTGTTGGATGAGGCCCTGGTCCGATAGTCGACCACGGGTCGATCCGTGAAATGGATGGCGAACAACGACCCGACACCGTTGACCTGCGCGGGCACGCCATGCGATGCGAAGACCTCAGACAGCTGCTCGCTGACCCGCTCACCCTTCCGGTTGAGCTCCTCGTAAACGTCAGGTGTGAGCTCGGTCATTGCGGCAAGCCCCGCCGCCATACCGAGCGGGTTGCCGTTGTAGGTCCCGCCCTGAGCAAGGTTTGGCTCTCGCCGCGGATCCAGCAGCTCCATCACGTCAGCGCGGCCGCCGAATGCCGCGACCGGCAGGCCGCCCCCGATGATCTTGCCAAGAGTGGTGAGATCTGGTGTGATGCCATACATCTGCTGGGCCCCGCCCGGAGCGACGCGCAGTGAGATCACCTCGTCGAAGATCAGCAGGATTGCGAGCTCGCGAGTCACGCTCCTGAGGCGTTCGAGGTATTCGACAGTGGCCGCGATCACGCCGCCCGCGCCGATGATCGGCTCCAGAATCACGGCAGCCAGGTGCCTGCCCTCTCGCCGGATGATGGCTTCGGCTGCGTCCGCGTTGTTGAACGGCAGCACCACAGTGTTTTCCAGCGCCCAGTCCGGCGTACCGATCGAATCGGGCCGAGCGATGGGTGCGTCCGGCGCGCCCGCCTCGGCTGTGTCGGGGTGTGTGCTCACCTCGGCGTAGTCGTGAGTTCCGTGGTATCCGCCCTCGACGCGGGCGATCTTGGGCCGCCCTGTAAACGCTCGCGCGAGCCGCATGGCGAACATCGTCGCCTCGGTTCCGGAGTTGCAGAACCGGACCATATCGAGGCTCGGTACACGCTCGCACAGGAGCGCCGCGAGCTGGACCTCCAGCGGGTTGGCGGCGGCGAACGCCGTCCCCAGCGCAGCTTGCTTCCGAATCGCCTCAACCACTTTCGGATGGGCGTGTCCGAGGATCATTGCGGTGTAGTTGCCCAGCATGTCCAGGCGCTCGGTGCCGTCCACATCCCAGATCCGGCAGCCCTCGCCGCGTGCGACGTACAGCGGATAAGGGTCGAAGTAGGTGGTGGTGCGGGTAGTGCCTCCCGGCATGACCGCAACCGCGGCGTCGTGTAGTGCGCGAGATCCGGGCGTCTGCCGGCGATAGGTCGCCTCTTGATCAACCACGATCAATCATTCAAGGCGAGGCTACTACAGTCCACAAGCCTCGCTTGGCGGAATCGTCTCTCAGCGGATTCCAAGGGTTCTCTCGCGGGGGTCTGAGGATCGGCGTCCAGACTCCCGTTCGTGACCTTTCTCGCGAGGTGGGTGGGGAGCGCGATCGCGGCCGGCGCTGCAGTCGCGGTTCTGGGCGCGTGCACATTCCCCATCCGGTTCGCGACGCCGGCAGAGGTCGCGGCAGCTAAAGCTCCCCCGGCGCCTCAGATCATCGCTGCTCCCGCAGCGCCGCCCGCGCCGCCAGGCGGGCTGACTCAGGTCCAGGCTGAGCTGCATCAGCTGATCGCGCAGGTCGGCCCGTCCGTCGTTCGAGTCGACGCGGGCGCGGCGACCGGCTCTGGCCTGCTGCTCGACGCGCAGGGAACCGTTGTCACGCCGGCCAGCCTCGTCAATGGATCCCAGCAGGTCACCATCACGACCGCCAGCGGCCAGCAGTACTCAGGCGCCGTTGCCGGCTCGGATTCAAACAGCGACATTGCGGTGATCCGGGTCACCGGTGCCTCAGGGCTCACGGCGGTGACGTTCGGAGATTCCGGCGGCGTGCAGGTCGGCGACGTGGTAGTGGCGATCGGCAACCAGGTGGCGCCCTCCGGCACCGCGAGCCAGGGCATCGTCAGCGGCATTACATCCGTAGGGATGATCCAGACCACCGCGCCGATGTCGTCCGGCACCTCCGGCAGTGCGCTCGTGAACATCGCCGGCCAGGTGATCGGAATGACGACTCTCGGTGCCTCCGGCTCAGCGGGTTACGGCGTCGCCATCCCCAGCACCCAGGTCACCGCGGTGGCGCAGAAGCTTCTCGCCGGAGGCACCGCGACGCAGGCCTATCTCGGCGTCGCGACCTCGGACGCCCCGGGTGGCGGAGCCTTGGTCCAGTCGGTCGTCGCCGGAAGCCCAGCTGCCGGCGCAGGTCTGCAAGTCGGCTGGGTCATCGTGGCGATCGACGGGCAGAACGTCGCCCAGGCGGCATCCATCGCACAGATCCTCGCCGCCCACAAGCCCGGCCAGCGGGTGGCCGTGACGGTTCATCTGCCGAACGGCGCCGCCCGATCGATCCCAGTCGTGCTGGGCACCAAATAGAGAACTTGGAGATAAGAACGAACATGGCACAGCCAAACGCAGCGCGGACCCAGACATCGCCGACCGCCGAAGAGATCTACGCGGCGCGCGTGCCCAAGCCCGTCGAGCAGCTCCTGTTCGAGGTCCGCAAGGTGATCGTCGGTCAAGATCGTCTGCTGGAGCGCGTCCTCGTGGCGCTGCTGGCGGGCGGTCACATCCTCGTCGAGGGAGTGCCCGGCCTCGCCAAGACGGCCACCGTTCGTGCATTTGCCGGCGCGATCGGCGGAAAGTTCGGCCGGATCCAGTTCACGCCTGACCTCGTTCCCTCGGACCTCGTGGGAACGAGGATGTTCAATCCCCGCAAGGCAGACTTCTCGACGGAGCTGGGGCCGATCTTCTGCAACCTCCTGCTCGCCGACGAGATCAACCGCGCGCCGGCCAAAGTCCAGTCCGCTCTCCTCGAGGTGATGCAGGAGAGGCAGGTCACGATCGGCCGGGAAACCTTCCACGTCGAGGAGCCCTTCCTGGTCCTGGCCACCCAGAATCCGATCGAGGCGGACGGAACGTATCCGCTGCCGGAAGCCCAGATCGACCGCTTCATGCTCAAAGTCGTCGTCGGCTATCCATCCACCGGCGAGGAGATCGAGATCGTGCACCGCATGATCGGCCAGCCCGTGGAGCCCAAGCAGGTGATGACGCCCGCGGAGCTGGTCGAGCTGCAGCAGCAGGTGCGCAAGGTCTACGTCGATCCCGCGGTGATCGCCTACGGCACCCGGCTGGTCACGGCGACCCGGAGCCTGAAAGATTTCGGTGTGACCGAGTTCGAATCGGCAGTCGCTTATGGCGGCAGCCCGCGCGCGACGATTCACCTCGTCACCGCCGGCCGCGCGCTGGCCTTCATTCGCGGCCGCAGCTACGTGCTCGCTCAGGACATCGCGGCGGTCGCCCCTGAGGTGCTTCGCCATCGCATAGTGCTGAGCTACGAGGGCATAGCCGACAGCGTCGCGCCCGACGCGATAGTGAGCCGAGTCCTCGAAACCACGGAGATGCCGCGGCTCGACCTCGGGGACGGGCGTGTCGTCTGAGCGAGGGTCTCGACGTCCAAGGCGCTTCCCCATGCACGAGGCGCTTGGACGTTTGCGCTGGCCGGTCTGGAAGAAGCTTGGGCTTCGCGCCTGGGGCGACGAGCGTTCGAACCTGCGAGGCCCGGGCGTGGAGTTCGCGGACGTGCGCGAATACCAGTACGGCGAGGACGCTCGGCTCATCGATTGGACCTTGACGGCCAGGTCGGACAGGGTCTTCGTGCGCGAGTCGCATCCCGAGCGGGGCCTCGACGCCTGGCTGATCGTCGACGCGAGCGCTTCCCTCGACTGGGGTACCGCCATGGTCCTGAAGCGTGAAGCCGCGCTCGAGATGGCGTCGGCCGCGGCCTCGCTGATCGCGCGGCATGGAAGCCGTGTAGGAGCGATCGTCTTCGACACCAAGGTGCGGCGTGTGCTGCCCCCGGTGGCCGGGCGAACGGGCCGCCTTCACCTCGTCGGAGGCCTGGATGCCAACTTCTCGTCGGAGAGCAGTCAGGGCGCCACAGCTCTCGCGGCAGCATTGCGTCAGGCGGTCAAAGTGATCCAGCGTCCGTCTCTGGTGATCGTGATCAGCGACTTCCTGGCCGCAGGCGCCTGGCAGCCGCCGATGACGATCCTCAGCCACAAACACGAGGTCGTGGCGGCGCGCGTCGTCGACCCTACAGAGCTCGCCATTCCAGACATCGGCGTGGTCACGTTCGAGGACCCCGAGACGGGCGAGCAGCTGCAGGTCGACACGTCGGACAGCCGCCTGAGAGCTCGCTTCCAGCTCGCCGCCGCCGAACAGAGCAGGCAGATCTCAACCGACCTGCGGAAAGCTCATGCCGCGGAGTTTCAGATCACCACCGCGCAAGCTTTCTTGCCGCAGCTGATCGCATACCTGCGCCGTCGCCAGGCCGAGGTCAGTGGCCGCGGCCGAGGCGCACCACCCGCGTGATCATCTACGAGCCGGTCTTCCTTCTCGGCCTGCTGGCGATTCCGCTCCTGATCGCGGGCTACGTGCTCGCGCAGCTCCGGCGGCGCCGCTACACACTGCGCTTCACCAACCTGGCGCTGCTCGGCTCGGTCATGCGCCGAACCCCCGGAGTCCGCCGTCACATTCCTCCCGCCATGTTCCTCCTGGGTGCGGCCGCGGTTTTGAGCGCCATGACCGTGCCGGCGCTGCAGCTGGAGGTCGCCCGGAACACCGCGGACGTGGTGCTGACGATCGACGTCTCCGGATCGATGCAGGCCACTGACGTGGCGCCAACGCGGCTCGACGCCGCCAAGCGAGCGGCCACGACGCTCATCGATCAGCTGCCCGGCAGCGACCGCATCGCCCTGGTCAGCTTTGACTCGCAGGCCGCGGTGAGGCAGGGGCTGACGACTGATCGGAACGCGGTGAAAGCCGCGCTGGACACGCTGAGGCCTGGCAGTGGAACAGCAATGGGCGACGGTCTCCTGGTTGCGTTCAATCTTCTGAATCCATCCGCCCGCGCCGCTTCGGGTTCTCGCGAGCGGCCGGCCATGATTGTGCTGCTCACGGATGGGGTTTCCAACCAGGGCAGAAATCCACTCACGGTGGCTCAGCAGATCGCCGGATCGAATGTGAAAGTGCAAACGATCGGCATCGGGCTGCGCAACGGCTCGGCGACGGTTCGCGGCGAGCCGGTCGGCGGGGTCGATGAGGCAACGTTGAGCGCGATCGCGCAAGCGACCGGCGGCAAGTACTACTACGCCGAGGCGGCCGGCCAGCTGCAGGCCATTTACAGCACACTCGCGTCACAGCTTGGCTGGCAGTTCCAGGAGGTCAACCTGATGGTGCCGCTGCTGATCGTTGGAATCAGCCTGGTCGTGCTGGGCGCCGCGGCGAGCCTGGTCTGGTTCCGGGTGCTGCCTTAGCGAGCGCCGAAAATTGCGGCCGCGCCCATGCCGCCGCCGATGCCAATGAGTCCCGCACCGATCACGGCGGCCAGCACCAGGCGCCAGAAGGGAAAATAGGGGCTTCCCCACTTGTGGGGAAGGTGGCGCGCGAAGCGCGCCGGATGGGGAGCGGCCGGCCGGATGGGGAGTGAGGTGGAGTATTTCCGCGCGGGCTCAATGCTGTAGGGCAGCCACCTCGCGCCGGATGGCAGTTCGGCGGGCCACACGTTCAGGTCTGGGTTGCGTGGGCTCGGCACTGGCGAACAGCTTGCGCGATTCGCTTTAAGGTTGCCTGGGTCGAACCTGAGTGAATGCTGAGAGGCGCCGCTAGCTTCGATCCAAAATCCCGACCAGGTTGCGAGCCGAGACCAGCCCAACCGGTTTCCCTGCCTTGTTCACCACCGGAAGATGCCTGATGCCGAGTCTCATCATCTTGACCGCCACCACCGCGACGTCTTCATCGTCCGCGACGGTGGCCGGATCCGCGGTCATCACCAGGCTGGCCTTCGCTTGCTGAGGATCGACGCCGTCTGCGATGGCGCGCACCAGATCGCGCTCTGTGATGATGCCGACAAGCCTGCCCGCGACCATCACCGCGACCGAATCCGAATCATCCTTGCGCATCTGCCGCGCGACCTCGGCAATCGTTGTCTCAGGCTCGACTGACAGAAGGGGTCCCGGCGGCAGGTCCCTGACTTTCACCTTCATTCCACCTCGTACTTCATCGGAACCATTCGCTGGGAGCTCTTCGGAGGCCGGTTGTAGCTGCGCTTTTGTCGTGGCGGGAGCTTGATCTCCTCGCGAGGAACCTCTTTGAAGGGGATCAAGGACAGGAAGTGGCTGATCACGTTGAGATGAGCTGCGCGCTTGTTGTCAGTCTCCACGACGTTCCAGGGAGCCTCCTTGATGTCGCAGTACGCAAACATCTGGTCCTTCGCCTCCGAGTAATCGACCCACCGGGCGCGCGCCTGCAGGTCCATGGGACTCAGCTTCCAGCGCTTGCTGGGATCGTTGATGCGCCCGAGGAACCGGCGTTCTTGCTCATCGTCGCTGACGGAGAGCCAGTACTTGACAAGGATGATTCCCGAGCGGACCAGCATCCGCTCGAACTGCGGGCAGGTCCGCATGAAATCCTCGTATTCCTCGTCGGTGCAGAAGCCCATGACGTGCTCGACGCCCGCCCGGTTGTACCAGCTGCGATCGAAAAGGACCATCTCGCCGGCCGAGGGCAGATGGGCGATGTAGCGCTGGAAGTACCACTGCGTCCGCTCCCTTTCGGTCGGGGCAGGGAGGGCGACGACTCGAACGAACCGGGGGTTCAGCAAAGCCGTCATCCGCTTGATGAGGCCGCCCTTGCCGGCGGTATCCCTGCCTTCGAACAGGACCACCACCCGAAGGCCACGATGCCGGATCCACTCCTCGAGCTGGAGCAGCTCCACCTGGAGGCGGCGGAGCTCCTTGTCATAGTCCTTGCGGTCGAGGACGCCCTTGTGCGGCCCCCGCTGTCCGTTCTTCTTGTGCTTCAGCTTCGTCGCCTGCGCCATGGGCAGCAATGTAGCAAGCGACTGGCGCTCCCGGACCTAGAATTTTGGTTCGTGGTCAAGTTCAACGGCACGCTGACCGCGACGCCGCGGGGCGGGGGCGGCACCCTGGTCCCGGTCCCGCGCGACGTTGCCGCGAAGCTGGGCCTCAAGGGGATGCCCAAGATCCAGGCCGTGATCGCGGGACTGCCCTACCGCGGTTCGCTAATGCCGATGGGCGACGGGACGTACTGCCTTGGGGTCTTGAAGTCGATCCAGGAGGCTGCGGGCGTGGGCTTTGGCGACACGGTCGAGGTCTTGCTGGAGCTGGACACCGCACCGCGGACTGTCGAGCCGCCGGCCGACCTGGCCCGCGCAATGGCCCGCGAAAAGAAGATGGCGGCGAGCTGGGAGAAGCTCTCCTTCACGAACAAGAAGGAGATGGCGCTGAGCCTCGAACAGGCGAAGAAGCCGGAGACTCGCGAGCGGCGGCTGAAGGCCGCCATCGCCAGGTTGCGGGCTTGAGCGTGCTTAGATCCATCAATCCGGCGACTGGCCGCGTGGTGGCCACATTCCCGGAGTTGGACGAAGCCGGGATCGAACGGGCAATAGATAGGGCATGGCACACGCGCCACCCCTGGCGCGAAGTCGGAGTGGATGCGCGGTCGGCATTGCTGCGGGCGGTTGCCGGCGTGCTGCGGGCGGACAAAGAGCGGTTCGCCACGATGATGACCACCGAGATGGGCAAGCCCATCGTCGAGGCGGAAGCCGAGATCGAGAAATGCGCTTGGACGGCGACCTGGATCGCGGATAACGCGGCTCGCCTGTTGGCGGATGAGCCAGTCGAGAGTACGGCGACCAGCAGCTATGTTCGGTTTCAGCCGCTTGGGGTCGTGCTGGCGGTGATGCCGTGGAACTTTCCCTTCTGGCAGGCAATGCGCGCGGGTCTGCCGGCGCTGGCAGCGGGCAACGTGATGCTTCTGAAGCACGCCTCAAACGTGCCCCAGTGCGCGCTTGCCATCGAAGACGTGTTTCGCGAGGCGGGCGTACCGGACGGCGTTTTCCAGACCCTTTTGATTGGATCGGCGCCTGTGGAGCGGATCATCATCGACAGACGCGTTGCCGGCGTGACGTTGACTGGCTCGGAAGCCGCCGGCTCCAAAGTCGCAGCAGCGGCGGGCAAGGCGCTGAAAAAGTCGGTGCTTGAGCTCGGAGGATCGGATCCGTTCATCGTCCTCGAGGACGCAGACATAGCCACAGCGGCGACCGTCGCGTGTCGCGCGCGCAATCAAAACAACGGGCAAAGCTGCATCGCCGCCAAGAGGTTCGTCGTCGTCGAGTCGGTCGCGGACGAATTCGAGAGTCGTATTTCAGCGGCGGTCGAAGCGCTCAAGGTGGGGGACCCGATGGACCGGACCCATCAGTTCGGCCCGCTTGCAAGGCCGGATCTTCTTGATGACCTCGAGCGCCAGGTCGACCAGTCCGTCGCGATGGGCGCACGTGTGCTGACCGGAGGAAGGCGGATCGATGGCGACGGCAACTACTTCCAGCCGACGGTCCTGGCTGACGTCCGTTCCGGGATGCCGGTCTACAACGAAGAGACTTTCGGGCCCGTGGCGGCGGTGATTCGGGTCAAGGACGAGGAGCAGGCGCTCCACGTGGCCAACGATTCGGAATTCGGGTTGGGGTCGGCGATTTGGACCAGAGACGTCGATCGGGGCCGCAAGTTGGCGGAACGTATCGAGGCCGGGCTGGTCTTCGTCAACGGGATGGTGGCCTCAGATGCCCGGCTGCCGTTTGGCGGTGTAAAGAAGTCTGGCTTCGGCCGCGAGCTGTCCGCCTACGGAATCAAGGAGTTCACCAACATTCAGACCGTCTGGGTTGGCCCAACCAGGACCTGAGCCGACGACGTCAAGCCCTTAAATCGCGCGCCATCTCGGCGAAGTTGTCCACGTAGCGCTGCACATCGTCCTGGGTGTGCTGCACCGAGATCGTCCAATTCTCCTCGGCCCCCGGCGCCATGAGCACACCCCGATTGCACTGGTACAGCCATGACAGGTAGGCCGCCTGCTTGTCCGTCTGCAGGTAGTCGCGATAGTTGCGCACCCGGTCCGCCCGATAGGTGACACCGCCACGTGCCGCCAGGGTGATGACGTGGAACGGCAGGGAGTGCTCGGCGATCACGTTGTCCAACCCACCCTGGAGCACCTCCGCCAGCGCATCGAAATGCGCGTACGCCTTCGGAGTGAGTACGTCGTGAAGGGTGACGTTGCTTGCCGCCATCGTCAGAGGATTCCCGTTGAACGTGCCCATCTGGGCCACGCGCTTGTCTTCGATCACCGCCATGACGTCCTCGCGGCCACCGATGGCGCCGCACGGGAGCCCGCCTCCGATCGCCTTGGCGAGAGCGATCAAGTCTGGCCGGACCCCGAACCTCTCGGTCGCCCCGCCGGCCGCGATGGTGACACCGGTCTTGACCTCGTCAAAGATCAGCAGCGCGCCATGGCGGTGCGCCAGCTCCTTGAGCTCGGCCAAGTAGCCGGAATCGGGCAGGACGATGCCAAGGTTCATCATCGCGGGCTCCACGATCACCGCCGCGATTTCGTCTTGATGATTTTTGAAGGCTCGCTCCGTCGCGGGGATGTCGTTGAAGGGCACCACGGTGACCAGCTCGACCACAGCGCGAGGGATGCCCTGGCTCTGCGGAACGGAGGCGGGGGCGTCGGCCGGGCCCATTTCGCTCGGGGGTGGTTCAACCGAGACCATGAGCGAGTCATGGTGCCCGTGGTAGGAGGCCTCGATCTTGATCAGGCGCTCGCGACCGGTGAATCCGCGGGCGACACGAACGGCATCCAAAGTGGATTCGGTTCCACTGTTGGTGAACCTCCACTGAGGCAGGCCGAACCGGCGCGCCAGCTCCTCTGCCACCATCGCCACCTCGGCCACCGGTTGGGCGAAGTGAGATCCACGCGCTATGCGCTTGCTGACCGCGTCCACGATCAATGGGTGGGCATGGCCGACGACCATGACCCCGAAGCCGTTGTGGAAGTCGACGTACTCGTTACCGTCCACGTCCCAAACCCGGCTCCCGAGGCCGTGGTCGACAAAGATGGGCTGAGGAGCAGCATCCTGGAAGGACGAGGGCACGCCTCGCGGGCTGAACTTCCGCGCCTGGCGCCAGAGCTCGTCGGACCGCTGCCGCGCCGCGCGGAACCGCTCTTCCTCACTGGCGATCAAGGACTTCACCCGCGCCGCATCGATCTCAAACGGCGCCTTTCTCTGGGCCATCACTCTCTCATCGATTCTCCCCGATTTCGCATCGTAAGCCGTGCCGTTCAGGGAGCCGAGCTGCTTCCCTTCTTTGACGTATCGCGCCATTCAGTGCTAAATACCCTGGACAAGCCGCCGGCGGAAAGGGTTTGGAGGGGATCGAATGGCAGTCGCAACGATGGAGGCGGGCGCGCCGCGCCTGAAGAAGGGCGCGCTGGGACTTTGGGACGACACGGTCATCGCGGTGTCGAGCACCGCGCCCGCATACAGCATCGCCACCTCGCTCGGTGCACTGGCGGCGGCAGTCGGCCTGGCCGGTCCGGCTGCGATCTGGGTTGGGTTCATCCCCGTCACCGGCATCGCGGTGGCCTACTACTACCTGAACCGCCTCGAGCCCAATTGCGGCGCCGCGTACACGTGGGCGAGCAAGGCGCTGCACCCTTCGGTCGGCTTTCTCAACGGTTGGATCGTGATTCTGACCGACATCCTATTCATGTCATTCGCCGCGCCTCAGGGAGGCCAGGCCATCCTCCAGCTCTTCAACGCCTGGGGCCTCAACAGCGTGGGCGGGCTCGACCTGGGTGCGTCGGGTTCGAACAGCCAGGGGCTGTCGGTGGTCTTCGGCATCGTCTTCTTGGCGGTGGTCACCTACATGGTGATGGTTGGGATCAAGGTCGCCGCCCGCTTCCAGTGGGTCCTGCTGGCGATCGAGTACCTGATCGTGGTCGCCTTCGCGATCATCGGCTTGTTCAAGAAAGGAGGCAGCGGCTTCGACCTCGGATGGCTGAACCCTGCATCGATGGGCGGTCTCGAGGGCCTGGCGGCGGGAGTCGTCATATCTGTCTTCTTCTACTGGGGCTGGGATACCGCCGCCAACCTGAATGAAGAGACCGACGTCCCGTCCGAGAACCCCGGACGAGCCGGGATCATCGGCATGTTCCTGCTCCTGCTTCTGTTCTTGATCGCCTCCATCTCCATCCAGCAGGTGGTCACTCCTGCCGAGCTCCAGGCCAACTCAGCCACCACCCTGACCTTCTTCGCGAACAAGCTCGTCGGGCCTGAGTGGGGCTCCCTGGCCATCCTCGCGTTCCTGTCGTCTACAGTCGCAACTCTTCAGACAACGCTGTTGCCGAGCGTTCGCACCGCCTACTCGATGGGACGAGACAGCATGCTGGGTCGGGTTTGGGCGGTCGTGCATCCAGTCTGGGGGACGCCGTGGCTCGGCACCCTCATCATTGGCGGCATCTCCGGAGCCATCGCGATCGCCTCACTCGGATTGGGCAGTTCGCTCGGCGCGATCGTCAGTGCCGGCGTGACCTCGATCGGTCTGCTGGTAGCTCTTTACTACGGTCTGGTCGGCATTTCGTGCACTGTCTATTACCGGCGCGCACTGACCTCCAGCATCAAGGGATTTATCTTCGCCGGCGTGTTTCCCCTACTGAGCGCCTTGAGCCTGTTCGCGCTCGGGGCCTATCTCATCCACGCGGACTGGACCGCCACTGACACGTTCGCATTCGAGGCGACCAATGGCAAGTTCCTGGTCGCCGTGCCCGTTGCGGTGGTCTTGAGCGCGATCCCAGCCCTTATCTACACGATCGCTCGCCGTCACCCAAAGTACATGAGCATGCCGACCGAGGCGGCTCCGCCTGACTCCCTCCTCGCTCAGCCCTTGGGCCCGCGCTGACAGCAGCAGACTTGCCGGCGGGGCTCAACCTCGCCGGCAAGGCCCTGACTCCGGGCGCACAGCGAAGCTGGTGGCTTCGTGAAGCTCTAGCCGGCGAAACCGCGAAAGCGTGCCCCCCGCTGACCCAGGACCTCAACGCGGACGTGGTCATCGTGGGGGGCGGCTTCACAGGGCTTTGGGCCGCCTATTTCCTTACCGAGGCCAATCCCGACCTCCGCGTTGTGATCTTGGAGCAGGACATTTGCGGTGGCGGGCCCAGCGGCCGCAACGGCGGCTTCGCCAGCGGCTGGTGGGACGAGCTCCACAGTCTGATCGCGCTCTACGGTGACGAGGGCGCTGTGCGTGCGTGCCGCGCGCTCTCGGACAGCATTTCAGGCATCGGCGGCTTCTGCCGCGCGCATGGCATAGATGCCTGGTTTGGACATGCCGGCTACATCTTCGCTGCGACGTCGCCCCACCAAGAAGAGGTTTGCGCGGAGATGGTCCGCGTGGCCCGTGAAGTCGGTGCCCCCGACGAGCTGCGGGCGCTCACCAAGGAGGAGGTAGGGGCCAGGTGCGCGTCACCCGCATTTCGCGGTGGGGCCTTCATGAGAGATGGCGCCTCAGTGCAGCCGGCGCTCTTGGCGCGCGGCCTTCGGCGCGTGGTGCTTGACCGAGGGGTCACGATCCACGAGGGCACCACCGTCACGAGAATCGACGCGGGCCCGCCGGCGGTGGCTGTATCCGAACACGGCAGCGTTCGCGCCCCGCGCGCCCTGCTGGCCGTGAACGCATGGGCCACCCGCTGGCCACAGCTTCGCCGCCAGCTTGTCGCCTGGAGCAGCTACATCGTGCTGACCGCCCCGGCGCCCGAGCGGTTGAAGGAGATCGGCTGGACCGGCGGCGAGCTGATCACCGACTTGCGCACTTCTATCCGCTATTTCAGGACCACGCGTGACGGCCGGATCGCCTTCGGCGGTGGCGGCGGGCGCGCGTCACAGAAGATCGGGGATTCCTTCACCCACGACATGCGCGCAGTGGTGGAAGCGGCCCAAGGGTTTCGGCTGCTCTTTCCGAGCTTCTCGGAAGTTCCTCTCGAGGATGCCTGGGGAGGGCCGATCGACGTCTCGACCACGCACCTGCCGACGTTCGGGAGCGTCGAGCCTGGAAATCTGTACTACGCGCTGGGCTACACCGGCAACGGCGTTGCGCCGTCACATCTCGCCGGGAGAGCCCTCGCTGATCTGATGACGGGGGCGGACACGGAATTGACGCGGTTGCCGATGGTCAATCGTAGGCCCGGCATGTTTCCCCCGGAGCCATTTCGCTCGATTGGCGCGGCGGTGGTACGGCGGGCCATCATCGCCAAGGACACGGCGGAGGAGCGAGGGCTTCGGCCAAGCCGGCTGGCGTCGGCCGTCGCGGGGCTGCCGCGCCGCATGGGGTACCTGTTGGGCCCATGAACAAAGGCCGCCTTCGCGAAGGTGTGGGCCTGAGAGTCGTTACCGGGCGAGGCTGCGTTTAGCGGTCCCGGTTTCCCGCTCGATCAGATGATCCGTCTCCTTAGGTGGCGCTGATTCGACTGATGTATCGCGAGCATCGGCCAATCCTTGGACCAGTTTCACCGCCGTCAATCCAGCGGCAAAGATCATCGTGTAGAGGCTCACCGTCGCTGCCGCCTCCGCGATGCTCCTGGTCTGCCAGACCATGCCGGCTGCATCGGCGACGGACCTGTTGGTGCCGAACGCCATGTAGGCCAGGACATATGAAAGCCCGAGCACCGCATACATGACAACCGCCTGAGCGTAGTAGGACCTCGGCAAGGTCCTCATCGTTTCCTGACCAGACCGGCGGAAGCGGATGACGAGAGCGAACAGCTGCAGGAAGACGTACACCGTGAAAAACCACCCCAGATAGTTCGTCAGGGGTACCCCAAAGTAGCCGCCGCCTTGCTCCCAGATCCAGAAGTGACGGACTGTTGAAAAGCCTGGGTCAAACGACAGGTCCCACATGGCCATGAGAAAGGCACCGACAAACGGGACGGCAAAGGTCGTGAATGCACTGGCTCCGCGCCGGACATCACCCACCAGCACGTTGGCGAGAACCCAGGCGAGGTAGCCGGTGGCGACGTAGGCGGGA
>Ga0209117_1000386_pt1 | contig 20079 bp, 22 predicted proteins | sample BlaSpr_A8_OM2_M2_FD_187978 | JGI IMG/M metagenome (GOLD analysis project Ga0209117, IMG submission 187978) | Forest soil microbial communities from Thunder Bay, Ontario, Canada - Black Spruce, Ontario site 2_A8_OM2_M2 (SPAdes) (version 2) | ecosystem: Environmental > Terrestrial > Soil > Boreal...
GGAGCCGATACAGCGTTTGAAAGTCAAGAAGCTTGGGAAAAAGATCTGGGAACGCAACCTTGAGCTGGTGAACAACTTCTGGACCGAAATCGAACAGGCCACGGCGAACCTCGCGCTGCCCTACGAACGAGTTCGTCTGTATCAGGACGGGTTGCCGGTTTGCGGCCGCGAATCGGAGATTGTCACCGATCTCGCCCAGGCGGGGAGCCGGAACCATCAACTGCTGCTTAAGCTGAAAGAGAAGGGCGCTGTCCTTATGGGCACCGAGTCCGCCGAACTTCTGGTCGAAGAATATCAACTGGTGAAGCAAGTTTTTGCCGAAGAGATGTCTAGAGGCTCCGCCCGGCAGGCGGCACAGGGGAAAACTTTGCAGGATTCGTTGCTCAAACGGCGCGACCAATTCATCGGCCGCCGCATTAGTCAGACGCTTCTTACCGGCGAAACCGGCTTGCTCTTTGTGGGGATGCTCCACTCGGTGGAGCCCTGGCTCGACCAAGACATCCAGGTGCTTCGCCCTGTTCGCCAAGCCCTGCAGGGCGGAGACAGACCCTCGTGACCGTTGCGGGAAACAAGATTCTCATTGTGGACGGCCAGGAAGGAATCTGCACCCTGCTCTCGGAGTATTTGAGAGACGAGGGAATGCGTCCGGTAGTGGCCCACACCGGGCAAGCCGCTCTGGAGAAGGTCCGCACCGAGGCGCCCGACGTGTTGATCGTGGATTGGAAGCTGCCGGATATGGACGGCCTCCAGGCCATGAAGGCCGCCAAGGCTTTAGACGAAGATCTGCCCGCGATTCTGGTGACGGGCTATCCCAATATCCGGGAAGCGGTCGCGGCCATACGGGCGGGGGCGCACGACTACCTGGAGAAACCCCTCAAGCACCATGAAGTGCTCCGTGTGGTTTTCCGCGCTTTGAATGAACGCACGCTCAAACGGAAGCTGCGGCACCTGTCCTGCCAGGCGGAAGACGCGGTTTCCCTGCGGGAGTCCATGGGACCGGGCAGCGCGGTCACCCGCTTGATCGCGGAGGTTACGCGGGTTGCCAAGACCAATTTCAGTGTTCTGATTCTGGGGGAAACCGGCGCGGGAAAAGACCTGGTGGCGGGCGCCATCCACGGACTTAGCTCCCGATCCCGGGGTCCGTTCGTCGCGGTGGATTGCGGGGCGATTCCAGAAACCCTGATCGAGGGCGAATTGTTCGGATACGAAAAGGGAGCGTTCACCGGGGCGGATAAACAGAAGGCCGGCAAATTCGAAATGGCCGGGGGCGGAACCTTCTTCCTCGATGAAGTCTCCAACATGCCCTTGGGATCGCAGGCCAAACTTCTGCGCGTGTTGCAGGATAAAACCATCCACCGCATTGGAAGCACACGGCCCATCGATGTGGATGTTCGAGTTCTGGCGGCCAGCAATCGGGACCTGCACGAGTTGACGGAAGCGGAAGCGGGCTCGTTCCGCCGCGACGTTTACTTCCGCTTGAACGAATTCACCATCCAGGTTCCCCCTTTGCGAGAGCGCCGGGAAGACATTTTGTATGTGGCGAAGCGGTTCGTGGACCTCACGAATATCGAGTTGCAAAAGGAGGTGCGGAGCTTTTCGCAACCGGCGGTGGATCTCCTGCTTGGATACCATTGGCCCGGCAACGTCCGGCAGCTTCGTTCGATGATCCGCCGGGCGGTTCTGCTGGCCGAGGACACCATCACCGCGCAGCACCTGGCCTTCGACGACGCCCGTCCGGCGGCGCCGGCGGACCTGGATGGCGCCCCGAGTGTCCAGATTCCATCGCAGCGCGACTGCTCCCTGAAGGAAATCGTGCAGCACAACACGGCGCTCGTGGAGCGACGGATCCTAGCCCGCGTGCTGCGCCAAACCGGGGGCAATAAGGCGGAAGCCGCCCGGTTGCTCCGCATCGACTACAAAACGATTCATCTGAAAATCAAGGTGTATGGCCTGCAGATAGCCAGAGCCAGAAAAGGAGATTTCTAATGGAAAAAGGAAAAGAGAAAAATGCCCACATCGGAGTTGGAGGCGGTCTGGGGGGAATACTGAAAGGTTTGGGAGACTTGGTGGAAAAACTCGGCGAACTGGAAAAACGCGGAGGGATTTCCGAGACGGGAACGATTCACGGCGAAGGAGAAAAAGTCCGGGGCATCTATGGATTTTCCGTGAAGGTTGGATTGGGAGACCAGGGGCCTCGCATCGAGCCTTTCGGCAACATTCGCCGCGACGCCGACTCCGGGCGAACCGAGGTCCAGGAGGTCCGCGAGCCCATGGTGGACGTCTTCGAGGAAGAGGACCACCTTCTGGTCTTGGCGGAATTGCCCGGCATCGGCAAAGACGATGTTCAGGTCGAAGTAAAAGACGATGTCCTCACCATCGCCGCCGAGCGAGGGGAGAAAAAGTATCGCAAGGAAGTTCTGCTGCCTCACTGCATCTCGAAAGAGAAGATTCAGGTCACCTGCAACAACGGAATGCTGGAAATTAAGTGTTCTAAACAGCCGTAGTCGAGATCGCGAGAGCCGTCATGAAAATGGATGCCAAAACGCTCAAGCTCAAAGTCAGTGAAGCGCTCAGCAAGGATGTGGGCCGAGCCTACGCTCGCATGGGGCCGGAAGATATGGCGCAGTTAGGGGTCGAGATAGGCGACATTCTGGAAGTATCCGGCAAGGCCAAAGCGGTCTGCAAGGCGATGCCGGCTTACAAAGAGATGCGGGGGCAATCTCGAATTCAACTCGACGGACTCACGCGGGAGAATGCCGGAGTCGGACTCGACGAGCATGTTCAGGTCCGCCGCATCACGTGCCCCGCCGCGGAGCGGGTCGTGCTGGTCCCGGCGAATGTCGTCCTTTCCGAGCGCGACATGGAATACATTGGCAGCCGCCTTGACGGCCTGCCGGTCTCGGCCGAGAGCCGCATTCGGGCAGCTCTGTTCGGAGCGCGTTGGGCGGATTTCAAAGTGGAAAGCACGGTGCCGAAGGGGCCGGTGATCATCGGCCCAGGGACCGAACTTCTGATCTCCAAGCTTAAATCCCAACCAGTCGCCGAGCGGACAGTCTCCTACGAGGACATTGGCGGGCTGAAGCCGCATCTGGTCAGAATCCGGGAAATGATCGAGCTGCCGCTGCGCTACCCTGAAGTTTTCGAGCGGCTCGGAATCGACGCGCCGAAAGGCGTGCTTCTTTACGGCCCTCCCGGATGCGGCAAGACGCTGATCGCGCGGGCCATCGCGCACGAGACGCAGGCGAATTTCTTTTCCGTCAGCGGCCCCGAAGTCATCCATAAGTTTTACGGCGAAAGCGAAGCCCATTTGCGGAAAATTTTCGAAGAGGCTGGCCGCAAGGCGCCGAGCATTATCTTCCTCGACGAACTCGATGCCATTGCGCCCCGCCGCGACCAGGTGGTGGGCGAAGTGGAGAAGCGGGTTGTCGCCCAGTTGCTGGCGCTGATGGACGGGCTTTCGAAACGGAACAAGGTCATCGTCATTGCCGCCACCAATCTCCCCCAAGTCCTCGATCCGGCCTTGCGCCGGCCGGGGCGGTTCGATCGGGAGATTTCCATTCCGATTCCCGACCGTCACGGGCGCCAGGAGATATTGGAGATTCACAGCCGTGGCATGCCGCTCGAGGAAAAAGTCGATCTCTCGCACCTGGGGGACATCACGCACGGGTTCGTGGGGGCGGACCTGGAGGCCCTGTGCCGGGAAGCCGCCATGATTTGTCTGCGCCGCATCATGCCCGACGTGGACTTTGGCCTGGCGCACATCCCCTACGACCAGCTGGCCAAGCTTGAAGTCAAGATGGACGACTTCCTCTCGGCCCTGCAAACCATCGAACCTTCGGCGATGCGCGAGGTGTTTGTCGAGGTCCCCAACGTAGGTTGGGAGGATGTGGGAGGTTTGGCCGAGACCAAAGCCCGCCTGGTGGAAGCGGTCGAGTGGCCGCTGCAATATCCCGGCTTGTTCACCGAAGCCGGGATCCGGCCGCCGAAAGGCATCCTGCTGTCGGGCCCTCCTGGCTGCGGGAAGACCCTCCTCGCCAAAGCCATTGCCAGCGAAACTAACGTCAACTTCATTTCGATCAAAGGTCCGGAATTGCTTTCGAAGTACGTGGGCGAATCCGAGAGGGCCGTGCGCGACATCTTTCGCAAAGCGAGGCAGGCCGCGCCCTGCATTATTTTCTTCGATGAAATCGATGCGCTGGTGCCCAGCCGAAGCGCTGGCGCCTCGGACTCGCACACCTCGGAGCGCGTCCTGAGCCAGTTCCTTACCGAACTGGACGGGGTGGAAGAGTTGCGCGGAGTGTTGGTGCTCGGAGCAACCAATCGGATGGATATGCTGGACGCGGCCATCATCCGGCCGGGCCGCTTTGACGAGATCGTGGAAATCCCGCTTCCCGACGAAGCCGGCCGTGCGGACATCTTCCGCATCCAGTTGCGTAACAAACCTCTGGGTGCCGGAGTAAGTGCCCAGGACCTGGGGTCGCGAACCGAAGGCTGCAGCGGCGCTGACATTAGCGCCGTGTGCCATCAGGCGGCCCTGCGGGCAATCCGGCGGGCCGTTCACACCGGAGACGAGCCCGCGGGCAGCCACACCAAGGTAAGTATTGAGGCCACGGACTTGGAAGCGGCGTTGCAGAGTATTCGCCGATAAACTTTGGGACTTAGTTCAGACTCAATGGAAAACAGCGAGCCAGCACTCTACGTGTTCTGCTTTGCCCGCTCGGACGCGGTTCGAGAGGTCCGAGGGCCCGCTACGGACGGGCCCAGTTCGCTCGCGATCCTTCGCCATTCTCCAGATCTCGGTTCGGTGGACCTGTGTTCGGTGATCTGCGAAGTTCGACGCGAGGAGTTCTGTGGGCCAGAGGCGGAACTCCACATGCAGCAACTGTCCTGGGTGGCGCCGCGCGCCATGCGTCACGAGGCGGTGATTGAAGAAGTCATGGCACACTCTCCGGTTCTGCCAGCGCGTTTCGGCACGCTTTTTTCGTCGGCAAAGGCCCTGACCGAGTTTGTGGATCGGCACCGCGAGACGATTACTCTGTTTCTGCAGCAGGTAGCCGATCACGGGGAGTGGTCGGTGAAGGGCTGGTTCGACCGGAAGCAAGCCCAACCGGCTTTGATATCCGCAAGCCTGACCGCACAACAGGACCAGCTCTCCACCTTGCCTCCCGGGACACGCCACTTCGCTGAACAGCGTCTCCGCCGGGATATAGAGAGAGAGTTGAACGCATGGCTTGACCAGACCTGCCGCACAATCGCGACTGATCTCACGAGTTATGCTTCGGATTTCCGCGAATGTGCGGTAGCGCCAGCCGCGCATTCGGAAAGCGGAACCGCGGAGGTGCTGAATTGGGCTTTTCTGCTGCCCAACTCAGCCATCGTTTCGTTTCGGGAGTATGTGGAACGGACAAACCTGAACCATCAATCGCAGGGATTGCTGCTCGAACTTTCGGGCCCTTGGCCGCCTTTTCGTTTTGTCCCTGTTCTGTCCTCGACAGGCGCTCCATGAGTTACCTGCTCTACTGCGTCTTTCGCAGCCTTTCCGCAGCCGGAACCCGAAGTCCTCACCGGCGTCGACCGACAACCGGTGTGGGTAGTGGATCACTGCGGTTTAGGCGCCGGCATTTCTGAGCTTCGGGAATCGGACCCGCTTCCCGATGTTGCCAGAGTCCTCGCTTATGAGAGCGTGGTGGAATCTTTTTTTAGCCGCCGCACCATAATTCCCATGCGCTACGGCTGCGTGGTTCGAGACCGGCCGGAACTCGCGGCGGTGTTGGACAAGTATCGTAAGGAGTGCAACGCGCTGCTTCACCGGCTCGAAGGCTTGGCGGAGATGGGCATCCAGGTTCCAGTCGAACTTTCCGAAGCCGGCGCCGAAATCGGTTCAGCGGCGATCCCGCCAGCGCGCTTTCACGGCTCGAATCGATCGGGTGCTTCTTATCTGCTAGCCAAGAAGCTGCATTACGGCAGCGCGGACCGAAAAGTCGAACGGCAGAACGAACTGGTGAAGACCGTTTGCCGTCCGCTGGCCGGCCTGTTCGTGCACCGCAAAGTGGAATTACCTTCCAGTGGAACGCCTCTCCTGGCTCTCCACTTCCTGGTGCCGCGCGCTTCGGTCGAAGCCTTTCGTGCGGCAAGCCGGCATGCTCTTCAGAACGAGTCCGCAAAATGTCTGGTCAGCGGACCTTGGGCGCCCTACAACTTCGCTGCTTTCTCAGACGGTGGCGGGATCTCGTAAACAACCTGGCTCTCGGCCTCGCCGGTGAGGATCACGTGCCTCACTGTAGGGTACGCGCTCTATGGAATGAACTCCGCAATGGCCAATTAAGAGTGGGCCCTCGCAGTTGCAATATGACCTTGGTCATCTCCCGGGCCGGTCTGGAACTGGTTCATAAGAATGGCGGCCACTCCACTCGGATTAGTTCGGCCCTAAAGAAACCGGAAATCCACAATCTTGTCACCCGCAGGGCGCGTAACTTGCAGTGTTCTCCGCGGGGAACGCAAGTAAGTTCCTTTTCAGAAAAGGAGAAACAATTATGGCGAAAGTTCAAAAGTCTACCGACTCTTCCAGCTTAGCGGAAGTGGTCGATCGGATTCTTGACAAAGGTATCGTAATCGACGTTTGGGCAAAAGTTTCGCTGGTCGGGATCGAGCTACTGTCAGTCGAAGCCCGGGTAGTGATTGCCTCCGTTGAAACTTACCTGAAATACGCGGAAGCCATCGGTCTGACGGCCAGCGCTGCGGCTCCTGCCTAGCGCCTCGTTGGGTTGACCGCAACCAAGTGTGGGGGGCGATTTTGGCCCCCTTCTCTTGGCTGAATACCGAAACTGCAGGAACTGTAGAAAACAAGTTGAGGAGGATACCAATGGGAAGCTTGACGAAAGACATGACTCGGTTGTGCGAGGAAATCCAGACGCTGCGAGCGGACCGCCACGAGCTGAGGAAAAGGCTCGCGGAGAGGACCAAGGCGCGGCAGGTGGAGGTTCTCGAAACCTGCGCCGCTTTCACGGGCGCTCGAAATTGGAAAGCGGAGAACGCGCACACTACCCGGCAGAACTTTGTGGAGAACCTGAAACAAGCGGTCGCCGAGCAGGGAAAGTCCCTGCGGGACGATCTCGCGACGGCGCGGCGCGTCTGGGGCAGGCTGCGGGTCGCATGACGAAGGTGGCGGCGCCGAATCCATGTCGGCAGTAGCAGCCGGGGAAGGAGAGGCGCGGTGGACGCTCTTTCTAAAGGTCTGACTCGGGTTCGCGATGAGATCCTCGCCTGGCGCGAGGAACGCGAACGATTACTCTCCGGCCTGCAACTGGAGACTAAGGATCGCAGGCGCGCTGTATTCCAGATGCTGGCTCGGTTCGCGAGGGACCTGACCGAAATCGCCCGGCGGAGAAGAGACGCCCAGATGGTTTTTCTGCCTGATCTTAAGCGGACAGTCTTCCGGCTCCAGCGGGAAACCCGGGATAACCACGGCGGCGTCCGGGAAGCTTTTTTCGGCTTGGGTTCGGTCTCGCCGAGCGCCGCCGGTCGAGTGCGCCAAAACCACCAGGCTGCGGCTCCTGCCCACTGCGAGGAACACCCGCGATGGAAGACGGGCGAGGTGGAACCAGGCAGCGGCGCAGGGCAAGCCAGTACGAAGATCGAGCGCGGACGCCGGCGTAAAGGCGTTCGCCATCAGCATCGGCCTTGAGCCTTGAAAGGAGTTCAAACACCGTGTCATCTCCTGAGTTAGCGCGCTACCCAGTCGTCGAGCAGATCCCAAGTGAAGAGCCGCCGCCCAATGGCGACGGTTCCGGAGCCGTCTTAGATGCCGAGCTCAAGATATCGGCTGAGGACATCAATGTGGTCCCGGAAGCCAGCGATTCGTTCGTCTCGACTCCCTACGTCGAGAGTCTCACCGCCCGCGCGCTCACCTACATGGATGTCGGATACGCGCTGCACTTTGCGGGCCCGGCGGGAACGGGAAAGACGACGCTCGCCCTGCACGTTGCCAGCAAGCGCGGCCGGCCCGTCGTTCTTATCCATGGCGACGACGAGTATGCCAGTTCCGACCTGGTGGGTAAGGATTCCGGCTATCACAAGTCCAAGCTGGTCGACAATTACATTCACTCCGTGATGAAGACCGAAGAGAGCTTGAGCAGAATCTGGGAAGACCAGAGACTGACCACCGCCTGTATCAAGGGCTATACGCTCATCTACGATGAATTCAACCGCTCCCGACCCGAAGCCAATAACGTCCTCCTTAGTGTGCTGGAGGGCAAGATTCTTAACTTGCCCAATCTGCGCCGGTCCGGGGAGGGCAATCTGCACGTTCACGAGGAGTTTCGCGCCATTCTGACGTCGAACCCGGAAGAGTATGCCGGTGTGCACAAGACTCAGGACGCGCTGCTCGATCGCCTGATTACGATCAACCTTGGACACCTGGATCGCGAGACCGAGATCGCGATTGCCATGGCGAAGTCGGGAGTCCCGCGGGCCGATGCGGAAACCATCGTGGATATCATCCGGGAACTTCGTGGAGTCGGCGTCAACAACCCGGTCCCACCATCCGAGCCGGGATCGCCATCGCCCGCATCCTCGCTCATCACCAGGGGTCGGCCCAAATTGGCGACTCGACCTTTGAGACCATCTGCCACGACGTGCTCAACACCGACACCGCGAAAATTACGCACCAGGGCCAGTCTCTGATGGTGGAAAAGGTGCAAGAAACCATTCGCAACGTGTGTGGCGAACCAGCCGGACGCGGCAAGGACCGCCGCCGGCGAGAACGGGAAAGGAAGTAAACATGCCCATCCCACTTCGAGGTCTGAGAACCATTCGCACTTTGGCAGGGAAGGTGGATCTGGTTGCGGTCCCGCATCGGGCGCATTTGCAGATCGCTTGCCTGGAACTCGAAAAGGCCCGGCGCACGACGGAGCGAACCAGCGCGCTTCGGCGAATGGCGGAACTCGATGCCCGGCTCCAGGAAATCGATGCCGAGCAGGCTCACCTTCTCCAGGCCTTGGCCGACCGGAAGGGGAAAACCGTGGAAGCCGGGGCCGGCCGCCCATCCCGGCGGCGCGCCCAACCATTCAAGATCCGTTACTGAGAACATGTTCCCGGCCGGTGTTGGCTCTGGCTGCCGCCCGCTGGGCCCGCTTTAATTCATGGAGGACAACGTGAGTACCGCTCGCACGCCGATTGTGAAATCCGCTGAGAATCGCCCGCCGGCGCGGGCGGCAGCGCGAGAGAAGATCTACCTGTACGCAATCATTGCCGGTGGTGAGGACCGGGCTTACGAAGGGGCCGGCATCAACCAGGGTAACGTGTATTCCATTTCGATTGGACCCCTTGCGGCCGTGGTCAGTGCTGTCGTGGGCGAAAACGTGCGCCCGGAACGTGCCCGCCTGGCGGCCCATCACCAAGTCCTGAAGAAACTCATGGCCGAGAGCACACCGCTGCCCATGTCGTTTGGCATTGTTGCCGGCAGCCCGACCGCAGTTCGCCGGATGCTCGCGCGCAACCAGCACGTTCTCCTCGATCAGCTCCGGCACGTCGCCGGCAAATTCGAGATGGGGCTGCGGGTTACCTGGGATGTGGACAACATTCTTGAGTATTTCGTGAACGTTCATCCGGAACTCAGGCTGGCCCGAGACCGGCTGTTGGGGTCCAATTGCCAGCCCACGCAGGAACAAAAGATCGAAGTGGGACGGATGTTCGACCGCCTACTCAACGACGACCGCGAAGCCCACGCCGATCTGGCGATGGGAATATTCGCGAGCCACGAGTGTGAAATCAAGCGGTTGAAATGCCGCAACGAGCGCGAAGTGATGAACCTGGCTTGCCTGGTCGGGCGCGAGGCGGTGCCGCAGTTCGAAGCGGGCGTGTTCGAGATCGCAAAGCAGTTTGATAACAACTTTGCCCTCGACTACAACGGGCCTTGGGCTCCGCATAACTTCGTCAATGTCGACCTCGAACTTTAGAAACCAGAGGAGGATCGGATGTTCGTCGTCGATGACCTCCTGATGGCCCCAGCCCACGGGCTGCTCTGGATCTTCCGGGAGATCCATCGGGCGGCGCAGGAGGAGATGGTGAGTGACGCTGAATCCATTACCGCGGAGCTCAGCGCGCTCTACATGAGGCTGGAAACGGGAAAACTTACCGAGGAAGAGTTTGCTGCGGAAGAGAAACTCTTGCTCGAGCGGCTGGACAAGATACACAAGCCCGGCAAAAGAATCGGATAGCGGGCGCCCGGGCGGGAATCAGTGATCGAACGTCAGCGGTCGAACGTAGCGGTCGAACCTGGGAAGAGAGGGGCAGTGGAGGGGAACGCGAGACGCGCGAGTGATACGGGAGTGCCACGTTTTCTGGCCCGCCTGGACTTGCAACTCCTGATCTTCGGCGGCAAAGGTGGTGTCGGAAAGACGACCTGCGCGACGGCCGCTGCGCTGCGATTGGCCGCGCGTTCGCCGCAGTCGTCTTTTTTGCTGGTTTCGACAGACCCGGCGCACTCGCTCACCGACAGCCTGGCGGACCTCGTTCCCCCTCGAAACCTGAAGGTCCTTGAACTTAACCCGCAAGAATACTTGCTGGATTTCAAGAAGAAGCACAACGACAAATTGCGGCAAATCGCATCCCGGGGAACCTTTCTGGATGACGAAGAAATCAACCGCTTCCTGGATCTTTCCCTGCCCGGCCTGGATGAACTCATGGCTTTCCTGGAAATATCCGCGTGGGTGGAGAAGCGCGTCTACGACTGCATCATTGTCGATACCGCTCCCAGCGGTCACAGGCTGCGGTTGCTCACCATGCCGCAGTTCCTCCGGAAATGGGTGGCCATGCTTGAGACTCTGCTGGCCAAGCACCGCTACATGAAATGGGCCTTTGCCCGCTCCCGCGATCGCGATGATCTTGACGCCTTTCTGAATGAACTGACCAGCTCCGTAGAACAGATGGAAGCCGTCCTCCAGGACTCGGCCCGCTGCAGTTTTGTTCCCGTGATGCTGGCCGAGGTCATGAGCCTGCGCGAGACCGTCGCGATCGTGAGGGAGGCCGACCGCCTTAAGCTCCCCATGGACGACATCATCATCAACCAGCTGCATCGCGAAAGTCATTGTCCGGTTTGCCGCGAAGAACACTACCTGCAGGCTTGTGAGCTTAGAGATCTTTTTCTCAACACTTCCTTGACTCGGTTTGCGCTCTGGGGAATCCCTCTGCACGCCGAGGAAGTCCGCGGGCAAATTGCCTTGCAGTCGTTCTGGGAAGAAGCCAGACAAATCCGCGAGCCTCCTCCGGAGGTACCAGCACCGAGGCTGTCGCCAGGAATCAAGGTGGATGCGGGTGTTCCATCGCCTCCCCGCGGAACTACCCTCCTTATCTTCGCGGGCAAAGGCGGGGTGGGGAAAACCACGCTAGCGTGCGCTACCGCCCTGCATTTGGCGGAGCGTTCCCCGGGCCGGAAAGTGCTTCTCGTTTCCGTGGGATCTGCCCACTCGCTGTCCAGTTGCCTGGACCTGCCGATCAGCTCGCATCCGGAACGCGTGGCCCCTGGCGTCACCGCCATCGAGATCGATTCCGAGGCGGAATTCGAGGCTTTGAAACAACAGTACGCCGGAGATATTGAGAGGTTTTTGGAATCGGTCTCCAGCAATTTTGATTTGGCATTCGATCGCGAGGTGCTCGAACGAACCCTCGACCTTTCTCCTCCAGGGTTAGACGAGGTGATGGGCCTGACCCGGGTCATGGCGCTTGTCGCCTCCGGCGAATTCGACATATTGGTCCTGGATTCGGCGGCAACGGGTCACCTGATTCGGCTCCTGGAGCTTCCCGAAATCATCGACCAATGGCTCAAAGCCTTCTTCGATCTATTTCTAAAATACCAACAGATTTTCCGGCTTACGGGGTTTTCTCAAAAGCTGGTGTTGATGTCAAAGAACCTCAAGAAGCTGCGGCAATTGCTGAACAACCCCGCGCAATCCGCGCTTTATGCGGTGAGCATTCCTACCGCCATGGCGTTTGAGGAAACCCGCGACTTGCTGGCCGCCTGCGGGCGTTTAGGTGTTAACGTGCCCGGCATTTTCCTCAATCTGGTGACGCCCCCGAGTGATTGCGTCTTGTGTGCCGCGATGAACCGCCGGGAATCGCTGATCTATGGGAAGTTCAAGCAGAGTTTTCACGGGGAGGTTGGCGTGGTCTACCGTCGCGGCGAGATCCGAGGTCTCCCCTGGCTGGCAAGGCTGGGAGATGCGCTCTATCAAGGCAAGCACGTCGGAGCAGGGGCTGCCCATGCCTACTGATACCAGGATGAGAGCCGGTCTCGCCGCGGCTCCCCGGCTCACGCTCGGGGACACCCGCCAGCCCTCGCTCTGCGAGGTGCTCGACCGGGTACTGAACAAAGGGGCCGTGATCGATGGGGAAGCGACGATCTCGGTGGCTGGGATCGACCTGGTTTACCTTGGACTGAAGCTGATACTGACGTCCATCGAGACGGCGTGCCGTGAGTCCCAGTTCGGAGCCGCGGAATTCGCTCCGGCAACCAATATTGCGGAGGAGAAGCTAGATGGCGACCTCTGAAATAGCGCGCCTGGAGTGTGAGAACCTGAATAATTTTGCTCAAGTGATGAACGCCGGGGCTCCTCCGCTCGAGTCTGCAGTGCGGGAGAGCTTGCAGAGCCGGTCCGGCCGGTTGAACTTCGATGTCAACGGCGCCAAGAACGGACTGGGACAACTGGTGCTGACCCTGGTCAAGCTCCTGCACGAATTGCTGGAGCGGCAGGCCATCCGCCGCGTGGAATCCGGTTCGCTGAGCGCTCGGCAGACCGAAGAATTGGGACTGGTCCTCATGCGGCAAGCCCAGGAAATCGAACGGCTCCGGAAGGAATTCGGCCTGGAAGAGGACGATCTCAACCTCGACCTTGGCCCGCTCGGAAGGCTTTTATAAAAGAAACATTATGGTGCAACAACGCAACCTGTCACATTCGGTCGAGTCTTCCACGTTGGCGGACGTCCTCGAGCGCGTTCTCGACAAAGGAATCGTTATCGCCGGCGATATCAGGGTGAAACTGGTTGATATCGAACTGCTCTCGATTCAGATCCGTCTGGTCATCTGCTCCGTTGACAAGGCCAAGGAAATGGGCATGGATTGGTGGGTGAATAACCCTATATTCCGCCCCGACAAGCAGCAAGAAATCGCGCAGGCTTCTCTTATCAGCCTCGAGGAGAGATTGGCCACGTTGGAAGCTTCTCTCAGCAAAGCCGCGGCAAGCGCCAGTTGAGCTGCCAACGTCCACCGTATCGAAATCGGGCTGGAAGCCTGCATGGGAGCGTCCATCGGCACGCTCAGATAGGTTTCCTCCTATGGCGGAAGTTCCCCCGAGAGGTTAGCGTGGGCTTCTGAGGTCATCTATGCGCTTGCCGGGCCCCGCCATACGTGGGAACATGAACCAGTCCCGACGTCTGGCCGCGAACTCTTTTCTCGGACTTCGGACTTCGGGCTAAGGATGTGCTAGAGTCTTGGCCGCGCCCAAGTCCGCTTCTGTGGTGTGATCGCACAGGGAGGAAAGATTGCCTCGGATTTTGCTGACGACGCGTTGCCGCGACTCCGGCCTCTACGATTATTTTCGTGAAAACGCGCCACGGAATTTTCGCTGGCGCTTCGGCATGCCGCGAACCATCTCGTTTGGCCTGCGATTCCTGCGGCAGAATCTCCCGGACCTGAACATCCTCGAATATCCGACGCGCGCCGAGTTTTCCGCTCAGCTCAAGAGGGGCTGGGACGCCGTCGGTTTTTCCTTTTATCTCGAAGAGACCAACGACATCCTGGCGATGGCTGCCGAAGCGCGGCAGGCAGGCATCCGTGAACTGTGGGCGGGAAATTACGGCGCTCTGACTCCCTCCATCCAATCGCACTTCGATCATGTGTTCACCAGCTACAGCGAAGACGCTGTGGGACAGAAGCTGGGGACGCGTCTCGACCAAATCCAGCATCCACCGCTGGTCACCCGCTTCCGCCTGCCTGGAGGGTGGTCGTTCCCGATAGGTGTTTTATTTTCGTCGCGCGGATGCAGTTTTCGCTGCACCTTCTGCCAGACCACTGCGTTTGCCCCGAAACCAAAGGAAATCTCTCTTGCGTCTTTGGATCGAGTGCTGCGTTTCTATGTCCAACACGGCATTCATTTTGTCCTGCTACTCGACGAGAATTTCGGCAACCTTCCCTCGCATGCCGACGCTGTCATCGAGCTATTGGCGCGCCACCGAGTCCGCTGGCTCGTGCAATCGCGTGTGGACCTGCTCCTTCGAAACTTCAGTGACTGGCAGAGCTGCGGTATGGAAGGCGCGTTATTCGGCATCGAGAGTTTTCACCAGGACATCCTAAAGCAGATGCACAAGAACGAAAAAGTAGATGCGGCGTTTGAACTCGTCGAGCGCCTCGACCGCGCCGGCCTGTACGCCCAAGGTTATTACATCATCGGCCTACCGCCCGAGACGCCGGGATCGATCACTGAAGATCTGAGGACATTGGCTTTTTTAAAACTCGATGTCACGCAAATCACCATCGTCACGCCGCATCCGCAGACGGAAATGTGGCATGAACTCGATTCTGGTTACGGCATATTTGAAAAAGACTGGTCCAAGTTCGACACTAAGCATCTCGTCTGGAACCACCCGCATTGCGCGCCCGGCGCGCTGGAATCTCTGCTCGAACAGGGCTTCCGCGCCTGCTATGGAAAAGACTGGCTTGTGCGGACGACGAAAAAGTTCCTCTCCACGAGAAGAGCCCAAAAAGATATTTCCAGCATATTATTGGGCCCGGTTCGCTCGCGATGGGCCTCCTCGGCGCGACTGCCCTATCTTCCGGTGGAAGTGCCGTCCGGAGCCCAGCCGGTCCGCAGCGCTGTCGCCTGAGGCAGTATCCAGCTCTCCTCAAAGGAACCGCTGTTACTTTGGCCCTGTCCCTTACCCTCAAGGGCAAGGAAACCAAGAAGAATGTGAGTCGGGCACCGGCAGGCGCTGCGCCGACGTGTACTATCCCATCTCGCTGGTCATACGGAATGTGACCTTCGTGACACTCCCAAAAGGTGGACTGCCCTTGCAAGCCGCGCTCGGTCTATAATTTTGTTTCGGAAGTCATGCCCAGTTCACACTACGCGTTGGTGACGTACGTCCGCAATCCGGTTGGCGAGTTCGTGGAAGAACTGCGCCGGGAACTCCACCCGACTACGGCTGACCTGCCGGCCCATCTCACGATCCTTCCTCCGCGGGAGCTGACGGGAACCGAAGCGGCCGCTCTGGAATTTCTGGAAGAGGCTTGCGGCCGCGTCGTTCCGTTCAACGTCGAACTGGGAGACGTGGAAACCTTTCTGCCGACGACTCCGACGGTGTTCATCGAGGTAAAGCGGGCTGCTTATCGGATGCGTGAACTGCACGACCAACTTAGCGGGAAGGGGCTGCGCGGCGAGGAGAGTTGGCCCTATATTCCGCATCTCACGATTTTGAAAACGGAACGGGATGAGCAGGCGCGCGCGGCGTACGTGGTCGCGCGGGAGCGCTGGGCGAAGTTTCCAGGAAAGCGCCAGGTCCATGTGGACGAGCTAATGTTCGTCCGCGAGAATGGCGGTTGCTGGGAGGATGTGGCGCCGGTGCCGCTGGGACGCGGCCAATTGTCCTCAAAGTTGTAGTTCTGGACAAGGTCCGGGACAAGACCGCAATATAATCCGCAACAAGGTCCGCGATAACCCCTGAAAACCCGCAACTAGCGGCCAATTTCGCTGCTCGTCGGGACATGTACCTTCCACCCGTTGCCAAGTTCATTGGCCGGATTACCATAGAGGCAACGGGCTGCACACCAAGCGCCGGATCCCAGGCTGCGGGTTTGATCGCGAGTTCGATCGGAAGAGAGAATATGCAAATTGGGGTTTATGGGTCCGGCTACCTCGCCACCGTCATCTCTGCCTGTCTCGCCGACTTCGGCACACCGGTTTGCTGCTGTCATGCCGACGGCACCAACATCATGGAAATGGCCAAGGGCAACATACCTTTTTTCGAAAAAAATCTTCAGGAAGTGATTCGGCGCAACGTGCGTTCGGGACGCCTGATTTATTCGGCGGACCCGGAAGAATTGGCTCGCAGGGCGCAGGTAATTTTTCTCGCGGAAGATTCCGCGCAGGGGCTGGAAGCACTCTTAGTCCGCCTGGCTGGCGCGGCGGGCCGCTTCCAGGTGCTGTCGATCGTCACGCCGGTTCGTGTGGGTTCGACCACAAGGTTTGACAAAAAGCTGAAGGCGAAAGGGCTGAAGAGCCTGCTGGTGTGCCAACCGATGTTCTTCACCAATGGATGCGCGGTCGAAGACTTCAACTGGCCTGACCGGATCATTCTGGGGACGCCTTCGAGCGAAGCCGTCTCTTCCCTGAAGCAGATTTTTCATCCGCTGGTGATGCGCGGGGTTCCGGTGCTGGTCACGAATTACGAAACGGCGGAGTTGGCGCGCGAAGCGACCACTGCGTTTGTGGCGACCAAGATCTCGTTTATCAACGAAATTGCGAGCCTGTGCGAACACGTGAACGCCGATGGCGTCAGCCTGGCACTCGCGCTGGGCCTGGACAAGAAAATTGCGCCGCGCTGCCTGCAGCCGGGCGCCGGCATGGGTGGAATTTTCGCCGAGACGGACATGGAGTCGCTGACCGGGCTGGCGCGAGAGAACCGTGTCGACCTGAAAGTGCTGAATGCTGCCCGCGAGGTGAATCTGAAGCTGGCGGACCGGCTCTTTCAGAAAGTGGCCGCTGCGCTCGATACCGTGCATAACAAGGACGTCGGCATTCTGGGGCTGGCTTTCAAGCCGAACACCAACTCCGTCGCGGGATCGGCTTCCCTGCAACTGGCGCAGAACCTGCTGGCCGGGGGAGCGCGCGTGCAGGCTTATGATCCGGTGGCGATTCCCGATGCGCGGCTGCAACTGAACGGCATGGTGAGGTACTGCGAATCCGCCTACGGAGTCGCCGAAGGAGTGGATGCCCTGGTCGTCGCCACCGGCTGGCCTGAGTTCCGGACGCTCGATTTCGCCAAGATCCGCCACCTGGTGAAACGGCCGATCATCATCGACACCAAGAATCTGCTCGACTCGTCGCGTCTGCGCGCCATGGGATTCCAGTACATGGGCGTGGGCAGACCGTAGCCGGCGAGCCAGCGCGAGCCGAACTCCCGCCGCAATTGCTATAATCGGTATCTGCGGTGGGAGTAGCTCAATTTGGTAGAGCATCGGACTGTGGCTCCGACGGTTGCGGGTTCAATTCCCGTCTCCCACCCCAATTTCTAAAGAACTTAACTCACTGCCGCAAGCTAACGGATCACCAACGGATCACACGATTGCCTAACTGATTGAAAAACTGGGGTGGGAGACGGGATTGAACCTTTCTTCCCGTTCGAATGCCCCAGCGAGTTTTCAGTTCCCGCCACGGCCAACAAGATGCTGCTTGCGGTGTTCGTGTTGGCGGATCTATCGTTGGAGCGTCCGAGCGGGGTCTGCTAGGCTCGAAGAGTAAATAATTCCATCTCCCAAGTCAGAAGCCACACTCATTTCTCTTCGGCCAAATATTCGTCTGGGAGCATCTTGGTGCAGTACCTCACGTGTGTGCACTCCTCTTCTTCTCATCGTTATCGGTGTGCTCCACGGCTGTCACGACGTCGTCCTTAAACGGGTTCCCTTCCTCGTTAGTAATGAACGCCGAAAAATCAGGCGCGATGCCGCGCTTGGCCGAACCCAACCCGTGTCGAGTTGAAATTGTTGAAGCTAGCCCAACATCTGTTTACGGATGGCATCGAGCGGAAGGGGGCAGAGCAGGGCCAGGCGGCGAAGAGGCAAAAGCGCGGAGTTGGCTCCAGCATCGTCCAGATCGAAAAGAGCGGAGCGGAAGAAGCGGAAATTGCGGAACACTGAAACACGTTTGCGTTCCGGCTTTCACACTAGCTATTTCATAGGAGCGTTGTCTAATGTGAATCGACCGCAATTATCAACATCTGTCTTACCCATCATTTGACGTGCCGGATGATCCCAGGCGCTGGTCCACGAAGTCACGTCTCTCAATTGATCTTCGGTTCGGTAGCGTACGGTTCTCCAGCGGTGCGTGGCCTTTGATAAGCACAGAAATGCTAGGGACGAGAGCGTCCGCTCCGGCATCACTTTCGCCCGCCCGCAACTTCGTTGTGTCGCGTGCAGGAAAAGTGTACGATGCGCGAGGAGAATTTCGTGGGTTGCCTCCTGCTAATTGTCTTTCTAGCCTTTCCTCGAATCGCACTCGCATTGTTGTTCCTGTTCTCGAATTATTTAGAACGAGCGTACCACAGTCTGATATTGCCTTTGCTCGGATTTTTGTTCTTACCCCTAACCACGCTAGTATATGCGTGGATGGCAAATACACGTCAGCCTATAGCTGGCATTAATTTACTGATTCTGATTGTCACCATTGTGGTTGATCTCGGCGGCCTTAGTGGCGGGGAATATCATCGACGGAGACGGTGGCAGGATTAGCCAAATTCAGAACCTTTGTCGATTGCATTCCGCTACAAACCCGTCGAACTTTTTCTTGGCAGATACATTTTTTGCATCTCGCTGTATTGCGCTTTCGTACGATTGCTTTGCTTCTTCGACCCGCGCTGTAACGTCGCCCGTCCACGACGGATGCCCGTTATCCTCGATCCAGATGCCTATGACCTGTGGCTCGACCCCGGAATGACGAATGTGGCCGCGGCATCCGAACTGCTGAAGCCTTTCGAGGCCCGGCTGATGCGGTGCTTTCCCGTGAGCACGCGGATCAATTCTGTGGTGAACGACGACGAGGAATGTTCTCGACCTGTGGAGGTTGCGGTGACTCAGAATCGGCTTTTTGCCTAATAGGGACTTCTACTCTTGATGACCTTGCCAGAACAAAGTACGCAACATGGGTCCTATTTCATTTTCTTTTTCAGACGCCACACGATAGTGAGCGCATCGCGACCTTTGCCGGGGCTGATGAGTCCGCGCTGTTCCATCGCCTTGATGGTATTGCGATTTGCAGACAAAGGGCGTATTTCTTCATTATCTTTCAACCGCCGCAGAACTGGGTTTCCGCCGAGCGAATCAGTTTCAAGCTGGAATCCGTCTTGGATGTGCGAAAGTAGGTCTTGTTCAATCTCTGTGAGTTTCGGCAGGAGATTAGCAGTTTTTTCCTTCGCCACTTCTCACGTCCATTCGCAGGAAGTTTAGTTCCCCGTTCCCGGTAGTTGGAGTGTTGGGGACTCGGTTCGGCAACAAACCCCATACCGTTGCCAAAGCCGAAACCAAGGGCTATGCGCGAGCTTTTCATCGTGCCTTCGATTCGCAGCCGAGAGGTCGCTTGCGCTGAGTGGCCTAATATCCGGCGCTTCGAACATTTCCTGTAGCTGTTCGATGTCGTCAATAGTGCGTTCAATGTCCATGCGTCACAATATCCAACAAGGGCGTGGCAATCGTCAAACGGAGCGCCATCTGCATGTCGTGCCTGCGAGGGCGTCCTCCACCCACCGGGAGTCAGCGTTTCCTAACGTCCTCTGTTGGTCGAAAACGCAGCGCCGACCAAACTTCGTCGATGGCAATCTGGGAAACCGGACGCCACCCAGTCCCCTCCATTCCCGCCCAGACTTCCTCCCGACTGAGGTCGCTCTCGACGCCCGGATGTTTTCTTCGGGTAGGTGATCCAGACGAGTGCGCCGGGGGCGGCGGACTTCAGTAGTTTCTTTGCTGATTTTTCTATGTCTGACCTTCTCGTCGCGAAGAACTGGACGAATTCGTGCGTTCCGCCCATTGCCTCGGAGATGACGACGCCTTCAGGCAAGGGCGCGAGCGATTTCAAATAGGCGGAAGGGGCAGCGACCACCAGTGCACGCATGCCGGGTTTCAGCCCGAGTTTCTTTGAGAGGGGATTCATCGGAACGGTTGTCCTCCATGCGGCCAGAGAATATCATTCCTGCGACATCGTCTCCCTGTTTGCGGTTGCGATCCGCCAGATGCGCCTCACAGCTTTCGTTTGCGAGACGCACCTGAATTGACCATGTGCTGCGCGAGCCAACCCTCCAGCTCAGGACTGCCCCAGCGAA
>Ga0209117_1000389_pt1 | contig 19906 bp, 17 predicted proteins | sample BlaSpr_A8_OM2_M2_FD_187978 | JGI IMG/M metagenome (GOLD analysis project Ga0209117, IMG submission 187978) | Forest soil microbial communities from Thunder Bay, Ontario, Canada - Black Spruce, Ontario site 2_A8_OM2_M2 (SPAdes) (version 2) | ecosystem: Environmental > Terrestrial > Soil > Boreal...
CGGTGGGTGCCCATGAGGTTTATCCAATCGAGGCCGCCGTGTCGGTATCATCGTCCAAGGGGCAGGGTTGGCGCCTCGGAAAAAAGTTCAGCCTCGGCGTCCAGAAAGCGTCAACAACGGCCGAAGCTCACGAATATCCTTGATGTTTTCGAGCCCAAGCACTAAGCCGGTCAGTCGCTTGCAGGCCGCGGAACCTAACACCGTGGACATCAGCTCGCGGGATTTTTCGATAACTTCATCACGGCTTAAGGGGTTGTTTATTGTTCCCCGTGCTTCTGCAGTCTGCGCGTAAGAGGTTCCATCCGCTAGCGTAACCTGAATCGTGGCTTGGCGCCGGGGTAAGACAGCCTCAAGCTTGTCATCCGGTATGACCCTCACCTTAGATCGCATGTTCAAGACGGTAGGATCTTGCATTCGTTGCTTATCGTGCGCTGACCGGAATGATAACGCCTTGTCGAGCAGCATCACAGCTACAAGGTGTTGGAGGCAAATATCGGGCATATCACGGTTGTCTACTATTGCGGCCTGGCCGCTGCCCAGTCGAACGACGACGTCGCGCACCTGTCCGGGTTCGAAATGGTGCTGCTTTAGCAATGCCTCCAAAGCATCGAGCGGTGCCTGGATGGGCATTCCAACGGACCATTTCTTAAAATCTGTGCGGGTAACTTCGTAGCGCTCGCCAAGCTGGTCCACGAGTCTGGCTGGCTCAGCATGATCTGCAAATGCCAAGAAGAAGTTATCAGCGCCCGAGAAAATGTCGTCGACACCTGTCCAACCCGATTTAACCACGAGGGCCGCCGTTACCCCGCTTCGCGCGGGCATGCCGGCGAAAACGAATCCTTTTTCAATGTGTTCGGTATCCCTTTGCCAAGCCAAGATGCCGGAGCATTGCTGTGCGCAATAATCGAGGAGCCAGCGCGTCTGAAGTTGATTCAAGCTAGCGGCGCACCCGGCGGCAGCGCCGGCGGAGAACACTCCGGCGAAGCTAAAAGGGCTCTTGTGCGAAGCCACTAGCGTTGGCGCCCCAAAGGCCATAAGTACTCGCGGACCGATGTCATACCCGAGTACGACAGCGCGCAGGAAATGCATCCCATCTATACCGAATTGCTCACCGACTGCCAGCGCGGCAGGGATAGCCGCGGAGCCTGGATGGGAACGCGAGGGGGAATGAACATCATCCGTCTCATCGGAATGAGCGAGCAAGCCATTAACCAGCGCTGCCTCGATGGGTCCGCAAAGAAACTCGGAGGCGACGATCGTGCAAATCTTTTCGCCACCATAAACTCCTGCAAACCGGATGGCCGCTCTTCCGGGAATGAGTTCCGATCCGGAAATCATGGCGGCTAAGGTATCCAGAATATGCAGTTTGCCTTGCTCAATTACTTCTTCTGGGAGTGCACGCTTAGCAGCTGAACTCATATAGGCGCTGAGCTTATCAATGACGGAGAGATGTACTTCCGCGTCTAGACCAACCGGCCTGCAGAGCCCCGCAGCTCCCAAGGAAAGAACACCCCGCTGCAGAAAGAGTCGCCTGCTCATCGGTAGGAGCGGCGTCGTTAAAGCCGCTGGAAACCGTCTCTTCACTTTTCTTTTCCCAGCAACACACGGGCGTAAGCGGGCGCCTTGCCGCTGTCTTCGTGTTTACAGTAAACGTGTACATCCACTCCCTGCGCTAACCAATTGTCGAATCGCTTCCGCCACACTTTCAGTTGCTCTACCGTGTAATCCTCGCGCCTCAGCCGCACATAAGCAAAATCTGCGGTGAGTACGTCGGGCGGCGTGTCTTTTTCCGTTTCCGCCAGACAAAGCGCCGTGCCGCGCTCGCGCAGCACTGCATATGTCTCCTCCGTATACCAGGACGGGTGACGCACTTCGAACGCGAACCTGAACGCGGGCGGGCGCATCGCCAAAAATTCTTCCAGCAGCGGCCCATCGAATTTGAACGTCGGCGGAAGCTGCACCAGCACGGGACCGAGGTGATCACCATCCTGCAGCACGCTGGCGACTTCTAAAAAACGCTTTAACGTCTCTTCACAATTGCGCAGCCTTTTGATATGCGTGATTTGTTGGTTGGCTTTCAGGGCAAAGCGAAATCCTTCTGGCACGCTTTTCGCCCAATTCAAAAGCATGCTCTCCGCAGGCATGCGATAAAAACTGTGATTGATTTCGACCGTGGAAAACTGCTTCGCATAAAAGCTGAGCATTTCGTTATTGGGAAGCTTCTCTGGATAAAAGTTCCCCTTCCACTCCTTGTAGGAGTAGCCGGAAGTGCCCACGCGGAGTTGGCCTGAGCGAGGAATAGTTAGCTCCGTATCTTGTCATTAAATCACAGTGACCGAACGCATAAAAGATCTCCTTGGTTTCGCCGTCGTCCGAAGGACCCGGCATGTAACCGGCCCTTGTGTCCCTCATCCTCCCAAAATCACTATGCGCGGTGCTCACATATCACCCTTATCCGGCTGGCCATAATAACGATAGGGTTCAATAACCTTAGGTATATCGGTAGGAAGCTGTATTGGAGCGTAAACTAAAGTCCTTAAGTTGCTACGATTGGCTGTTAGCAGCTGGAGGCCGGCTTCTTGAAAGGACACTTTAGAGTCCTATTTCTTTACGATGCAGCAGAAGCCATTCGCCTTGATCTCTTGCGATCTGCCCGCGAACCCGGCGCTATGAACACCCCGGCGAGCGTTGCCACTCCTCCTGTTCCGCAATATCTACGTTTTGAGCGGCCACCCGTGGTTGAGAACATTGACGCGATTCGACTCGAAACCGGCGAACACATCGAAGGAAAAACAAAGTATTACGATTATGGAGTCATCAGCATTGAACTCGAGTTGCCATTCGATTGCGACTGGCCTGCTCTCATTCAGCAGGCCAGCCGTTGGATTGGCGCCGCGGAACTGGAGAATCGCGCCACGGAATTATTTCGAGCCGTCTTGAAACGCGCTCACCGCGCTCTCGTCAGGCCATACGGCACTTGGTTGCGCGAAGATTATTTCATCATTGAGATCGCGGAAATTATCGCACCCGACGGGAAGACGTTGTCCGCCGAAGAACTGCTCGCTTCGCATGGCCGGGACATCGCTCAGCTTGTTCGAGGAGAAACCGCTTCCTTATCCGATGCCGAGCGCCAGGAGGTCTTGCAATCCAGCATTTCCTACTCACACAACGATTTGCTCGTAGTCGGCTGGAGTGGCGCGTTGGTCTATGGCAACAAGGAAGGCGCGGCCACCACCATTCAACTGCTTGAATACGCGAACACACAGCTGCTCGAATTTCGCTACTACGACGGCTTACTCACCAGCTTGCTCGACGGGGTCTATCGCTCTCTCGATAAAGGGGGTTTATTAACCGCCTGGCGCCTTTCCCGCGAGGCTGCTCGCGTGAATACCATCCGGCTGGACGTCATGGAATTGACGGAGAAGGTAGACAACGCCGTGAAATTCTTAAGCGATATGTTTCACGCGAGACTGTACGGATTAATTGCCGCCAAGGTTGGTGTACCCGATTACCGGAGACTGGTCGATCAAAAACTGCGCACCGCCGGCGAGCTTTACCGTTTCATGGTGGACCAGTTCAACCAGACGCGTAGTTTCGTTCTGGAACTTGCCGTCGTGATTATTCTGGTCATCGACCTTGCTTTTCTCTTCCGTGGCAAGTAACACCCAGCCTTATTCTGAGCTGCAACCCGCTTAGTTTCATCGCGACCCACTAGGACAGGTAATCCTTACGCAAATCGCCCAACAGCGCCCGGCGCCCGTGCGGATTCACGCTTACAATGGAACAGCCAGAAACCATGTTTGTGTCGCGCACAATCCGCTGGTATGTCGGGATTTGGGTCGGGTTACTGATCCTATATGCGGGTCTGTCCCTTTATCTTCACCAAGGTCCCAAGCTCACGGCCTTCGGCGATGTTGTAATGTGCCTGATCCCGCTGGTGGGAAACGCCGGGCTGCTGTTGAATGCCGGCACTCCCCATTGGCGCCGCAATATTTTTTGGATGCTCCTTGCGCTAAGTTGCACGCTTTGGCTCATCTCGCAATTGCAGTGGACCTATTACGAAGTTTACCTGCACTCGTCCGTACCCGGACTTAACCCTTGGGACATGCTGGTCTTTTTTCGTGGAATACCCATTATTGCGGCGCTCGCCCTGCGTCCGCATCTGAGGTATGGCGAAGACCGGAGCCGTCTTGGCTATCTTGATTTTGGCTTGTTGCTCTCCTGGTGGGCGTTCCTTTACGTTTACATCGTACTGCCGTGGATGTATGCGGTGCCCTCGCTGCCTGATTACAACCATAATTTCAATGTCTTGGCCAATATCCAACACATGATGATTCTGTGCGGCCTGGGCGCATTGTGGCTGAAATCCAGCGGCAAGTGGCGAGTGATTTATGCCCATTTGTTTGCCGCCAGTACCTGCTACATGCTGGCTTCGTTAACGGTAAACGTAGCTATCGAGCAAAATACTTATTTTACCGGCAGCTTTTATGATCTCCCAATGATCTCCTCATTTTTGTGGTTCGGACTGGCCGGCCTTACTGCCTTCCACTATCAAGATCAGCTTGATGAGCCCCTCCCGCCTTCCGCCACGTCTCCGGTGGAAACTTTTCGCGGAACGAACATCTGGGCGACCAGGGTCGCCATGGTCGCAATCATTTCCTTGCCCTTGTTTGCAATTTATACCTTGCACTTTGCCCAGGAATCTTCCGAAGTCCGCAATTTTCGCTTGATGGTTATCTTCATTGCCGCGCTCCCCATGGTTTTTCTCTTCTTTTTGCGGACCCACTTGGCGGAAACCGATCGTGGCCAATTGCTCGCCAAATCGGAATCCTCCATCGAGAACCTCCAGCGTCTTCAAGCCCAGCTGGTACAAACCGAGAAGCTGGTTTCCCTGGGCCAGTTGGCCGCCGGCGCAGCCCACGAAATCAACAACCCGCTGACGGCAATTTTGGGGTTCTCTGATCTACTTGCCGACGATCCCGCCCTGCCCGAAAAATCTCGGGCCACCGCCTCCAAAATTCGCGATCAAGCTCGACGAACCAAAACACTGGTGCAGAATTTGCTCAGCTTCGCCAGGCAGGTGCCCGCGGAGCGCTCCTTGTTGGACATCAATACCGTCGTCAATAAGGCCATGGAATTACGCGCTTTGGATTTGCGCTCCACCACTTCTCGCGTGGAAATGCAGTTGGAATCCGTGCTGCCCGGTGTGCGCGGCGACGGCAATCAATTGATGCAGGTTTTTTTCAATATCATCAGCAACGCATTGGACGCCATGGGATCCATGGAAGGCGGCGTACTCACCATCAAAACCCTGCGCGATCGTTCGAATGTCGTGGTGCTGCTCGCTGACAACGGTCCTGGAATTAAGGATCCCCACCGCGTTTTTGACCCCTTTTACACCACCAAGCCGGTAGGAAAAGGCACAGGTCTTGGACTAAGCATCTGCTTCGGCATCGTCCAGGAACATGGAGGAAAAATTCTCTGCTATAACGGCCAGCGGGGCGGCGCCGTCTTCCGCGTTGAGTTGCCCGCCGTGCTCGCCGCATTCCCCACCAAAGATCCCCACGTGTCACACCCCACTCCCGTCCCTTCATCAAAACAAGTACCCATTTAAACGCGCCCAACCGACCCTCAACTGCTGCCTCCCCAAAATCATGCTAGAGTTTTCTCGCTATCTCTCGTTAATGCTGGAAAAGGAACTGCTGATGGTCTCTGCCCGGAAGTTGTTTCTACTGCTTGCAATAATTGCAATAGTTCCACGCCATTCACCAGCACAATCAAGCATTGCGGGCATTTCAAGTGTCCCTGGCTACGAGCAGGAGCTGGGACGCAAACTTCGCGAAATTCTGGCCAGTTTTCAGCCGAAAACAGATAATTTGGGAAATGTCTTCGTTACACTGGGGAGCGGACGCCCACACCGGCTTATCGTTACGCCCATGGATGAGCCTGGTTATATAGTGTCTTCTATTACCCCCGCCGGATTTTTGCGCGTACAGCGATTGCCTCAATCTCCGCCGAACCCGGTCTTTGATCGACTCCAGTTCGCACAGCCCATAAGAATCACGACACGCAGCGGCAAAGTGGTGCCCGGAGTCTTCGCCGGCCTCTCCGTCCATCTTCAACCCCGGCGTTTGAATCCTCCAGACATGTCGCACCTTGACGAAATGTACGTGGACATAGGAGCGTCCAACGATGCTGAAGTTTATGCCGCTGGCGTCAACGTTCTGGACCCCCTGACCACAACTCTCGAAAATGAAAATCAGCAGGACTCCAGCCGGCGCTTTGGAATTTTCGCGCTGACTAAATTGCTTTCGCAATTGCAACATCACAAATTAAACGGAACGCTTACCGTTGCCTTTGTTGTGCAGCATTGGCTTGGCGGCAGGGGGATGAATCGACTCTTAACGGAAATTCGTCCTGACGAAATGATTTTCGTTGGTCGCATCAATCCGAACTCGGCGCAGGCCGCCCAGCCGTTGAACTCTTTGGTGCCCGGAGATGGCCTGGGGCTTGGCGCTCCTCTTGTTTCCACCACAGAAGAGGGCCTCTTTGTCCAAGAACTCAAAAAAGTTGCGGAAAGAGCAAAGCTTCCCGCAACCATTGTCGAGGCCAACCCTCCAGTAATCACTGACTACGTGAAGGGAGCGAATTATCCGAAACGTTTCGCCTGGCTCGCCGTGCCCGTATTGCTGCCGCTCACTCCATCCGAGTCTGTGGATCATCGCGACTTGGATACCCTGGATCAGTTGCTGTGGTCCTATGCGGCGAACGAATTCACAACTCCGGCACAGCCTGCGCCCGATGGGCGCGCGGCGTCCAGAAAGGTTCCCGCGGCAAATGCAGGTGCAGAAAAACAATCCATTACTCCCTTGGCTGCCTTGGTCGCAACCTATGGGGTCAGCGGTCACGAGAGTGCCGTTCGCGAAAAAATAAAAGAATTGCTGCCTGCGTGGGCCAGAGAAAAAACTGCAACCGACGACGCCGGAAACCTGATTTTGCACTTGGGGGATGCGCATCCCGCGCCAAAATCCAAAAAAATTGTCATCGTCGCGCACATGGATGAGATTGGCTACGAAGTGAAATCCATTGCAGCCGATGGACACCTGAACATCGACGTGCTCGGCGGCGGGTATACGCAATATTTCCTCGGACATCCCGTGCTCGTACATACGGCGAACGCAAAAATAAGCGGCGTTTTAGAATTGCCCGCAGGGTGGGACCAACCTCAATTTGTATGGCCGCATGGGCCAAACGCCATGGACGAACCGGCCCGTGCATACGTAGGAACCCGTTCCGCCGAAGAAACTCAGAAACTGGGTATCAAGCCGGGCGACTGGATTACCATTCCGAAACAATATCGACCGCTGCTCGGCACCCGCGCAAATGGCCGCAGTTTCGATGATCGTGTGGGATGTGCTGCGTTGATTGACGCTGTGAAATCTCTTGGGCCGCAATTGCCGGGACGCGATATAACTTTTATCTGGTCGACCAGGGAAGAAACAGGCTTGGAAGGCGCGGCCGCTGTTGCGGAACAAATGTCCAGAGAAGGTCGAACGCCGGATTTTGTTTTTGCCATCGATACTTTTGTCAGCTCGGATTCGCCACTGGAAACCGATAGATTTGCTGGCGCCAGCTTAGGTAGAGGATTTGTCGTGCGCGCCGTCGATAATTCCAACGTCGTGCCTCGCGAACACGTGGACCGCGTCTTGAAACTTGCCGGAAGGCACAACATTCCAGCGCAATCTGGTGTCACCGGAGGCGGAAACGACGGTTCCGTGTTTTTGCGTTATGGCTCGATTGATATTCCTTTGGGTTGGCCGTTGCGCTATTCACATTCGCCTGCGGAAGTGATTGACACCAAAGACCTGACTGCCCTTGCACAAATTATCGCCGTCATCGCCAGAGAGTGGTAGAACGAAGCATTATTTGCCGCGCGAGATTTCACAAACACGAAGTTCTTCGGCAAAGCGCGAGGCAATCGCCTTCCAGGAAAAATATTTTTGTTGTGCGGCTACGCTCTTGGCGGCCAAAGACGCGCGGTATATCACGCTTGCCAAGCAGCGCGATGACCGTCTCACTCATAAAGGCAACGCAAGGAGATGGTGCTCATCCAGATCTCGACACACGTAACGCATTTGTTTCCTGGACTTTCTTTCAACCGGCCTGTTTATATCGCGGCAGGATTGGGACGTTGGGGCTTGCCGCCAGTCCATCAGCGAAACCTTTTCCCTCCCCTTAACAGGGAAAGAATCAGGGAAAGGTGGTTTACCTTAACAAGTATACTTTACGTTCACGAAGACTGACGCGCTTGCCGGGCAAGGATGAACGCCGCGGAGTGATAAGACAACAGGGAATTAACAGGGACTTTCGATACAATGTACTGACTACAGTTGCTTATTTAATCGCCCACCTTAACCACGGCGTTTGATGCCGGCTTTATTCTAACGATAGACCAATCAATAGCTGCGGTCCCAGGCCCGGAGCAATGCACTCCGATCGGTGAAGTTTAAAGCTTCTTCTGCCTTCACTCTTTCGGCTTCCTGCTTGTAGTACTCCAGCAACCCGCAGACCGGGCGTATACACTGCTGTTTGAACCAATCGAGTGCTTGAGATGTCGAGTCGGCCTGATCGTCGTACTTGCCATTTGGGAAACTGGTCAGTTCGTGCAGGTACTCAGCTAACCAAGACGCTTTGTCTGGGATATGCGTAAAACCATTTTCAATTGTGCTGGTGACCGAATGCATTCGCATGATTTTATCCATTGTTGGTGCATACGTCTTGATCCCATGCATCCCTTCGCTAACCATTTCCTGGATTAGCTGCGTGCCTGACGCCTTGTCTTCGACCAAGATGATTCTTGGATTAAAGGCGTCCGCTTGTTCGTGCAAGGCGCGCTTTAATTCCGGATAGCCCAGTCGCTTGCGAAAAACATGAAGAAGATAAACGTGGGTTTGCCTTATTCCCCAGGTGGTACAGACACTGTAGTCACTGAGTTCGGTTGGCTTGTTCGCAGTGTCCCAGCTTTGAAGGATAAAATCGAATTTCGCAGGCAGATCTGCAGAAGTATAAATTTTAAACCAGTCGGCTCTTACCAAACCGCCCCCAAGAGGCGCCGGCAACTGTTGGTATTGGCCGGCAAAGTTGTACTCGCCCTGGGCCTCGCGAAGATGATTCAACACTCCCAGCGGCTCTCTCTCTATGTGAAGAGCTTCCCCGGCACGGCGCTCAAATCGTCGCGTTCCATATTGTGATCGAATTACATGAGTCTCATGTTCTTCAGCAATTGCCGGAAACCGAATTACTTTCCAAGGCTCCAAACTGAGAACATGGCCCACAAGATCGTCCTCGTGCAACCGCTGCATAATCAGAATAATGCATCCGTTTTTCTTGTTGTTCAGCCGGGTGTATAATGTGTGATCGAACCAGTCATTGACTGCCTTCCGCTGGACGTTGGACAGAGCCTCATCCGGTTTTAGAGGATCGTCTATGATGATCAGATCTGCGCCCCTACCAGTCAGCACGCCGCCAATGGATGTCGATAGACGGAAACCTTGCCGAGTGGTCATGAACTCCTGCACGGCTTGACGCTGCGGTGACAATCTAGTTGGAAACAGATCCCGATAGAACGAGCTCAATAGCAGAGCCCTGCAATCGGTTGATAATTTACTGGCGAGTTCCTGAGCGTAACTAGCCGCGATTATCTGAGCACTTGGATCGTGACCAAGCAACCAGGCTGGGAAAGCAACGGACACGCAGTGTGATTTAAGTGAACGAGGAGGGACATTAATGATTAATCGCTTAGTTTGGCCCCGTCGACAGGCTTCGAGTTCCGCAGCAATTACTTCAATATGCCAGTTCGACAGAAAGGGCGTCGTGGGATTCAACTCGTGAAAGCTCCGCTCGATGAAAGCGGTGAAGTCCGAACGCAATACTGCACGATATTCATTCGGGGTGAGTTTCACTATGTCCATCCTTGGAACTCTGTTGAAACCGCGTAAGAATGTTGTCCATGACCTTGCGGTCTGCATCTGAGAATTGCGTGGAAGCTTCACCGCCCACGGATCGCTGTTCAGCAGATAGGACGAGGTGACACAGGTACCTCATGGCCTGCGCGTCTCCGGAGGCCGCTTTGTTAACGAGTTGTTTGATCGCGGCCTCAAGTTTTGTGATCACGTTGCGCCGACCGTTCTCATTGATGACCACCTGCTCCCGCAGGGTCCGCTCTAGCACTGTAGCTAGGCTGAGGGTACCTTTAGGTCGCCCCTTGGGATTGCCCGATTGGCCTTTTTTGAATTGCGCATGCTTGGGGGGTTTTCCGTAACCGCCGTCGCAGGATCGGTTCTCGGTCCCATTCTTCATGACTTGATATCGCTTTCCAAATCAGGGAAAGAGCGGCCGGATTTCTCGTTGATCGCAGTTTTCTTGGTAAAGGTCTGCCAGCGACGAATGCCGGCATCAACATAATTTGGGTTGAGCTCCATTCCGTAACAGATCCGGCCGGTCCGTTCAGCTGCAATGACAGTGGTTCCAGTCCCAAGGAACGGATCAAGGACGATGTCGTTGCGAGATGTGCAGTCCAGAATCGCGTCCGCGACCATGGCCACGGGCTTAATCGTCGGATGGATACCCGCCAGCCGTTCCTCGTCGTTTCGCGCCGACGAGTTCACGCGGGGATATTCCCAAACGTTAGTTCGGTAACGGCCGAATTGGCCGAGTTGGATATTATTTCGATGTTTGCCCTTGCCACTCTTGAAAACAAACACTAACTCATGGCGGCTTCGGTAAAGCGATCCTTGGCCGCCACTTTCTTTCACCCAAATGCAAAGGTTTTTGAATTCGGAGTAGATTTGGCTGGAGGCCCCGAGAAGTTCGGGGACATGGCGCCAGTCGAGACACACAAAATGAAGTGATCCGTTCTCACTGTTGAGTGCCAAATTCCGAAATGTCTTGAGAAGAAATTCGGTAAATTGCGCCTCACTCATCTCGCCGGAGCCCATCGCGAACTCAGGATGATGGATCTTGCCAAATCCTGCTACGTATCCGTCTATTGGGTCGTTGTAGGGCGGGTCAGTAAAGACTGCTCGTGCGCGGCGTCCCACCATCAATTTGGAATAGTTGTCTTCGTTAAGCGCGTCCCCACAAAACAAACGGTGACGGCCCAGGACCCACAGATCACCGGCTTTGGCGACGGGAACCCCGGAATCGCCGTGGGTATCTGCGGGATCGACCTCGTCTTCAGACAGCGGCGAGACGCCCTCGATCATCGTGTCAATTTCGGCCATTTCGAAGCCAGTGATTTCGAGATCGAAATCAAGTTTGACTTCTGCCAGTGCTTTAAGTTGCTCGGCGAGCAGACGGTCGTCCCATTCGGAGATGTGAGACAGTCGGTTGTCCGCAATCATGAAAACTCGCACCTGCGAGTCGGAAAGATGTTCGATTCGGATTATGGGAATGCGCCGAAGTTTGAGGAGCTTCGCCGCGGCCAAACGGCCGTGACCCGCGATCACGCTCCGCTCGCTATTAACTAAGATCGGAACGTTAAAGCCAAACTCTTGGATGCTGCGGGCGATCTGCTCGACTTGTCTTTTGCTATGCAGTCTGGGATTGTCTGAACCTGGCCTAAGAGAAGCCAGCGGTGCGTACTGAATTCTCAGCTTCTTCGGTTTTGCACCATAAGAAGGAATCTCGCTCTCGCACTTATCCGTGACGCTGCGCATGGGTTATTTACTCCTGGCTGCCTGGGAGTTCGCTTTTGTCGCCAATGCAAACAGCATAGATCAACAGGCTCGCAGGTGATTACACGCGGTTTTCGGGATTTCGGTGGATTCGCGTAGAGCCCGAGCCGACGACTAGCGCATTCTCATTTTTCGATGGGCTTTGACGCGACTTTCCTTTTGACGTTTTTCTATCCGGTCCAACGTAATCGCGTCGAGGTAGCACCCTTTCTCGAATCCAGCAGCACGGAACGCGGCGTCGATCAAAACACTCAGCTCGCGATCGTGAGGCCTTCCGGTTCTGTAGCGAATTGTCCAGCGCAGCCCTGCTATCAAGGCATTTCGGGGGTTGACGCGGCGCACGACATAGTCACAAGAGAACAAGTACTCAAGCACTGAGGCTGCCTTCAACAGATCGGCTCCAAAACTGCAGATAGAAGAGGTGGGATAGTCCCTTTCGCTGACGAGCGTGACCTGCTTAAACGAGTCATTTACGCCCAACGCGCGCAACTCACGAACGAGTGACAAATGCTTTCGAAACTTCGTTTTTCGATGAATACGCCGAGTTGTGGGTTTGTTCGGAACCAGGGGAATACCAGCGATGTAGTCAGCCCAGCAAGGTTGTTTGAAACTGCCATCGCTAGGTTGCAAGTGCGAGATCGGGAATCCTGCTTCATCCAGTCTCTTCAGAGCTTCACGAGCGTCGCGGTCGGACAGTATTTTCTTCCAAATGTCCCGAAGTCGTTCCGTGATGGGCAACTTTGCAGGCCCGGTTCTAAAGATCGCTCTCTTTTTCATGCGGCTTTAGAACTCGATTCCGCGCTGCACTGGAATACTAGACAGATCCTCACGGGACATTGAATGCAGCGCGCCCAGGGCTTATTCTTTCCCCGTCAATAACCATTCGATTGACTTCCCGAATTCTCGACTGAGTGCGAGCAAAACTTCTGCGCCAATTTCGCACTCACCATGTTCAATCGTCGACCAATAACCCTGGCTTACTCCAACTCGTTCCGCAAGTTCCCCCTGTGTCAGGTTAAATCCCCTAAGCTCTCTAACCCTACGGCCAACAGACTTCCAGTCCACAGCGAGGGCCTTGGCGTGACTATTTTTCCTTGACATCGTATAGTTATATCGATAAAATATTTGTATATAAATATCGAATGCGCCGACGAAATTGATTGCCGCATTCCTTGTCCAAGGCTACTACAAAAGGGGGCTTAATGAAGAAAAGAGGTGTGAGTTTTCGTACCAACGCAAACCTGGCACGTAAATTGTGGGGAGAACTATCGCAAATAGCATCGCGCGGCCTCCGCGATTTAACTGAAAGGCATTCCTTGTCCGTGGCTGCGGGGGACATTCAATTTCTGAGTGGTCGCTGGTATGTTACCCATTCCGGCCTCTTGCGTCTTGCTTTACGCAGAGGTTGCCACGGGATAGAAACGATCCTACAAGAACAGTGTTCAGATCACTTGGCAAATCGATGGGTTTTCAAAGCTGTTGTGTACAAAAAAATTGGTTCAAACAAATTTGAGGGATACGGTGATGCGGATCCATCGAATGTTTCCTCGCTCGTTCAGGGTGCGGAACTCCGCATTGCGGAAACGAGGGCAGTCAATCGCGCCCTTAGGAAAGCCTATGGTATTGGTCTCTGCTCTGTCGAGGAATTGGGCGGCCTCTCGGGGCCTTCGGGAATAGCGCGGGACGACCACTCCAGTACAGCACCCTTGTTACGAAGAAATTCGGACAACGGCCAGGTTCGCTTGAAAGACAGGTTTTGCCTATTGGTCCGTCAGAACAATCTCGATCCAACGCTTGTCAAGGCGTACGCGGCAGATTTCTGCGGAACAGAGACTCTCAAAGGAGCCAGTCGGGATTTGATCGAATCTTTTCTCGCTCATTTGGCTAAATGTGCGAAGGAAAACAGAGATTCCTTGCTCTGCAAACTCAATTCCTACGCGCGCCCAGGAGAGGCGAACCCATGAAACGACACATCCCTGGTCTGCATTCCGCCGGAGAAAACCGTGAAGATCCACTCGATGGCCTTTTCCTAGTTCAAATTCAAAAAGTTTCCTACCGATGGCATTCCCGAAAACCATTCTTTGAAATCGCGTTTAGCGTTGTTGAGCCACAACCGTTCGAAGCACGATCTTTTACCGGAAGGCTGTTTTGCACTGACAAGGCCCTTTGGAAACTCAACTGGTTTCTTCGCGATTTTGGCTACGATTCCGAGCTTCTTGGCCGAGAGCATGTAGATGAGAAATCTCTTCTCAAACTCAAGGGAATAGTGAGGACCTCAAGTGTGAGGATAAATGGGCGATGCTTTCAGAATCTTGATGCCTTTGCTCCGAGTACCGATTGGAACGGACTCAACAGTGTATCCATCAGCAACATTGATGAGGTCGGAGAAGCTAATGACCTATAGCTACACCCAAATCAGCCGATATCTTCGGTGCCCTCGCAGCTACCACTACCATTACTTTGAAGGTTGGCAAGAAAGAGACAATCGTGCATCGATGGTCTTCGGCCGGTGCTTTGAAAATGCTCTAGGCTCATTCTTTCGCGAGGAAGATAGCGCAGCAGCGCTATTTAAGGAATGGGGAGCTTATCGAGATGCCGCTCTGGACTACAAAAAGGGAGACTCGTGGGACCGCGTCGTGCACCAAGGGATACATCTCCTTGAAACGTTCGCTAGGCATGACCGCATTCGTATTCATAACCCACGCAAGAATCTCCAGATTAAAATTGAGAAAACTCTGCCCGGGGGAAACGATTTCGTCGCGTACCTTGACGCGATTGGGGAACTTGACGGCAAACAGTGCATCATTGACTGGAAGACTTCAACCAGCCGTTATCCAACCGAACCAGAAGGGTTACTTTCATTAGATCCTCAATTAATTTGCTATTCGTGGATCACGGGCATTGCTGATGTCGCCTTTGTCGTGTTCGTACGGAAGCATCAACCAGAAGTCCAGTACATAAAGGCTTCAATTTCCCAAGAACAGCGACACGAATTTGGTCGCCTTGTCGAAGCCACTGTGAACCAAATAGAGGCTGGTCAATTCTTGCCTCACAGTGGGATACGTTTCCCCCAAAATACTTGCTTAAGCTGTTGCCACTTGGGCTTGTGCATTAAAAATCAACAAATAGTAGCCGCGAATCTGATTCGCAAAGCAGGAGCGAGCGATCTTGATTGGCTTGACGAGTTTGTGGGTTGATGGGCAAAGGGCAGTGCCGCCAAAAATAAATCATCGACGGGCCCTCAGCGTACTGGGGAAAATCGATGAGATTTTGTTTTGGGAGAAAACAAAAGAGCAACAGAAAGAAATACATTTTGTTGAGTTAGGGGAGTGTTTATGCGAGGTTCGCGCAAAGCAATACTGGAGATTAGAAAAACTCAACTCGTTCGATGAGTTCCTCGAGAGACGCTTCCCGGGGTCGCGCCGGAAAGCCTATTACTTGATGGCGATTCATGACAAATTGACGCGGATCCCAAAAAATCAGTTGCGAGCGGTTGGCTGGAGCAAAGCAGTAGAGCTAGTAAAAGTAGCGCGACGAGATGGCGAAACCTTTGAAAGTGCAACCTGGTTGCACAAAGCTAGCGTGATGTCGAAGGAAGGCTTCAAGTTAGAAATCGAACGACATTTGACCGGCAAGGCCACTGAAGCATGGGACATCATCTACTTCAAGCTCTACAAGAGCCAGCTGCCGGTCGTGGAACAGGCCCTTCACGCGGCCGCATCGATGCTGGGCAGCGACAAATCGCGCGGCTACTGTTTGGAGATGATCTGCGCTGACTTCCTCGCTGGAGCGGCACTCCTGGAACAGCAATCTTAATGTCAATATCTAAAATGCAAAGCAACATATTACGGCAAAAAAGACCGCGCTTAAGATTAAATCCCGAAAAGTACAAGGCACTGAGACATGAAGTGTTGATAAGAGATAATTGGAGGTGCCAAGATTGTGGGTCAGCATGTATGTTAGAAGTTCACCATCTGCAACCGCGAAGCAAGCTGGGACACGACATAGCAGAGAACCTCATTACTCTTTGTAGTGAGTGCCACAAACTCCGACATGAATTGCAGCGCTTTTGATTTCGCCTATTGTGTTCAAACAGGCTCAAGCATTCGGCAAAAATTATAAGAAGATACTTCCTAAGACCCAGTATAACTTCGGTTTTAGAAACAGCGCGTAGTGAAGCGTCCGTCATTTCGTCGAACAATCTACTCCGCGACCTTCAACGTAGCTGGCGCAGAACCTAGGCGGGCTGGATTTGAGAAAGCGAGGACCGGCTGCGAGGTCGTTCCAGCGGATGCTTCTGCAGGAAGCATGGCTCACTCGATCGGATTGGCCCTAGTTGTTTATTTGACGGAACAGTAATACAGTCGGCCACAAGACGGACTGCGTTAGCTGTTCGCCTTTACACCGTCACGTACCTATATACCTTGATAGATAAAGTGATTATCCACGCGATCGCGAGAGCGGCGATGAACAAGAACAAATCGCTAAACCCCTGAAAATCCTGTTCTTTAGACATGCACATTAACACAACCTCGGGAATGATCCGCTCGTATCGTTGACTAGGACTAGCGACTATTGCTCTGATTCCTTACTTGGCTTGCGCATCCTTAGCGTGACCGCGTAATCATAACATATGTTTCAGCCCAGCAGTAAGTAGCAACCTGTGGCTTGCGTTGCGATCGTTTGAGCCGTCTGGATACAGTTAGCGAGTCGTAGGTCTAGGTGAAGGACTGAAGCACCCCGATATCCGCCTTGGTGATGGTCGATACTGGCGACGCTGCCGTTGTTCCGGCCGCTGGTTCGACATAGTTGTAACTGAGATCAAGAAGGTTTGTGGGTGCCGCAGGGGATAGCAGGAGCACCGCCGGAATTGGGGAAACTGGCGTCCGCAAAATGGATGCCTCGCGGGCTGGACTCGATTGGCGAAGAAATAGGTGCGGACCCAGGGGCGGCCCCACCAATTGAGCCGAAGGAACAGACAGCGCCATAGTGTCCAACATGAATCATGTTGCGACGATTTGCTATCTCTTTGATTCTTGCGCCAAGATACTGCTTTGCCATCCTCGCCGGCTCCTCTGCTTCTATTGATGGAGTGTGGGCACAAAATTGGGGACAGTCCGCTGGGGCGAACCAACCGTATTGGCTGATCTTTTCGCTCCCTTGCAGGCGCGCTATGCTGGGGTGCGGAAAAATGGACGGCAAGACAGTTTCGTTTCTGCTATGGCTTGGCTTTGTCGCTGGTAGCCGCCCTGTGGTATCTGAGAGCTAGAGACGGCGACGACGACTGATACGGTGGTATGACTGGATCGATCTCCCCCCTTTAATCCGGGCAATTAAGAGGCGATGGAAATAGACCTGTAAACGGGTGCTCTATTTTTTTCACAAGGACCTATGATAGAAGAGTACCAGCAGACGTCCCGGAAGGTTGTTGCCAGCAAAAAACTTAACGCTAGACGGAATGACAACGTTCCTCGCGAGTTTTCGGCGAGCGGCGTGTCTCCGCGGGTTTTAATTAGCCCCATACTTTCCCGATTTTCTTGATCGACAAACCCTCGCGATTACCGGTTTGCGCCTTCGCGAGCATTTTCTCTTCCGCCAGACGGCTATCAGGGCACCCGCAACCCTATTGACTGAGGTTTGCGCTTTGCTGCTGCCGTCCGCCTAAACATGGAAAATGATATGATGTGAAGCTAACTAAAGCCTTTCCCTGTTAAAGGGAGGGGAAAAGTTTCGCTGATGGACTGGCGGCCAGACCCAACGTCCCAATCCTGCCGCGGTATAACCCGGCCGATTGAAAGAAAGGTCCAGGAAAACCAAAATGCATTACGTGTGTCGAGATCTGGATGAGTACCATCTCCTTGCGTTGCCTTTATGAGCGAGACGGTCATCGCGCTGCTTGGCACGTGTGATATGCCCACGGACGGGGTTGAGGAATATTGCGAGTATCTTGGCGCCGCGTTGCGAGCGCACCAATTCGATTTAAAAATAAAACGAGTGGGCTGGAGCGAGGAAGGATGGAGCAAGGCGTTGAAAACACTACGCCAGGAATCCCGTTCTTGGCACGGGCAGTGGGTCTTGGTTCAGTACACGGCGCTGGCGTGGTCATCTCGCGGATTTCCTTTTCGATTTAGAAATGTTTTGCAGATTCTACGTAAAGCCGGAGCGCGGGTCGGCGTGATTTTCCATGATGCCGAGCCGTATGGGGGTTCTCGTTGGATTGATAAAATTCGGCGGGCGGCGCAGGTATCTACTATGAGGGCCGCATTGGGTGCTGGGGATTTAGCGGTGGTTACTATTCCTCTGGAAAAGACTTCGTGGCTGAACAACACTAAGCAAATAGCCGGACGCGCGGTATTCATTCCCGTCGGCGCAAATATTCCACCGGAACTGTTATCAGTGGCGAAGGAAACTTCCGGTGCCAGGGGACCGTTACGCGTTGCCGTATATGTCATTACCGGCGGAAAAAACACAAGCCGCGAGGTGGAAGAAATCGTGAAGGCGGTGCGCGCGGCATCGAGCAAGGTGAAAAATTTGCAACTATCTGCTTTTGGCAGGCGCGCAGACGATGCCGAATCGCAGTTGCGGGATGGGTTGCACGGTCTCCCAGTGGATGTCCGAGTACAAGGTGTGCTGCCGGTCGAGCGCGTGAAAGAAGAATTATGTTCTTCCGACGTTTTGCTGTTTGTGAGAGGACAAATTTCCAGCAGGAGGGGCAGTGCAATTGCGGGAATTGCTTGCGGCTTGCCAGTCATTGCCTATCGTGGCTCTGAAACCGCCGCGCCGATCACAGATGCGGGGGTTGTGCTCGTTTCGCGAGACAATCCGGCTGAACTTGGCGAAGCCTTGACTCAGGTCCTGACGAATGAATCGTACCGCGCATCGCTCGCCGCCAAGAGCGTAGCCGCACAACAAAAATATTTTTCCTGGTCGGCGATTGCCTCGCGCTTTGCCGAAGAACTTCGTGTTCGTGAAATCTCGCCCGGCAAATAATGCTTCGTTCTACCACACTCTCTGGCGATGACTGTGATAATTTGTGCAAGGGTAATCAGGTCTTTGGTGTCAATCACTTCCGCAGGCGAATGCGAATAGCGCAACGGCCACCCAAAGGAATATCAATAGCGCCATAGCGCAAAAAGACGGGACCGTAGTTTCTGCCTCCGGTTAAGCCAAATTGCTCTGGAATGTTGTGCTCTTTGGCGAGTTTCTCAACGCGGTCAACGTATTCGCCAGGCACGACGTTGGAATTATCGACAGCGCGCACGACAAACCCTTTGCCTAACGTGGCATCGGCAAACCTATTGGTTTCCAGTGGCGAATCCGAGCTGACAAAAGTATCGATGGCAAAAACAAAATCCGGCGATTCGCCTGCCGCATCAACATAATGTGCGCCGTGAATCATGCCTCCGACGGTCGTAGTCGCGAGAATAGTGGTTACACATTCAAGCTTATTCGGCAACCAATAGTCGTCAGCATCCAAATGGCAGAGTATTGTCCCCGTTGCGGTCTGAAATCCCCGATTGAACGCTGCGGCCTTCCCAGCATTTTTCTGGCGTACATATCGTACAGACCGGAAACCAGCTACGACAAACCCATTCAGGCTCGTGAGATTGTGGGATGACCCGTAAAACCGACAGGCCTGCAAAGCCCGCGGCACCTCTCAGAAATTAATCCTGTTGTTTGGCTTTATTCCTTAAAGCTCTTAGCAAAAATTCCCAAGTATCCGCCGCATTGCGGTCCCATGAATGATCCCGTGCGGTTCGTGAAGCTCGTTCCCCAACCTCGGCCCGTAGGGTAGAATCTTCCACGAGGCGCCGCAATAAAGCCGCAATTTCTTTTTCGTCTTCCGGATTTTGCAGCACGAATCCATCCTTGGCATCGCTGATGATCTCGCTCGCACCTGCCCGCCCGCTGGCGACAACCGGCAGCCCGCAAGCCATGGCTTCGATGATTGGCAGTCCATACGCGTCTTCCAGTGAAGGCCCAACATAGGCGTCTGCTGCGGCGTAGAACTCCAAAACGCGGGAAGTGGGGGCCGCAAACTGCACGCGTCCCGTAAGCTCTAATTCCTGAATCGGTTGTTCATAAAGGCGCTGGTCGTCGGACCCCACAACCAGCAATTTCAAAGGGAGATCGCGGCAGAGAGCGGCGGCGCGAAGGAGGGCATCCAGGCC
>Ga0209117_1000390_pt1 | contig 19882 bp, 13 predicted proteins | sample BlaSpr_A8_OM2_M2_FD_187978 | JGI IMG/M metagenome (GOLD analysis project Ga0209117, IMG submission 187978) | Forest soil microbial communities from Thunder Bay, Ontario, Canada - Black Spruce, Ontario site 2_A8_OM2_M2 (SPAdes) (version 2) | ecosystem: Environmental > Terrestrial > Soil > Boreal...
AGCGCCAGCCTCGGCGACACCGTCGAAGCCCAATCCGTGGTATCCGGACCATGCCGTCTTCAATGCGACCAAGGACGAGCTGAAGGCGATGCCCGAGTTCAAATATTCGACCTAGTATCCGAACTGATTGGCTGAACTGAAAAGCGCGTCCGCCTTTCGCCGGGCGCGCTTTTGTTTTGCTATCGCGTAGGGTGGAAAGGCACTCTTTGCGCCGTGCCCACCATCCTCAGTTCGTCTTCACCAGCGGGCAGCCGCCCTTGTCGAGCGGACGGAACGCTTCGTCGCCGGGCACGGTGGCGATCAGCTTGTAGAGATCCCATTCACCCTTGGCCTCTTCCGGCTTCTTCACCTCGAACAGATACATGTCGTGGACCATGCGGCCGTCGATGCGGATTTTGCCGCCCTTGGCGAAAAAGTCGTTGATCGGCGTCGCCCGCATTTGCGCCATCACCTTCGGCGCTTCGTCTGACCCGATCGCCTCGATCGCCTTCAGATAATGCATCGTCGCCGAATACAGCCCCGCCTGGATCATGGTCGGCATGTGACCGACCTTGTCCATGAACCGCTTTGAAAAGGCGCGGGTCTCGTCATTCATGTCCCAGTAGAACGCGTCGGTGACAATCAGGCCCTGGGTCTCCTTGGCGCCGAGCGCATGCGTGTCGGTGATCTCCTGTAACAGCGCGATCATCTTCTGGCCGCCCTTGGTGATGCCGAATTCCGAGGCCTGCTTGAGCGCATTGGTGGTGTCGCCGCCGGCGTTGGCGAGTGCCACGACCTTGGCTTTGGAGGCCTGCGCCTGCAGCAGGAACGACGAGAAGTCCGACGAATTGAGCGGATGGCGGACGTTTCCCAGCACCTTGCCGCCGGTCTCCTTGACGACGTTCGCCGCATCGCGTTCGAGCGCCATGCCGAATGCGTAGTCGGCGGTGACGAAGAACCAGGTGTCCTCGCCGCGCTTGACCATCGCCCTGCCGGCGACATTGGAGAGCGCGTAGGTATCGTAGGTCCAGTGTACCGTGTTCGGCGAGCAGGCGACGCCGGTAATATCGGAGCTGCCGCCCCCGGAATTGATGTTGATCTTGTTCTTCTCGCGGGTCAGCGCGGAGATCGGCAATGCGACCGACGAGGTAGGCACGTCGAAGATGGCGTCGACTTTTTCGTTGTCATACCAGTTGCGCGCGATGCCGACGCCGACGTCAGGCTTGTTCTGATGGTCGGCGGAGACCACCTCGACGGGCTTACCCTTTACCTTGCCGCCGTAATCGGCAACCGCCATCTGGACGGCGGCCAGCGAGCCCTTACCGGTGGCGTCGGCATAGAGGCTGGACATGTCGGTAAGCACGCCGATCTTGACGACGTCGTCGGAAATCTGCGCGTTTGCCGCAGTGCCGGACGCAGCGAAAGCGATGATGGCCGCGGCCGTGGCGGCAAGTGACTTCATGGTTTTCTTCTCCCAGGCTTTTTGTTGAGGGCTTCGTTTTGAGGCTTTGTTCTATCCGGCTTGGCGGGCGCCTGCAAAGCCGACTTTTGGGCAAGCGCGTCGTTCTACGGCTTCCGGTTGTGCCTTTCAGCGCTGGTATCCCGATGTTAGGCTTGTCGGCGGCAGGAGCACATGCGTCCTGCCTAACACCGAACGGGAGGACGACATGACTGAGAGCGTCTACAAGGTCATCGAGCTGATCGGTACCAGCAAGGAATCCTGGGAAAAAGCGGCCGCGGCGGCCGTCGACAGAGCCGGCAAATCTCTCCGGGATCTTCGCGTCGCCGAAGTCGTCCAACTCGATCTGCAATTGGACGCCAAGGGCAAGATCGAAGCCTACCGCGCCAAGCTCAACGTCTCGTTCAAATTCGAAGGTGACGTTTAGATCGAGCCGCGACGCCGGCTTCCTGAAACCTCGCATCGCCCTCTCCCCGCAAGCGGGGAGAGGGCGATGCGGTGTTACAACCCCGGCAGCGCCGTCACGTAGACATTGATAGCGCCCGCAGCTTCCGCGATGACGCGCAGCGTTTTGGAATCGAAGGCGATGTCGGCAAGCCGCAGGCTGGTGATTTCGGCCGCCACCCGCACGCCGTCCTCGTTCTTCTGAAAATCCGATATCGCCGCGGCGATCTTTTTCTGCGCATTGGTGGCGAACGGCTTGAGGTCGATGGTGGCCTTGTCGGCAAGAGCCTTCTGCAGGTGCGGCATGGCCGCGCGGGCTGCAGCGCCGAGCAATCCGAACGCGGCTTCCGATTCGACGGCGAGTTCGATGTTGGTCAGCCGCAGGGTCTGCTGCGCCTGGTCGAGCACCGGCTTGCCCCAGATGTGCACAGTGGCTTCGCCGCCTAGTCCGAAGAAGCTTTTTTTCTCCTTGGCGTTGATCAGCAGCGAGATCAGCAGCCGGTCGCCCGATGCAGCTACGCTGGCGCGCTTCACGGTGACGTCGACCGAGCCTGAGCCGTCCTCGGGAAATGTCCGGCCGGCGAACTGCGCCTCCACGATCTTGTTGATGTCGGTGAACGGCACATCGATCGGCACGCCGATGCTGACCCCTCCCGGGGTAGGCGGAACGATGGTGATGGCTGCGGGAAATGGGCAGTCCGGCTTGGTCTGCGCCGATGTGATCCGGGTCTCCGCCTCGATGCCGAGCGTCAGCGTGAGCGCCGCAGCATCGACGCGCGGCTGGGCTGCGATCGCGCGGGTCGGCCGCAGCTCCAGCCAAAGCGCGGGCAACGACGAGGCCGCACCGGTGCCTTGCAGCGGAATCGAGCGGCAGGCCTTGGCCCACTGTACCCGCGCGTTGTTCTCGAACGTGGGATCGTTGCGGAGCCGCGCCTGCACCGCGGTGAGCTGATCGGCGACGGTCTTGTCGATCAGCGGCTTGACCTGCGCCGGGACGTTGACGTGGGCGCCTGCTACCGAAAGGCTGGTATCGCCCAAATTGACCTGGGCGGCCAGATTTGGCTCGATGTGCCAGGCCGCGGCGAGCTTTGGCCGCGCGGTGATAGTGACATTGCCTTTGATCTCCGCGCTGGCATTGAGCGCCTTGATGTTCACGCTGCCGATCTGCTTGGCGATGTTGCCGCCGAGCAGACCGCCGAGCGCGTCGCTGACCGCGCCGGTCGCCTTCGACGTCAGCGAGCCCGTCACATTCAGCGTTCCCGTCAGCGGCGTTGCCAGCGACAGCACGTCCTGGGCGCCGCTCGCGGTGATCGGACCGCGCGACGCGGTCCAGCCGATGTCGGCGTTCTGCAGGATCTGCGACACCGGATTGTCGGCTTTTCCTGCGAAGGTGCGCGGCGCGCCGCGATCGGCGGCTTCGCGAATAGCGTTGAGCGCAATCGCGACCGGGGCGATGATGCTGGAACTGCGCGGGGCTGACGGCAGCGGCGGCAATTCGACCAGCACCGGTGCCGCGACCGTGCCGCGCGGCGACAGCCAGTCCATCGTCTTCAGGCTGACGAAAAACGAGACCGCAATCACCGCGATCGCGAGCAGGATCGTTTTGAGACTCACCGCCAGACGCATGATGTCCCCGGGCTGATTGAGCCGCAGAGTCTACAGGGCGGGTTCCGGAGGCGCCAGAGTGGCGGAGGGGACACGTTGGTCATTAATAAGAGACGACATGGCGCGTGGGCGGAAACATGTTCGAATTGTTTCCAGCCAGAAACAAAACATGGCGCCGAGACCGCGCCACGTTTCCTTGCAACGAAGTGTGGCGGCGCTGGTTATCAGCCCCGCTTGCCGTCCGCGTTGTCGGCGCGGCGGTCCATCGGCCGCACGATCACCTTGGTGCCGACGTTGACCCGCGAATAAAGGTCGGAGACGTCCTCGTTGGTGAGGCGGATGCAACCGGACGAAACGTGGGTGCCGATGGTCTCCGGCGCGTTGGTGCCGTGAATGCGATACACCGTGCCGCCGAGATACATCGCGCGGGCGCCGAGCGGATTGCCGGGGCCGCCGGCCATGTGGCGCGGCAGATAGGGCTGGCGGGCGATCATTTCCGGGGGCGGGGTCCAATCCGGCCACTCGGCCTTTTTGGTAACCGACTGCACCCCAGACCAGGTGAAGCCGTCGCGGCCGACGCCGATGCCGTAGCGGATCGCCTGACCGCCGCCGAGCACATAATACAGATAGGTGTTGGGCGTATCGATGATGACGGTGCCGGGCGCCTCGCGGGTGGCATAGCTGACGATCTGGCGCTTCAGCCGCGCCGGCATCTCGACCACGGCGCCTTCATCTTCTGACGGTGCCGATTGCACCGACGGCGGCACCGATTGCGTCGGCGGCGTCAGGATGAATGGAAACAGCTGCAGCGGCGCGGCCGCGGCGGAGGTGGAAAATGCGATAGCTCCGATCGCCAGCGCGGCGAAGGCCCGGCGGGAATTGGGCTTGAATCCATCCAGATTGAACATCGGTCGTCCCCTGTTTGATCGCTTTTTCGCACCAGTTCGGCGCGTCGTTGGCAGCGATCACTAGAGGGCAACGGTTTCAGAACGTTTGCGCCGAAGGTGCAAAATGGCTTCATCATGGTGAAGAAATGTTTCGCCACGGCGTCGCCAGGAAACAATCTCAAGTCAGGCCGCGTCCTTCATCGCCTGCATGGCGGGACAGCCACAATCAAAAGTTAAATTTGGCACCGTACGAATACGGATGAGCGCCTTTGCGAGTCGGCTTTCGCGTACCAGCCGAGTCCGCAGTTCCTCCGGCACGGGGCGGAGTTGGTTTGGTAGCGGTGGCCCGGCAGATTTATCGCCCGAGAGCGATCCATGGGCGTAACCGCCACCACCTGAACAGCCCCGGGGTCCTTGCCGCGCCATGCGAAAAAGGATGGTTACGCATCGATGACGTCACACGCCTGAAATATCCATGGCCGAACGTCCAGACCTGAGAATCAGCAAGCTCTTGGGTTCCCCTCATGCGGATATTGATCGCGACCGACGCTTGGCATCCGCAGGTGAACGGTGTGGTTCGCACCTTGACCTCACTGGCCCGCAGCGCATCGGCGCTGGGCGCCGAAATCGATTTTCTGACCCCGGACGGGTTTCCGTCGTTGGGTGTTCCGACCTACCCCGGCTTGCGGGTGGCCTTGCCGAACCGGCGCGAGATTGCCGCCCGGATAGAGGCGGTATCGCCGGACGCCATTCATATCGCGACCGAGGGGCCGATCGGATGGGCGGTGCGGGCCTACTGCCTCCGCCGCAAATTGCCCTTCACGACCTCCTATACGACACGCTTCCCGGAATACATCGCGGTACGTACCATCGTTCCGGCTGGCTTGAGCTATGCGGTGCTGCGGCACTTTCATGCGGCGGCCGCCATAACGATGGTCGCGACCTCCTCGCTCAGGCAGGAACTCAGCGGGCGAGGGTTCAGGAAGCTTGGTACCTGGACACGAGGGGTCGACACCGATCTCTTCCGACCCGACGACGCAGCCGAGCTCGATTTGCCCCGACCCATTTTCATGACCGTGGGCCGTGTCGCGGTCGAAAAAAACCTTGAGGCTTTTCTCGCGTTGAACTTGCCCGGATCCAAGGTCGTGATCGGGGATGGACCGCAGAAGGCGCTGCTGGAGCGGCGGTATCCGAACGCCAGATTTTTGGGCGAAAAAACCGGCAAGGATTTGACCTCGCATTTGGCGGCGGCGGATGTCTTTGTTTTCCCGAGCCTGACGGACACCTTCGGCGTCGTTCAACTCGAAGCGCTGGCGTGCGGCACGCCGGTCGCCGCCTTTCCGGTGACAGGCCCGCTGGATGTGATTGCGGATCACCCCGTAGGAGCTTTGGACACCGACCTGCGAAGCGCCTGTATCCGCGCACTGGGCATCTCCCGCGAATCGTGCCGGGGTTTTGCGCTTGAGCGTTCCTGGGAAAACAGCGCGAGGCAGTTCATCGGCAATCTGAGCGCGTTGCAGCCGAGCCGTTTGCTGCGACCTGCCCGTCGCATGGCCAGCAGAAGTGCTGTGCAAGGCTAGTTGGATCATTAGAACCTGGTTGGATCATCAGAATAGCGAGTGAGAGTCATCATGGCAGAAATCATCAAACTTGACGGTACCAGGCAGTTGGACTTCGACCGCGCGACGGTCGAGCAGGCCTACGACCGCTGGGCCCCGATCTATGACCTCGTCTTTGGCGGGGTGTTCAGCAAAGGCCGGCGTGCTGCCATTCTCGCCACCAACAGCATCGGCGGCCGCGTGCTCGAGGTCGGTGTCGGGACCGGCATCTCGTTGCCGCAATATGCCTCGAACCTTCGCGTTTTCGGGACCGATATCTCGGAGGCCATGCTGCGCAAAGCGAAGGCGCGCGTCGACGATCTCCGCCTGAAGAATATCGAGGGTCTTGCGGTGATGGATGCGGAGAAACTCGAATTCCCCGACAATTCATTCGATGTCGTAATGGCGCAATATGTCGTGACGGCCGTCCCGAATCCGGAAGCCGCGCTGGACGAGTTCGCCCGGGTTTTGCGACCCGGCGGCGAGATTATCCTACTGAGCCGGGTCAGTGCGGATGCCGGGATGCGCCGCCTCATAGAGCAACGGCTCCAGCCGGTGGTGCGTCCGCTTGGCTTTCGGACCGAGTTTGCCTGGTCGCGTTATGCGCAATGGGCGGCGGGGGCCCATGGGGTGGAATTGGTCGAGCGCCGCCCGGTGCCGCCCTTCGGCCACTTCTCGCTGATTCGCTTCCGCAAGGTCGAGGCAGCCGCAGCCGCGTAGTTCAAGCATCGCGTAATTCAAGCACTAATAGTTAGCAGCCTTGCTTCGGCCGCGCGGCCGCAACGCGACACGTAAATATCACATGTCATTATCATGTTGTCATACAGCGGACATTGGACTCCTGTTAAATGTCCGTTGACTCAATTGGGAGAGAATCATGAAGAGCTTCATGACAGCATTGCGAACGCAACGATGGGATGATCATCGCTACTATCATCACAGCCGCATCAACCAGAGTTTGCACTTTGTCAGCGCCTTCAGTTTTCTCGTCGGCTACGCGCTGATGTTCGTCGATCCGGTTGCGGCCGCCCTGGTCGGCTGGCTGGTCTCGATGACCACGCGGCAGGCCGGGCATCTGTTCTTCGAGCCGAAAGGCTACGACCACGTCAATCAGGCGACTCACGAATACAAAGAGGAAATCAAGGTCGGCTACAATCTGCAGCGAAAGATCGTGCTGCTCGTCATCTGGGCGCTTTCGCCGCTGGTGCTGTTCCTCGATCCGACCTTGTTCGGAGTGTTTTTGCCCTGGACCTCACCGGCGGATTTCATGCGCCAGGTTGCCAAGGTCTGGCTTGCGATCGGGATCGGCGGCCTTCTGTTCCGGACCGTCCACCTGTTCTTCATCCGCGACGTCGAGACGGGTCTCGTCTGGATGACCAAGATCCTGACCGACCCGTTCAGCGATCTGCGGCTGTACTACAAGGCGCCGCTCTACCTGCTGAAGGGCGAACTGATCGATCCCGGTCTTGATAAGCACGTCAAGCACGCCTGAGCGTGCGCTATCGAAGGGACGGCTGCGGTTTACCGCGGCCGTCTTCGCGTTATCATCTCTTTCAGGATCCGCCGGCGGATGGCTTTGTTGGTGAGGGAAGCGTCGCGCCACCACCAGCCATCCTGCTTCATTTTCTCCGCCGCGGCCACAAAGCGCTTCGCCACCTCTGCGAAATCCGCGTCGCTGTAATTCAGGCTGAAAATCAGACGACCGGTCCCGACCCAGCTCAGTGCGAGCTGTTCGAGGCGCAAATAATACTGAAACATCCAATTGTAGCGCGACGGCTCGGTATAATGGACCATCCAGATCGAAGAAAGGTTGCAGACCCGGACGGGCAGATCATGCTCGGCCAGCGTTTCGTTCAAGCGCCGCGCCCGCCCGTCCCAGGTGTCATCGAGTCCGTCATAGATCGCACGAAACAAGGGATCGTCGAGCCGGGTGAGGAATTCGTCCATCGCCGTCATGACGTAGGGGTGCGAATTGAAGGTGCCGCGGGCGAAGCAGATGTCGACCGGACGATCTTCACGGAAGCGCCGCATCAGATCTCTGCGCCCGCAGAGCGCCCCGACGGGAAGTCCACCTGCGAGGCTCTTGCCATAGGTCACCATGTCGGCGCGGACGCCGAAATACTCCTGCGCGCCGCCTGCGGCGAGCCTGAAGCCGACGAAAACCTCATCAAAGATCAGGACGATATTGCGCTCGGTGCAGACTTGCCGCAGCGATTTGAGCCACTGGCTGTACGCGGCGCGATCGAAATGGCCGGTTCGCGAGCTGTCGACCAACGCGGAATCGGCGGGGGCATTGGCGTTGGGGTGAAGGGCCTGCAACGGATTGACCAGCACGCAGGCGATATCGTGCCGCGTCTTCAGGACGTGGAGCGTCCGTTCCGACATATCGGCCAGGGTATAGGTTTCGTGCGGCGAAATCGGGTTGCCCACGCCGGGCTGCACGTCGCCCCACCAGCCGTGATAGGACCCGGCAAAACGAACGAGATGCGAGCGGCGCGTGTGATAGCGCGCGAGCCTGACCGCCTGCATCACCGCTTCGGTGCCGGACATGTGGAACGAGACCTCATCGAGCCCCGAGATCGCGCACAGCCGCGCGATATTGTCGGCTATGACGGGATGGTAGGGCCCGAGCACCGGGCCGAGCGCATGGGCACGCGCCTCGGCTTTCGCAATGCATTCCTTGTAGAAGTCGTTGCCGAAAATATTGACGCCATACGAGCCGGTCAGATCGTAGAACGTATTGCCATCGAGATCCGTGACCGTCACCCCCGCCGACGACTCCACGAACGCGCCAGTACCCAGATGCTCGCGGACCAGCCGGCTGTACTGAAACGGCACCCGGTAGGCCTCGGTGAATTGCAGGTCGGAGATGCGCGTCGAGGCCTGCTGCGTCATCTGCCGGCCGCGGGCGAACCGCTCCCGGTAGAGGCCCGCGAGCCGGAAGAAGGCATCCTGGCGCTGGGTGCCTATGGCGGCCGGCGCGCCGTCGGACCGGAAAAAATCGTTGATGTCGAATTCATAGAACGGGATCAGCCGCGCCACCAGGCGCGACATCTTTGCATGTCCGGTCAGCGAGCGGTGTTTGGCCCGCGACAACGCCAATCGCGCCCGCAATTTGGGAAAGACGGCGGCGGTGCCGACGATGGCGGCGCCGGCGAAAGACAGAATCGGAAGAGGCGAATCCATGCGCACCAGCGCTAACCAGTCACGCTGACAGATTCATGACAATTCGAGGCCTCATCTCGGTCCTGTCGCAACAGGAGGATCTGAACTTTCTGCTGACCAACCGCGTCCCGCGGGCGGCCCTGACGCGGTTCATGGGGTGGTTCAGCAAGATCGAACAACCCATGGTCCGCGATATGTCGATCGCATGCTGGCGGCTGTTTTCCGATCTCGATCTTTCCGAAGCGCGAAAGACGAGCTTCAAGAGCCTGCACGACTGTTTTACGCGCGAGCTGCGCCCCGGCCTGCGCCCGCCCGACCCTGACCCGTCGATCGTGGTCAGTCCGTGCGATGCCATCATCGGCGCCTTCGGCGCGATCGCCGACACCGAACTGTTTCAGATCAAGGGCGCCGCTTATTCGCTGTTGGACCTGCTCGGCGCCCCCGCGCTGGTGGACGCGCACCGCAACGGACGGTTCATCACGCTGCGGCTGACCTCAAGCATGTATCACCGTTTCCACGCGCCGCACGATTGCCGGATCGAGCAGGTCACATTCATCAGTGGCGATACCTGGAACGTCAATCCGATCGCGCTGAAACGGATTGAAAAGCTGTTTTGCAAGAACGAGCGCGCGGTTATTCGAACCCGGCTGGAGACGGGGGAAGCCTTGACCCTGGTGCCGGTCGCGGCGATCCTGGTGGCCAGTATCCGGCTGCATTTTCTGGATGTCGTCCTCAATGCCGGAACGCGAGGGCCGGCGGTCTTCCCTTGCGATGTCAGCGTCCGCAAGGGCGACGAACTCGGGTGGTTCGAGCACGGATCGACGATCATTGTACTGGCGCCCGATCATTTCGAGTTTTGCGACAACGTCGTGGAATCCGCACGAATCTGTGCCGGTCAGCCCCTGATGCGAAAACCCGCTTGATCCTTTCCTGCGAGAACGAGAAGGGGAAGAAAGGCGCTGTGGTTCATCGCCCTTCTTGCCTTAAGCCCTAGCGTTTTTCCTTGCGAGGTTTTCCCTTTGGTGCCGGCACCGCCGGCCGCCGTGGCTGCAACAGCGGCCTGTTTTGCAATCCGGGCTGACGCAAGCCCGGCGCATTGGGCTGCGGCTGCAGGCCCGGCGGTTGCTGCAGTTGTTGCTGCTGGCCTGGCTGCTTCGGCAATCCCGGCTGCCGCGGCGAACCGGGCCGCTGCGGCAAGCCATTCTGTTTCTGAAGACCAGGTTGACGCGGCGGGTTGGCGGCCGGATTATTCCTGGCCGGATTTTGCAGGCGTTGAATGCGCCGCTGGGTGACGATCTGGCGGCCGACGCTCTGCGCGGCGTGGACCTGGCGCACAAAACCCTGATCGCGCAGCGCCTGCTGCGGCGAGATCACAAGCGGCAACGCGGCAAAGCGGCCGCCGGCGCCGGGCCGGATCGTAAAGCCGCTGGAGCCCTGCGTCAGAAAACCGAGCCGCGCGCCGGCGCGATCGTTGACTTCGATCCGGCCGACCCGCCCGTCCGCGTCGGGATAGAGCTTGATCGCGACATTGTTCGCGCTTGCGGCGGAGGCGCCTTCCGGCACCTCGACAAGGCCGGTGGTGCCGCGGATGCCCAGCGTCGCGGTCGGCGTCGATATCTTCATGTCGCCGGTCTTGGCGACGGCGGCAGCAACGAAGGCCACCGTGCCCCTGGAGATATCGAACGATGCGGCGTTTTGCTTGCCGCCGTCTTCATAGACGAAATTGTCGACCGTAATCCGCGCGTTGGCGGTGAGATTGAAAGTGGTGGCGTCGTTGAAGGTGACGCCGAGCGTTGAATTCGTCGATGTCTGCAACACGTCGTTCGGGAAGATGTCGTCCTTTGGCTTGAGCGCAATCGAATCCTTGTTGCGGATGGCGGTCGCGCTGCCGGTCAGCGTCGCGACGTTTCCGATCGGCTCATCGGCTGCTGCTGGCGCAGCGGCCGGCGCTTATGCCGGTTGGGTCTGTGCAAGTTTCGTCAGACCGGATGTCGCGCCCACGGTGAGCCGCGCATGTCCGACCTCCATGGGAGAGGGCATCGCGAAAACATTCGCGCCGCCCAGCACAAGACAGCCCAGAAGCCAGAGCGCGAATGAAAACCGATACCGCGTCACGAGGGAGCCTGATCCGGGAATGGAGACGAAGAGGACGGGTCCTGTGATTGAGGGGGTGGTCGGCTGAACGGGAGCTGAATGTGCCCCCACATAGCGCCGTACCGCCGAAAACAGCCGGAAAAGTGCAGGAAAACGTCCAGCTTCATGCCACCCGGCCCTAAACCCCGGGATGTTGCCGAATTGACGCAATAGCGCAGGATTTTGACGCCGCATTCGGGCGGCCGCTGCGCCCGTTGGAATATCCCGCTAAGCTCGCACGTTGCGAGCGCGCCTTTCGGCTGGGTGGCCTCGATATTCGTTGTGATGTTGCGTACCGTCGAGGCAAATTGAAAATCATGACCTCGTTATTTCCGGGCGTTGCGCGAAAACGCATTCGATATCGATTCGCTTCTCTCTCGTTCGTCGTGATGTGCATGCTCGGCGCCGCAGCGTTCGCGCCATCAGGCGCATTTGCAGCGTGCTCGCCCGCTACCGGCAATAACGTCACGGTGACCTGCAGCGGCGCTACCGTGAATCAGGGGCCCGGAGCTAACAGGGGATATGGCGACGGCACGCAGAACGGGCTGACGATCAATGTGCAGGCGGGCCCACCGCCCGCGTCGGTAACCGGCATCAGCATCGGCATCGATGTCGGCAGCAACAACACCATCAACAATTTCGGTACAATTACGACCGGGGGCAACGGCGTAATCGGTGACGTTTTCGGTATAAATGCCAATGGCGCCAATTTGACCGTGAACAACTCGGGCACGATCGGCAGGCTCGACAATCTCATCGACACGGCCGGCATCAATATTCAGGGCACGGGCCTCTCGGTCACCAACAATGCTGGAGCGACGATCCAGGGTGCCAGCGGCATCCAGGGCTTCGGTGTCGGCACCGTGGTGAATTCGGGTTTGATCGTCGGTGGCGGCGGCGCCGATGGGATCAACTTCGCCGGCAACAACACCAGCATGGTCACGGTGACCAACAACGCCACCGGCGTGATTACGGGCGACGCCAACGGCATCAATGCCAACAGCGCCATTGTTTTCAATTACGGAACGATATCCGGGGCTGGCTTGGGTAGCACGGGCGTCAATGCCAATACGCTGGTTCTGACAAATTACGCGTCCGGCCTCATCACCGGTGACGGCTTCGGCGTTTCGGGCTTGCAGTCTCCCAACCTCACCATCACGAATTTCGGGACGATTTCGGGTACCGGGCTTGGGACGTTCGGCGTCCTGGGTAATGTCGTCACTATCGTAAATTCCGGAACCATCTCGGCCACATCAGGCGGCAACGCACTACAGGCCATTTTGATGGCCAGCGGAAGTGTCACCAACAATGCCAACGGCCTGATCACATCGGACTCCGTTGCAATCACGTCAGGTGGCAACACGACAGTGTTCAACGCCGGCACCGTCACCGGCAACGGCGGCACAGCGATCTCTTTCAGCGGCGGCGGCAATACGCTCACGCTCGGACCCGGCAGCGTGATCAACGGCACCGCGCATGGCTTTGGCGCGGACACGTTCCGGCTTGGCGGGACAGGCACCGATACCTTCAATGCCAGCCTGTTCGCCACGCAGTATTCGGGCTACACCACCTTCAGCAAGATCGGCGCTTCGACCTGGACGCTGATCGGAACCAATGCGACGGCGATGCCCTGGACCGTCAGCGCCGGCAGGCTCGACGTGAACGGCCTGATCGTCAACTCCACCATGACGGTGAATGCCGGTGGCACGCTCGGCGGCACCGGCACGGTCGGCAGCACGGCCATCGCCGGCGGCACGCTGGCGCCTGGAAGTGCTGCCGGCAGCGTCTTCGGCCCGCTGGCCGTGCAGGGCACCCTGTCGTTCACGGCGGCCTCGACCTACATGATCCAGGTCTCGCCGGCGAATGCCGGCCGCACCAACGTCCTGGGCATCGCGACACTCGGCGGCGCGACCGTGAACGCGGTCTTCCTTCCTGGCAGCTACGTCAACCGGCAATACATCATCGTCAACTCGGCCAACGCCGTCAGCGGCACGTTCAATCCGACCGTCATCTCCAACATGGCGAATATTCAATCGACCCTTACCTACGACGCCCACGACGCCTTCCTGAATATTAAGCTGAGCTTCGTTCCGCCGCCGAGCGGCAGCCTCAACATCAACCAGCAAAACGTTGCGAACGCGCTGACCAACTTCTTCAACTCGACCGGCAGTATTCCCGCCGTGTTCGCGGCCCTTGGTCCCGCGGGTCTCACGCAGATTTCCGGAGAAGTCGCGACGGGATCGCAGCAGACCACGTTCGATGCGATGAACCTGTTTCTCGGTCTGCTCACCGATCCGTTCATCGCAGGACGCGGCGATCCGGTGTCGTCATCGACCGGCGCGCCGGGATTTGCAGACGAGAATGACAGCGCCAGCGCCTACGCAGCGAACCGCAAGGCACGCACCAAGAGCGAGCGCGACGCCTATGCCGCGATCTATCGCAAGGCGCCTGCGATGGCCGATCCGTTCACCCAGCGCTGGAGCGTGTGGGCCGCAGGCTATGGTGGCTCGCAGACCACCGACGGCAATGCGGCGCTGGGATCAAACACCGCGACCAGCCGCGTGTTCGGCACTGCGGTCGGCGCCGATTATCGGTTCTCGCCGTTTACCATCGCAGGCCTCGCACTGGCCGGCGGCGGCACCAATTTTTCAATTTCCAATGGATTAGGAAGCGGCCGTTCTGATTTATTCCAGGCCGGTGCATTCGTACGTCACACCGTGGGCCCGGCCTATATCTCCGCGGCGCTCGCCTATGGCTGGCAGGACATCACGACGGATCGTACGGTTACGATCGCAGGCGTCGACCAACTCCGCGCAAAATTCAACGCCAACGCTTTCTCGGGACGTGTCGAAGGCGGCTACCGTTTTGTCACGCCTTGGATGGGCGTCACGCCCTATGCAGCCGCGCAATTCACCACCTTCGATTTGCCTGCTTACGCCGAGCAGGCTGTTGCGGGCGCGAACACGTTTGCACTTGCCTATGGCGCAAAGAGCGTGACGGCAACGCGCAGCGAATTCGGTATCCGAACCGACAAATCCTTCGCAATGCAGAACGCGATCCTGACCTTGCGCGGTCGCTTCGCCTGGGCGCACGACTTCAACGCCGACCGCAATATTGCCGCCACCTTCCAGGCGCTGCCGGGCGCGTCCTTCGTCGTCAATGGTGCTGCGCAGGCACATGACGCGGCGCTGACCACCGCTTCCGCCGAGATGAAATGGCTGAACGGTTTTTCGCTCGCCGCGACCTTTGAAGGCGAGTTCTCCGACGTCACCCGCTCTTACGCCGGCAAGGGCGTGGTGCGGTATACCTGGTGAGCCAGATTTTTAAGACCCTTGGATTTTTAAGACCCTTGGATTTCCAGGATTCTTGGAGCGGGCCAGAATCGCGATTTATGAGCCGCGTTGGCTGTGACCGCTATGCCACAGTGATGGAGTTTTTTAATCCTCCACAATCCGTTGCTTTCTTTCCCCTTGCGATCTTGCGTTGCATGCCGTTGTCTGGCGGTATTATTAGGTAAGTGATTTTGTGATGGTAAAGTCATTTCGCCGCTGGATGCTATTGAGTTCAGCGCTCCCGGTCAGCGTATTGGTCGCGGTGCTTTTTGCCTCCTGGTCGGCGGCAGCAGAAACTCAAATCGGCCAGATTTTCAACTCTGAGGGCCCCGGTCCCGCCGTCGGTCCTCGCAATACCGTCGGCAGCGCCGATAACCCGCCCAATGGAACGACGGCGGGAGCGATTCAGGCCATCGCAGCCGATCCGGGCAATTCAAATATTCTGTATGTCGGCGCGGTCGATGGCGGCATATGGAAGTCCGTCGATGGTGGCACGACGTGGACGGCCCTCACTGACCAAAAGTCCTCGATTTCGATCGCCAGCCTGTCGCTCGATCCGACCGATGCAACGCATAAGACCATCATTGCAGGCAACGGCAGCACCTCGAACGGAGGTTTCTCGTCGATTTCAACATTCTCGACGACTACTAATTTTGGCGGCGCGCAAAACGGTCTTCTTTACAGCACGGATGGTGGGTCGACCTTTACCCGACTCGGCGCGACGGCTTTTAACGGACAAAGTGTTATCGACGTTCAGGCACGAGGATCCACAATTCTGGCCGCGACGTTCGAGCCTCGTGTCATTGAGACTGGCGCTGCGTTTTTCACCGGAGGACTCTATCGCAGTACCGACGGAGGCGCGACGTTCGTGCAGGGCGCTACCGGTCTTCCGGCCGGCCCGATCACGTCGCTCGTCGGTGATCCCGCGAATGCCGGCACGTTCTACGCCGCGGTTACGGCGAGCAGCAGTGCCACATACGGTCAGACCGGGATCTATCGCAGCACCGACGGCGGGGCGACCTGGACCGCTGTGTTCACTTCGGCGAACAGCAGCGGCACGATCACAGCGGGTGGTCAAACCACTATCAAGCTGACCGCGGGGCCGGCAGGGACGGTTGCTGCCGGCGTTGTTGATATAGGCACCGGCCAGATAACCGGTCTGTTTTACTCCAGCACGAGCGGCGGCGCCTGGACCCGACTCAATACTCCCGCTGTTAATGGCGGCGGACAGGCGCCGGTCAACATCGCACTTGCGATCGATCCGCACAGTCCGAACATCATTTATGTGTCGGGTGACAATAATTACTCCACCAACGGAGGATTTAACGCGCTGGCGATTTCCAGGGTCAATGCCAGCAATCCCAGCGGCAGCCAGATCACGGCGATGAGCGACGATACGGCGACGCCGGTCAATACATCGAACGGATCAACCACGCATCCCGATAGCCGGGCGCTTACCTTCGACGCGTCGGGCAGGCTGCTTATCGGGACCGACGGCGGCATTTATGCGAGGACCAATCCGCTCAACAATACCGGACAGTTCATCGGATTGAGCAATCTTTCGACGATGGAACTGTATTCGCTGAGTTACGATGCCAACAGCAAGCGCCTCGTTGTCGCCGCTCAAGATAACGGAACATCTTTTCAGGCCACGCCGGGGAGCAAGACCTTCAATCAGATTCAAGCTGGCGATGGGATCAATGCGCGTGTCAATGACACAACGCTAGGCACCAGCAGCGCAATCTACACAACGAGCCAATTTCTTGGAGGTGCGAAGAGAACGATCGTCGACAGCTTTGGCAACATCACTGGTCAGGCCAATATCAATCTGTCCATTGCCGGGGGATTTTCGCCGATCTTCACTTCCCCGCTGGTCCTCAACAACATCGATCCTACGCGCATGGCCGCGTCCTCCTCCCAGGTTCTTGTCACGCAGGATTCCTTGACAGGAGCAAACGGTCCGACCGCGACCTCGATCACGCTGAATCTGACAAGTGTGGGGAGCACCTTTCAATGGGTAACGACACTCGATTACGGCACGCGTAACAATGTGAACGCAATCATCGCGGGCACAGGGTTATTCAATGATCCCTCAGGCAAAGTCTGGATCAGCACGTCCTCGACGGCAGGCTCTCTTGTCAATTTGCCATCGTACGCAGGCATGGCGCCGACGTCGGTCAAGTTCGATACGCGCTCGGATTCGCGGTTTTTCGTGGCCGATAGCCAGAATTTGTACGGCACGGTCAATCAGGGAACGGCGTTCCAGTCATTGACCGTTAATCTGCCCGCGAACTTCATTCGCCCGACGTCGCTGGGATTTATCGACAACAACGGCGTGGCGGCGCTCCTTGTCGGCGGCCTCAACAATGCGGACAATGCAAGTAATCCGTTGGTGGTCGCAGACAGCGACGCGGCGGGGACGCTTTCAGGCTGGCGGCGATTCGGTTCCGGCCTTCCGAACACCACCGTTTACGGTCTGCAGTATAATTCGAAGTCAGATACGCTCGCGGTCGGCACCGTGGGCCGCGGCGCCTACCTTCTCTATGACGTCACCAGCAATTTTGCGAGTGCATCCGTCCTGCAATTCGGGCTGGCCGGTAACGACTCGACACCAGATCCATCGATCCTTTTCGGCAACCGGCCTCTGGTCAAATATGGCGCCGGCACACTGTCCATCACCGGAGCCTCAACTTATACCGGCAGCTCGACGATCCTTCAGGGGGCGATGGTGGCTACGGCGGCCGGGGTGTTCGCGCCGACATCGGCCTTTAGCGTGTCAGCCGGAGCCAGCCTTGGCCTCGGCGGATTCAATCAAACGATCGGCTCTTTGACGGGTGCAGGCAACGTTGTTTTGGGCTCCGCCACCCTGACGACCGGAGGTGACAACACCCCCACGACATTCGGGGGGCTGCTAAGCGGAACGGGCGGAGGGTTGACGAAGGTCGGCACCGGCACGTTTACTTTGACAAACAGCAACAGCTATTCCGGGCTGACGACGGTGACCGGGGGAACACTGAGCGTTGCTTTCGGCGGGAGCCTGGCCGGCAACGTCCTTAACAACGCCACCTTCTTGAACGCGGGAACGGTGTTCGGCACCTTCGGCAACAATGGCACCACTACCAATTCAGGCACGCTTTCGGCCGGGGTTTTCAACGGCGGCACTTTCACCAACGCCGTTGCCGCCACGGTATCCGGCCTGCTCACCAACAGCGCAGGCACCACTATCGATGATGGCGCGTTGAATGGTGGCGCAATCGTCAGCGGCGGCACCCTGACAGGGACTGGATCGGTAGCCAACCTTACGGTCGGCAGCGGCATTTTTGCGCCTGGCAACGGCACGGCGGGCACGTCGATGACCATTGGCGGCAACCTCGCATTCTTGTCGGGGGCGCTCTACCTCATACAGATTAATCCTGCGACGTCATCATTCGCCAACATCAGCGGCACTGCAGCCCTCGGCGGGGCAACGGTAGCTGCAAACTACGCCAATGGCAGTTACGTCTCGAAAACTTACACCATCTTGACGGCAGCGGGTGGCGTCAACGGCACCTTTGGCGCCAATGTCAGCACGAACCTTCCGGCCAATTTCACGCCGTCGCTCAGCTACGATTCGACCCACGCCTATCTCAACCTTGCACTCGGGTTTGCTCCTTCGTTGAGCGGCGCCAACACCAACCAGCAGAGTGTCGTCGACGCCTTGAACAGGTCGTTCAACAGCAATGGCGGGATTCCAATGGTCTACGCGACACTTTCGCCGGCGGGATTGATAAGCGTGTCGGGCGAGACCGCGACCGGATCGCAGCAAACGACGTTCGATGCAATGAAGCAGTTCCTGGGTGCCTTGCTCGATCCCTTCATTGACGGGCGCGATGAAGCCGCGGCCCCGGCAACCGGCGCAAGGCCATACGCGGAAGAAAGCGACGCTTCGAGTGCGTATGCATCCGCCGGCCGCAAGCGCACGCGCTCTGAGCGCGACGCCTACGGCATGATCACAAAAGCCGTGCCGCGCAGCCCGGTGTTCGATCCGCACTGGAGCCTATGGGCGGCCGCCTTCGGTGGATCGCAGACCACCGACGGCAGTGCGGGGTTGGGATCGAACTCTGCCACCAGCCGCGTGTTCGGCATGGCTGCCGGCGCGGATTACCTGCTGTCGCCGCGCACCGTCGCTGGTTTCGCGCTGGCCGGCGGCGGCTCCAGTTTCAGCGTCGCCAATGGCGGCACCGGGCGCTCCGACCTGTTCCAAGCCGGCGCATTTGTCCGCCATACCGTTGGTTCGGCCTATGTCTCCGGCGCACTCGCTTACGGCTGGCAGGATATGACGACCGATCGGACCGTGACCATCGCGGGCGTTGACCAGCTCCGTGCAAGGTTCAACGCCAATGCCTATTCGGGGCGCGTCGAAGGGGGCTATCGTTTCATCGCGCCGTGGATGGGCGTTACGCCTTATGCCGCCGGACAATTCACGACGTTCGATCTGCCGGCTTACGCCGAACAGGTCATCTCGGGTGCCAACACCTTTGCGCTGGCTTACGGAGCGAAGAGCGTGACGGCGTCGCGCTCAGAACTCGGCATTCGCACCGACAAGTCTTATGCGATACAGAATGCCATCCTGACCCTGCGTGGCCGCTTCGCCTGGGCGCACGACTTCAACACCGACCGCAGTATCGGAGCCACTTTCCAGGCGTTGCCGGGCGCTAGCTTCGTCGTCAACGGCGCGGCGCAGGCGCATGACGCTGCCCTGGCAACCGCCTCCGCCGAGATGAAATGGCGCAACGGCTGGTCCGCCGCCGCGACCTTCGAGGGCGAGTTCTCCGATGTCACCCGCTCCTACGCCGGCAAGGGCGTCGTGCGCTACGCGTGGTGAGGGGCATGAAAACGCCCGGCGGCTGGAAAAGTCCAAACCGCCGGGCGCTTTAAGATCCGGGTAACTGAGCGCTAGAACACGCCTAGGATGATCGCACCGACAAAGGCGATTGCGACATATGCGGTAACAACGCTCAGTCTGCTGACGAAAGGACCGAAGAACGTCATTGGGAAAGCTCCCTGGTTCACGTCGCTACCCGCTGTAACGCCGAAGATAGCAAACCGTTCCCGCCGGAAAAAGTCAGTCCTGCTGTCGCTCGACATCTCGGCAGCGGGGAACGTGGTTAAAAATTCGTTAAATCAACACGTTGAAGAGTCCTTAAATAAATTCGTCGAACGTGCGCGGATGACGCGCGGAGTTCGTTGGTATCTCGTCGGCTCCTTCGTCCTTGTCTCGTTGGCGGGTTGCGGTCGCGG
>Ga0209117_1000391_pt1 | contig 19806 bp, 16 predicted proteins | sample BlaSpr_A8_OM2_M2_FD_187978 | JGI IMG/M metagenome (GOLD analysis project Ga0209117, IMG submission 187978) | Forest soil microbial communities from Thunder Bay, Ontario, Canada - Black Spruce, Ontario site 2_A8_OM2_M2 (SPAdes) (version 2) | ecosystem: Environmental > Terrestrial > Soil > Boreal...
CCGCCACACCAGCCGGAGACGCGGCGAGCCGCGTCTCTACAATGAATTTTGACGATGCTGTGCTGACTGCGGTTCAAGGATGGATCGCACATCTCGGTCCCACCACAGCTTCAGAGATTGGCGAACTGCTCGGGCTGCCGGCTTCAGAGATTGAGAAAGCTCTGCTCCGCATTGAAGCGAGCGGCGCAATTCTGCGCGGCAGATTCCTCCCCGCCGATTCACGCCCAGTAATATCCGCTTCACACGAACCCGAAACAGAGTGGTGCGAGCGCCGTCTGCTGGCTCGCATTCATCGCCTCACCGTCGCAACGTTGCGCAGGCAGATCGAGCCGGTAAAAGCAGCCCAGTTCATGAACTGGCTTTTACGCTGGCAGCACGTCGCTTCGGGTACGCAGGTGCGGGGCGAGCATGGGACGCTCGAAGTGATCCGGCAGTTGCAGGGGTTTGAGATTCCAGCGAGCGCGTGGGAACGGTTTGTGCTGGCACGAAGAATCTCGGACTACGATCCGGCGCACCTCGATCAGTTGTGCCTGACAGGCGCGGTGGGATGGGGGCGGCTGTCGCCACATCCGGCGACGCTGGAAGCAACGGGGAACGATTTGTCCGGCCAGGAGAATCGGCGGCGCGTGATTCCGACGCGAGTCGCGCCGATTGCATTCTTTGTGCGCGAAGATGCGGACTGGATGCGACCACATCATCCGGGGGCGGAGGATTCTGCTACTTCGTTCTTAAGTCCAGCGGCGCAGGCAGTGCTCGAACTTTTGAAGCAACGGGGTGCGCTGTTTTTTCCCGACATGGTGCGAGCGACGGGCCGGCTCAAAGCGGAAATCGAAACCGGACTGTGGGAACTGGTCGCTGCGGGCCTCGTGACCGCCGACGGATTCGAAAACCTGCGCGCACTGGTGACGCCGAAAAGTATGTCTGGAAGCGGGCTTGGAAAAGTGCGCCGACCGCGGCATGCGCCGGGACGGTGGTCGCTGTTGCACACCGAAGGCGCGGACCGCGATCGCAGCGTCGAGTCCTGCTGCTGGATGTTGTTGCGGCGCTATGGCGTGGTCTTCCGCGACCTGCTAGTGCGCGAAACGAATCTGCCACGATGGCGTGAATTGCAGATCGGCTACCGCCGGCTCGAGGACCGCGGCGAAATCCGCGGCGGGCGATTCGTGGATGGATTTCTGGGGGAGCAATTCGCGCTTCCGGTGGCGGTCGAGTCGTTGCGCGCCCACCGCACGCTGCCAATGAATCGTGAGCGTGTCACCATCGCGGCCGCAGATCCGCTGAATCTGGTGGGGATCATCGTTCCGGGCGAGCGCATTCCTGCGATCTCGGGAAGGAGCGTTACGTTTCGCGATGGCGTGTGGAACGCGGAAGATGCGCTGATGGCTGCGGGCTACTAGGCTTTTGGCCTTTCGCACAACTCACACGTTGATCCTGAGCGAAATGAAGGACCTCCTTCTGTATTGACGCCACGAAAAGCAGGTCCTTCGCTTCGCTCAGGATGACACTTCAAACTTATGTCGCGAATTTACGCGACAGCACACTATAATAGTGATCTCCTTCGTCAATCCCCTCACGGCAAATTTAATTTAAGCAGCACCTGCGGGTTCAGATACACGCCCTGCCAGCGCACGGCCAGATGCAGGTGGGGGCCGGTGGCGCGTCCCGTGCCTCCGCTGAGTCCGATCGGCTGGCCTTTGTTCACATCGTCGCCCTCTTTGACGGAAAATTTCGACAGATGCAGATAGAGCGTCAGCAGGCCCTGACCATGGTCGATCACTACACAATTCCCTTCAAAGAACAGAGGCCGGGCCAGGATGACGCGGCCGCTATTGACGGCTGCGACCGAGGTTCCGCTGGGTACGCGGAAATCGAGCCCCTGATGAGTGCTCTGCACGGAACCGTTGAAGATGCGCTCGACTCCGAACACGTCGGAGATCCCGGCACTAACATCGACCGGAGGTGCGAATGAACCGTTCCATTCGCGGCCAGGGCTGAAGGTTTTAAAAGCCTCGGTTTTTGTTTCCTTGTCCTGTTCGATCTGGCGCTGGTCTTCGGGGCTGGGCGCGGTATAGCGCCCAGGAACCTTCAGCAGCACGCGCGGATAGCGCTGGCGTTCCACGCGAATTTTCTTTTCGAATGAGATCGCTTCTCCGGCGGGTTGTCCAAAGGAAGCTTCGCCGTGAAGTTCGATGGGATAGGCTCCCGGCTTGGTTTCCAGACTAACTCCGGCGAGCGCGAACCATGATTTGTGGCTCGCGTCGAAGCTGAACGCGATCTCGTGGCCAAGCCAGGTCCCCGAAAGCGTGCGGACCGGCTTCGACGTGGTGACGCGGAAAAGCACCGGTGTTCCGTTGACGAGGCGGGCGGGCTGGTTGCCGACCGTCCAGTGGGCAGCAGTTGCCGCCGATAAGTTGGCGGCCAGCGCAAGCAGCACGAACGCAATGAGTGTGACGGAATGGAAGAGGCGTTCGCGCATCGCGGTTTCGCAGGCTGCGAAAGAAGTCGGCCCCGCCCCTGAAGGGGCTTCGATTTCGAAGGACTGGCGGCATCGCTGAAGCGATGCCCTGATAAGAAACCTTGGGATTTTCCGCAGCCTGTTCAGGCTAGCATTTCAAACGAAGAACATACATACTGCGGCCATGGTCTTACTGTTGCTTATCGGGATGCTGGTGGCGGAAGACAGCGTGGGCCCGCCGTAAGCACTCACCCTGTCCAGATTGTTTGGGAGATTTGGGCTCCAGCGTCACTTCGCTGCCCTTCGCGTCCGATGGACCGCAGGAAGGCTATGCCCGCGAAAGGCAGCACGTTCAAAGCGTCAGAATTTCCCTTCGGGTGGTTGATTCCATCCGCGGCTGGCCCCCAGTTCTAACCGTTCAGAGCGCACTGATCCTCAAGAAACGATAGTTATCCACAGGCTTGCTGCTCACGAAGCATCGATCGAGCATATACTTCGCCACGCGTAGAAGTATGCGCAAAGGAGACTCCCCCGATGAACAAGGTACTGGAAGTTCTGCTAACTGTGATGGCGCTGGCTGGGTTGTACAGCGCAATGCCGACGAACAACTCGCGGCCTAGCAATTCAGCCATTCGAGCAGAACAGGCTGTTGTAGTTGCTGATGGTAGCGACCCGATGCCCTTGTGCCGAAAGTGCAAATAAGTACAGGCAGGCTGAATTCATAAAATCGACATCGGGCCGCCCAAAATAGATGTTGCAGTACGGTCGGGGGATAGGTATGCTTTCGAGCGTTACGTGTACGTAATGCGATGAAGTGGTTAATTTATGTGAACTGGCTCGCCGGTCCGCTGTTGCAGATCACCCTTATGATCTTCATGGTCCGGCGCAAGTTCCACCGGGTGTTTCCCCGATTCTTTTCCTACATCCTGTTTCAGACCCTCAAGTCGGCATGTTTGTTTGTCGTGTACAGGTATTTCCCCGAGAGCTACTTCGACGCGTACTGGACCGGAAACGCCGTCAGCGTGATCTTTGCGGTTGCGGTGATGGATGAAATATTGCGCAGTCTCTTTAAAGAGTATGGAGGTATTCAGATTTTAGGAACCACCATATTCCGATGGTCGTGCGGGCTGTTCTTTCTGCTCGCAATCTTAGGTGCATTGTCTGGTAGCGAAGCGGGTGGAGACAGAGTTGTGGCGGCGGTGTTTTCCTTTGATCGGAGCATGCGCCTGATGCAGGTTGGGCTGTTCCTGGTCTTGATGCTTCTTTGCCGTTTTCTCAGAAATTACTCGCGGCAACAGGTATTCGGCATAGCGCTGGGATTCGGAGTCTTTGCCAGCGTTGAGCTAATCCTGGTTAGTATTGTGATGTGGTATGGCAACGGTCAAGCCGCGATTATCAGTCTACTGAAGAGCACAGCGTACAACGCCGTGACTCTTCTTTGGATCGGATATCTGAAACAGCAGCCGCAACTGGTACCAAAGGTTGAGGCAGCTACGAACGCGAATACTCTCGGTATGGCATTGGCCACGTCAGCCGCTGTGTCGGATCCTGACGCAGGCTTCATGTTGAGGGTGGAGCAGGCCGTGGACCGGGTCTTGTCTCGCAGCGATTGGCCGAGACCAATCGCAAAGGGATCTCGGATCGTCAGCCGCAAACCCAATCCGGAAGAGGACAATTAAACCTAATTCCCACCGGTGCGCGAACGATGAAGTCCACGGCCAAGCAATTACGTACTGAAGCGAACTGGCCTCCGGAGGAAGGCCAGATCATTTCGTTCAAATCTTCCACCGGATCCGAAACGACGATTCTCAAAGAAGTGCGTTGGGGTTTGGTCTGGCGAGATTTCATTCTTGAGGACGGACGAGTGATACCAGAGCACAGGATCTCGGGCTGTCCCCAGCCGCAGGTGTGGCGCAAAATCAATGAGGTCCCTGACCATGAGCGAGAGGAGTGTGAGGAGCGGCTCCTTTCGATGGCCGGGGCCGGGATGGATCCTCGCAGGCGGGACCAGTCTTTCTGGGCGGAACTGAACCAGTATCTGGCGTACACATACCTCAGATTCAAGCAGGCAGAGTACAAAGTGCGCGATGCAGAGCGATGACGAACTGACCGGGACTGCGAGATTCAGGTCGTGTGAATAGAACGAGGTTTGGAGCTGTGAGCCGATCCGACGAGGAAACCGAAGAGCAGCAGGTTTGGAGAGTGCTCTCCGAAGCTGGTCTGGTAGAAATACGACTCGACGAATTTGCAGAAAGAATCAGAGACGTCAAACGTATCGTCATAGTACGCCTTCGTGAATTGCTGGATTTCAACAGCGGCATTCAAGAACGCGAATCTGCGGCGCACTCGCTGGGTACGCTAAAGGGATTAGAGTTGAAGGTGCTGGCGCATGCTCCGAAGCCGCCCGACCCATCGGAGATGTGATCTTGTTCCAAGCGGTAAAACCCCGCAGTCATCCGGAACGGCTCTCGGGAAGCGAGAACGAACCCTGTCCCTGCCACAAAAATCCATCTGGTTTCTGAGAGCATCCCACAGAGACTTGACAACCCTACGAAGATAATTGAATCCGATTCTGAGGGACTGGAGATGGTCTTCTCACATAAGGAATAGTTGTCCGAAACAGGCAACTCTAACAATGTCGACGGGGCAAGCACTTTTCGGGCCCACCAACCCGTGCCTGGGTCGCCGCTACTGCCTTCATCGTTAATCTGCATCCGGAAGTGGCCAATACAGGCGCAAAGCATTGTTGATGAAATCAGCGATTTCACCCATTGAGAATTGGCCGACCAAATCAATGAGTGCCATGGCGATAGAACAACAGTTGACAAATCCTTCGGTTCGAATGTGTCAGAAACTCAGATCGCTGTTTGGTGGGCTTTAATTGGAGACGGCTCAGCTAAAGAACATCGACGACGATCAGCGTGATGTCGTCCTGTTGGCTCGTTGACGTCGGCTGCCACTTGCGGAGTTCGGAAAGCAATTGCTGCATCAAGTCGAAGGCCGGCTGTGATCGGTTGTCGCGGACCACTTGTTCAAGCCTCCGATCTCCGAATGATTCGCCGCAAGCGTTCTCGGGTTCTACCAGCCCATCGGTATAAATCAGGAAGCGGTCGCGGGGCTCAACCGCCAGGCTGCACACGGGATATTCGGAGTCTTGCGCGACTCCAAACAGCAGGCCGTTGCTCTCAATGTGTTGCAGCTCGCCGCACGAATCCCTCCAGCACAACAACGGCGGATGTCCCGCAGCCGAATACCGCACATTATGGTTCTCTGCATCGATCCACAGGTAAGCTGCGGAAGTGAGCTGGCCTCGCAAGTCAGTAGAGAGAATACGATTCAAGCCGCCAAGCACCTGCGCGGGATCAGGGGCAAAACCGGCCACGGACTGCATAGCCACTTTGATCATCGAAGAAATGAGCGCGGCCGGGATGCCATGCCCGGAGACGTCTGCCACAAGGATGCCCAGATGGTTGTTGTCAGTCCGGACGAATTGGTAGAAATCGCCCGCGACGGCGGCCATGGGATGGTAAGAAGCAGCAATCCGGAGGTTCTCAAGCTCGGGCACGCTCGCCGGAAGAATTGAAGACTGTATCTGCCGGGCCGTCTCCAATTCCGTCTCGATGGAAAGCAGACGGCGCTCGTTCGTAAACAGTATCTCCAGAGCTACGTATCCCAGCGAAAACAGGAGGGCGGCAAAGCCCAATGAGTCCACCAGAGGCAACGTGCGATAGTGGAACACGGTCGACAAGTTGGTGTAGAGCGCCTCCAACGCAAAAATGAGCGTACCGGCGGCGAGAACGCGGTGATTCGGTATCACGAGGAACTTGGAAGCAAACTTTGGAACCAGCACGACTGTTAACAGGACGAGCAGAGCAAGAACTGCAAGCAGGTTGTTGTAGAACATCCATTTGTCGTCTGGGCCACCGAGAACGAACGTGCCAATACCGACCAGAGCAATCGCCAACCCCGCGAAGATTTCCAACTGGATGAAGAGCCTGAGTTTGCCCAGGCTCAGCTCTCGCCAGGCGAACAAGGCAGAAACCAGCAGCAGGTACATGACCGCCGTACTCACGTAGGGCGTAGTAGATTTGAGGGCGTGTGGCAGAACCGCCAGAACGGCGGGAGTCTGGACCAGTGTTTGGAGGCCGTACATCCCGCTCCAGATTCCCCACCATACGAGGATGCGAACGCCCCGGCGCCAACGGATCGCGGCGATCGCACAGGCTGTCGCTCCAATCGACAAGAAGATGGTTCCCAGGACGATATCAATCACCTGGGCGCGGAGCGTTTCCAGAACTGCATCGGCCGCGCTCATGCCATCCATCTGAAGGCTCCGTTTCGTATTCCTGGCCTTGTCCTGCCTGGGATGAAGTCGGCCCTGGACAAGGAGTGTTGGAACGACCGAATTACCCCGCAACATGAAATCTTATTCTTCGGCACAGTCCCTCCGCGCAAAATTGTAACTGGCGCAAACAGGCGTGGGTGTTGAAAAAGTCACTGTGATTAGCAGGCGGAATGGTGGCAGAAGCGTGGTAAAAGGAGGGGGAAGTCCTTGCCATGCTTTGTTGGATCACCATTCTCGGAGGCGTGCTAATCATGATGGGGCAACACGCTTTTCCTATACGTCAAAGCAAGTCCGTCGGACTCGCCGAGCAATTCCTCGATCTCGGCCTCCCTGAGTTTTTCGCCATCGAGGGTTACTTCCAAGCGGAAATCGAGATGCAAGCGGGAAGCTATGCGGTTCAATGCGAGGCGGGGGAAATGCGGCCTGCGAGCCGGCTAGTCATCAGAATTTTGTGTGATATCTGCCGTCCACGGAAACCCCTCCAAGCGGATCGCGGGATGCACTAACCGACCAGCGCTTGTTGATCTTGTAATCGCCTCCCACCGTCTCGGAGCCGGGTTGAGAGACATCGGTTGAAAACGTAAACAGAAAATTCTTGGTGACACGTTGCTGGATGGCAACTCGAGCCGAGGGATTTTGATTGTTGCCGCCAAGAACTGGATCGATCTGTAGGCTCGATATGCCGGCCAGGTTCTGCAGGCTGCCGCTCACCTGGCTGGCGGCCTGAGAAGCAATCATCGAATCGGTGCTTTGACTGGAAGCATTCGCTTCCTGGACGGTTTTACCCCGCGCAATGAGGTTGATTATGTCTGCCGTGGAAAGTGGAGGATCGGAAACGTACGAAGTAGTAAGCTTGTCGAATGACCCCTTCAGCGTGAGAGTCAGGTTATATTGTTTGACCGTGGTGGTCACGGATACATTCAGCACGGGTTCTGTTTCCGTGGGATTATCGAAACTGATAATGCCGCGCTGAAGCTGATAGCGAACGTTGCGGTAGAAGAGTTCGCCCGAAGTCAGATTGGTTCTGCCGATAATCACGGGGTTCGCGGCAGTGCCGGTCACTTGCAGGTTCGCCTGCCCCTCGATGCTTACCTGCGAACTGGTCGCACTCAGATTTTCTTTCGTTTGCACCGCGATGGCCACCTTCACCGAATCGGCGAATCCGGGTTGAGAAGGCGCGGCGCTGCCGCCGAATTGGTCGCCGAATTTGGCGAGGTCGAAGTCCGGTGTGAAAGACAGATTGTCGATGAGGACGCGCCCCCTTAATATTGAGGCCTGGGTTGTGCCCGTGAATGAGACATTGCCGTCAAGCAGAGCTCGCAATCCCTCGGGATAACGTAAGCGAATGGATTTACTTTCCAGTGCGACGTCGAATTGTAGGTTCGGCCGGTAAGCGATGGAACCTCCCACAGACACCTGCCCGCCGCCGGCCTGGCCCGTGAGGCTGGAAATCCGAATCTTGTCATTTCCGATGTCGAGCGTTCCATTGAGTTTGTCAACTCCGAGCGGAGCGCCGGGCGTCACCAGGGCAACATCCTGAAGATGCACTTGTCCTTGTACAGCCGGACTATTCGCAGCCCCGGAGGTATGAATGTCGAGCGAGACGGTTCCCGAACTCCGCAGGTCGGGAGCGAGAATGCGAAGCACATGAAGATCGATGGAACCCCGCGCCGAAAGATTGGGTGCGGTTCCTCCCCCCAGTGGAATGCTGCCCTGCATGCGAACCGACGTCCCCGTTCCCCGAATTTCCGTGGGCTGCAGGGTAACAACGGAGTGTGAGTAGTCGGCGCGGATGGGGCCGGCAGCGCCGATCTGCAGCGACTGGTAACTGGCGTTCAACCGGGGAATCGTTAGGTGAGCCTCCACTTGCGACTTGTCCTTCAAGGGGCCTTTCATGGTTGCATGCAATTCGGTTTCGCCCTGGAAGCCGTTAGGCACGCTGGGCAAGTACATCGCGAGCACCGGATCGAGTCCCACATTGCCGGTATCAATCGCGGCTTCGGCGTAGTAGTCGCCGGTGAGATTCACCTGCGCCTGCATCCGTACGGAGGTCTGCGCGACCTCTGAGCTAAGCGCCAGGTCAGCGCGCTGATTGGCCACGTGCAACTCCGCTTTCAGTTGCGATATTGAATTTTGCCGAAGGTGAAGCAGGGGAAGGTCCATTACGGCGGTCAACTGAGGATTGTCCAACGTTCCCCGCCCACTGGCCGAGGCGGTTAAGGTTCCAGTGAGCACTAGATTCTTTGCCTGCACTATGCTCAACTTCTGCAGTACGACAGAGGGCGCATTGAGCCTGAAATCGTACGCCTTGGTTTTCGGAGTGTAAGAAAGGCTCGCAGTGGCCGAGCCAGCAGGCAAGCTCACGTCCATTGTGGACGCAATCGAACCTTTGTCCCCGTGGAATTTCACCTCGAGATTCTGGAGCGGCTCGTTATACGCGCGCGCGTTGAGGATCTTCACAGAACCGCTTCCAGCGGGATCCAGCTGGGAACCATGAAACGAAATGTCCGCGGATAAATCTCCGGACACCGGGTATTTCTGGTTTGCCAGATGTTGCAAATCGGTTACGGAAATTCGTTGCGCGGAAACGCTAAAAGCAATCGGATCGGAAGGAACATACGACCAGTTGCGCAACCCTACTTTAGCGCTGAAGGAGGCTTTGCCTTGGTGAGCGTTTACCAGGGAGCCGTTTTCGAGCACGATCTGCGAAGGGTTTGCCTGCACCTTGAGTTGCGCGCTGCTCCATCGGCTGCCTTGCACTTGCAGATTCTGCGCGCTCAATTGTCCCGTAAGGTTAGGTTTGCGGATTGAGCCTTGCACGGTAACGTTCAATTCCGCTGAACCCGAAATCTCAAAGGCGGTGGATTGACCGGGATGGAGAGCGGAGGCCAAAGCCACCAACTGATGTAGATCGCCGGCATTGGCCTCGACTTGCAAAGTCGAGTGTTGGCTGATTTCTCCTTGCACCGCCAGCGTGGTCGAAGAGACTCGAAGCGTGGTTTGGCGGAAAGCGATGGTATCGCGTCTGCCATCGTAGGTCGCATGAATAGACCCATCGACGGGCAGCACCTTCCCGGAAGGGTTCGCTTTGCCGTTTGCGGGGGACCGCAGATTTAGATCGGAACTGGCGCTGAGGGTGTTCATCCCGCCGCCGGTCCAATTGGCAACCACGGTACCATCGAGCCTGCCCGACAGCTCTATACCTTTTAGCGGTGACGTGCGAATGGCCTGTTGCGCCGATTGCATCGCAATACCCCGCAAGAGCGTCCGGACGCGAGAGACTGGCGTGCTATCCAAATGTTTTATCTCGGCATCGACGCTGATTTGGCCGCCTAGCAGTTCGGCGTCAATGTTGTGAGCGTAAAACGTACCATTCGTGAGCTGATATTCCCCCCGCAGCCGGCGAAGGTCGAGACGCGCTCCGGAAGACGCGGCGGCGAGGGCATCGCTGGCAATCCGGCCGTCGATCGAGATGGCCCGCAGCAGCGGCTGGCCGCTTGCGCCGCGATAATGCAGCGAGCCGGTTAGTGAAACATCTCCAGTTGGAGTCATAGACGGCGACATCCCTGCGAAATCCGGCGCATGAATGCGGATATCGTAGTTGCCCTCAATCGCCGGATTCCTGTAGTCGGTGAGAGCCGCGCGGAATGAAATAGCGGAAGAGCCCACCTTAAGTCCGAGTGATTCCAGCGATAAACCCGATGGCGTGGCGTTGAATCTCGCGTTCAAGCTATGCGGAAGCGGAGAGTACCTCGCATATCGCAGGTGGCCATTGTCGTACGAGATCTTTCCGCTATAACGCGCGGCCAGAGGATCGAAACGAATTTCTGTGCTCAGATTGTACAGGTCGGCATCCAGGGGAGTTTTCTTGTCGTTGTAATCAATCTCTCCGTTGGTAAGCTGCACGTGCCCTATCGCTAAGTCGAAAACATTGGTATGGCTGTTGCTTTGACTCGGCGGGGCTTGTGGAAGGTTGCTGTTGCCTTCGCGGTCTATCACCAGGTGTGCCACAGGATGCTCGACTAGAAGGTCGCTCAGCGTGACTTTGCGATGCGCCCAGGACTGAATCTTCACGCCCACCGTAAGCTTGTCGACTTGCAGCAGTGGCGGTTGGCCCGTACGTTCCTTGCCATGAAGGGTAATGTTGTAGAGATGGGCTGTGAGCGTTGACAGTTGAAAGTCAAGGGCGCGGATTTCAGCCCGCGCGCCAGTAGCTTCAGTTGTCTCATCGACGATTTTCCGCAGCGCGTATTCCTGGAAGGTCCGGCTCCTCAGAAACAAATATCCGCCAGCCGCTCCCGCCAAGAGCAAAGTTCCAAGAACCGCCAACGTCCAACCGATGCTTCGCCGCCATTGCATAGCTGCTCCTAAAAAGCCTGGCCTAGAGTTATGTAGTACTGGGTTGGATTGATTCCAGGAACCGGATTCAGGTTGTGCCCGAGATCGACGCGAATGGGGCCAATCGGGGTGGAATAACGCAGACCGATTCCAACCGTATGCGTGTAGTTGCGAGCGAAACTGCCGAAACTGATTCCGCTATAAACGTTGCCGCCGTCATAGAACAGGACCCCGCCGAGGGCTTTCATGATGCCCAGGGGGAAACGAACCTCGGAGTTCAAAATAAAGAGTTGTCGCCCACCCACGGGTACGGTGACGTTAACGCATCCGGTTTGATTTTGCAGGCCGGTGCAGAAAGGCACTATGCGTTGTGGTCCGGCTTCATCAATCGGAAAGCTCCGCAACGAGGTTCCACCGCCTGAGAAAAAAAGTTGACTGGTAGGGACAAAACTTCCGTCGAACGCTTTCGCCAGGCCCAGCCGGATACTGTTGGCGAAAACCACCGAGTGAAATGGTTTGTAGAAGGCATATTGTCCGAAGAATTTGGCGAAGTTGGCGCTGGAGCCTAGGGCCACCGGCGTGATGCCGAGATTGAGAGTGGCAAAAACTCCACGGTGCGCGTCCAGAGGCTTGTCCCGGGTGTCGCGAATTAGCGTGCTTGAAAGCGTGGAAAGGCGGACGTTCCGATCCTTAGGCAGCACAAGCTCGGGGACCAGCAGGTGCGATAGCATGGTCTTGTTGAAATCGTAACGAAGTTGGAGCCGGGTATTGGTTTTGCGGCTTACCAGTTTTTCCACCTGGAATGAGAGATCTCCGAGGCCCGCCGCGAAGAGAGGGTTCTCGGTTGTGCGTTGAATGGAGAAACTGGTCAGAGAACTCCATTGCGAGTTCAGAAAGTGCGGTTGGGCATACGTGCTAACTTCGCGTTGATCGAGCCGGGAGAGCAACAAAGAAGTGCTTGCGGTCTCTCCCAAACCACGCATATTTCGCCGCATGAACGTAATCGAGCCACGGGGGCTGGCGTATGTGGATTGGCTGGGTGCGAGCTTATTACCGCCTAAGTTAATGGTTCCCCCAGGAACGGCGACGGAGCCTGAGGGAACGCTGGCCCCGCGGTGCGACACCTCAAACCCTATTCCATAGGTAATTTCGTTGCGCTTGGCTTCGTGCACCTTGACCAGCGCTTCTTCATCTGTCTGATCGACAATCGGCTTTCGCGGGCCCACGCTTGACCAATCGAAGATGTTCAGGTCGTAGAGGCGGCTTTCCGCCTCGAGCAACTGAACTCTTCTCATGGGCGATTCACGTGGAATCTGTGCCGTCTTGGTGAGTAACGGGACCCGCGTTCGCTTTTGTCCCAAATAAGCCACTTGGCTCACCCGCACCATCTGTCCCTCAGTTACGGCATATGTAATGTCCACCAGGTGGGGATTGTCTTGGTGGCGGACCACCGTCGGCTTCACCTCCGCGTTGAGATATCCCCGGTTCAAGTAAGTCGCTGAAATCCGGTTGCGGTCCTCGGACAACCGCCGCGAAGAAAATGGGGCGCCGGCCTGCAACTGGAACCCCTTGGGAGCGGTGAGCTCAGCATAAGGGACCCTGTTGTTTCCCGTTACCCGCACATTGTCGACAAGCGTTTGCTGGCCTTCCTCTATCTCGAACGTCACGGCCAGCTTGGGTTCGCGATCGATGACCTGGGAAGTGACTTTGACTTCTTCATAGCCGCGATCGCGATAGAGTGCCTGAAGATTGTCTTCGCTCTGTTTCAACAGCTTCTGGCTGCTGCTGCCGTGCGTCCAGATGTGGGACTTCTTTACCATGACCTGTGCTAGCAAATCCTTTTCGGAAATCTGGCGGTTTCCGTGGAAGGAGACGCTATCCACCTTGCGCTTTTTGCCCCGGTCGATTTCATAAACCAGAGAGATCCGATCGGGTTGGCGCTGAAAATCGGTCTTGACCTGAGCTTCGAAATAGCCTTTCTTCTGAAAGTAATCGATGAGATTCCGCTGACCCTCTTCAACCAGGTCGCGATCGATGGCGCCTTCGGAGTAGATCGGAATCAGTTTTTTCATTAAGCGGCGGGACATGAATGGAATCGCGGACAGCCGGGCGCCCGTGACGCGAACCGTGACCACCGGGCCCAGTTCTATTTGGAAGGACACGTCCACTCGATTGTTATCCGCGTGGTATTGCGGCGGATCCTCGCTCACTGTGCTGGCCAGCCGGTGTTGTTGTATCAAGCTTTTCTTGATCAAGGCTGTCGCGGCCTTGATGCGCTCTGAGGTGTAAGGTTTCCCGGGTTTCAGGAGTGCTCCGGTAAGTCGGGCGCGGAGAGAACGGACCGCATGAAGCAGGCGGGCCTGCTCGGGGCCGGGAGGACCCTGGACCGCGATGCTTCCAATGCGCGCCTGCTTTCCCATTTCTACTGAAAACTTTACGTTAACCAATTGAAGCGAGTCGTCAATGCGCGGCTCGGCATGTACTTGGGCCTGAAAATATCCGTTTCTTTGCAAGAAATGCTGTAGTGCCTCCTCGGCGACCGGAAGGCGGTCTGGGTCGTACGGATCTTGATCCGCGAAGTTCGTTACTTGCAGAAGACGGGTGTACGAGAAGTATTTTGCCGCTTCCGGAAATTCGATCATGCCGAGGTAGTAGGCGGGCTCAAGGATGAAGTTCAGCCGTAGCCCAGAAGTTTCCGGAATTACATCGACTGCGACTTTCTCGAAGCTTCCAGTCTTCTCAAGTGCTGCGATACTGGCTTGCACGTTCGCCTCAGAATAAGGCTGTCCAACTTTCTGAGCCACGAAGAGACGGAGGGGATCCACGTCACGCCGGGGATTCGCAATCAGGTCGATGGCAGTCACGGTCTGGCCTTCGTAAACTTCTCGGGGGCTCCCTGGCGACGGTTGAGCTAGAATGGCCGCGCTGAACAACAGGAAACAAAGTAGAAAGCATGGAGCCGATGAACGCATACGTAAGAAAGTTGGCCCGTTTCTCAACAAGCGACAAAATGTCGCCCTCATATCGGCGAAGTAGGGACGCTCCTTTGCACTGGCGATGCACGCTTTGATGCTCCCGAATGTACCGTAGTTGTCGAGACGGGAAAGGAATATGGAGTGCATCGTCGCTTCCGGTGTTTCTGCCGATTGTAGCCTGTCGGCGGCACCCGCAATTCAAGCTGCGAGATCAATCGTTGTAATTGCGGCGGGTTCGTGCTTCTCCTGCAGCTTCCCTTGGCGGCTTATCTTCGCCAGTTCGGCGTTGAGTTCCGCCCCCACCAAGATGGCGAAGCCTGTCCAGTACAACCAAATCATCAACGCAATTGCGGCGCCGAGCGTTCCATACGTTTTGTTGAAGTTACCAAAGTGGCGAAAATAAACGCCCAGCAAATGCGACAGGCCAATCCAGCAGCCCACCGCTAGAATCGCTCCGGGCAGGGTAGCAAGAAGGCGCATTTTCACGTTGGGCGCAAGAAAATAGAGAGCTTCAACCGCGAGGACGGCAAACGCCACTACCATGCTCCAGTGCAGGTAGGGCCAGAGCAATACGAACGCTTGGGAAAGATGAACTCTTTCCGCAAGCCATTGTCCGAATCTGGGTCCAAGAACCATTACGCACAAAGAAATCAACACCAGCGTGCCGACGATAAAGGCCAAACCAACGGCCAAAGGCCGGGTTTTCCAGAACGGACGATCGTCCTTCACATCGAAGGCGATATTCAGCGCTTCGATGATTGCCGCAAACCCTCCGGAGACGGTCCAAAGCGTTCCCAGCAGCCCAAACGAGAGGAATGTCCCCCTGTCCGATCGGATAATGTCGTCCAGCACTCTACGAATCAGGTCCATCCCCTCGGCTGGCAGAAAAGGCGCCAAAAGAACCAGCGTCTGGTGCGACAAATCAGGGATGGGTAAATATGCAATCGCCGCGGATAGAAAAATCAACGCTGGGAAAAGGGACAAAACGAAATAGTAGGAGAGCGCGGCCGCCATTTGCAGGGTATGATTTCGGTCCACGTCATCGTAGGTGCGCAAAAGTGCATCCGTTACGCTCGCATATCTCATGTGCTTCTCTGGTTTCAGGGACCTCGTCTGGCGTGCTTAGATCGTCATCCCTGAATTGAGTCCCACTCTGCCCCACGCCCTCTCCAGAAACCCCCAACCGCCTTTGCAAACTATGAACAATGCGCTGTTTAATATGACCCCCAGCACAGGGCGTGCCAAACCTCTAATTCATTGCCTTGCCTGGATTTTGGTGGATCCCGCACGGCGAGTGCATGGTAAGTTCTTCCGGTTGTATCGGGTATTCATTGCATGGCTGCGGCTCGAACCCTTTAGACGCACGTGTGGACCGCTTGGGGAAGACGCTGATATTCGCCAAAAACCATGCCCACGCACAGGTCATTTCCGACCGGTTCGACAAGAACTATCCACATTACAGGGGCACCTTCGCACGGGTGATTGATTTTCGGGTGGAGTACGCGCAGTTATTGATTGACGACTTTTCGAACCCGGCACGCACGCCGCATGTTGCGATCTCGGTGGACAATGCCGGAGACGCCGGCAAGACCTGCGGGAACTGATTCCTGCTGAAAAGGGCGCGCGGGGAAGAATGTTCTTCTGGGGGACCAGCCTCGTGGGCAGTAAGCTGGAAAAAGGTAAAGGCTGTGACATCGGTTATGCTCTAGCCATCAGCTCCTGCGAGGAAGCTAACAGCGTGGAGACATGCACCGTCACAGCCCCTGATGCGATCACCGCTTTCGCGGTCCCAAACCCCAACTTCTCCTCGCAGAGCCGTCGGTTTTTTCAGGTCTGGCTGCCCGTCAGGTTGCCCCGTCGAGCTGATCACTCAGCCTACTTCGGACTGGCAAAATTTTATTTAAGCCAACCCTTTCAGCCGTCGACGCGAGCAACCTTAGAGATTTGCTCGAAGATTGTCAATGCCCTTTTTCAGTGCAATCGGCCTGCGGCGACGGATCAAAATCTAGAAACGCAACCTATTGAATCGTTAACGCCTAATGAATAGGAAATTAAATTCCTCCCCTTTTTCCACAGAAACATCCACAGGCGCTAAGGCGCGGTGCAACTACAAGGAATGTGTGGAGGAACCAGCTAAGCATCTTGACGGCGGGAAATAGATCACGCATAGTTGTTATCACCTCACCAACGCAATGTCAGGTTTCGTGGCCTACGTCGATGGCGGCTCTCTCGGGAATCCGGGCCCGTCCGGTATTGGAGTGGTCATTGACGGCCCCACCGATGGCACCATCAGAATCGCCAAATGGATCGGACACCAGGACAATAATGTCGCCGAGTACCTTGCTCTGCTGGAGGCGCTGCAATGTGCCCTGGGGCTTGAGGCCAAGACGCTTCACGTGTTTTCAGATTCCGAAGTAATGGTCAAGCAGATGAGCGGTGAGTACAGCTGCCGCAGCCCGCGGCTCTATTCCCTAAATTGGATCTGCCGAAAATTGGCCCGGTCACTCGATTTCTCTATCTCCCACGTTCGTCGCGAGCACAACACGGAGGCCAATGGTCTAGCCAGTTCGGCCGCTCGCAGGAAGCTTTGCTGATCCCCTGTTCGACGGCCAGACATGCGTTCTTTCCGTCTCACAAGACTTGCCTAATACGACCAACAAAAGGTGAACTGAAACGCTGGTCCGCGGCGTGTTTAGCAAGGTTGCGAGCTCGTCGCGGACAGATTATCGTGATTTTGGGCACAGAAGGGCGATCCGCTTCCGGCATGTCCCTGATAAAGACTGAAATCGCGGCTCTACCGTTAAGCCGACAACGTGATTGACTTTCCGAGCGCGGATCACGCATCCGCTGCTAAGCCAAGCTTGGCACGTCAACTTGGGCTGTTCGACGCCACCATGCTCGTCATGGGCGGCATCATCGGTTCCGGCATATTCATAAATCCCTACGTGGTCGCCCAACAGGTGCACACTCCGGCGCTGATTCTGGGAGCCTGGATTTTTGGCGGGGTTATTGGAGTGGGCGGCGCCTTTATATGGGCTGAATTGGCGGCCACGCTGCCCGAAGTGGGCGGTCAATACGCTTACTTGCGCGAGGCCTATCACCCAGCGGTCGCATTTCTGTACGGATGGGTGTTGCTGCTCGTCATTCAGACTGGAGGCATGGCGGCTGTATCGATCACCTTCGCTCGATACTTTGTCGAACTCACGGGTCTGCAGGCGCGCGACTGGGTCGTTGCGACCGCAGCACTCGCTGCCCTAACGCTCATCAACTGTTTTGGCGTAAAAATCGGCGGACGTACGCAGAGCGCGCTCATGGTGATGAAAATCGTCGCCATCTCTGCCCTGGTCATCGCCGGGCTGGTCTTGACCCGCAAGCATGTGACCATAACGACCGCAGCGGAGCAGGCCTCGTCGCTGACATCGTTTGGCGCAGCTATGGTGCCAGTGCTGTTCGCCTACGGAGGATGGCAAACGGCGAATTTCCTTGCGGCAGAAGTGAAAGAGCCAAAGAAAAACCTTCCCCGAGGATTACTGCTCGGAGTTCTCGGCGTCGTGGTGCTGTACATCGCTGTCAACTGGGTCTGTCTCCGCGCGCTCGGGCCGCAGGCGCTGGCTGCCACCAACACCCCCGCCACCGCCGTCATGCGGATGGCGTTGGGCCAGCGGGGTGCGATGTTCATTGCGGCGGCAATCGCCATCTCGACTCTGGGGTTTCTAAGCCAGTCGATCTTGACCGCGCCTCGGGTGTACTTTGCCATGGCCGAGGATGGCCTTTTCTTCCGCGCGATAGCGTGGCTCGATCCCCGCACGCGCGTACCGGTAGTCGCCATCGTCCTGCAGAGTGTGTGGACGATTGTAATCGCGCTCTCGGGCCGCTATGAGCAGATTTTGAACTACGTTATTGCGATGGATTTTCTATTTTTCGGGCTGACGGCGACCACCATCTTCGTTTTCCGCCGGCGGGCCGGGCGCGGCGAGATGAGCGCCAGTCACGGTTATCGTATGCCAGGGCACCCGGTGACCACGACGATGTTCGTCGGGATATGCTGGTGGGTCGTTGCGAATACGATCTACCGCTATCCGCAGAACAGCCTCATCGGTTTCGTTCTGCTGCTGGCGGGCATTCCCGTGTACTGGTTCTGGAGCCGGCGAGCTCGGTCGCGATCTGCGAATTCGTGCAATCAGGAGAGCAAGACATGAATGGTTTGCGGTCGGACGCCGTTTCGCACTATCTGGCCTGGGCCAAGCTGCACTCGAATGCGCGCTTCAACCTGGCGGCAAGTGGGGTTTTGGACTATCCGCTGGCTGAGTTGCCGGTGCACCTCGAGGAACTCGAGATCGGGGGGACCGGACCGTACGGTTATCAGGCGCTGATGGAGCGGTTGGCCGCGAGAGCGGGCGTGCCTAATGAATGCGTCGTCTACACCCTGGGTGCATCGATGGCAAACTTTGTGGCGCTGACGGCACTCGTTCACCGGGGTGACGAAGTACTGATTGAACGGCCCACCTACGACCCGCTGCTGACGATTCTCGATCACATTGGGGCCAAGGTATGTCGCTTCGAACGTATCGCGGAAAAGGGATTCCATCTAGGGCTCGGAGAACTCGAGCGCAAACTCACGCCCCAAACGCGCGTTGTGATTCTCTGCAACCTGCACAACCCCAGCAGCGCCCTCACCGACGATAGCAGTATGCAGCAGGCAGGTGAGATGGCGGCCAAGGTTGGAGCCCGCGTCCTAGTGGATGAGGTGTATCTCGAGACCCTGTTCGACCAGCCCTGGCGTTCCGCATTTCATCTGGGAGCGAATTTCGTTGTTACGAGCAGCTTGACCAAAGCGTATGGGCTGAGCGGCATTCGCTGTGGATGGATTCTGGCGCAGTCGGAGCTGGTGGAGCGCATGTGGCAGGTCATTGATTTCACATACGGAAGCCCAGTGCATCCCGCCGAGATCCTCGCAGTGATTGCCCTCGACAATCTCGATCGGGTGCGCAATCGCGCCCGTGCGCTGCTGGAAACGAATCGTGTTCTGGTTAACGAATTCCTGGCTCGACATCCGGACCTCGATTGTGAGCCAAGCCGCTTCGGCACTACAGTGTTTCCGCGGCTCAGGGTGGGCCGTACCGCCGAATTTGTGGGGATGCTGCGCGAGCAGTTCGAGACCAGCGTAGTGCCAGGAGAGTTTTTCGAGCAACCGCAACACTTCCGAATTGGATTTTGCGGAGCTACAGAGACGGTCCGCGGTGGACTGGAACGGCTGAGCGCCGCGCTCGAAGCATTCCACCAGCCATCCCGCTAGAGAGAGTCAGCTGTTGTTTCCGGAGCGGTCTCGGAATCGCGGATGACAATCGCCGGTCCCAAATAACAACCAGTTCCATGAATGCTTGCAAACGATTCTTGGCGGATCACGGGCGACGCCGAAATCGTTTGCAGAGGCTCATCAAACTTGCCGATGGCCTTCTCTTCGTTAATTCCCTCGAAGCAGGCTTTGCGTTGAATTGAAGTCCAAGTCCGCCAATGTCGATTGGGAATCACCAAACTGAAAAGCGAGGTATCTGCAAGTAGTTGAAAAGATGGTGGACCTGGTCGGGATCGAACCGACGACCTCTTCCATGCCATGGAAGCGCGCTCCCAGCTGCGCCACAGGCCCACTGGCAATGGCTAGGTTTCAATTCTCGCTTAGCTTCGCCGCGGCG
>Ga0209117_1000392_pt1 | contig 19803 bp, 20 predicted proteins | sample BlaSpr_A8_OM2_M2_FD_187978 | JGI IMG/M metagenome (GOLD analysis project Ga0209117, IMG submission 187978) | Forest soil microbial communities from Thunder Bay, Ontario, Canada - Black Spruce, Ontario site 2_A8_OM2_M2 (SPAdes) (version 2) | ecosystem: Environmental > Terrestrial > Soil > Boreal...
CGCCGCGCTTGGCGCCGGAGGATGTCGAGACGCGCACGACGTCCTCGCGTTTTACCGAGACGTCGGAGCCGTTTTCTTTAAGCGTGAGCAATTCATCGGTGACGGTGACAAATTTTCCATCGTGGCGCTTCAAGCCGGATTCGATCACTTCGATTCCTTGACCGGCCTTCAGGCGATTTAGGTTCGACCAGGAGTCCTGTTGCGTCTGAGCGCCTAGCGCGCTAGCGAGCCCGAGGAAAAGGACGAGAATCAGTACAGCCCTTCGCATGGGTCCAGTTTAGTGACGATAATGCCCAAAGCAAAATTCAAGTGTCTAGCTGGTTACGTCGGTAAACCAGCCCGTCTCGGTGATAATTCGACATGCAATTGTTTAGACCGGAAACCTTCGACCGTACCACCCCACGCCGCAAGGATGCTTCTTACTGAGTAAGACACCTTTCGTCGGAGGCAAATGGATGTTCAGAGTAGCTTCGATCCTAGTTCTTTTGTGCTTGCTCAGTGATACTGCTAGCTGCCAACAACAAACGGTGACGGTAGCGGTTAATGAGCTTCCCGACACGCCCCAAGCTAAAGGCGATCTGCAAAATCGCGCCGAACAGCAACCCGCTGAGGGTACCGCCAGCGTTTCCGGAGTTGTCCAAGACGCCAGCGGCGCGCCGGTTGTCGGCGCGGAGGTTTCGCTGACCAGCGCACGTAGCGTTCGATTCCGTTCAGCCCTTTCCGGAGCCAACGGGGAATTTGAATTTATCAAGTTGCCCTCCGGTTCTTATGTCCTCACCGTTGGTGTCAAAGGCTTCGACACCATCACGTCCAAGGAGTTCGTTCTCGGTGCCCAACAGGCATACGTTGTTCCAAATATTGTGATAGCCATCTCGGCTTCAAGGACGGAGGTGCTCGTTCGTCCGACCGAGGAGATCGCCGCTGAACAAATCGCAGCGGAAGAAAAGCAGCGCGTATTCGGGGTCATTCCAAACTTCTATACCAGCTACGTGTGGGATGCCGCGCCGATGACTGCCAAACAAAAATTCTCCCTGGCGGCGCATTCTGCCTTCGACCCCGTTTCCTTGCTGGGTGTTGGCGTCACCGCGGGAATTGAGCAGGCAACCAACGCTTTTTCCGGCTACGGGCAAGGCGCCTCAGGCTATGCCAAGCGGTTTGGTGCGACGTTCGCCCAGGAACGGACGAGTATTTTCTTCAGCCACGCCGTCTTTCCTTCCATCTTCCACCAGGATCCCCGTTATTTCTACCAAGGCTCCGGCTCAGTCAAGTCCCGGCTGTCGCACGCGGTCGCTTCTGCGTTCGTGGCGCGAAGCGATAGTGGAGGGAGAATGCCCAACTACTCTTACGTGCTAGGAGTCATGACCTCGGGCGCTATCTCGAACCTCTACTATCCGCCAGCGGATCGTGGACCGGGCCTTGTGTTCACAAACACCGCCATCGGTCTGGGGGCGCGCGTCGGTGGAAATATTTTTCGTGAGTTTCTTTTAAAGAAACTCACAAAAAATGTGCCCGCTAATGGAAAACCCTGAGTCTAACGCGGGCCTGAAATTCAGCCCAGATCACGCCCGAAATCTACTCTGGACAACGGATCGCTTGCGTCGGTCACGGCCATGAGCCTCCTTTTTGTGCGGTCCATGTTTGCTTCTCTTCCCCGCAGTACCTATTGATGTCGATTATATTCATATAGATACATTATTGTAGCTTTCGACCACGCAAAGGCATCAAATAATGGTTATGAATAAGAACTCGTCAGACCCGGTCCACTGTTGGCTGGTATGCATGAAGGCTCATCGAGCAGCGGTCAATTATCTATCCGCGGGATTGCAGCAGACCGGGCTCGACGATACCGACTTCCGGATACTGGAGGCCTTACTGAACAAAGGACCTCTACCGGTGAATACCATCGGCCCAAAAGTGAACCTTACACCGGGCTCCATCAGCGTGGCCGTCGACCGCCTTGTCGAAAGGGGCATGGTAAGCCGGGTGGAGAGTGCGGAAGACCGGCGCGTGCGCGTCGTATCGCTGACATCCAAAGGAAAACAATTGATTGCTCCGATTTTTCGGAGACACACCGCAGAAATTAGAAGAATGTTTAGCGATGCCAGCGCGAAGGAAGTGCGAAGTCTGGAAACGATATTGAAAAAGATCGGTAAGCGTGCCGAGAAACTCGGGATTGCAATGAAATCGCGGTCCTAAAGCCGGCTTTCGAAAATCGGACAGGCCACGGATCAAGCCCCATGAATTACCTTGGAGAAGCACAAATGCAGATTGGAATCGACAGTTTCGCGGCAGCAATTTCCGACCCGGCCACAGGTTTAACGCTCACCCCGGTGGAGCGCATGCACAATCTCTTGGAAGAGATTGAACTCGCCGATCGCTTGGGCCTGGACGTGTTCGGCATCGGCGAGCATCACCGGGCGGAGTTCCTCGACTCAGCTCCCGTTGTGATTCTCTCCGCTGCCGCGGCGCGCACCGAAAATATCCGTCTCACCAGCGCAGTCACCGTTCTCAGCGCCTCCGACCCCGTTCGCGTTTTTCAGGAGTTCGCCACGCTCGACCTCATCTCGCGAGGCCGCGCCGAAATTGTCGCCGGTCGCGGCTCCTTCATTGAGTCCTACCCTCTTTTCGGTTTGCGTCTCGAAGATTACGACTCGCTCTTTGCGGAAAAGCTCGATCTTCTCCTGAAGATTCGCGCCAGCACGCAAGTTCACTGGTCCGGCAAACACCGCGCCGCGCTTACCGGCCAGGCAATCTACCCGCGTCCGCTGCAGAATCCACTGCCTATATGGGTCGGTGTTGGCGGCACGCCCGAGTCCTTCGTTCGCGCAGGAATGCTCGGGCTTCCGCTCATGGTGGCCATCATTGGCGGCGAGCCTAAACGTTTTCGCCCACTCATAGATCTTTATCGTGAGGCTGGACGGCGCGCCGGTCATTCGCCGGAGAAACTCACCGTGGGTCTTCATTCCGTCGGCTTTGTCGCGGATACCACCGATGAAGCCGCCGACATATTCTTTCCAGGCTACGCGCACACCTTCACCGAAATCGGTAAGGAACGCGGCTGGCCACCGGCCACACGCGCTCAATTCGACGCGCAGCGCGGACCCACTGGCGCATTGCTCATTGGCGACGCTAAGACCGTCGCGAAAAAGATCCGTTATGTAAATGAAGTTCTTGGCGGCATCTCGCGCATCACCTTCCAAATGGGTGTCTCCACCCTGCCGCACCGAAAAATGTTGCGCGCCATAGAAATTCTCGGCACACAAGTGTCACCTATCGTACGTCACTTGTGACCAGGTTTGCCTGCCGCAGGCAGGCGAAGCCGGCGTGAGCCACGCGCTCAGGGCGATAACCGCGGGATCAAGGTTTGGCGGGAGACGGAGTAACCATCGCGGCAGCCACTGTGAACGGGAATATGCTTACGTTTTGCGTGCCGAGCATCAGCGCGTATTCGCCGGGAGGAAGCGCTTGCCGAGGTTGTACCAGCCACACGGTGTCTTCTGGCTGGGATACGTCAGCGGGGATCAGGTCATTTTGCGTCGCATCCGCAATTTTGGCGCCGATGACCGGCATCCTGCCACCATCAAATTCGCGAAGATTCTTCTTTGGATTTGCATGCAACCTCACCAGTACAGGAGTTCCGGGAAGTGAAAGCACGCGGCAAATGCAGATGACTGGCCGACTCGACTCCACCTGCACTTGCGCATGGAGTCCATCGTACTCAGCGATAATCGGTGCTGGAACGGCGCCATAAGTCAGGGAAGCTGCCAGCCCGTGCTTCACCCTGGTCTTGGAAGGCATAGCGGCGCGAATTGCTATCCAGTCCAAACTCTGAATGAACACTCCTGAACGATCCTTGGGATAATCCGCCGTGACATTTGTGGTCGCAGATGTGGAACTCGTTTTGTCCTGCGCGGGCATCAAGCCCGGTGAAAGCGCCGCCAATCCCACAATGGAAAATGCCATCGCCATCCAGGATAAGCTACAGGATAAGAAAGATCTCATGTTTGAACCTCATGGAATTGTGGCATTATATTGCGGATTTCTCTAAAATGTAACGTAACATTTCAGGAATACCCGGCGGGCGGCCCGGTCACGATTCTCATGGCCGTGTGTTGACAGCGGCATACGATGGTCCCCGGTTCCCTAACTTCTCCATAATCGCGCCGGGTCCTTAATACCCTATTAGACAACTTATCAAAAGCATTATCCCGCATCGCAGCCGCGACGTGTAAGCTTGGAATCCCTTCCAAAGCGACTGGCGCAAGGCCCCTTTCCTGTTATCGAGCCGACCCCAGCATTTGTGATCGTGATCTGCCTCGATCTAAAGGACTTGGTGTCTTTTGATCGTGTCGTATCGCAGCACCAGGAGTGGCCTATGAAAAGAATAAATTTTTTCCTTTTGCTTTTAATTACTGTGTTTATAAATATATCTTGCGGTACTGTTGGGCCGGGTTTTACCCCTCCGGTTGTCCAAGGTCAATATGAGATTATCGCCGCTTCAAACGCCAGTCCTGGAGAAATTACGCTGATCGAGGTGAATTTCACCCAGATCAGTGAAGTCGTGTCCGCAGCCAAAAATAGCGTGGTAGTCATCCAGGCGACACAGTCAAATCTACCCCTTACTCTGAATCGTTTCGGCGGGGTATGTGACAACGAGGTATCAGGGAACGATTCCTTGCAAGGCGCCTTTACTAGTGCAACCACGCTGTCGTTCACATTGACGGAAAATGGCCTCTCAGGAACTGGGACTTTAACGGGCACAGGGACCGTGTCAGCCGATGGAAAGCAGCTTACCAACGGAAGGCACACGAGTCCTGCCCAATGCAGCTTTCCTCCAGACAATGGCAAATTGACCGGTTCGAGCATCAAACCGTTTTCCGGACGTTACGCCGGAAGAATTACTAACGCATCCGGAACACAAGACCTGGTCATAGCCATGATGAATCAGACCGGATTCAACTTGACGTTATCCGGTACTAATAACGGAAGGGCATTCACTCTTACTGGTACCGTTGTCGGTGCGAGCTTCGATGTCAGCGGGTCAATTGCTGGAACTTCCGTTCGGTATTTCGGCCTATATAGTCCTGTTACAGACGAGTTTAGAGTTTTTGACCCAAGCGCCCTTACATTTCTTGGACATCTGCAAGGCGGCTCGTAATCCCAAGGTCAAAAGTCTGCAGCGAAATTCTGCCGGAAACCGGCCCGCGAGGAGCTCTAGATGAACGCCAAATGGAACGCTGAGTGGCTTATCAGATCTGGTTTGGTCTCGGTGTCTGTGCTGGCCGTGGCCCTGCTTATTATGTCATGGGGCAAAAGAACGCATGCTCAAGATCATACTCCAGTCCACGTCACGACCGACTGGAGCAACCGGCACATGATTTATTCGGCTCCTCCCGCGACGAGGGAAGGCCTGATTCTGCAGACGGAGCCTCGCTATCAGCATCAGGTGCTGCGGCGGAACGCGCCCGCCACTCAAGCGCAGGGTGGGAAATAATCTAAAGAAAATCACCCGTTCCGCGCCTATCAAATGGTGATTTAGATCAAGTGTGCGATTGCTAAGGAGCGCCAATGAGAACTGAACGGTTCGCGCGAATTCTGCCGGGAGCGGTTGCTCTTTGCTGGCTGCTGACCAGCGCAGGGTGCAATGGTTTGTTCTCGGACGGCACTCCGCCTGTCGTCAAGGCCCCGGGGGATTGGGGGATGTCGCTGACCGCTGGCGCTACCGTGGGAATCGGCCAGTTCCCCGCCAAATTCACGTTCGACGTTAACGCCGCGCCGGACTGCGTGAACGATTATGTAGCCTTCAATACCGGCCATCTAGGCGCCTCGGGAACAGCACCCAACATCTCCGCCTTTAACAAACTCTATTCGACCCAAGGCAGCGTGGGCGGCCAATGCGCCCAGAATGGACCTTCCGTATACTGGTCCTATTTCACAGGCGCTACAACGGGAGCCGGAACAGCCGTGACCTCCATAGTTCTCTCCCTGGATGGTAAGAAGGTGGCCTTCGTGGAAAACGTTGGCACCCAGGCGTGGTTGCGCATTCTGAAGTGGAAGGCTGGCGAGAATTCAGGCGTGGCGCCGACCACAACCCTTGCAGCAGCCACCACGTGGAATGCGGCGGGTTGCGGAGCGGCTGGCACCACCTCTTGTCTTCGGAGCATCGCCTTCAATAACGTAACAACCGACACTCGATCCGCGCCCTTCTTCGATTACGCTAACGACGCGCTTTACGTCGGGGATAACTCCGGCGTAATGCACAAATTCGCTTCCGTATTTGCCGATACCGGGGCGCCTGCCGAGGTTATCGTCAGTTGGCCGATCACCGTAACTTCAGGCGCCATGCTCACCAGTCCGGTTTACGATAGTGTTTCGAAAAACATTTTCGTGGGCGATAGTACCGGACACCTCCGCTTCATAAAAGAGGCGGGCAGCGCAATCGGCTCGTGCGCTGCTGGTAGCACCCCGTGCCTCGGCTCAGTTAACCTGGCAGTGGGAACGGGGGGCGATATTGTTGACGGACCCATCGTGGACGGAAGCACGGGAATGGTTTTCGCAGTCAATGGCACGGAAACAGCCAATAACGGAACTATCGTCCAGGCAAACACCGCCTTGGTGAGCAAGTTTGTAGGCAACATCGGTACAACTGCAACGGGAACCAGCCTTATTGCCAGCTATTCGGGCGACTTTGACAATGCCTACATCACCAGCGCCAGCGGAAATACACTGGGCCACATGTACGTCTGCGGGAAAGATCCGAACGCAATTAATAATATCCCGGCCATCTATCAACTGAGCTTTACTGCCGGCACTGGTATCGTGAGTAGTGTGGGCACTCCGCGCGCGGGCTTGGTCACAGACGGCGCCCTCGACGTCGCCTGCTCTCCAATCACCGAGTTTAATAATCCCAACGGTGGTGGCGTCGGAGTCGCAAGGGATTGGATTTTCTTTAGCATCGGGAATGGCTCTGCTGCAGTAAGCCCCATACCAACTGGTTCCAATTGCCGAACCGCACTAACTGGCTGCGTCATATCTGCGGATGTCACCGGTAATCCGACGTGGAATGCCACGAATCCCGCAAATTTTGCTAACGCGGCCGCGGTACCCGCGAACAAGGACGGAAGCACCAGCGGGTTCGTTGTGGACAATACATCCACGCTTGTGCAGGCTTCTAGCTTCTACTTCTCACTGGGAGTCAATTCGACCGGTACTGGACCCGGCATACCGAGTTGCAATACGACGGCGGGTGTAGGATGTGCGGTGAAATTGACGCAATCAGGGTTAAATTAAGCAGGGAGAGTCCAATACTTTCCTCGACAATTCCACCCCGGGGGCCTCAAATCCTATCTTCGTTTGCTCCGAAGCCCATGCGCTACGATGTTTTCCTGTTTCCCCTGCAGCTCGCTCCAATCGTTTGGCGATCTCCCGAATCGATGACCCGGAAGCCATTCCTCGGGAGATGTCCTCGGACTACCGGAACAATTCCACCATACTCTCCCGGCAGCCCGGCCAATTCCTCGGCAAAATTTTGAAACGAAAGGTCGATTCCCAGCGACTCCGAATATTCCACAAACAGCTCGCGAACCAGCTCAATTCTCTCCGCCGAATCTCCGTCAACGATTTGCATGCCAAGTGCCCCGCAACAAGGTAAATAAGAAACGACTAATCTCACCGCAAAACCTATCAGCCAAATCGTTCAACCGGAACGGACAAAATGGACTTAAAAAAGACTCCATTCACGATGCATTGCTGCCTTGCAACCCGTCATTCTGAACCTGCCTGCAGCAGGCAGGCGGAGCGAGACAACTTTTTCTTCCGCTTTGCTCCTGCAAAGCGTTGGCTCGCGCAGTGAGACCTCTGCACCATTGCCGCGCCTTTTGCGGCAATGAATCTCTCTTCGATCGGACCGGCGTCCCAGACCAAACCAATCGACACGAATTAGCGTGCCCCGTTCTCGGTATTTGGGGGCGGGGCTTTTTCTTTCCATTCTAAATTCAGACGGTCCTCAATGCCCGGTTTCCCGCCACCGGAATATGGACGTGATGTTCTCAGGTGCTCGATTCGCTGACAGATTTGTTGGAAGAGACCGCCAAACCGAACGAATCTCCCCGCACCTCAAATACTGGAAGGCTGTTGTGGCTCGCTCTGGCCCGGAAACAGCCTCGTTTTATTCAAAACTGCAGAAAACAGAAGAACAGTAACCTCGTAAAATCCGATAGTTCCAAAAGCAACCACTAGAGCGCCTATCGCTGTTGCAATCCCGGTCGTTGGCGAACTCACGAATCGATCGTACCGCGCCGACTGGAAAGAAATAAATTGCTGCCGTCCGCGCGCACGCCATTTGCTGTAATCATGACGAATGTAACTTCCAAGAAGTAATCCAAGCAGTGCGGCGGCGAGTACCCGGCTTGTAAAATTACGGCTCATCGATGCCCCTCTTATGCGTCAACTGTATATCACAGCTCAGGCGGATGGCCCATCCTTGCGACTTTATATCTTGCAAGGGTGGAGCTTTTGAATTCTCATTCCTTCGGACGCGTGGCCCGCATCGAAACGAATTAGGGGGTCCGTCCTCGGTGTTTGAGGGCGGGGCTTTTTCTTTCTTCCCTGTCTGGCGGCTCAGACGTTTCCGGTTTGCGCGTCATCAGGCACTTCGATCAATTTCAAGAACTCCAGATATAGTGTTCGTCCCGCACGTGCCAAACGCCGTCGACCTTTTCCATCAGTACGTATCTGCCGCCACCACACAGTCCACAAAAATGATTGATATAGAACACCGCTTGGGAACGGGATGGGTTGAAACCAACGCCAGAGAGCTCAACCAATCCCATATTTCCCGGGAATCTTTTCTGAAACTCCGATGAACCATAGTTGGATTCTCGAGTGAAGCGCACGGTCGCACCGTTAGGCAGCGCAAATTTGGGCAGCAGTCGCGTCTGAAATAAATTGCGGACCTGGTAACTCGCCCGAGTCAGCGTATGCAATTCCTCGAAACGCACACGGCCATCGAGCAGATAAAACAATCTGATTCTCAGCTTTGCGTTCGAGATTGTTCGATCCTTGATTACCACCTGCACTGGTCCGCCCACGCAGCACTTGCTTTTTGGCCCTCCGTCACATAAAAAAGCAACTATGAAGCCCAGTTACCGCGTTGGAACGCTGATCGTATTGGTAGCCGTCTTTCTGCCAACAAATGCGCTTTATCTTCAGGCCCAGGCGAACTCCCCGTACACGGACACGACGGCGGACTTCCAGCGCTTTCTACAAGATATTCTTGACGCAACTAAGAAGGGCGACAAGCAGAGTGTTGCATCTCTGTTGAAGAGCACCGAAGTTCCCAACTGCGATGCTTGGCTGCACCAGATGTACAAATCAGATTCAGCGGACAGTTGGATGAGCTTGTGTGATTCCAAAACCCTCTGTTCACAAGAAAAATCCATGAAAGAACTCTTTGCCGGATTCGCAAAAGAAGGCGGCGAGTTTTCCACTCGCAAAGTGAACGACAATCCGCAGGGTGGTGAAGGTGGACTTGAATCGGGAATGGTTCACGGCGGAAAAGAGCCTCTAGAAGTGTATTTCGCCTCGTGGAAGTCTCCAAACCAATCGAAAGAGGCCAAGAGTGAACCGATCGGCTATTTCTATTTTCTTGACGGAGGATTTCGCTGGGACAGCCGCATCTCGTTTCCAAAAATCAAAATCAGCAATGTAAAAATCGTTCCCGCAAAACTCATCAAGAAAGTGGAACCTGTTTACCCTGCAGATGCAGCTGCTCAACGCATCTCCGGGACTGTGCGCGTGTACTACGTGATCGGCGGCGATGGGGCGGTCTACAACGCACATGCACTTTCCGGCGAGGGGCTATCCGAGGACCCCTCCCTTCGAAAAGCTTGCAGAGGATGCGGTCCTTCAATGGCGATATCAACCAGCGACAATGGACGGCAAGCCAATTCAAACAAATGCCGTCACGGTTGACCTTAAGTTCTCTCCGAAGAGCTGAGGGTCGGATCGCGAATCGGCTCAATTCGGCAGCACTTAACAGCGTTTTACCAAATCTTGGAGCCCATAATGGGGTGCTCATCGAAAGCATAATCGGGATTCCAAACCCGAGAACCATGGTCAGGGAGTTGATAAGTTTTACTTTATCTCATTTGCTCGCATATAGCGGTCCATTCGAATGGATACTGTATAGTTATGTATTGACTTAGGAATCATGTTGTGATATCCTGGAAATAGTAATTGCGATAGTAGCGGGAACAAGGCAAGACCCAAACTGCGCTGTGAACGCTCAAAAGTGTATCAAAACAAAGGACTTTAACTCCCTTTAGAATGAACACTTATGAAAAAGGGGGAGGGGGGTACCACTTCATTGGACTTAGCGGTCATTCCCAAAATGGGATTCTTACAACCCGCTCTGAAACCTTCCCCGCGCGCGCGTTGACACCGACTTGTCCTCCGGCAATACTGGCGAGCGATGATTGGACAACTTCGCGGGCGGCTCGCGGACCGGCGGCCGAATCAGATTATCGTGGATGTGGGCGGGGTCGGCTACTTGGTGCAAGTTCCGCTTTCCACTTACGCCGCGCTGGGCGAACTCCACAGCGAAGTCTCTCTCCTGATCCACACGCACGTCCGCGAAGATGCTCTCGTCCTCTACGGTTTTGTTTCTTCGCGCGAAAAACATTTCTTCGAACTTCTCCTCACCGCTTCCGGCGTCGGCCCTTCTCTAGCTCTGAAAATATTGTCAGGCATGAGCGTTGAAGAATTGGTTCCTGCGATTCGCGGAAGCGATCTCGTTCGTCTAACAAAAATTCCCGGCGTTGGTCGTAAAACCGCGGAACGCATCGTCGTCGAATTAAAAGACAAACTGGAATCTGTCACCGTTCTTTCCGAAAGCGCGGAAAAAGCCGCGCCCGTTTCTCCTGCAGGAGTCGAAGCCGACGTGATTTCCGCGCTCGTAAATCTTGGATACGAATCACGTGTCGCCGAAAAAACCGTCGATGAAGCCAAACGCGAAACCGGCACAGCAAGCTTCGAAAAACTTTTAAAAGTAGCGCTCCAGGATTTGACCGGCCCCATGAGACGATCAACGCGCGCGGGTTCGTAACCAACAGGGAACTGGAATGCCAGACAGCACAGCGAAAAAGATGATGCACGAAAGACAAACCGATCGCATTGTCTCCGGCGCTCCGCACGACGAAGACGCTCGACTCGACGCCAGCGTTCGCCCCAAACGCCTCGACGAATACATCGGCCAGAAGCGCGTCAAAGAAAATATTCAGATTGCTATCGACGCCGCGCGCAGCCGCGGTGAAGCCCTTGACCACGTTTTGCTCTACGGTCCTCCAGGACTCGGCAAAACTACCCTCGCGCAAATTATTGCCAACGAATTGAATGTGCCCATCAAGACCAGCGCGGGTCCGCTGCTCGAACGCAAAGGCGATTTGACCGCCATCCTCACTTCCCTCGATTTGAAGGAAGTATTTTTTCTCGATGAAATTCACCGCCTGCAAGCAGCTGTGGAAGAAGTTCTGTATCCCGCGATGGAAGATTTCCGCGTCGATTTAATCATCGGACAGGGACCAGGCGCGCGAATCCATCCGTTCCATCTAAATCATTTCACGCTGATTGGCGCAACCACGCGCGCCGGCCTAATCACCGCGCCGCTCCGTTCGCGCTTTGGCATTGTGCACCGGCTGGATTTTTACGAGCCGGAAGATCTGCTCATCATTATTCACCGCTCCGCGAAAATTCTGAACATCCAGATGGAAGAAGGCGGTGCGGAAGAAATTGCCAAGCGGTGCCGTGGAACGCCGCGCGTCGCGAACCGTTTGCTGCGCCGCGCCCGCGATTTTGCGGAAGTACGCGCCAAAGGCTTAATCACCCGTTCCGTGGCTCAGGAAGCGCTAGCCATGCTCGGCGTCGACGAAAGCGGCCTCGATGAAGTCGACCGCAACCTGATGATCGCCCTGCTCGACAAATACGCCGGTGGACCCGTCGGACTCGGAACCCTCGCCGCCGCCCTAAGCGAAGAAGAAGACGCCATCGAGGAAATGTACGAACCCTACCTAATGCAGATCGGCATGATCGATCGCACCCCGCGCGGCCGCATGGCCACCCCCCGCGCCTACGAATATTTCAAGCGCGAATTGCCCCGCCGCCAGCCCAGATTGTTTTAAACATGATGCGCATCGCGTGACATGGAGAAAAAAATCTATCTTTCGCTGGGCTCGAATGTCGGAGACCGGGAGAAGAATCTCACTTCGGCAATCGCCGCGCTCCCTGGGGCAGGTGTCCACGTGGTCAAGGTTTCATCAATTTATGAAACCGAGCCGGTCGATTACCTTGAGCAGGCGTGGTTTCTGAATTGCGTTGTGGAGGGCACGACAGCGTTGGGCGCGTTAGAGTTGTTGCAGGCGCTTCGTGCCATCGAAACGCGAATGGGTAGTAAGAAACCTTTTGCCAAGGGGCCGCGATTACTCGATGTGGATATTTTGCTGTATGGCAACGAATGCATCGACAGCGGGGGATTGGTGGTACCTCATCCCCGGATGTTGCAGCGAAGATTTGTTTTGGCGCCGTTGGCGGAGATTGCGCCGCGATTGCGGCATCCATCCTGGCAGGGCACGGCAGAGCAAATGCTTGCGCAAACTGAGGATAAGAGTGTGGTGCGTCCGGTAAGCAAATAAAATCGCCGCGTTTAAAATGATCTGGAATTTATTGTTGCGAATTTTTTCACAGATCAGGATACGAAAGATGAAAAACTTAGCGGTCTTTGCCACCTAAATCTGTCGGCGGTTTGTGGCGGTTAGCTGCCGACGATTCTCGTTCCAGGCGTTCGTATTCGGCGATTTCTTCTTCACTGTAAGAATACGAATCGCGCGAAGCAAACATCGTTGTAGAGCGGCCCGCCTTCTGTTTCTTTTTTCGCTTGCCCGCGAATTCGTGGCGCACTTGGCGCAGCGGCGATTCAATGGCTTTCACTTCAATCAATAGGTCGCTCACTTTTTCAAGAAAATCGTGAAGATGAAATGGGCGCACCACATAAGGTAAGCGCGCAGCCTCGAGTGGCGCAATGAACTGGTTCTCAGTCATTTCCGGAACAATGTAGAGAACGCGGAGCCGGCCGCCTTCTTCAGCGGGCACATTTCCCAATTCACGCAGCGTGTATGCCAAGGGAGTATCCACGCCGATCATCGGAGCGTTTGCTATTACCAGCGACCATTCGCCAGTTTTTAATTCAGCGACGAGCAGCGCGATGTCCGTAGCCACCCGCACGCGGCAACCCTCGGAATCGAGGATCTGGTGCAACGCGCCAGAACTGCGCGCGTCATTATCCAGCACCAGGATGCCAACACGGCGAGACACAATCGAGGATGGCGGGGAGGCCATTGGGCAATTATAGACCCCCGTTCCCTACGGGGCCGGTCAAAGGGGGGAGGCCTAGCGTATCGGCTACTGCTCGCGGGTACAGGTAGTCACTACTATCTGGCATACCGAGGTTGACATGGCGAATAAAAAGCGAAACAATATGAATTCGAGGTGCTTCCATGGCTTCCTTTTCTTCGCTGCTCGAACCTGCTTCGCAGCTTTTTCCGGATGACACCGCGCTCGGCGGTTCGGGAAAAATTCCGTTAGTTGGCATTGCGCGGCTTGCGGCTGCTTCTCCGCCGGCGGAAACGCAGCGCAGCTCCGCGGAACGGCCGGAATATTTTTTGTTGCCGGTGCGATCTATATTAAATAAATGCAATTCAGCTGGCGTGCCGTTTGACTGGACCATCAATCCGTACCGCGGCTGCGAATTTGCCTGCAAATATTGCTACGCGCGCTATACACATGAATACATGGAGTTGGACGGCTCTGAATTTGAACAAAAAATATTTGTGAAACAGGATGCCGCGCCGTTGCTTGCGCGCGAAATGTCGCGGAAATATTCCTATGAATCAAAAACTTCGGAATATCAGGAGGCCGAGCACATCGCCATCGGGACCGCGACGGATCCGTATCAACCCGCGGAAAGGGAATACGGTGTGACGCGCGCGTGCCTGAAAGAATTAGCGAAGCGAGAGGGAATCAGCGTTTCGATCACCACGAAATCCAATCAAGTGGTGCGAGACATTGACATCCTGGAGGAAATCGCCGCAAAGTCCACGCTGCACGTGAACATCACGATCACAACATTGAAATCCAGACTTGCGCGTCTGCTGGAACCGCGAGCGCCACGGCCAGACTTAAGAATTGCCGCAATATCGGAATTGCGCGCGGCAGGTTTGAATGCCGGAGTGCTGGCGTCACCGTTATTGCCAGGAATCACGGATGGCGAAGGAGAACTCGAAGGGCTTGCCAAGGCGGCGAAAAATGCGGGCGCGCTGTGGTTTGCTTCGGCGGTTTTGTTTTTGATGCCGGCTTCAGCGAAAACTTTTATGCCGTTCGTGCGAGAAAAATTCCCGAAGCTGGCAAAGCAGTATGAGCAGTGGTACGCGCGCGAAGCGTACGCTCCGGAAGAATATCGTCAGGCGTTGAAGGAGCGGCTCGCAAGAATTCGGAAAACAAATGATTTTTCTTCACGGCCGTGGGAAGAAAAAAAAGTGGCGCCACCGAAGGCGCAGATGACTTTGGCGTGGGATACCGCGCCAGCTAAGGCATGATCGCTTTGTTTTGAAAGCGGCGCGCGGCAACGACCAAAAGAATTATTCCCATTGCAAAAAGCGCGAGGGCGTCCGTCCACAGATGCTGAATTCCCGCGCCGCGCAGAATGACCCCGCGCGTGATGTTGATGAAATAGCTGGCGGGAACCAGGTAACTGATGGCGCGGAAGAACCAGGGCATGGTTTCCCGCGGGAAAATATAGCCGGAGAAAAAAACGCTGGGCAAAATGGTAAGGAAAGCGAGCTGCATGGCTTCGCTCTGTGTCCCAGCTTTGCTGGATATAAGGATGCCCAGGGAAAGCGAAACAAATATATAGGGCATGGAAAGAAATGCCAGCAGAAAGACACTGCCATGAATCGGAACGCGAAAAATAAACCGCATGGACGTAAGAATCAGGCAAAGTTCAAAAAATCCAATTCCAAAATAGGGAAGAATTTTTCCGAGAAGCAGGCCGAAGGGGCGGACGGGCGTAACAAAAAGTTGTTCGAGCGTGCCTTTTTCTTTTTCGCGAACGATGGCGAACGCGGTTAGAAACGTGGTGACGTTGAGAAGCAGAATCGCGGTCAGACCCGGCAAAAAGAAATTGGGCGAGCGCGAATCCGGATTAAATAGGATTTTTGGGCGCATCTGCACGGCCATCTGGTTTTGCGAAGTCAAAACCCGCCGAAGGGATTCATCCAAGCCGATGGCGGTCGTGACGTTTATTGCCTGACCGGCCACCGAAGAATCGGAGCCATCAATAAGGACGAGCACCTGCGCACCCATGTGGTGCAAAAGACGGTCTGAATAATCTACCGGAACCTTCACCCCAACGCGCGCTTTGCCGGCGACGATAGCGTCGGTGAGGTCGCGATCATTTTCCGCGTAGCGAATGATATGAAACGTGTCGGAATTTTTTAGGCGATCAATCAATTCGCGGCTTTCGCGACGTCCATCGGCGTTGTAGACAATGGTGTTGATCTGCCGCACGTTGGTGTCAATTCCGAATCCAAGCAGCACCATTTGCAGCAGCGGAATGAGTAATGAGAAAAAGAAAGTGGCCGAATCGCGGCGCACGTGAAGAACTTCCTTGTAGAACACAGCGCCAAATCCGCGGAAGAGATTAGTCACGAGCGGTCTCCTCCAGGGATTGGTGCTTGGCGGTAAGTTCGACGAAAACATCCTCGAGGCTGGGCGTAAGCGGGCGAATCTCGGTGACGTGAATTCCGTTGCTCTGCAGCTTGCCGCGAAGGTCGGTCAGATCGAAGTGTTCTTCGACAAGCGCGTGAATCGATTCGCCAAAAATAGTGGCGCTGCGTATTCCCGGAATTTTCCGTGCAACGCGCAGCGCACGCGTAACCTCCGGTGTGGCGATTTCGATCCGCTCGGTTCCTGCGGGTTGCACGTCCGGCAATTGTTTTAGCGCTTCGGGCGTGCCGTCGGCTATGAGCTTTCCGTAATAGATGTAGGCAACGTGGTTGCAACGCTCGGCTTCGTCCATGTAGTGAGTGGTGACAAAAAAAGTGATGCCTTGACCCGATAGTTCAAAGAGCAAATCCCATAATTGACGGCGCGCGACGGGATCGATGCCTGCCGTGGGTTCATCGAGAAAAAGCAATTTGGGCTCGTGGAGCATCGCGCAGCCCAGAGCGAGGCGCTGCTTCCAACCGCCGGAAAGATGCGCCGCGAGGCGATTGAGGTAAGGTGCGAGACCGTTCAGCTGGATGATGTCATCAATGCGCCGCTTCAGCCGATCCGGTGGAAGGCCGTAAATCCGGCCGTAAAACTGCAGGTTTTCCGCGACGGTCAAATCGTCATACAAACTAAATTTTTGCGACATGTACCCAATTCGTTCGCGTACTCCTTCGGGATTGACTCGGACGTCCAATCCCTCGACCCACGCGGCCCCTGCGCTCAGCGGCAATAACCCAATGAGCATTTTGATTACGGTAGTTTTGCCGCTGCCGTTGGGCCCAAGAAAACCGAAAATTTCACCTTTCTCGACGCGGAAACTAATGCCGTCAACCGCGGTCACTTTTCCGAACCGCCGGACAAGTCCGTCGGCTTGTATAGCGGCTTTGGCGGGATTTCCAGAGGAAGCCATGTGGCTCAGCCTCCGGCCTTGCGCGTTGCGTTTTCCAGTTTCACGTCCGCTGCCATGCCGGCGAGGACGCGATGAGAAGGATCATTAACGCGAATTTTTATGCCAAATACCTGATGAACTCGCTCTTCCCGCGTTTGCACGTTGCGCGGCAGAAATTCCGCTTGCTGATTGATTTGCTCTACAACGCCGTCGAAAACCGTGTTGCCGGCGGAATCCACGCGAATTTCGGCTTTTTGCCCGAGATGTACCTGGAAGATTTGTGTTTCCGGAATATAGATGCGCACATAAATCTGATCGCTTTCGAGCAACGTGGCCACGGGAGTATTGGGCGCGATCAGATCACCGGGGCGAACGTCGAGCACTTCCACGGTGGCGGCGGTCGGAGCAACTACCTGGCGTTCGCGGAAACGCGCCTGATCCAATTCTTCAGCGGATTGCGCGAGTTGCACATCTTCGGGCCGATTGCCGTGCTGGAATTTTTGGAATGTCGCTTCAGCCTGCCGATAGCGTGCCTCGGCGGAGGCAATTTCCTCGGGGCGATAGCCGTGCTGCAATGCCGCTAACTTGTCGCGCGCGTTATCACGTTGAGCCACGGCCATTTTCCAGTTGGCCTCAGCGGTATCGCGCTGCTGTTTGGAAACCAAATCTTTTTGGGCCAGCGCCTGGTAGCGTTGAAAGTCCAGATTCGTGCGGGCTTCTTCGGCGCTCGCGCGATCCAGATCCGCTTGCGCGGCGGCAATATCTTCCTTGCGGTAACCGTTACGGCGCTGCTCGTACTCCGCGCGCGCTTGATCCGCTGCGGCTCGCGCCTCGGCAATTTCTTCCGGGCGGAATCCACGGCGCGCTTTTTCCGCCGCCGCGCGGGATTGACCGAGCGCGGCTTGCAATTCCTTATCGTCAAAGGTGACGAGCACCTGGCCCGCCTCCACTCTGTCACCCTCTCTTACCAGCACTTTGTCGATGCGTCCGCCAATTTTTGAGCCAACGCGGATATCGCGGGCTTCCACGGTGCCGGAGCCTTGCAGAGCGGTGTCGTGCCGGAACCACCCACTGTAAAAGTAAACCAAAGCAGCGAGCACGATCGCTGCAATGAGAAATATCAGGATGCGCGTGCGAGTCATAAGTAGCTCCACATCTGATTACGATGAATGCGCATCTGGAGTTACGCCCCCCGCCGAACCGTTTGCCGAACGGGGCGCGATTCCGTTCCACAACAGATCGAAAGCTGTATGTATCCGCGCCGGAAGAGAACCTTCGCCGGTGACGGCCCAGATCAGCAGCGTTCCAAAAATCGCTTGCCGGAATACCTCGGCAATTTCTTCCGCGGTAAGATCGGCGCGTACTTCACCGCGGTCTTGGCCGCGCTTTATGAGTCGCGATAGCAGCGCCTGACCACGCAAATGATTCTTACGCATAGCTTCACGCACTGGCGAACTCGATAGGTTGCCCTGCAGTAGCGCGCGAACTATAGAAGGATTGCGAGCGGGTTCCTCGGTCATGCGCACGCCGAGGGTACGCAGAAACGCGGGCAGTGAAGCATCGGTTTCGGCCGCCTCGGTGACGAGCGCTTGCAGTTTTTCCAACTGCATGTCGCCGAAAGCGATCAGTAAGTGGTCCTTGCTGGGGAAATAATTAAAAAAAGTACCTTTGCCAACGTCAGCGGCGCTGGTGATGTCTTCGACGGTGGTTTCGGCGAAGCCCTGCTTGGCGAAAAGATCGAGAGCGGCTCGAAAAAGGCGAGTACGCAGTTCGGTGCTGCGACGTTGGCGGCGGTCGGGGGACGAATGCGGACTAGGAGCGGGCATATTTGACCTTCAGCCATAAATGACTATTGGTCATAATACGACGAAAAAAGATCGTACGTCAAGGCTTGGTCAGAAAAAGCAGCTGTTTTATTTCAGCGACTCGGGGTCTGAGCGGTTTTTGGGAGACGTATGATTCAGCAAGGAGATCATCTTTTGCGCCGGGCCAGGAACGCCGACGCCTCCTTTGCGAATGATCGTCTCGGCGTCGATTCTGCGATGGTAAACTTTTTCATTCGCACGATTATCCTGGCGAAGGGTTGAGCCTTCCAGGGAAATGCCCGCAAATAGACCTCGCGAACGCGAATAGGTGAGCATCTCCGCGCGCATGGCTGCGTCGCTGGATGCGGCGGCGTCGCGACCCTTGGGACCGATGGCGGCCGCGGCGTCAGCGCCGAGCTTTACCTTGCTGTGTAAAAGTGATTTTGCGCCGCGAGGATTCATCACCAGGATTACGAAATCAGTGGCTTGGCCGCCGAGTTGGAAGCCGACGCTGGCACCTTCCAGAGCCATCATGGTTGGAGCGCCCCAAGGACCGGTGAAATGTTCGCCGGTGCGGCAGACCATGGCGCCGCGGCCGTAGCTGCCTCCGACGATGAACGCAGCTTTCAGGACGGATGGATAAACGATAATGCATTCCGCTTTGTCAATGAGGTCCTGCGGAATGTCATCGGGAATGTCCATGATTTCCTTGATGACCGTGCCGCAATTTTCCAGGCGTTCCGCTTCCTTACTGTCGGATTTGTCTTGAGCGCCGAGCGGCAGTCCCAGAGCTAAAACCAGGAAGGTAGCCAGTGTCTTTTTCATTTTGCTTTCTCCTTAGAAACTTATGAGCCCGCAGAGTGGGATGTTTGCAATATCGCGTGAGCTGTGTCTGAATCCTGTGTCGAAGGTGAGCGGCGCTGGTGGCCGCGCGCTTCGAGGAAATGTTCCGTGTCGTATGGAATATACTTGGCTTGACAGAAATATTCCAGCAGAGGAAAAGCGGGGTCCATGTTGAAGGGGCGTAACGTTCGAGTTTGGCTGATTTGTGGAGTGATCGCGATTTGTTTCGCGATAAGCGGCCAGGCGCAAGACGTAGGACAACCGCAAGAAGCCGCGCGACCCAGTAGAAGCAGTGCAAAAGGTCAGGACAAATGCTGCGCGAGCACGGTGCGCGATAGCAAGCCGGGCGGTGAGCAAGCAGCGGCAAAGTTATCAGCCGAAGAGCTTTTTACGGCGCGTGCGCGAATGATTCTGGGAAGCGGGCAGCCGGCAAAAGGCGATTGGGGA
>Ga0209117_1000393_pt1 | contig 19769 bp, 23 predicted proteins | sample BlaSpr_A8_OM2_M2_FD_187978 | JGI IMG/M metagenome (GOLD analysis project Ga0209117, IMG submission 187978) | Forest soil microbial communities from Thunder Bay, Ontario, Canada - Black Spruce, Ontario site 2_A8_OM2_M2 (SPAdes) (version 2) | ecosystem: Environmental > Terrestrial > Soil > Boreal...
CCGTTCGGTTGATGCGGTAGGCGCAGCCGTTCGGACCGCGATGGCCTAGCGGTTCGACGGAACCCTTCACCGTCGATCGTTCGAGCAGTCCTTCGAGCGCGCCGGCGTGAAAGGTGCAAATCACCGGGGTCCGGCGGCAGACCTCCGCAAACAGACAGTTGTCGCAGCTGACTGCTCCGGACGGACCCAACTCGTACTCGCCACCCAGCTCGATGAGGGGTTCCAAAACGGCGCTGATCGAGCGCGCGTCTGCGCGCGCCAGCGACGCACCGAGAGTGATTCCAGCGTGCTTGATCGCGTCGTCGGCGCCTTCGCCCAGGCGCAGGAACTCAGTGGCAAGGGCCTCGGCGAGCAGGTCGTAACGCCGCATCGGATGGCTGATCTGGACCGGGCCGGCGGTGAGCCGGTAGACCTTGGCCGGCTTGCCTGGGAAGCCACGCCGGCGCTCAGTCGTGAGATATCCGAGTGTGACCAGCCGCTCCAGGTGCTCGAACGCAACGGAGCGATGTACGTGGGCCTCTTTGGCCACCTCGTCGACCCTTCGCGCCTTCCGGTCTGAGTAGAACCTCAGCAGGATGTCGCGGCGCGTCAGGTCGCGGAGTGCCCCGAGGGCGCGCTCCATGTCCAACGCCATTTTGGCCAGCATAACCCCTGGGCGATTTGGCGGGTTTGACGGGTCTTCACCGGAATTTCGTCACTTTGTCGTTTAAACCATTGACTTAACCGGGTCCTATTTGAAATCTTATTGCCCCGCTCCGGGAGCGAAAGGAGATAGTTAGTGAAGCCGGCAAGGCCGTCGGAAGGTCCTGCCCACACGGGGCGGTTCTTGGTCATGGTGCTCGCCGGTTGCGGAACGTCCGCGGCGCTGGCGGCCGTGATCTTGCCAGCCTCAGCTCTGACGTTGAGCTCTGTCACCTCTGTCCGTGCCAGCACCCTGGCCGCCGGCGGGGCTGTACTGCCCTTGCCGTCCACAACCCCTGTGCCCACACTGTCTCTACCGACACCGAGCGTTCCGGTCAGTGTGCCGCCGGTCCTTCCGACGCCCACTATGCCGGCGGTCAGTCCGCCGGCGACCGTCCCAACTCCGTCGCTTCCTGTCGATGTGACTCCGAGCCCACCGGTAACGCTGCCCGGCTCATTGCCGAGTCCGTCACCGACTCCGACTCCGACTCCTTTTACGCCGCTTGGCGGCGGGACTAAACACGGGATTGCCGGTGGCGGGTCGGGCCAAGGCGCGCCACCCCCCGGCGATGGGCTGCCGGGCAGCTTTACGGTGCCCATCTTGGGGATCGTTCTGTCGTCGCCTCTGGACGTAGCCTTGGCAGTGGCACTGGCCGTGCTGCCCTTGCTCGTGGGAATCTGGCTCTTGCTGTTCGGCCGAACCTGGAACGAGGCCCGGCACGCACGAGACGCCAGCATTCGGGTGGCCCTCGCCAGCGACCTGGGACTCAGTCCGCGAGAGTTCGGCTCCATGACCACCAAAGGCCTCTTCAAGCTGCGTGAGCAGGCTGCCTTTGACGACCTGACCGGCGTCTTGCGGCGGGCAGCCGGGATCTCGGCCGCCGACCGCGAGGTCGCCCGCGCGCGGCGCCAAAAGACTCCGCTGACCGTGGCATTCCTCGACCTGGACGGCCTCAAACAGGTCAATGACCGACTTGGCCATAGCGCCGGCGACCAGCTGCTGAGGGGCCTTGCCTCCGGCCTCCGGGGCGGCCTTCGCGGCCAGGACCTCGTGCTGCGTTACGGCGGCGATGAGTTCGTCTGCGTCCTGCCGGAGACGGCTCTGGAGGCGGCGAAGGCAAAGCTTCAGGAGATCCAAAAAGAGCTGGCGGCAAACGGGGTTGCCTTCTCCTTTGGTGTCGCTCAATTCGAGCGAAATGACGACGTCGTGAGCCTTTTGGGCCGCGCCGACGCCGAGCTGTACAAGGCCAAGATGCGCCCGCGTCTGGTCAGCCGCCCAGAAGACAAAGGTCGTATCGCCCTCGCCTGACCCAGCCGGCAATCTTGGGGCTTGACAAACTGACCTAATCCCTGTTTAGTGGGTCGTTACCCGATAAACTCGGAGGAGGTTAACGATGCGGCGAGGAAGGACGTTGACACTGTTGGCAGCCTGCGTCGGGCTGCTTTTCTCCACTGGCGGCCTCGAGGTAGGCGCGGCGGACACGCCCGCGGCGCCTCCGGTAACCGCGGGCACCCAGCCTGCATCGGCGGCAGTCGGCAGCTCGGCCAGCGTGGCGACCGGACGGTCGAGCTCCAGTGCGTCGGGCCAGACTGCCAGCACCGGCATCTGCGGAGCCGGAGTTGGTGCCGCGGGCAGCGGCTACAGCGCTACGCCAACACAGGCAGGCACCTCTGGAACCTCGACTCCAACGGGCTGCAGCTCCGCAGCAGGCGCCCCGAGCGGCCAGGGTGCCGGCACGGAACCGAGCCTGACCGGCACTGACACAAGCGGCGCGGCTTCGAGTACGGATCAGACCACGGGATCTCCCTGGGACAGGTCGGAAAGTTCTAGAGGCCTGAGCTTGATGAATTTTGGCGGCGGCTCTGGAGACAACTGGCTGCTCACAGCGCTCGGCGCGTTCGGATGGTGGCTGTTGCTGCTCCTGGTTGCATTTCTGCTCATCCTTTTCGGCGCCGCCACTGCGCGCCGGCGCCGGCCCGTCGCTAGAGCTGCGTGACGTGACCTACCCCCTCTCCCTTCTGGGCCCCGGCCGGCGCATCGGCGCCGGTCCGGGGTTCCAGCCCTGCGCTTCAAAGGGGCTCGGGCGCGCGCTCGCCATCGCGCTCCTGGTAGTTCTGTGCTCAGCCCTCGTGGTGGCGCCGGCTGTCATCGCGACGGTCTCGATGGTCTTGGTGAGCCGGATGCAGGTGCAAACCGCCGCGTGGGTTGGGCATCTCAAGCTCATGCCAGTTCTCGAGGGGGGGCGTGTGCTGGTCACTGTTGCGCTGGTCACCAAGGTCGTCAAAACCAAGGAGCCGGAATGAGCGTGGCCGAAGGGACATTCGTCGGTCCTTATCGAATCGTGGACCGGATTGGTCGGGGCGGCATGGCGACGGTCTATCGCGCCCACCACCCGGCACTCGACCGCTTCGTCGCGATCAAGGTGCTGCCCGAATTCTTCGCCGAGGACGAGAGCTACAGGGAGCGCTTCCAGCTCGAAGCGCAGTCGGTGGCGCGGCTCAACCACCCCAACATCCTCAGCGCATTCGACTTCGGCCAGGACAGAGGCGTTCCCTACCTGGTCATGGAGCTGGTCGAAGGCGGCACTCTCGCCGACCGTATGGGCAGCCCGACGGAGCTTCAGCAAGTCGTGCGGTTGCTGCGGCCGATCGCGAGCGCCCTGGACTACGCCCATGCCAACGGCGTCTTGCACCGGGACATCAAGCCTTCGAACATCCTCATCCGCCGTGACGGAACTCCAGTCCTCGCCGACTTTGGTCTCGCCAAGCTCGCCGATTCGGTCAGGAAGCTCACGGCCACGGGGGTCGTGTTCGGGACGCCGGAGTACATGTCTCCAGAGCAAGCTGTCGGTGAGCCGCTCGGTCCCACCGCCGACCAGTACGCGTTGAGCGCCGTTGCTTACGAGATGCTCACAGGGCACGTTCCCTTCCAGGGCGACACGCCCGGCGCAGTCCTCGTTTCGCACATCAGCCGCGCCATGCCGGCCACCCGCGAGCTGCCCGGAGAGATTTCGGGCCACGTCGACCACGTGCTCAGGCGGGGCATGGCCAAGTCGCCGCAGGACCGTTACCCGAGCGTTGGAGCATTTGTCGCAGCCCTGACGCCCGCCGCCTGGCCGAGCCTTCTCGCGGACGAACGGATTGACTTCAGCGCCGCCGGTCAGCCTCGAATCAACGGCGTCGCGCCTCGCGTGCCTGTCGTGCTGGTGGTCGACGACGGCGCCGCGAACCGAGAGCTGATCGAAGCGTGTCTGGCCGGCATCGACTGCGAGATTCGTACCGCCGAGGACGGCAGGACTGCGCTAAGCATGATCCAGGAGGACGCGCCCGATCTCGTCTTGCTCGACGTCCAGATGCCTGGCATGGACGGATACGAAGTTTGCGCACGCATCAAAACGGGTCCCAGGGGTGCTCTGTTGCCCGTGGTCATGATCACAGCCCTAGACCAGACTCACGACCGCGTGATGGCGCTCGAGGCGGGCGCCGACGACTTCATGTCGAAGCCGGTGGAGCGAGTGGAGCTCGTGGCGCGGGTCCGGTCGGCGCTCCGTTTGAAAGCCCTCTACGACACGCTCGACAGTGTCGACCAGGTGATCTTTTCCCTCGCGGCGGCGGTAGAGGCGAAGGATTCGCTCACCGAAAAGCACACCCAGCGCGTCGGCGAATGCGCCCGCCTGCTGGGCGAGCGCATGAACCTGCCCGAAGCGGACCTGGACGCTCTGTACCGCGGCGGCATCATCCACGACATCGGCAAGATCGGCCTTCCGGATTCGATCCTGCTCAAGCCCGCACCGTTGGATGCAGACGAGCAGATCCGCATGCGTACTCACCCGATCATCGGCGAGAGCATCGTCAGGCCGCTCCGCTCCGGCAACAACCTCCTGCCGATCATCCGGCATCACCACGAGCGCTATGACGGCGCCGGTTATCCGGACGGGCTGCGCGGCGAACAGATCCCTCGGCTGGCTCGCATCGTATCCGTCTGCGACGCCTACGACTCGCTGGTCAACGATCGGCCATATCGCCCTCGGCGCTCGACCGCAGAAGCGATGGCGATTCTGAGCAATGGTGCCGGCGCGCAGTGGGACCCCAAGGTGGTCATCCAACTCGCGAGTCAGGTGGCATCCACGTGACGGAAATCCTGCCTTACCTGCAAAACCTGGGCGCGGTCGCATTTGTCCTGCTTGGCGTCGCCACAGTCGCCACCTGGCTGAGACATCGGGATCACTCCCTTCTGTTCCTGGGCGTGGCCATCGTCCTTCTGTCCCTCGTCTCGCTAGTTGGACGCGTGACGGCCATCACGAACGTCAATCCGCCCCTTTTGCCGGAGATCAGCCTCATCGGATTCATGGCCTCGGGCTACGCCTTGCTCCTGTACAGGAGCTCGCTCATCCCACTGAAGCGCAAGTGGCTGGTGGCCGCGTTGGTGGCGATCGCGGCGAGCACCGTCATCTATGAAGCGGCACAAGGGCTGTCAGCGCCCAAGAGCTTTCTTGGGGTGGCGGTCATTGTGCTCGTCCTTGTGTGGTCGGCCACCGTCCTCGAGCCGATCATTCGTTTCTGGCTTGCGGCACGGGGACTTCCGGCCGTGCAGGCATGGCGCCTGCGGACGTTGAGCCTGGGTTTCGCTGGGCTTGTGGCCGTCCTTCTGTTCGCGGTCGCCGCCGGGGCGAAGGCCGCGAACCCCCTATTCCAGGTCCTCATCCAACTGGTGGTGCTCGCCATCATCCCGCTGCTTTACGTGAGCTTCTCGCCTCCGGCGTGGTTGCGACGGGAGTGGCGAGCTTCTGAGGAAGAGGGCCTTCGGGTCTTCATGCAAGACCTTCTGATCATCGACGGCGACCCGGATGTGCTGGCCAGGCGAGCCCTGGACTGGGCGATGAGGATCGTCGGCGGCGCAGCGGCGGCGTCTTTCGATGGCGCGGGGCGCCTTCAAGCTGCGAGCGGCCTCACGAAGGATTACGCGTTGGCGCTCCGGTCGCGGCTCGCGGATCTTCCGGAAGGAGTCGGCCGATACGCGATCAATGGGTCCACCCGGACGCTGATCATCTTGCCCATGGCTCGGGGCGCCGGTGCGGGCAAGCTCGTCGTCCTGTCCGGACCGTTCACGCCAGGGTTCGGCGGCGACGAGATCAGCCGCGTGCAGCAATTCCTGAGCGCGGTCGCGGCGGCGCTCGACCGCATGAGACTCATCGGCGAGCTCAAAGAAACGAACAAGCGCCTAGAGGAGGCGAACAAGCACAAGAGCGTCTTCCTCGCCAACATGAGCCACGAGCTGCGCACGCCGCTGAACGCGATAATCGGATTCTCAGAACTCCTGATCGACTCGAGCGCCAAGCAGTTCGACGCCACGACTCAGCAGCGATTCTTCACTCAGATCCACACGAGCGGCAAGCACCTGCTCGGTCTCATCAACGACATCCTCGACCTGTCCAAGGTGGAGGCCGGCCAGATGGAGCTCCGGCTGCAAACGGTGACAGTGGGGGAGGTCGTCGACCAGGTCATGCAAACCGTCGAGCCACTCGCCGGCCAGAAGCGGATCAAGATGCGCGCGGACGCCGCCAATGCCGGCGAGGTCTTGGTCGACGCCGGCAAGCTCAAGCAGATGCTGCTCAACCTCGTCTCCAACGCCATCAAATTCACCCCTGATGAAGGCGAGGTCCGGATTGCCGCAGCGCGTCTTCAGTCGTCTGTCGAGATCTCCGTCATCGATACAGGCATAGGCATCTCAGACGCCGATCAGGCGCAACTGTTCCAGGAGTTTCACCAGGTCGACCAGGGTCCCGGCCGACGTCAACAGGGCACCGGTTTGGGGCTCGCATTAACGCGCCGCTTCGCCGCCCTGCATGGTGGTGAGGTCCTCGTCCGCAGCGAAGTCGGCAAAGGCAGCGTCTTCACGCTACGCCTGCCGATCCAGACGCCTGTGGCCGAGAAGCCTGCGCCGGTGCCGGCAAAGACCCAGGACATGTCACTTCCCCTGGTGCTGGTGATCGAGGACGACCCTCCTGCAGCCGAGCTTCTCGTGCGGCAGCTGGAAGGAGCTGGATTCCGGACCCAGGTCGCGCGCACCGGTACCGAGGCCCTCGCGATGGCGCGCGAGCTGCGGCCGGCGGCCATCACGCTCGACATCCTCCTGCCCGAGCTCGATGGGTGGGAGGTCATGACGCGACTGAAGCGCGACGCGATGACCAGCGACATCCCGGTCGTGGTCGTCAGCGTCGTCGACAATCCCGAGCTCGGGATGGCCCTTGGCGCGTTGGACTACTTCGTCAAGCCGATTGACGGCAAGGAGCTGGTGACGCGTCTCAGCCGGTTCAGCTTCAAGCGTTCGAATGGGTCCACGGTCCTCGTCGTGGACGACGACGCATCCAACCGGCTGTGGTTGACGAGCGTCCTCGGGCCGGCGGGATTCGCCGTCATCAACGCCGGGGGAGGGCGCGAAGCGATCCAGCTCGCCAAGTCGAGAAATCCCGACCTCATCCTGCTCGACCTGATGATGCCGGACGTCAGCGGCTTCGCCGTCGTCGAAGCTCTCCGTGGCGATCCCGCCACTCGGCACATCCCGATCATGATCCTCACCGCGCGGACTCTCACCGAGGCCGACAAACGCCACCTCAACGGACATGTCTCGACGATTCTCAGCCGAGGCTCGACCGCTGCAGCCGACCTGGTCCAGCACCTTCGCCAGCTGGTGGCAGAGCCCGCTCCGGTCTCATGAGCTACCAGCCGCTCGTGCTCGTGGTCGAGGACAACGATGCGAACCAGCTGCTCGCGCGGTCGGTCCTGGAGCGCGAGGGATACCGGGTCGAGGTTGCGGGTGCCGCTGAAGAAGCGCTGGAGAAAATGGCGGAGCGGCTGCCCAACCTCATCCTGATGGACGTTCAGCTGCCAGGCCAGGACGGCCTGTCGCTCACGCGCGCTCTCAAAGCTGACCCCACCACCGCAAACATTCCCGTGATCGCGCTCACCGCCCACGCGATGATCGGAGACCGCGAGGAGACCATCGCGGCCGGCTGCGCGGGATACATCGCCAAGCCGATCGATACGAGGACGCTCGGTAAACAAATCCGCGAGATCCTCGAACCAAGGTGAACGCCCGCATCCTGATCGTCGACGACGAGCCCGCCAACGTGCTTCTGCTGGAATCGTTTCTCGCCGACTCGCAGAACGAGACCCGCGGTATCACTGACTCGAGAAGGGTCGAGCACGCCTTTCTGCAATTCCAGCCGGATCTCGTCCTCCTCGATCTGCATATGCCGTCGCCAGACGGGCAGGAGGTCCTGCGCCTGTTGCGAAGCGCGCGGCAGAGCCTGGGTTTCCTGCCCGTGATAGTGCTCACGGCGGACTCCAGTCACCTCGCTCGCAACAGCGCGCTACTGCTTGGGGCGGACGACTTCTTGACCAAGCCTCTCGACCGCACCGAGGTCATGTTGAAGGTGCGCTACTTCCTCCGCCTGCGCGCCCAGTACGTCGAGCTGATCAACACCAAGCAAGCCCTGGAACGCCAACTCAAGACGGGAACGTCCTGAGCCAGAGGTCGCGCGCGTCTCTTTATATGTAGGCCCCGGAACGGACCTCCCGGCGCCTTGACTTCTAATTCAACGGGCGTAGAATTCAACCAGCGTTGAATTAACTGTGGGAGAAGGGGCAATGGCACAAATAGGGGCGGTTCAAGGGCGTGGGGTCGCGAGGCAGGGGGGAGCGAGGGCTCGGCTGGAAATGTTCCTGCCGCCAATTCTGGGTGGACTGGTGCTTCTCATCGCGTTGGTCGGCCTCATTGGAACGGCGATCCGGGATCCCCACCCGCACGACATCCCGGTCGGGTTGGTCGGGCCGGCTCCGGTCCTTCAGCAGATGTCCGCCGGGTTCGCCACCGCAGTACCCGGAGCGTTTCGCTTCACGTCCTACGGCTCGGAGGCTGACGCCAGGTCGGCTCTCGATTCGCGCGCGGTGGACGGCGCGCTTGTCCTCGGCGGACCGACCCCACGCCTGATCGTGGCCGGCGCGGCCGGCGACAGCTCGGTCGGCGTGATCACTGCAGCGTTCACCAACGCGCTCAAGGCGCAGGGCATGACGGTGACAGTCGAGACATTGCACCCGTTTTCCAGCGGCGATGCCCACGGCTTGATCCTGTTCTTCGTCGTCGTCGCGGTGCTCATCTGCTCGCTTGTCTCACAGGCCCTTCTAACCGCTACCGCAAAGGACGCAGGATTCGCGGAGAGGCTCGCCGTCGTGGTCACGTTCGCGGTCCTGGCCGGCATCACCGGCATGGCCACCGCAGCGTGGATCGCCGGCGACTACGGGTCGGGCTTCTGGCTTGCGGTCGGCTTGGCCGCACTGGGCTCGGCCGCCATCGGTGCGGTGGTGGCAGGTTTGGCGAGGCTCCTGGGAGCTGCCGGCATCGGCCTGACCGGGCTGTTCGTCGTGCTGCTCGGCCTCGTCACTTCAGGCGGCCCGGTCGGGAGCCAGCTCCTGCCCGATTTCTATCGATCGTTGGCGCCCTGGATGCCAGCCGGCCCGCTTTACAGCGCCATGCGAGGAGCGCTTTACTTCGACGGTGCAGCGATCAGTGGACCCGTTGCGGTGCTGTCGGGATGGCTCGTCGCCGGAGTGGTTCTCATGTTGGCCGGCGAGATGATCGCGCGGCGGCGCACGTCAGTCGCCGCCACCTCGGGATAACAGGTGCCGCGCACCGGCAGGCGGCCGGGGACAGGCGGCACGCGGGAGAAGATCCTGGCTTCCGCGCGCAAGCACTTCGGAGCCACCGGCTTCGATGGCGGGACCGTCCGCGGCATCGCCACCACCGCGGGAGTCGATCCAGCTCTGGTGCTGCACTACTTTGGATCCAAGGAAGGTGTGTTTCGCGCGGCGGTCGACTTTCCCATCGATCCGGCGGAATTCCTACCCCGGCTGCTCGCGCCCGGCCTCGACGGCCTGGGCGAGAGGATGGTCCGCTTCTTCATCGACACATGGGACTCGCCCGCAGGCAGGCCGCTGCTGGGGCTGATCCGGTCGGTGGTGAGCAGCGAGAGCGCCGCCGAGATGCTGCGCGAATTCGTCAGCCGCGCGGTGGTGGGGCGCCTCGCCGAGGCGCTCGAGCGCGATCAACCTCAAGTCCGGGCGAACCTCGTCGCGAGCCAGCTGGTCGGGCTTGCGATGCTGCGCTACGTGATCAAGCTGGAGCCGCTGGCTTCAGCGCCGTCGGAGCAGATCGCGACCTGGGTCGGCCCATCGATTCAGCGCTATCTCACGGACCCGTCCGTCACCAAGCCGGAACCGTTGGCTAGCTAGGCGGGGGGCCTCTATATAGTCCGCTGACATGTCTGCGGATGCGGCCTCATCAACATCGAGCCACAGGCCATCAGGGTGGATCATCCTGCTCGTACTCTTCGGGATCGCTTCGACGATCGAGGCGTCCACCGTCTCACACGTCTTTCGCTTCCTGCCCCTTTACCTCGGCACTGTGCATGTGGCGCCGGCTGAGGTGCCGGCCTGGACCGGATACCTCAACGCGGCGTTCTTCCTCTTCGGCCTGCCATTGGTTCCGTTTTGGGGGGTCTGGGCGGAGCGTTACGGGCGCATCCCGATCATCGCCCGCAGCGCGTTCGTCGAGATGGTTGTCTTCGCAGTGCTGTGGGTCGCCCAGAACCGGTGGCAAGCGGCCTTCGGTTTGCTCCTGGTCGGGTTTCAGCTCGGGAACACCGGCGTGATGCTCACCGCCCTTCGCGCGGTCACTCCACCCGGCCGGGTGGGGCTTGCGATCTCTCTGTTTGGCGTGACGCCATCGCTCGGCTTCGCCCTCGGTCCCACCGCTGGTGGCTGGCTCGTCGACATCGGTGTCCTGAATCTGCACACCTTGTTCGCCCTCGACGCCGCGATGTCACTGGCGGCCGGCGTCATGTTGCTTGCGTTCGCCCGCGAAGGCCCTCGACCGCCTGGGCCGACGGGATCGGCGACGCGCCTCGCGCTGAATGCACTGCGGCTGGCGCTGACGGGGCGTGTGACCCTGATCATCTTTGGCGTTTTCGGCCTGGCCTACTTTGCGCAGCAGATCGCCAATCCGTTCCTGCCGCTGCTCGTGATCAGACTCCACGGCGGTACGGCCGGCGCCGCGGGCCAGATCGGCATCGTATTCGGTGCGTCGGCCCTGCTGGGAGCACTTCTCTCGCCGCTTGCGGGGGCTGCCGGCGATCGTTTTGGATTCCGGCCGATTCTGGCGGGCGCCTGCGTGCTTGCTGCCGCAAGTCTCGGCGCAATGGCCATAGCCCCCGATCTGGTCTGGCTCACGGTGGCCGCGGTGGCGCTTGGTGCTGCGGTCGCCAGCGCAATCTCGATGGTGTTCGCTCTCCTTGCCACTGCTGTGCCGGAGGAGCGTCGCGCCACCACGCTCAATCTGGTCTTTGTGCCGATCTACCTCTCGGCGATCGCCGGCGCCATCGTGGGAGCGCTGTTGGTGCGTGAAGGACTCAATACCGTGCTGTGGACCGGCGCCGCGATCTCCTTGATCGCAGCGCTCCTGACCACGAGGTTGCCCTCGGTCGCCCGGGCGAAGCAATAGCGCCACTATGCTCATCCGCATGGCGGGTGGATTCACTGGCTGGAAGGGCGACTTTCGCGGCTTCTTCCTGGGCCTGAAGATGAACAACTCAAAGGCTTACTTCGAGGCCCACCGGCAGCAGTACCAGCAAGATGTGAAGGGACCGATGGTCGCCCTGCTCGCCGACCTCGAGTTCGAGTTCGGTGAGGCTCGTCTCTCGCGACCGAATCGCGACATCCGTTTTTCGGCAGACAAGTCGCCATACAAGACCAACATCTACGCGACAACGAGCGGCGGATACGTCGCTCTGGACGCCGAAGGTCTGATGGTTGGCGGCGGCACCTATGAGATGGACGTCGCCCAGCTCGCCCGTTTTCGTGAGGCTGTGGCCGCATCTGCTTCCGGAACAAAACTAGTGGCGATCGTCGCGGCGCTCCGCGAGAAGGGTTACGACATTGGCGGGCAAGAGCTGAAGCGGGTGCCGTCACCGAACCCGCAGGACCATCCGCGCGCCGACCTGCTCCGGCACAGGCGGCTGATCTACTGGCGGCGGTGGCCGGCCGCTAAGTGGATAGCGACAGCGGCGGCGCGCGAGCGTGTCGTGCAGGCGTGGAAGGATGGCGCGAACTTGAACGCGTGGCTGGCGAAAAACCTCCCGCCGGGCGCGGGCAGGACGCATTGATTTGACCGACTGCTGCACGCCGAAGGGTTACCGCCAGATCTTCAGTGAGAAGAGCGCGGTCACGCAGGCGAAGCGTTACAGGCGCAAAGGCCTGGATGGGACCTCGCGGCGAATCCTTGATGTTGTCAAGAAGCGAGGCGTCGAAGGCAAGACGCTGCTCGAGGTGGGGGGCGGTGTCGGCGCCATCGAGATCGAGCTGCTCAAGGCTGGGATGGCCAACGCGGTCAACGTTGAGCTGACGCCGACCTACGAAGGCGCCGCAGGCGAGCTGCTTGGAGAGGCCGGCCTGAGCGATCGCGTCCAGCGAAAGATCATGGACTTCGCCGAGGCGGGGACCGAAGTTGAAAGCGCCGACGTAGTCGTCTTGAACCGGGTCATCTGCTGCTATCCAGACATGCCGAAGCTGGCCGGCGCGGCCGCCGAGCACGCGAAGGGCGTGCTCGTGATGAGCTTTCCCAACAATCGATGGTGGTCAGAGCTCGGTTTGTCTTTCGGCAACTTTGCGTTTGGACTCTTCAGGATTCAGTTTCGAGTCTTCTTGCATCCGCCAGACGCGATCTTGGCCGCGGTCGAGCGCCACGGATTCCGGACCACGTTCAACGAACGGGGTCTGCTGTGGCAGGTGGCCGCATTCGAAAGAGGCGCTTAGCGCCCACGTCCCGATGATGCGAGCAGGTAGTTACGCACTGATGTGGTCCGGCGGCAAAGACAGCGCCCTTGCGCTACATCGCGCGACCGCGGCGGGCGTGAATGTAACGCGATTGATCAACTTCCACGACGCGGCCACCGGCCGAGTGCGGTTCCACGCTACCCGCGTCGACATGATTCAGTCGCAAGCCGACGCCGCCGGGATTGAACTTCGAACGATCGGCACCAACTGGCCGGAGATGGAAGAGCGGCTGGCGGCGGAGCTTGCGATGCTGCGGTCTGAAGGCTTTGCCGGAGTCGTGTTCGGGGATATCCATCTTTCCGATGTGCGCGCTTGGTATGAGGATCGAGTCAAAGCCGCCGGCCTCGAGCATCTGGAACCGATCTGGGGCGAGGAGCCAATCCAGCTGGTGAGGGAATTCGTCGAGGCGGGCGGTCGCGCTGTGATCACATGCGTGGACCTCGGCCGGCTGGATTCCGCGTGGCTGGGTCGGATTATCGACGAGCGCTTCCTAGACGAGATCGGCACCACCCAGGCTGACCCTTGCGGCGAGAACGGCGAATACCACTCGTTCGCGTTTCAGGGACCGATGTTCAAACGCGAGGTAACCTGGACACCAGGAGAAAGGCGCTTCGTGCCTGGGTTTGGTCAACTCGACATCCTGCCCGCTTAGTGGCTTAGGTCAACCGCGAGATTCAACCAGCAGGCTCTGGATGCTGCGGCCAACGCGTCCCTCGGTGTCATAAAGCGCGGCTTCGGCAATCCCTGTTCCGTGCGGCTCGAGCCATGTCTTCGCGTCCACCATCACCCACTCACCAACCGGCAACCGGTTCACATAAACGGACAGATCAGGATTGATGAAGCTGGTTTTGCGGGGGTCCACGACAAAGCTGATGCCATTGGGAAAATCGGCGGCCGCGCAGATCCGTACCAGCCCGCTGGGCTCTTCTCCCGGCAGCAACGGCAGCTTGAGACGAAACCATGCCCAGCCAGGAGCCTTCCAGCCGCGACCTTCGCGTGCAGTCCGTATCTCCACTCCGCGCGTGTGATAAGCGGGACCATCCCGGTAACCGCCCGTCCACTCGGTCAGCGATTCGGGCCCGCCTCGCGTCGGGGGTTCAGCGTTCGATGGCACGACGACCTCAGCTCGGCGGATCCGAAGCGAAGTAGCCCGCGCCACCTCCTGCTCGCCGCTCCAGAGTGAGGCCTCCACGAGCTGCACCTTCCGCCCCGGACGAACCAGCCGGCACCGCACGGCGAGCGGCGTCCTGCCAACCGGGCGCAGAAGCTCGACCGTGATGCGTGTGACGAACATCTCCTGATCGGGCTGAAAACGCTCGATTTCGCGAGCCATGAGCATCGTCGGGGGACTGCCATGCAGGGCCTGGTCCGACCACGGGCTCAACGCGGCTTCAGTCGCCACAAAGACATCCTGGCCGGCCGGCTCGAATATGGATCCGGTCACCCCTCGAGGCCTGCCTCGAGCCAGTCGATGAGCCCCGCGACCTTCGTCCAATCCTCGGCCTTGCGCGCGGCGATCAGCTCGCGCAGGGCGTTCGGCTCCCAGGCGAGCAGCGCCTCAGCGCCTGAGCTCGCGTACCGCACGAGGGCGTGATTGACGACATCCTCGTAGCTCAGGCCTGTATTGCGGGCGAGGTTCTCGAGGGTCGGCTTGGGGTCGACCAGCCGCGACAGGGCGACGGAGTCTCGGAAGTTCTGGTTTGAATCCATCCTGGGCAACTTAACCTTTCCGCGCCCGTCTCCCTAGCCCTCTGGTCTCAATGAGCGCCCTGCGCGCGGCCGGCTCCTGCGGGGAGAGGGAAACAAGACCGATGAGTTTCGCGCTGAAGCCGAGTCTCTACATATAGGGCAGAATGCGGACAGGAAAGGAGTGAGCCAATGAGCAAGGTGCGCGTACTGATCGGCACGCGGAAAGGCGCGTTCGTAGCGAGCTCGGACGCGAGCCGGAAACAGTGGAAGGTCGAAGGTCCCCACTTCGCGGGCTGGGAGGTCTACCACCTCAAGGGGTCGCCGGCCGATCCCGATCGCCTTTACGCGTCCCAATCCAGCGGCTGGTTCGGCCAGGTCATGCAGCGCTCGAACGACGGCGGCAAGACCTGGGAGGCGGTCGGCAACAAGTTCACGTATGAGGGCGAAGTCGGTACGCACGCTTGGTACGACGGGTCGCCGCATCCCTACGAGTTCAAGCGCGTCTGGCACGTCGAGCCATCGCCCGACGACCCGGACACGGTATATGCAGGCGTCGAAGACGCGGCCATCTTCAAGACGGCCGACGGCGGTCAGACGTGGGGTGAGCTGCCCGGCCTGCGGACACAGAAGTCAGCCCCAGGATGGGCTCCGGGCGCCGGCGGCCTGTGCCTGCACACGATCCTCATCGATCCGAGCAAGCACGACAGGATGTTTGCTGCAATCTCGTCTGCCGGCGTGTTCCGGACCGACGATGCAGGCAAAACGTGGCGGCCGACGAACAAAGGCTTGCACTCCAACTACATCCCTGATCCCGACGCTGAAGTCGGCCACTGCGTCCACCGCATCGCCATGCACCCGTCGAAGCCGAACGTGCTGTTCATGCAGAAGCACTGGGACGTGAACCGGTCGGACGACGGGGGAGAGTCATGGCACGAGGTCAGCGGCAACCTGCCGAGCGACTTCGGTTTTGTCATCGACGTCCATGCGAACGAGCCCGAGACGATCTACGTGATCCCGATCCAGAGCGACTCCCTCCACTACGTCGCGGAGGGCAAGCTGCGCGTCTACCGCAGCAGGACCGGCGGAAACGAGTGGGAGGCTCTGACCAATGGGCTCCCCCAGAAGGACTGTTACGTCAACGTGCTGCGCGACGCGATGGCGGTCGATGCACTTGACCCGTGCGGTGTGTATTTCGGCACGAGCGGCGGGCAGGTTTACGCGTCGGCCAACGCGGGGGACCGTTGGGATCCCATCGTCCGCGATCTTCCGCCCGTGGTCTCGGTCGAAGTTCAGACCCTGTCGTGATCCAGGTCGTCCTTCCCGCGAACCTTCGGACGCTGGCCGGAGTCGGCTCGGTCGTCCAGCTGGACGTGACCGCGCCGATCACCCAGCGGTCGGTTCTCGATGCGCTGGAAAACAACCATCCGGCGCTGCGCGGGACGATCCGCGACATGGACACCAAGAAGCGCAGGCCGATGGTGAGGTTCTTCGCGTGCGAGGAGGATTGGTCGGATGCTTCACCCGACGCACCGTTGCCTGAAGCGGTGGTGTCGGGCAAAGAGCCATTCCTCATCATCGGTGCGATAGCGGGCGGCTGACGCGACTCAGACCAACGCCTGACGGCTGCGTTGCAAGAAGGCCCGCTCGGGAGCGTTCTCGGTAAGGGCGATCGCCGCATCGTATGCCGCGGCCGCCTCGGCGTTTCTGTCCAGGCGCCGGAGAAGGTCGGCGCGGACGGCGTGGAACATGTGGTAGCCACCGAGCTCCAGGCCGTCGATGATGGTGAGCGCCGCGTCTGATCCCTCGACCTCGGCCACTGCGACCGCGCGGTTCAGCGCGACAATGGGGCTCGGGGTAAGAGACAGAAGCTGGTTGTACAGCTGCAGGATCTGCCACCAGTCTGTGGCTGAGGCGGCCGACGCGTCGCTGTGGACTGCGTTGATCGCAGCCTGGATCTGGTACGGGCCGGGCTGGTTGCCCGCGATGCATCGCCGGACGATGGCCTGGCCTTCGGCGATCAGGCCGCGATCCCACCGGTTGCGGTCCTGGTCGGCCAGCCGCACGAGGTCGCCGTCCAAAGAGGTGCGGGTGGCTCGACGCGACTCGATGAGGAGCATCAGCGCGAGCAGCCCCATCACTTCCGGTTCGTCCGGCATTAGTTGGGCCAGCAGCCGTCCGAGGCGGATGGCCTCGGCGCAGAGGTCCTCGCGGACAAGGCGTTGGCCCGAGCTCGCGGTGTAGCCCTCATTGAAGATGAGGTAGGCGACGGCCAGCACTGATCGAAGGCGTGCCGGGAGGTCAGCCTCGTTGGGCACGCGATAGGGGATCCTCGCGTCGCGGATCTTGCCCTTGGCCCTGACCAGCCGCTGAGCCATCGTGGGCTCGGGTACGAGGAACGCGTGCGCGATCTCCGCAGTGGTGAGTCCTCCCAGCAGCCGGAGCGTAAGTGCGACCTGGACGTCGGTGGCGAGCGCGGGATGACAGCACGTGAAGATCAGGCGCAGCTGGTCGTCGCGCACCGCGCCCTCCTCGACTGGTTGGTCGCGGGCGTGCAGCAGCGCAGCCTGGGCATACCGGTCCTCGCGGGACGCCTCCCGGCGGAGGCGGTCGATCGCCCGATTGCGGGCGGTGGTGATGATCCATCCGGCCGGACTCGGAGGAAGACCCGTGGACGGCCACCGTTGTACCGCCGCGGCGAAGGCGTCCTGGACTGCCTCCTCGGCGATGTCGATGTCACCGAAGACGCGGACCAGAATGGCAACAGCGCGACCCGATTCCTCACGGAATACACGCTCGATCTCCGAACCCGAAGTGCTCAGGCCTCGTCTTGGAATGGCCGCACCTCGATCGGCAGGGTAATCGCCCGGGCGGCCTTGCGGCCCCACTCGAGGGCGGAATCCAGGTCCGCCGCCTTGATAACCAGGAACCCGCCGATGTGCTCCTTTCCTTCGGCGAACGGGCCGTCGGTCATGAGCGCCTCGCCGTCCTGGATCCGCACCACAGTCGCCGTGCTCGGAGCGTGCAGGCCTCCGTTGAAGACCCACGCGCCGGCCGACTTGGCCTCCTGGATCAGGGCATCGACGTCGCGCATCACCTTCTCCAGGACCTCGGGCGCGGGACGATCGCCGTCCGGCTGATAGATGCTGAGCAGGTACTGCTTCATCAGGAGCTCTTCTTTGAAGTGACCGCGGGCTCGTACGTCGCGATCATCACGCCCGTGGTCGTCATCTTGCTGTCGACGAGCTTGAGTGCGGCGAACGATCCGTCGTCAGAGAAGAGACGGCGCCCCGCTCCAAGCAACAGCGGGTGGATCTGCAGCACGTACGTGTCGATCAGGTTGCGCCGCACCAGCGACTTCACAAGCTCTCCGCTGCCGAGTATCACGATATCTTTGCCCGGCTGCTCCTTGAGCTTGGCCACAGCCTTTGCCGCGTCGCCTTTGAGAAGCGTCGAGTTGACCCAGGGCAGCGGGTCGCGGAGCGTCGTGGACGCCACGTACTTCCGCGTTCTGTTCAGAACGTCCGTGAATGGATTGCCGTCGGCTTGCTTGGGCCAGACGGAGTAGAAGTCCTCGTAGGTGCGTCGCCCAAACAGCAGCGCTCCGGTGGTGGCCATGCTCTCGGCGGCTACCTTGCCCATTTCCGGATCGGCGTAGGGCAGCGCCCAGCCGCCGTGCTCGAAGCCCCCGCGGCGGTCCTCATCGGGCCTGCCGGGCGCCTGCACGACTCCATCGAGAGTCAGATTCATGAATACAACGATCTTGCTCATTCGAAGCCTCCTTGGCGATGAGGCCGGCTCCATACCGGCCTCTCACACCCTCTACACGAATGGCTTCGGGTCAGATCGACACCTACCTGGAAGGTCTCGCGGCCCCCACAGGAGATCTGACGCTCGCCGGCGCCGGCTGGCAGTTTGGACACAGGCCGGCAAAGACCACCTGGTGGCTCTTCACCTGGTATCCGGTGCCGGCCTCGACGGCAACCGTCGCCTCGTCGACCACGCATCCCGGCACCTCTGCTATGGCGCCACAGGCAGTGCAGCGGACGTGCTCGTGGTGGGCGCCGCGCGCTTCGTAGCGCGCCTTGCCATCGCCGATGTCGTAGCGCTCCACGAGCGACTTCTTCTCCAGGGTCAAGACTGCCCGCAAGATCGTCGAATAGTTGGCGCTCGGGATTGCTTCCCGGACCGCGCTCAGCAGCTCATCGAGGGACCAGGTGCGGTGCCCGGCATCCTCGATGAGCGATCTCACCGCGTCGGTGACTGGGCTGGGGCGCGGCAACTAGAGCGCCAGGCTCGAACTAGCTCTCCTCAGGCACGTTGAGGGAGTCGAACGTCTCCTTGTTGAGGAACTTGAACATCTGAAGGGGCTTGCCATCGACGTGAACGCTAGCCACCGCGGCGTATCGCTCCTGGCGTTTGCCGCCGCTGGTGGTCCGGACCATCCGGCGCTTCTTGATGTCGTGCTCGGGGACCTCGACCTTCTTCTTGCTCTTCAGGTTGTAGAACTGCATTCAAATCCTCCAAAAAGTTGTTGCATTCGGCTAGGCAAGTAAGTTGCGCATGTAACAGGCGCAGACTGTAGCACCGAACGACCTGCATCGTAGGCGGTTTCGGCCGGGGCCGGGACCGCGTCTAGAATCCTTGATGTGCACCAATCCACGCTCTCGGTCACGCCCGCGTTTGGCGAGCTGGAGCCGCATCGGGCTGAATTGACCGCGTATTGCTACCGGATGCTGGGTTCACCCTTCGATGCGGAGGACGCCGTCCAGGACGCTTTCGTGCGCGCTTGGCGTGGCCGTGAGAAGTTCGAGGGTCGCGCCGCGATGCGGTCCTGGCTCTACCGAATTGCCACCAACGTCTGTCTCGACATGCTGAAAGGCAGGGACAAGCGCACGCGGCCGATGGAACTTGGGCCCGCGGTCGAGCCCCTCGAGTCGAACCTGAATGTGCGGAGCGCCAAAGAATGGATCGAGCCCATCCCCGAGAACCTGATCTCCCCGGAACGAGACCCGGCCGACCTCGCGGTTGAGCGCGAATCGATCCGCCTCGCGTTCGTGGCGGCCCTGCAGCACCTTCCGGCGCGCCAGCGCGCTGTGCTCATCCTCCGCGAAGTTCTCCGCTGGGAGGCGGCCGAGGTCGCCGAGCTGCTCGACACCTCGGTGGCGTCGGTCAACAGCGCGCTCCAGCGCGCGCGGGCCACGCTAGCCACGAGCAACGTGAGCTCCACCGACAAGGTGCCATCACTGACCGCAGCAGATCACGAGCTTCTGGAGAGGTACGTCAAGGCTTTCGAGCAGTACGACATGGAGGCGCTGACCTCGCTCATCCGCGATGACGCCACGCAGTCAATGCCGCCCTTCGATATGTGGCTTCAGGGTCGCGACGACATCTTTGCCTGGTGGGTCGGACCGGGGAATGGCTGCCGCGGCTCGCGCGTTATCCCGGTAGTCAGTGCGAACGGCTCGCCGGCATTCGGGCAGTACAAGCCAAGTCCGCAGGGCGGCTACGAG
>Ga0209117_1000394_pt1 | contig 19741 bp, 17 predicted proteins | sample BlaSpr_A8_OM2_M2_FD_187978 | JGI IMG/M metagenome (GOLD analysis project Ga0209117, IMG submission 187978) | Forest soil microbial communities from Thunder Bay, Ontario, Canada - Black Spruce, Ontario site 2_A8_OM2_M2 (SPAdes) (version 2) | ecosystem: Environmental > Terrestrial > Soil > Boreal...
CGCGCCATCCATCTGCGCCGCGCCGGTGATCATGTTCTTGATGTAGTCCGCATGCCCCGGACAATCCATGTGCGCGTAATGCCGGTTCGCCGTTTCATATTCCACGTGCGAAACCGCAATGGTAATGCCCCGTTCGCGCTCTTCCGGCGCGTTATCAATCGAATCAAACGCGCGGAACGCTACCTTCGGGTTGTGCTTGCTCAGCACTTTGGTAATCGCCGCCGTCAAGGTCGTCTTGCCATGGTCAATATGGCCAATCGTCCCGATATTCACATGCGGCTTGTTGCGCTCGAATTTCTCCTTCGCCATTTCTTCCCGCTCCTCAGTTCAAAGTCGTTACAACTACCCTGCAAACCTTTATCGAACGTACTGCAAACCTTTTATCGAACTGACCGGCCCTTATTTTTGTCGACTACATCTTGCGCCAGCGCGTTGGGCATTTCCGCGTAATGAGAAAAGTGCATGGTAAAGTTCGCGCGCCCTTGCGTGCGGCTGCGCAAGTCGGTGGCATAACCAAACATCTGCGATAGCGGCACTTCCGCGCGGATCACGTTCACTCCGGAACGATTCTCAGAACCTTGAATCGCGGAACGCCGTCCGTTTAAGTCGCCATAGACCGCGGCCATGGATTCTTCCGGTACAACCACTTCGACTTTCATAATGGGTTCGAGCAAAACCGGCTTGGCCCTGCTGCAAGCTTCTTTGAAAGCCATGGAGCCGGCGATTTTGAACGCCATTTCGTTGCTGTCTACATCGTGATAGCTGCCATCGATCAGCACCGCCGCGATATCCACCATGGTGAATCCGGCGAGAACGCCGTTGTCCAAAGCTTCGCGAATGCCGGCTTCAATAGGCGCAATAAATTCACGCGGAATCGCGCCACCGATTACTTTGTCGATAAAAAGAAAACGATGTTCCTTGTCGAACTTCCATTTATTGGCGGAGCCGCCGCCAACCACTTCTTTTGCGAGCGCGTCCAGATCGTCGGTGGAAAGTTCTTTTCCGGCTTCAGCGCCGGAAGAATTTGGCAACGGATGCAATTCAATTTTGCAATGGCCGTATTGACCTTTACCGCCGGTCTGCTTGATGTACTTGCCTTCGGCAACGGCGTTTTTGCGAATGGTTTCGCGATACGCCACTTGAGGCCGCCCAACGTTGGCTTCCACGCCGTATTCGCGCTTCATACGGTCAACGAGAATTTCCAAATGCAATTCGCCCATGCCGGAAATTAGTGTCTGGCCGGTATCTGGTTCGGTGGAAACGCGGAAAGTAGGATCTTCCTGCGCGAGGCGTTGCATGGCCATGCCCAATTTGTCCTGGTCGGCTTTGGTTTTGGGTTCGATAGCAACGGAAATAACCGGGGCGGGAAAATCGATGGACTCAAGAATGACTTGTTTTTCTTCGTCGCAAAGAGTGTCGCCAGTGTTAACGCTCTTCAATCCCACGCAAGCACAAATATCGCCGGCATAAATTTCGTCAATTTCTTCCCGCTTGTTGGCATGCATTTGCAGTAAACGGCTGATGCGCTCGCGGGTACGCTTTCCCGAGTTGTAAACATAGCTGCCGGACTTTAATACGCCGGAATAAACGCGGATGTAGGTAACGTGCCCGACGAATGGGTCGGTCATAATTTTGAAGGCCAGCGCGGAGAATGGCGCATCATCGGCGGCGCGGCGCAATTCAACAGCATCCGTATCAGGGTTTACGCCCTCAAGAGGAGGAACATCGGTGGGGGCCGGGAGAAAGTCAATAACTGCGTCCAACAACGGCTGAATGCCTTTATTTTTGAACGCAGAACCCGCCAGAACCGGAACAATTTTTAGCGCCAGTGTCGACTTGCGGATGGAATGGCGCAATTCTTCCACCGAGATAGGCTGTTCGTTCAGATACTTGTTGACCAGATCGTCGTCACGTTCGGCAACGTGTTCGACCATTTCGGCGCGGTGCTTGTCGTAAAACGCTTTGTCAATCGCCGAACCTTTAAGCGCCGCAGCCACGTCAGGCCGCGAATCCACAAACGACTTGTCCCACAACTTCGAAACCGGAAACTCCTCGAACTTCGCGCCAAGGGTTTCTTCCAGCCAAACCACAACTTTTTCTTCGAGAAAGTCGATGATGCCGAGGAAATTATCTTCGCGGCCGAGAGGAAACTGCAGGGAAACCGGGTGGGCGCCAAGACGTTGGCGGATGGTGCGAATCACGTGATGGAAGTCCGCGCCCATGCGATCCATTTTGTTTACGAAGCAGATGCGCGGGACGCGGTATTTATCGGCTTGCCGCCAAACTGTTTCTGATTGCGGCTGCACACCGGCGACGGAGTCAAACACGCAAACGGCGCCGTCGAGCACGCGAAGCGAGCGTTCCACTTCCACGGTAAAATCCACGTGACCAGGTGTATCGATAATATTGACGCGATATTTTTTGTCGAAACGCGTCCAGGAAGCGGTGGTCGCCGCGGAAGTAATGGTGATGCCGCGTTCGCGCTCCTGCTCCATCCAGTCCATGGTGGCGGTGCCTTCATCCACGGAACCGATTTTGTAGGTCACGCCGGTATAGAAAAGAATGCGCTCGGTCGACGTGGTTTTGCCGGCGTCGATATGCGCCATGATACCGATGTTGCGTGTGTCTTCGAGTTTGAATGCCCGCGCCATTTGTCCCTGAGCGACCTTTTCCGTGAATTCTAGAACCGTACTGTGCGTCGACCGTGCCATAAATATTTACAAAATTGCTTGCAGGAGCGCGCCCCTGCAAAAGAAATCCTTACCAGCGCCCACCCTACCAGCGATAGTGCGCGAAGGCTTTGTTCGCTTCCGCCATGCGATGTACGTCTTCCTTCTTCTTCATCGCTCCGCCACGCGCGTTGGCGGCGTCGATGAGTTCATCGGCCAATTTATCGATCATCGTTTTGCCGGAGCGCTCCCGCGAATATTGCAACAGCCAGCGGATCGCCAATGATTGCCTGCGAAACGGATTTACTTCCACCGGGACCTGATAGTTCGCTCCGCCGACGCGCCGGGTTTTTACTTCCAGCAGCGGCTTCACGTTCTCGACGGCCTTTTTGAACAGTTTCAAAGCGTCGTCGTTGGTCTTCTTCGCCATCTGGTCCATGGCGCCGTAAAACACGCGTTGCGCCGTGGATTTCTTGCCTTCATACATCATGCAGCAGATGAATTTCTCGACCAGATCGCTGTCATAAATCGGATCGGTCGCCAGCGACCTGCGAATTGTGAGTCCTTTACGAGCCATTGCTTTTTATCGCTCCTGATTCCGCAACTGCACTGCTCAAAAATTTTGCTTGACTGCGAATTCGGCGGTTACTTCGCTTGCCCAGCCTTCGGACGCTTTGCCCCATACTTCGATCGGCCCTGCTTGCGGCTTTCCACTCCCGCGGCGTCCAGCGTGCCGCGCACAATGTGATAACGCACTCCAGGAAGATCCTTCACACGGCCGCCACGTACCAGCACGATCGAGTGCTCCTGCAAGTTGTGGCCAATGCCTGGAATATACGTGGTGACTTCGACGGCGTTGGTCAAGCGCACGCGCGCGACCTTGCGCAGCGCGGAGTTCGGCTTCTTCGGCGTCTGGGTGTAAACACGAATGCACACACCGCGCTTTTCCGGGCATCCCATCAGCGCGGGCGATTTGGTCTTGGCGATAATTCCTTCGCGACCCATTCTTACTAATTGCGAAAACGTCGGCACAGTATTTCCTCATTCGCGCGCAAAATTTCGCGTGCTTCTCGCAAGCGCGCGTATAAAAGCGCGAGAAGACACCAATATGAAAAGGCCTACGGCGCATCCGGATCTCAACAACCAGCAAGAAACTCCGCAGGCATCCCAGAAAGGGAAAGGCTAATCTGGCTTTGCTCGGAGAGGCTTACTCGGCTTTTCGGGACTGGCGTCCCATTCCGGCCGCTCTTCTATCCCATTCCATCGTTCTTGTTCCGGGACGGAAGATATACCCTTCCACTTCATCAACCGATGTTCAGGCTGATAACCATCAGGAGAGACGCACCCCTGACAAACAATAGAGTATAGAGAGGAAACCTTAGTCTGTCAAATCTTTAGATACATGGCACCGGAAAAATTGCTTGAAATCGCCCGTTTGGCATGCCGCTTGCCAAGACCACAGATTTTACTCGCCAACTTTGTTCAAAATTAGACAAGCGGTTGACTGAGCGGCGGCGCCTTTCGGCGCCAACCGCATCCAATCCAGGGTGTAACTACATGAGAAAGCGCTACTTATCTTCGCCCAACGAGCCAAACGGCCACAAATTGAACGCCTTCAGCGTTTCGTACTCACCCTTGTCTCGTAGCATCCTGGCGCTTCTTTCATTGGGCCAAGGTAATGCCAAACGCTCCGGCCGATCCGCAATCCAATAGGCGGTCAAGGCCATCAAGGTAGCGTTCTGCGTGAGAACATCAGGTTTAACCGCTTCCAAGGCGTCCGCCGAAGAATGGTGCGTAAATTTATATTCCGGCGAATCCTGATTCATATTAATGCCCGGCAAGCCTGCCAAAATGAATGGTCCGGTATCGGTGCCGAACTCCACGTCGTCGAGCACTTTAATTTCGCGGATGTTTCTGACCCAGTTGGCAAACGGTTCGAACGCGGCAACGAGATCGGGGCGTCCAAGCTGATACTCTTTCACCGGGCCTTGTCCCTCATCCAGAACCAAATCACCCAAATGATTTGCCATTTCCGATTTGTGCTGTTCAACGTAGGCAGCGGAGCCAAGCAATCCCTGCTCTTCACCACTGAATAAAACAAAACGAATCGTTCGCCGCGGCCGTTGCCCGGACTTCAAAATTGCTTCCGCGGCGCTCAACACGCACGCGGAGCCCGTACCGTTGTCGGTGGCTCCCTCCGACAGATCCCATGAATCCAAATGGGCGCCCACAACAAAAATTTCCTGGGGATGTTCACGTCCGCGAATTTCCCCGACGACGTTTGCGGTTTCCGCCGGCCCATTGGTGAAAGTGTTCTGGACATTCACGCGTAATCGCACTTTTTTGCCGGCTTCCAGAAAGCGCTCCAGTTGTCCCTGATCTTCCGCCGTCACGGAAATCACGGGAATAGAGAAATCCGATGAAAATCCAAGAATGCCAGTGTGTGTAAGGTGCATCCCCGCGGATTTCCTCCCGCCTTGACCGCCGATCACCGCGACTACGCCCGCTTTACTAGCCGCCTTCAGAAAATCGCCAAATTGCACGAACGATGAAATCCCGCCCTTTTCGCGTTTGCCTTTGGCCACTACCAAACCGATTTTCCCGGATAGGCGTGCAACGTTTTTGATCTCGTTGCTCAGGTCATTCATGTTTACGGTAACAACTTCGGCCTCCACGCCGTTTGCCGGCGTCGATCCTGTCCACCCCATGGCGTCGGCGGTCAAACGATGACGCACCGGCGAAATCATCTCCGCCTCCGTCGTACCGCGAGTCCACCCGCGCCAGATTTGATACTTTTCGGCGTGGACGTTTTCCAGTCCCATGGCTTTCATCTTGGCCACGCCCCACTCTTCGGCTTTGCGCCCGGCGGGAGTGCCAGTGACGCGTGCGCCAATTTCGTCGCTCAGCTCCGTCACATATTCAAATGCATTTGAGTCCGCAAATCCCTCGCCTGCAATCTTTATCAGCGCGGGCTTGGTGCCATCCTCTTCGGGGCCTTTCGCGAGCTTTTCTTCAGATCCGGCTGAGGACGCCGCCATCAAAGCGCAAATTCCCGCACATAAAATCCACTTTTGCATCAGTCTTTTCTCCGTATCGCGCCGTTCTGCTCACAAAACTCTACCATGCTGTGAGACGCATTCGCCGTCAAAGGGTTTCCTATAATCTTTTTTCGGGTTGTCTTTTCCGCGGGGGTTATCGATTCAGGAACTGAAATCATTCCATCTGCTTTACCCGCCCGGCTTACTGGCCTACGCTTCTAGTGGGACCATGCCGCAATTATTTCTCTATTCTTCCTTCCGCACTTTGGCTGCGCTTTGTCTGGTAATCGGACCGGGGCCGCTCTGCCTGCGTGCTCAGCAGCCGCCGGCCACGCCAGCTCCTAAAGCCGCGGAAAAACCAATCGAACAGGAACTGCCGGCCCGTATCGAATTCCTCGAAACCAGCGTGCGCTTCGAATCCGATGGTTCAAGCCGCAAAGAAGTTCACGCACGAGTAAAAATAAATAACGAACTGGGCATCCAGCAATTCGCTCGCCTCAATTTCGACTATAACCGCGCTTTCGAAACCGTTCAAATACCGGAAGTTCGCATCACCCACGCGAGTGGAGGGACGGCGAAAATACTTCCCGGCGCCATCACGGACGTGCCCAACCCGGCGGTGATCCACGCTCCTGCTTACCAGGATGTGCGCGTAAAATCCGTTCGCATCCTTGGGCTTCAGCCCGGTGACGCGCTGGAATACCGGGTCATCACCGTGGTTTCGCGCGCTCCACTTACGCCTGAATTTTATTTCATGCACTCATTCGACCATGCTGGCGTGGTCTTCCGAGAATCTTTTACGCTGGATGTTCCCGCCTCCAGAAAAATTCAGCTCAGCATCAATGCCGCAATTCCCGCAAGCGCTACCGAAACTAGCGGCGAAGGCGAGACTTCCCGCACTATTTATCACTGGGAGAATATTTCATCAAAAATAGAAGTCGCGCCAAAAGCGGAGGTCGCCAGTGATAAGAACAATGATAAGAACGGTGATAAGAACGTCGCCGATGCCGCGGACATCGCGCTCAGCACCTTTTCTTCATGGGGCGCGCTCAATACGCGATTGCGCGCACAGTTCGACCAACCTTCGGTTAAGACAGATTCTTTAAAGAAGGCAGCTGAACTTACCGGTACGCTCACTTCTTACGAAAAACAGTTCGAGGCGATTTACGATTTTGTGGCGCAGAAAATTACTTTGATCGATCTGCCGCTTGGCGCAACGGGTTATCTCGCGCGGAGTCCCGACGAAATTCTTTCCAGCGGTTACGGCACTCAGGAAGACAAATACGCAATCTTAAATGCCATGCTTTCCGCGTTCGATCGCGGTGCCGTTCCGGTATTTGCCAGCACCAGCGAAAACCTAACCGGCCAACCGCCTCGCCCTTCGCTCTTCACTCATCTATTAGTGGAAATCCTGCTGCAGCCTCCAGCCGAATTTGTAACCGATCCTGGAATTGCGGGCCGCCGCGCAAAGTGCCCGGGCTGCGGCCAAGTGCTTTGGGTCGACCCGACCCTGGATATAGCCCCGATGGGAATGATTGCTTCTAACTTTCGCGGGAAACTTGCGCTGCGGCTCGGGCAGTTGCGCGAAAACGACCCAGTTCCGGGGCTGAGCCGCGTCCCCAGCGAATTGCCATTCCGCGCCTCGCAAAAAGTCAGCGTAAATGCTTTTCTGTCGGCCGATGGAAATCTGCGGGCCAAAGTTCACTACGCGCTTCGCGGCGATAACGAACTTCTGCTGCGCCTTGCCTTTCACCAAACGCCGCAGGAAAAATGGTCGGGCTTGGCACAGCTTCTTGCGCTTTCGGACGGCTTTCGGGGAAAAATAATCAGCGTGTCGGCTTCTAACCCGGTGGCCACACATGAGCCATTCTCAGTCGACTACGAAATTGCCATGCCCAAATTTGTAGACTGGTCTAAGAAACCGGTGCGGATTCCGGCGTTGCTGCCGCAAGTAGGTTTGCCTGAGCCTCCGGCAAAAACGTCCTCAGGATCCGCTAGACCGATTGACCTGGGCACTCCGCTGGAAGTAGAGACGCGCGCCACGCTGAGACTTCCTCCCGGCGTCGTTGGACAAGCGCCTGCGGGAGTAGCTGTGGAACGTGATTACGCTACGTTCTCCTCGGAATATTCGCAATCGCCGTCAATCATTCGCGCTTCGCGGCATATCAAATTTTTATTGCGCGAGGTTCCGGCTTCGCGGTCCGCTGACTACAACGCCTTTTTGCGCGCCGTACAAAATGATTCAGCTCAGGAATTCACTCTGGTATCTACCAGGCAATCAATCGGTAAATCTCAAGCGGCCAAGGCAAGAGCGGAACGCGTCAAGCCGCGTCCCTGAAGGAAATTATCCGCGCCTACCGAATATCCATCACTTCTTTTTCCTTGGCTGCCGCCAGGTCCTCGATCTTCTTGGTTTCTGCTCGCGATAATTTTTCCAACTCATCCAACGCGCGCTTTTGCTCATCCTGGCTGATTTTTTTATCTTTTTCCAGTTTGTCGATCGCTTCTTTCGCATCGCGCCGCACGTTACGCACCGCGGTGCGGTGATTCTCCAGCGTTTTGTGCATGTGCTTCACAAGTTCGCGGCGGCGTTCCTCGGTCGGCGCGGGCATCGGGACGCGCACAACCTTGCCGTCGTTGGTGGGATTCAATCCCAAATCCGAAGCGCGAATGGCTTTGTCGATCATGGCCACGGCGCTCGCGTCCCAGGGCGCAATCACCAGCATGGTGGCGTCCGGCACGGTAACGGTGCCCAACTGGTTCACCGGCATGGGCGTGCCATGATAGTCCACGCGAATGCTGTCCAGCACCGACACGTTGGCCCGCCCGGTGCGGATACCCGACAACTCTTTTCGAAAATCCTCGACAGCCTTCTCCATCCTGGTTCTCGCGCCAGCTATCGCATCCTTTGGTGTGGCAATCGTGGTCATAGCATCCTCGGCTTGATTTTTTTCTGAACTGTATACGTAAAACGCCCGATGTTATGCTGCCGTGCTCCAGATCCCGTGCGGAAGATCCTCGGCACAAAAATATAAAATATTATGGCGCCGGGGTAATCTTCGAACCCACGCGTTCGCCCAACACCACGCGCATGATGTTCCCGTATTGATTCATATTGAAGACCACGATAGGCATGCCGTTATCCATGCACAGCGAAATCGCGGTGGAATCCATCACTTTCAAATCCTGCTGTAAAACATCGCGATAGGTGATTTGCGAAAAAAAGTTCGCGTTCAGCACTTTTTCCGGATCCGCGTCATAAATTCCATCCACGCGCGTGGCCTTTAAGATTACGTCCGCTTTCATTTCCATGGCGCGCAGCGCCGCGGCTGTGTCCGTGGAAAAAAACGGGTTGCCTGTGCCTGCCGCGAAAATTACCACGCGGCCTTTCTCCAGGTGACGCATGGCGCGCCGGCGGATGAACGGCTCGCAAACCTGATGCATCTCAATGGCGCTTTGTACCCGCGTGTGCACACCTTCTTTTTCCAAAGCGTCCTGCAGCGCCAGGGCGTTCAGCACCGTTGCGAGCATGCCCATGTAATCGCCGGTGGTGCGATCGATTTCAAATCCTTTTTGCCGGGCGCCGCGAAAAATATTGCCGCCACCAACCATGATGGCGATGCCCACACCCAGCAAATGAATTTCTTTCAATTCGCGCGCGATAGCTTGAATGGTTTCGCCGTGAATTCCGAATCCCTGCGCGCCCTGCAAGGACTCGCCCGAGAGCTTCAACAAAATTCTTTTATAGACGGGTTTGCCTTTACCTGCCGGTTTAGCCAATTTCTTCTTTGAAGTAGCCATATCTCTCCGGCGGGTAGCCCGCAAAATCTTCCAGATTGTAACAAACAATCCGCTTCACGGCACAAATGACGCTCGCACAAATGACGCTGACACGCATTAGCTGAACTGGGGCACGCAAATAAAAAGAGCGCCTTGATTCAACAAGACGCCCTTAAGATTAGCAACAACGCAATGATGAAATCACGAGCCAGGCGTTGCGCTCGCCGGGTTTAGCGCTACTTCGCCGACTTTGTATCGCGCGAAACGCCGGATCGACATATTTTCGCCAAGCTTCGCCACCGCTTGCGTGATCATCTCGCCGATGGTCACGCTCTCGTCCTTGATGTAATGCTGCTCATACAGGCAAGTATCTTCGTAAAACTTTTCCATTTTGCCGGTCACGATTTTCTGGATGACGGCGTCCGGCTTACCTGTAGCACGCGCTTGCGCGGCATAAATTTCGCGTTCTTTCTCGAGCATTTCCGGGGTTACGTCCTCGCGGCGCACGTAACGCGGATCCACCGCGGCAATGTGCATGGCGATGTCGTGGCAAAGGTGCTGGAACGCTTCGGTGCGTGCGACGAAATCGGACTCGCAGTTCACTTCAACAATCACGCCAATCTTTCCCCCGGCGTGAATGTAATGGCCGATCAGCCCTTCGCCGGCCTCGCGCTGCGCTTTTTTCGCCGCGGCCGCCTGGCCCTTTTTTCGCAGAATGTCGATGGCCTTCTCAATGTCGCCGCCCGCTTCGACCAGTGCCGCGCGGCAGTCGTTGAACCCCGCGTTGGTCCTCTCGCGCAGGGCCTTGACCAATTGCGCCGGAATTTGTATCGGATCCTGATTTGGATTCGGTTGTGTGCTCATTCCCCGCTCTTTCGCTTTAATAATTTTTCAGAAATGCCAGTGCCTACAAATCGGCCCGGCGCTGACGGTTGATTCGGCGCCGGGCCATCGGAATATAGCCGCGCAAGTTGCTTTAGCTGGCTGCTTTTTCCGGTACTAGAGCGGCTTCAGGAGTTTCAGGAGTTTCGGGAACTTCCGCTGTCTCGGCAGCCGCCGGAGTTTCCGCCGGTACCTCGACAAAGTCGCCTTCCTGCTTCTCGTATTTCTCGTAAGCGCTGGTGTCCACGTAATCCACGCTATCCGTGATCTTCTGGTCCTCGGCGGCTTTCTGTTCCGCCACCTGGGACTGCTCATAAATGGAATGGCCTTCCGCAACCGAATCAGCAATTTTGGTGGTGAATAGCCGAATGGCCCGCAAAGCATCATCATTTCCAGGAATAATCCAGTCGACCACGTCCGGATCACAGTTGGTGTCCACCACGGAAACCACGGGCACGCCCATGCGGCGCGCTTCCTTGACGGCGATCTCTTCGGCGTTCGAGTCGATCACAAACATGGCATCCGGAAGGTGCGACATATTCTCGATGCCTTCAAGATTCTGATTCAAGTGCTTCAGCTCGCGGCCCAGCCGCGCCTTTTCCTTCTTGGAAAGCTCATTAATACGGCCATCTTCGGTCATGGCCTTCAGCAGCTTTAGCCGCTTGATGGATTTCTGAAGCGTCGCCCAATTCGTGAGCGTCCCGCCCAGCCAGCGATGGTTCACAAAAAATGCGCCGCAGCGCTTGGCTTCTTCCGCCACTGCTTCCTGTGCCTGGCGCTTGGTGCCCACAAATAAAACGGTTCTGCCGGCCGCCGACATTTCGCTCACGAAGCGGCTGGCCTCGCGAAACATTTTCAACGTTTTTTGCAAATCGATAATGTGAATGCCGTTGCGTTCGCCGAAGATATATTCTTTCATCTTCGGATTCCAGCGACGTGTCTGGTGGCCAAAGTGAACTCCGGCCTCCAGTAGTTCTTTCATTGTAATTTCTACTGCCAAGTTACCTCCTATAAGGATAGTTGCTTACCGCTGCGTTTTGGTTTTGGTGGCACAGGCTTTAGCCTGTGCCATTCAAATCCATCCACCGCAGAACAACCTCTTGCCGGCGCCTTGCCGGCCGTGATCTCGGCGAAAAAGTATGACCCTCTTCGCCGGAGCTTGTAGACTAGCGCTTCGTGAATTGGAACCGCTTGCGGGCACCCTTCTGCCCGTACTTCTTGCGTTCCTTCATTCGCGAATCGCGAGTCAAAAATCCGTTTTTCCGCAACGCTGCGCGCAACTCCGGGTTATAGCGTGAAATAGCGCGCGCCAATCCCATGCGCACCGCTCCAGCCTGCCCGCCAACGCCGCCGCCATGCGCGGTAATCACCACATCAACCTGGTCGGCGATGTTCGTGAACTTCAGCGCCTCGGTTGCGTCGTGCTTCCACGCAAAATTCGGGAAGTACTCTTCAGCGGTACGTCCATTTACCGTGAATTTCCCTGTTCCCGGGCGCAAAAATACCCGCGCCACCGATTCTTTGCGGCGGCCGGTTCCCAAAAACCAGGTTTGCTTGCCCTCCACGGGCGTGCCAATAGAACTCAACGTTCCTCCTCGAAACTTCACGCCTGGGCTGATTCCCTGCGAAGGCCTGCTGGACCTACTCAGAAAAAAACCGCAACGTTCGGAAAAGACCTTGCTGACGAAGCCTTAAGCTATCGTCAACAAAAATTAAACCGCGGTAGTCTGCGGTTTCTGCCCCGCATGCCGTGCCAAACCCGCCGCATCCAGATACACGCGCAATTTCTTCGCGCGACGCGCCCGCAACTTATTCTTGGGAAGCATTCCCAGAACGGCTTCGCGTACCATCCAGTCCGCTTTGATCGGCCGCAAGCGCTTCGCCGGAACTTCTTTCAATCCACCCGGATACCCGCTGTGCGAATAATAAATCTTCTGCTCGACCTTGTTCCCCGTCATGCGAATCTTATCCGCATTGATCACCACCACGTGATCCCCGGAATCCAAGTACGGCGTGAAACTCGGCTTATCTTTGCCCATTAACATTCGCGCCACTTTAGTCGCCAAGCGGCCTAGCACCACGTTGGTCGCGTCGATAACAAACCAGTTTGCGCCCTCTTTAAGAGCCTGCGCCTCTTCACCCTTCGCTACGTACGTCCTCATGCAACAGTCACACCTTTCCCTGTAGAGACAAACTCCAATCTTAGGGATTGCACCGAACTTTGTCAACGAGAACCGGGGCCAATCACGCGTTCTTCTGGCGGGTCATTCCCACCAATACTCGCAGCTCACCCAATATCAGCATATCGATGTTCACGACTTCTTCGTTGCGAATCATGCGCACGTCCCGGTCGTCAGCCCCCGCGCCTGACCGAAATCCTTCAATGCGCATCACCACATCGGTTTCATGGTCCAGCCGTCCCGCATTCTTGACCGTAATCAAAAGATTTCTCGAATCGAAATGAACCGTCAAGTGTCTGGACGTGCTGATGCACCAGATTCGCACGTCTCCCAACACCGTTTCCTTGCAGACGAGTGTCCGCTCATTTGTTATCGCGTTCCACTCGTCGCACTTCCTGGAAACAATCTCTTTAACCTCCCTCCATACCAGCGGGGCCCGCTCTACGGCGAGCGCGGCATTGAACTTCTGCTCCTGCACCTGCTGTTGTTCCGTTAGCCGGCCCGCCAGATATTCTTGCGCTGCTCGCTTGGTTTCGTCGCTCATCACACCCATCGTCCTCGAAACGATTTTACACTACGCCGAAACAATTCTCTCAAAACTCCGGTAGAATCAGATGAGAATCAGGTGCAGGGAGCAGCGTGATCCACAGCCACATTTTTCACAATGACCGATTGTTGACAATCGAAAAGGATCGTCTCTCTCCCGGTCAGGCTGGCCTCTTCAACGGTTGGGGCATTTTTACAACGTTACGCATTCACCGTGGCGAAGCCTTTGCTTACGAACGTCACTGGCGCCGCCTCGAAAAAGACGCCGAGATCATTCACTTACCGATGCCTCACGCCGGGCCTAAAGTTCGAGTGTACCTGCACGAAGTCATTCGCGGAAATAAAGTGGACGATGGTTGCGCGCGCATCTACCTGGTTTATAACTCGGTCGGCTTCTGGAAAAGCGCGGAAAAATTTCCTGACGTCGATTTGATCATTTGTACCGCCGATCTGCCCACCTACAAGGAACCCATCCGCCTCGCTATCCGCGAGCATGGCCGCCACGCAGCTTCCGCTCTTTGCCGGGTGAAAACCACTTCATGGCTGAACAACGTTTGGTCCGTGGCCGAAGCGGCAAAAGACGGGTTCGACGAAGTGATTATGCTCAACGAACGTGGCGAAGTGGCGGAATGCACCTCCGCAAATATTTTTGCCGTAAAAAATGGCAAAGTTTTTACGCCGCCACTGAGTTCCGGTTGCCTCGAGGGCGTAACCCGCGGCATTTTATTCGAAATCGCCCCAGAGGCGGGCGTTTCGCTGACCGAACATACTGTTTCTCTCGAGGATCTCTATTCCGCTGACGAAGTTTTCATCACCTCCACAAACCGCAACTTAATTGCCGTCGGCGAAATCGCTGGCCGGAGAATTCCCACCGTTGGTCGCGGCGTCACCAGCCAGCTTCGCGAACTCTTCGAAGTTTATCTCGACGAGTACGTCAGCCGCCGTCTGGCCTCGTCCTCATCGGCTCGCTAAACCATTCGTCTTCGCCGTAACACACCCTGCGAAAATAATTGTTTCCTCAACACGCGACTTTCGCGGTTAATGAATTACTATATGGACGCTCTTGCAGCTTATTCTCGACAGGTCTCGCATGATTGTTGTGCTCATGGGCGTTTCAGGTTCAGGAAAAACCACGATCGGCGCTGCGCTCGCCGCGCGTTTCCACTGGGCGTTCGCCGACGCTGACGAATTTCATTCCGCTCAAAATAAACAAAAAATGGCCGCGGGCAACGCCCTTACTGACGACGAGCGCGCCCCGTGGTTAAAAAACCTCCAACAACAAATCTCCGGCTGGCTGGCAGTGCACCAATCCGCCGTTCTGGCCTGCTCCGCTCTCAAACAATCCTATCGTGAGGCCCTGACGATTCATCCAGACGTCCGTTTCGTCTATTTAAAAGGTTCTTACGACCTTATCGCCCCACGAATCCGCGAACGCGTCTCTCACTACGCCACCGAATCGTTGCTTTCCAGCCAGTTCGCCACGCTCGAAGAACCGCGCGACGCTCTCACTATCGATATAAATCGTTTGATCCCAGAAATTGTGGATGAAATTTGTTTACGCCTGAATTTAACAGCGGGCTCTCATGCCCGATAAGAATTTGCTTATAGTAACTTCCACGCCGCCGACCCTGCCATCCGATCTAGAACGAACAACTCTCTCCAAAATCCTCTGGCGCCTTCTTCCCTTCCTCTTTGTCCTTTATATCGTTGCGTACCTCGACCGCATCAACGTGGGCTTCGCCGCGCTTCAGATGCGCACCCAACTGGGTTTCAATGACGCGGTGTACGGCCTCGGCGCCGGAATGTTTTTTGCCGGTTATGTCGCGTTTCAGGTCCCCATCAACGTCGTCCTGCAACGCGTTGGCGCGCGCCGTTCCATCTCCGGCCTGATGATTGTTTGGGGAATCATCTCCGCTTGCATGCTTTTTGTTCGCACTCCTACCCAGTTTTACGCCATGCGCTTTCTGCTCGGCGTCGCCGAAGCGGGATTTTTCCCCGGCGTCATTTTTTATATGCGTGGATGGTTTCCAAGTTCCGTGCGAGCTCGAGCAATCGCTTTATTCATGACCGCCGCCCCCCTTTCCGGCGTAGTCGGCGGCCCGCTCTCTGGCGCGTTGCTCGGCATTCAAAAGGCCGGCCTGGCCGGATGGCAATGGTTATTCCTGATCGAAGCCCTCCCCGCGATCATCTTGGGCGTGCTCGTTCTTCTCGTGCTTGTCGACCGGCCTCAGTTCGCCCCATGGCTGCGTGAAGAGGAACGCTCCTGGCTAGTGGCGACGTTAGCGCGCGAGTCGCCTCAGCAGCAGCCAATCACTGTAAAAGGAAATCCCCTTGCCGCTCTTAAAAACCCCGTAGTCTGGATGCTTGCCTTCGCCTATTTCGGAACCAGCACGGGCTCATTCGGCATCAGCCTGTGGCTCCCCACGGTTCTCCACAAAATTTCTGCCGCGGGCAATCTCAAAATAGGCTTCATTTCCGCTATCCCTTATCTATTTGCCGCGCTGTGCATGGTTTTGGTTGGCATTCATTCAGACCGCACTCAAGAACGCCGCTGGCATGTCGCAATTTCCGGATTCACTGCCGCAGCCGCTTTCGCCGCAGCCGCTTATTCGGACTCGCTTTGGCTTGTTGTCATTGCACTCAGCCTGGCCATGGCCGGAGTCTCCTCACTCGTCGGCCCATTCTGGGCGATGCCCACTGCTCTGCTTTCGCCGGTTGAAGCAGCCGCTGGCATAGCGTTCATCAACTCCGTCGGCAATTGCGGTGGATTTCTCGGTCCTTATGTAATTGGGTTTGTGCGCAACATCACGGGAGGCTTCAAAGGTGGCTTTCTAGCGGTCGGCGCAGCCGTGTGCGTCAGCGCCATCATCGCCTTGCTGCTGCCCAAAGCGCCACCCAAATAAAAATGGCCCCTGTAAAAAAACAGGGGCCATTTGAACCAATTTCAGTTGTAAAAATTAATCGCCGGCTTGAACCTGCAAAACTTCTCCCGGCAACGCCATCATACGCACGCGATTTTCATCGCCCGCACCCGCATGGCCTCGCGTCTTGTAGCTCGATCCGTGGCGCGAATCACGTGAATGTCCTGAACCCGGCCGTGAACCATAACGCTGTGAATCTTGACGTGAGTTGTTACGCGAATTACCGTGTCCCTGGTCGTCATGTCGTGCAAAGTGACTCCTCACGCCGCTCGGTTTTGCATCCCCGTGCCGAAATTCGCTCCGCACTTCGCGCGTTTCCAACTTATCCGCTGGAACATTCTCCGCCACAACTTTTTCCATGTGAATCCCGAGTGTCTTTTCCAAAAGCAATATGTCCCGGCGCTGACCGCGTTCGTACAGCGTGGTTGCCAAACCAAGTTCACCCGCACGGCCGGTACGCCCTACGCGATGAATAAAGTTTTCAGCCACGTCCGGCAAATCATAATTAATTACGTGCGCGATATCCTGCACGTGAATCCCTCGCGAGGCCACGTCGGTTGCAACCAATACGCGAAAGCGTCCTTGCTGAAATCCCGCAAGCGCTGCCGACCGTTGCGCCTGCGAACGATCGCCGTGAATCATGGCTGCGGCAATCCCCGCGCGGTTCAGATTTCTTGCCAGCTTGTCCGTTCCACGCTTGGTACGCGCGAAAATCAATACCCGGCCTTTTTCCTTCAGCAACAGGGCCTGCAGCACCCCTTGTTTCCGGTCGCCCGGCACTTCGATAGCCTGAATTTTTACGCTTTCCGACGGCTTGGTCGTCGAACCGAACGTCAGCCGCACTGGATGCAGCATGTATTCCTTCACCAGTTTTGCGATTTCGCCTTCCATCGTCGCGGAAAAGCACAACGTCTGCCGCTGTTTCGGGAGAACGCCCACAATGCGCTTGATGGCCGGCAAAAATCCCATGTCCAGCATGCGATCCGCTTCATCAAGAACCAGCGTGTGCAACGCGCCAAACTGAATCAGCTTGCGGTGCAGAAAATCTTCCAATCTGCCTGGAGTGGCCACCACCAGACGCGCGCCTTTGCGCAACATCTGCAATTGTTTCCCTTCAGACAAACCACCAACCACCACCGCCGCCGGAACCAGTTGCTTCCCGCGCAGCGTGTCGTAAACTTCTTCCACCTGCATCGCCAGCTCGCGAGTCGGCACCAGAACAAGCGCAGCAACTCCTCGCGCGTTCTTTTCCTTCAAAAGTTTTTCCATCACTGGAATCAGGAAAGCAAGGGTCTTGCCGGTTCCCGTCTGTGCCGTCGCCAGCACATCCTTTAATTCCATTGCTTGCGGGATCGCCGCAGCCTGCACTGGCGTGGGCACAACGAAATTTCCCGCCGCCAGTCTTTCCTTCATATACGTCGATATCGGTAATTCTGAAAAATTCTGCATTATCTTCTTTTCTCTGGCGGGTGCACCCGTGGCATTTACTCGCGTTGGCGAGCTTGCCCAGCTACACATCTAGCCAGCTACATTAAATTACGCTCAAATAAATACGGGAAAAAACGTAAGGCGGGTACTCGCAGCGCAGCTTGGTAACTCGAGGAACCGCTAGACACCGTGATTCAAAGCGCAAAAGAAGTATACCACACCTTGCCCTATCCTCTCTTCAATCTTTCCATTTGCCCAATCCGCCATCGCGAGCTTTCTTTTCGTTCCCCTCTGCGTGTGTCCCTGACCGAGACGGCCCACGCTCATCACATTACTTGGTCTTAAATATAGTGAAGTGATATCCTCGCAGCACATGGTACCCGTCTACTGCGGAGTTTCATTTAACTTTTGCGTCCAAAAATGTGGTGGCTGCTGATGCGCCAGATTTTAGGCTGGATTATGGGTGCAGCTCTGGGCGTGGGATTGCTCGTTAACGCCCTGTTTATGCTCCTCTCGCCCAAGGCTTGGTTTCGATTACCGAAGTGGTTTCCGGCGCGGAGCTCAGCGATGACCGAAGAGAGGTACGGAAGCGGACCGGGTGCCGCTGAAGTGCGCCTAGTGGGAGCAGTGATGCTAGCTGTGATCGTCTGGGTTCTATATGACATATTCTTGAAGAGAAGTTAGCCACGCGATTCTTCTCGCCTTCCAGGCCCGTTTTCCCATTTGAAATAACTCCGTCCCCTATTAAGATGACTAGCATTTGCCGCTTTCCAGGAGACCCCCTATGCGATTTGCCCTCATCTGTCTGGCTTCCATCTGTGTTCTGACCCCCGTCTTGGCCCAGGAAAAGACCGACGGTCCCACAAATGAAAAGGCGCAGAAGACTTACAAGGAAGCCCTTGAGCATCTGCACGATCGCAGAACGGACTGGGCTCTCGATACTTTCAAGAAAGCGGACAAGCAGGACGGCGGGCATTGCCTGGCTTGCCAGCGGCAAATGATCAAGTACGGAGTTGAGCTCGGCGAGTGGAAGACCGCCGAACTCGCCGCGGAAGAAATGGTGGCCGAAGCTCAGGGCAATCGCGAGACAGCCATCGCACATTATCAACTCGCTATGGTGCTTTTCAGCGAGGGGCAGCAAAAACATAAAGACGAAATTTTCGCCCGCGCTCATGACGAGAGCAGCAAGGCGCTGGCTGCTTATTCGAATTTCCCGGACGCCGTATTAATCGATGGAAAAACGCTCGCGCAATTGCGCCAGGACGATGCCGCAAAAGCCCGCTTTGAGCAGTATGTAAAGATGAAGCCCGCGGACGATCCCGACCGCCAACGCGCTTTGCGATTCATCAGCCGCCCGGAACTTGTGCGTGCCAGGATGGCCCCGCCCTTCGCAATAACCACCATCGATGGGAAGCAGCTTTCCATGGACGATCTGCAGGGCAAAGTTGTTCTACTCGATTTTTGGGCCACCTGGTGTGCACCCTGCCGCGAGGCCCTGCCGCATATTCGGAATGTCGCAAAAAAGTTTCAAGGCGAGCCGCTGGTGATCCTTAGCGTGAGCCTGGATTCCGACGAACAGAAGTGGAAAGACTTCATCGCCAAAAACGAAATGACCTGGCCGCAATATCGCGACGGCAGCTTCGAGGGCCGGGTAGCCAAGATGTTCGGCGTCGCTGCCATTCCCCACACCTTCACCATCGACGCCGACGGCGTCCTCCAGGAGGAACACATCGGCGACTCCTCCGTCGAAGGCAAATTGAAAAAACTCCTGGTCCGCGCCCGCGAATTGCAGTCCACACAAAATCCTGCACAGGCGCGATAATCGCGCTCCTGAGCGCTCCGTTTGTTTCCCATCCTTTGTAGGGGCACGATCCATTGTGCCCCCCTGAAATTTGTCATCCCGACCGTAGCGGAGGGATCTTGGCAAAATCCTTCCACTCCTCAACTCGATGGAATACAAGGCGAACCAGAACAAACCAACCCTCTCAACTGTGATTAAATTACCCCAATGTCGGACAATTGGTTCGCAATCCTCTTCACACTTTGCCTTTTAGCTTTTGCGGCTATAGCCGTCGTTTGCTTGCTTTGGCCGTCAAAGTTCCTGCGCCACATTAAAAATCCATGGCAGCCCGACACGCCCATCAATCGTGTGTACACACGCGCAGTGGGCATCTATTTTTTCCTGTTCCCCTTAATGGTGGTGCATTCAATAGGTCGATGCAACACCATCTAACTGTTGTATTGAAGGGTGGTGTGTATGATCGAACGGAAACGAACGAGACTTTCTCTCACGGAGA
>Ga0209117_1000395_pt1 | contig 19719 bp, 19 predicted proteins | sample BlaSpr_A8_OM2_M2_FD_187978 | JGI IMG/M metagenome (GOLD analysis project Ga0209117, IMG submission 187978) | Forest soil microbial communities from Thunder Bay, Ontario, Canada - Black Spruce, Ontario site 2_A8_OM2_M2 (SPAdes) (version 2) | ecosystem: Environmental > Terrestrial > Soil > Boreal...
CTTCGCTGAGCAAAGAGGAAGCGATGGCGCTGGCGGAGAAATTTTTGCGCGAGGAGAAGAAGATTGATTTGAGCGCGTGGTCGCTGGTGGAGTCAAATTCGGACAAGCGGCCGCACCGGACCGATCACACATTGACGTGGCAGCAAAATGCGCCGCTCGACTTGAGTCCCGACCATCCGGACGTAATGTCAAACCAAGCGTATGCGCGAATGGAGCTCATGGTCCTTGGTGATGAAGTAGCGAATTACCGTACGTACATAAAAATCCCCGATGAGTGGCGGCGCAAGCGAGAAGAGGCGACACTGACCAAGATTGTGTTCGGGTACGCAATACCGATTCTGATCGTAGCTGGATTTGCGATTACCGCGCTGATTGTCTTCCTGAAGAATCTGCGTTCGGAAGCGGCGCGCACGATTCCGTGGAAGCGGGTCGCACTGTGGGCGCTGTGGGGACTTGCCGGCGCCGGGTTGACGCTGGCCTGCGGGGACTTCGTGCCCAATGCCTTGACTAAGTACAACACGGCGATTCCATTCAAGACGATGATGGGGGTCACGGCGATCAGCGCGCTGCTGGGCTTCCTGTTTTCGTTTGGGCTGCTAGCGCTGCTGTTTGGGGCGGCATGGTATTACGGAACGCGGGCGTTCGGCGGAGAGCGAATACCGGAATGGACCGGCATGCCGAGGGCGTATTACCGGGACGCGCTGTTTATCGGACTGGGCGGAACGGGCGCTTGGGTTGGACTGGATGCGATTTCGAAGTGGGTCTACCAGCATTTGCCTGGGGCGCAGGAGGGGGCAGCAGCGAGTTTCGGCGCGAATCTGGACGCCGTGTTGCCGGTCGCAGCGATTGTGGGGTCGTCCGTGCGCAGCGGATTGACTTTGACAGCGCTAATCGCCATAAGCGCTGCGTTTATCGCGAGCATGATTCGGGCGAAGTGGCTGCGTGCTTGCGTTTTCGTGCTTGCAGTGCTGGCGCTGGGCGCAATGGGGGCCAACTGGCACGACCCGATGGACGTGGCGAAGAAGATGATCATCGGAGCGGTGTGGATCGCGGTGATCAATCTTGCGGTGCGCTACGTTGTCCGGTTTAACGTGCTGGGATATTTTCTGATTTTGGCGGGGATTGCGTTGTTGGGCGGCGCTGGGGAAATGCTGCGGCATCCGGACTATTTTTATCGGGCGAACGGGTATGGGGTTTTGGCGGGGTTGGTAGTTTTGTTTGGTTGGCCGCTGGTTGCTTGGCAGCGGGGTGAAGCAGAAAAGGCTTAACACAGAGGGCACGGAGTTCGGACACGGAGGTCACGGAGAGGCCTTGCTGGGCTGGCCGGGGTGACACTGGCGGACAACCGACTGGCGTGTAAATTTAGAAACAAATGGGGCAGGTAATGCGTTAGGAAGGGAGAGGTGGCTGCTCACCCAATGGATGAAGGTGCGTCCAAAATGGGTGGTTCGCTGTGGCTCAGGTCCATTCCACGTGCTATAAACCTGCGCTAAGGTGTTAAGGCCGAGGCCATAACACCGGGAACTGCGAATAGAAAGCGAATATGCCGCTTCCTCGATTGGCTTTGGCAAGTGTTACATGCCGGGCTGTAGATACGGACGCCATGGCTACGGTGGCCTCATTGCCCCAGCTTGACGAGCGCTGCATAGTCGCGGAAGCGCAAACGGGAAGCCGCGCTGCGTTCGAGGAACTGGTGCGCCGGTACGACCGGGACGTGCTGCGGCTGGCGCTGAATTTGATGAAGCGTCCCGAGGACGCGCGCGACGTTTATCAAGAGGCATTCCTGAAGGTTTACCGCAACCTGCATCGCTTCCGCTTCGAGTGCAGTTTCTACACGTGGTTGTACCGCATCGTCACCAACGTTTGCCTGGATCATTTACGGCGGCGGCAAGCGCGCCCGGAGGATCAGGCGCCGGAGGCGAAGGGCGGCCATGCGGACGAAGGGATTACCGACTTTTTCGAGCGCCAACGAGAGCATCGGCCGACGCTGGACCCGGAGCGGCGATTGTTCGGGAAAGAAATTGAGGCGCGGATCGCGACGGCGATGGAGCGGTTGAGTCCACGCGAGCGCGTTGTTTTCGAGATGAAGCATTATCAAGGGCTGAAGCTGCGTGCGATTGGCGACGCCTTGGGCACGACCGAAGAAACGGTGAAGAACTCGCTGTTCCGGGCGACGCGCAAGCTGCGCACGCAACTGGGAGGGCTCCGATGAGCGCGAACCGGTTGACGCGCTGCGGAGACGTTGGTCCTCTGCTGGTGTTTTATGCTTGCGATGAAGTGGAGCCGCAGGAACGCGAGCAGATCGATGCGCACCTGGCGAATTGCGCTTCCTGCGCGGCGCAGCTTCGCGAGGAACAGGAAATGCAAAGCGCGCTGGTGAGTGCGTTCCAACCCGCCGATCAGCTGGACCCCTCGGGAGCACTCCTCGCGCAATGCCGAAGTGAACTTTCTGAATTGCTGGATGATTTGTCGGCGCCGCCGTTGCAGGAGCAGTGGAGCCCGTTTGGGTGGGTGCGGCAATGGATGGCTCTGCGACCGGCGTGGAGCGCCGCGGGTTTGGTGCTACTGGGATTGGCGGTGGGAACGCAGGTGGCGCTGTGGATTCCGGGACGCGAAGGGAATTTTGGCGCCGGCCAAGCGGTGAATGTGAAAGCAGCGGCGCCGCTGACGAATGAAGATTTGTCGAAGATGGCGGTGGCGGGAGTGAATTTCGCTCCGGCGGCGGACTCCTCGGGAACCGTGCAACTGCAGGTGCGCACGGAGCAGCCAATTGTGCTGAGCGGAAGCGTGGATGATGCGGACGTGCGGCGCGTGCTGACGTACGTGGTGATGAACGGCGAGCGATTTGATCCGGGCGTGCGGTTGGATTGCCTGGAGGTGCTGAGAACGCGCACGGGGGACAAGGATGTGCGGCATGCACTGCTGTCCGCGGCGCGCACGGACCAGAATGCCGCGGTGCGCATGAAGGCGCTGGAGGCGTTGCGCGATTCCGCAGCGGATGACGCGGTGCGCGATACTTTGCTGGAAGCGCTGCAGCACGACGCGAATCCCGGCGTGCGCGTGGAAGCGGTGAACTTGCTGGTGCGTTCGCTGGAAGGGGACACGCCGGCCGAACCTCCTGCCCCGGGAACGGCGCCAGAAATGGCGGGGGCGCAGATTCCACCTGACCCTTCGGTGGATCGGGTAATTCACGCGTTAGAAGGATTGCAACAACGTGACCCGAACCGCTATGTGCGGTTGCGCAGCGCAGCGGCGTTGCGGCAGATTGGTCCGCGAGAAGTGCAGTAGAGGTATGCTTCGCAGCGGTATCAGGGAAGTAGCACCGCTAGTCAATCTGGAATGAAAAGAACAGCCATTCACTTTGCGCCTCTGTTGTGCGCGGCGGCCTTGCTGGCCCCGAGCATGACTTCGGGTACCCGCGAGCCCGCGACTCCGGCGCCGGAACTGACCAAGCCAGGTGATCCAACACTGGCGCGCTTTTCGGCGAATCGCACGGGATCTCTACAAACATCGGATGGATTGACGCTGCGACTTGCAACGGACTTGGGTTCCGTGAAGATTGTGCCGCTCGAAAGCGGCTCCGCGCCGGCGGTGCGGTATGCGGTGCATATCGAGACGGACGCGCGGGCCCCGCTGGCGCAGCACCTGCTGGATCACTATTCGCTGAACGCGAAGGCCACTCCCGCGGGAGTCGAAATCACCGGGAACTTGCCGCCGCAATCGGCACATTTGTCTGGCGCGCAAATGTGGGTGCAGTTCGAGATAGCGGTGCCGCGTAATTACAGCGTCGAGGTGAAGACGGAAGCCGGAGACATCGACACGGCGGACATCGGCGGCATCGCGACGCTGACGACACAGGGCGGCAACATTCACGCCGGCCGCATCGGCAACATGCGGCACGCGGCGCCTGACCGTCTGGTAGCGCGGCTGGAGACGGAAGGCGGCCACATCCAGGTGCAGGACGTTGCGGGGGACTTGCGGGCATTTACGGCCGGCGGGCACATCAACGCCGGAAACATTGCAGGCGACGCATCGTTGCGCAGCGGCGGCGGACACATTCGAGCGGGGCAGATTGGCGGGCGCGCGGATTTGCAGACCGACGGCGGCAACATCACGGTGGTCCAGGCGGGAAGCCTGGTAAGCGTGCGCACTGGCGGTGGACAGATTGATTTCGGAGAAGTGCGGGGTTCGGTTCGCGCGCAGACGGGCGGCGGCGGCATTCGCATCATGTATGTCTCCGGACCGATGGAAGTGGAGTCCAGCGCGGGAAGCATTTGCTTGACACGCGTGGCGGGGACAGTGCGGGCGGCAACGGCGGGCGGGACGATCACGGCGTGGATTAATCCGGATGCGCCTTCCTCCGGCGGCACGGTGCACTTGCCGGGGTTGTCGCAACTGACATCCGGAAATGGCGACATCGTGGTGTTCTTGCCGCGCAACCTGGCGGCCGATATTGATGCGGTGGTGGAATCCGGGGGAGAGCGGCGCATAGAGGCGGATCCGGCGCTGGCGCTGCAAATTCAGAATCACGGAAACGGGCCGGTGCACGCGATGGGTGCGCTGAATGGCGGGGGGCCTCCGCTGAAGCTTCGGACGACGGCGGGAAAAATCCGGCTGCAATTCCTGGATTCAGAAATTGCTTTGCGCCAGTCACTAATCCAAGAGCAAAAAGAGCGGCTCATGGATCGCCTGAATTCGGGGCAATTGACGCCAGCGGGATTCGAGAGACCGCAATCGTGGAACGCACCGGAGCCTGCGGGTGAAATGGAAGACCGCGGCGACTGGATCGACCGCTGGCTGAATACGCTGGAGACGACTTTCCTGGGAGGCATTCGCGAAGATCCCGACGAATTGCAGAAACATTTGGTTTCGGCGCCGCCGCCAGGGTACCCGGAAATTGCGAGGCGGGCCGGAGTGCAGGGGATTGTACGGCTGCAGGTGCGCGCGACAAAGGATGGACGCATCGAAGTGGATAAGATCCTAAGTGGGTCGCCGACGCTAGCGGACGCCGCGATCGCGGCCGTGAAGCAGTGGCGGGTGAGACCGTTTTCGGCCGGTGGCAGGCCGGTGGACGTGATCTCGACAGTTACGTTTAATTTTCAGTTGCATTAGGAGCGGGCGCCGGTGGGCGCCGCAAACGAGTTTCGTTCTGGTCTTCGATTCTGGAACCCGATTCCGGAATGCAGGTCCTCGAAGGAGGTAGAACGTTATGCTCCGCCGCTCTGTTCGTTTTGCCGTGCTGTTTATCCTGGCGCTGGCCGCAGCTTCCGCTCCGGCTGGCCTGGCGATCACCAAAGAATTCAATCAAACCTATCCGCTGCAGCCGGGCGGCTCCTTTGAGCTGCAAAACGTCAACGGCACGGTGGATGTGCAGGGGTGGGACCGCGACACCATTGAGATTCACGCGGTGAAGACGGCGAAGCACAAAGAGTCGGACCTGGACCTTGTGTCCATCGACGTGGACGCCAAGCCGGGTGTGGTCTCCGTAACGACGCGCTACCCGCAGAATGAGGGAGTGGAAGTGGCCGTGGAATACACGGTGCGGGTCCCGCATTGCGCGCACGTGGAGCATCTGGGCACGGTGAACGGGACGCTGCGCGTATCGGGAATCGAGAGAGTGGAGGATTTACGAACGGTGAACGGAAATATCGAAGTGTTCGAAGCCGGCGGGTCGGTGCACGCGCGCACCACGAACGGCAATGTGCATCTGGAGCTTTTGCACGTCCAAGACAAGGACGGGGCAATTGCCGAAACGACGAATGGCTCGTTGCTGCTGGCGGTACCTGCCGACACGCATGCCGATCTCGAGACGAAGTGCCTTAATGGAAATTTTTCCTCGGAACTGCCGGTGGCATTCGAGAGCACGCTGAAGCCTCGCGAGATGCACGGGAAACTGGGCCGTGGCGGAGCGCCGATCCGGTTGCACACGGTGAACGGAGGGATTCGATTGGTGGCTTTGAGGTCGACGGTTTAGCGTGAGGCGCGTCTAAGGAAGCAAGGAGTCGCCAAGCCTGAGAGGAGAATCACGACGATGAGGAAAAATATTTTGTGGATCAGCGGGAGCGTTGCGGTGCTTAGCATAGCTCTGCTTGTATTGCCGAGCCGCTCGGCGGCGCTTCAGGAGCAGGACAATACTTCACCAGAGGTAAAGGTGCAGCGCCTGCCGAAAGTGCGAGAGCTGCAGCGAATTCAAATTGACGGGGACCGCGTGCATGAAGTGATGCCAGCCCTTGAACAATCTGAGGGTGTGCTGGCGGGCATGCAGGTACTGGCCGATCCGGAGATCGATCAGATTACTATTTTTGACGGAGAAGGACCGAGCTGGCTGGGCGTCGAGACGCAAGAAGTTACGGCGGAGAACGCGAAGGAATTGAAACTGCCCGCGGAGCGCGGTGTGGTAGTGGCGGAAGTGACAAGGGACAGCCCTGCGGCCAAGGCCGGGCTGAAGGAGAAGGACGTCATCACCGAAGTGAATGGACAGCGCGTGGAAGGCGCGGCGCAGTTCCGGAGAATGATTCACGAAATTCCCGCGGGGCGGGCGGCGCAGCTAACCGTGTGGCGCGAAGGACGAGCGCAAACGCTGAGCGCAATGCTCGGCAAGGCGGAAGAGCGCCACGATAAATGGATGAGCGGGACGCCGACGCCGGGGGCCTTCGCGTTTCGCATGCCGGAGGTGCAGATTCCGGAGATGCCGTCGATGGACTTGGGCGAAGGCATGGGCATGGTAATAGCCGGGCGTCCGCGGCTGGGGATCGACGCGGAGGACATTGGAGGGCAACTGGGCTCGTTCTTTGGCGCACCGGACGGAGAAGGGATACTGGTGCGCAGCGTGAACGGCGGGTCGGCGGCGGAGAAAGCCGGGATGAAAGCGGGAGACGTGATCACCACCTTCAACGGCGAACGCGTGCGCAGCCTGGGTGACCTGCGGCAGAAGCTGGCGTCGCAAAACGACGCGAAGACCGCGAAGATTGGCGTTCTGCGGAACCGGAGCGAGGTGACCCTTTCGGTGGAGTTGCCGGAGCGAACGCCAAAGGCGACGCGCAGGGTCATGCAACGCACGAATATTTAGCTGCTTCACTTTAAGAAAGGTCCGGGCCTATGCGCCTGGACCTTTTTCTTTTGGGAGACCTTCAACGGTTGGAGCGCCGGCGGTGTTTTTTTGCAAGGCGCAACGGTCTATTGATAGCGTCCAGGAGCGCGTGACGATTTCCTTCTTTGCCTGGCGTCCAATCCTCTTCCGTGGGAGACAGCGAGAGACGCAGGAAGTAGGCCGCGCCTGCCAGCAAGCCGCCGCGCATTTTGACGCGAAAGGCGGCGCGTTCCAGTATTCCGATGCCGCGAGGCTCGTGGAAAGCGAGGCGGCTCTCGATTTGCGCGGCGAGCTTTGAAACCGCATGGTCGGAGCGTACGTTGGCCTCGACTTGCGCAGGCAACTCTGCACCGAGTAGGTCCAAAGCGAGGCGCAGGCCCAAGCGCAGGATTCTTTCTGCGCCAACTTCGCGGGCTGCAGCCATGGCGCGGTCCCAATCCGGCGGCTGCCCGGACGAAATTAGCGCCGCCACGTCGGCAATCCACATGAGGCGTTCCCAGAAATGCTTGGCACCGTGCACGCAAATGAGGACCAGTTCGTCTTCCAGCGAGAGGGCGGGGACGTCGCGGCCGTCGATGTTTACTAAAGCGTGTCGATCGAATAGGTCTTCTATGCGCAATGGGCGCGGATAGTAGCGGAAGGTGCGCTCGGTGTGGAATTCGACCAGCAGGTGCGTGCCGGCTTTTTGGAAAGCGTATTCGCCGGGAATTTTCTTTGCGTCAATGGCGGCCAGCGGGACGCGCGGCTGGTATCCGAGGTCGAGCATGGCCTGCGTCGCATGCCGAATATCGGCTTGACGAATGACGAAGTCGAGATCGCCGTACTGACGCATTCCCGGATCGCCATAGCAGCGAATTGATAATGCCGGGCCTTTGGTCAATAGAGTCTCGATGCCGGCCTCGGAAAAGCGATCGAGCACACGAAAGAGTTCCGCAGTGAGTTGCAGCGAGAGAATGCTGAACGTGCGTTGCGAGTCACGCACTTTGGCGCGAACGTGCGGCGGGACCAATGAAGGATCTAAGGATTTCAAGAGGCCGGCTACAGCCGGGGCTAAGCCGTGACTCTCCGCGAGTTGCAGCAAATGCTGCCAGTCGATGGGATCCCCGGCGAGACCGGCGAAATGGTCGGCGTTTCGGCGAGGGTTAGCGCATTCGAGAAGCGCCAGCCATTCAACGGATTGCCGAGTGTTGTGCACCGGTAGAGTTTGCGGCAGAGAATTCTTGGTGAATACTGGCGCGGTCATACGTGGCGGCCCACCTATTGTGAAAATTGCCTTGCAAGGTCAGCGGCGCGGCGGAGCGCATCTTCCCAACGAGGGAAGATCGAAGGGAATCGCCGCGCAGCCACCTTGGCCATTTCCTGCAAGGATGTCTTCCCATCCATGGCGTGAAGCAACCAGCGGTCTGCCTGCCCTTCTTCTGATAAGGAGGGAACAAAATCAGCCGCCTGCCGCCGCAATGATTGTGGCGTAAGACTTGCGCCTTGAAGTGAGGACTGCCGAAAATGGTGCATTATCGTTCCCGCAGAGCCAATTTTCGCCTCCCACCGCCAAAGATAGTCGTTACCCACAAGATCTGCATGCAATATCACGTCAACTTCCTGCCCTTCGACGAGGAATTTCGGCTCCGACCAAGGAAGAAACAGCTGGCCGGAAATGCCGCTAGTCGGGGTGCCCGGGCCGGTCGAGTAGCCAACATTCCCAAAAAGCTGGGCCTCGAACCAAACGCTCACGCCATGCGCCGTTCCTGGGCGCGTCGCTCGAAAATGCAATTCTGCAGCCCCGCTCTCGGGGGCTCCTCGCTGGTAGTCCAAGACGCACCAGCTCTGGGGTTCGGTCAGTAGCTGCTCTTGGCGGAAGTACAAGTGGTAGCACTCGCGATTCAGAACAAGCTCAAGCGGAGCAGAGAGGTCCAGCTCCGGAGCGGTCTTTCGCCACGGCGACGTAATACGCTCGTAGTGCGAGGGCGCCTCGATAATCGCGGCTTTCAAGGTGTCCCGCTGGGGAATCAAGGCGCCCCCCTCCGCCAAAAACCGTGTTCTCGCGTCCTCGATGGTCGAAATGGCGTGATTGAAAAAAGGGACAGCGCCTCGGATATCCGAAATGATGACGCTAACGCGCTCCGGTAAGTTCGTCTTGCGTGAATCGCTCTGAATAAATTCGATGCGATCAGAAAAGCCATTCGCGGAGGCCAATTGCCGCGCGAGATCTACGATAGGTTCGGAATCGATTGCGTACACGCGCCTGGCGCCCGCCTGACACGCTAGCAAAGCAAAAATGCCCGGCCCGCAACCGATCTCCGCGATGGCGTCGCCCGGGCGCACGGCGCAGGCAATCGCCTTCTTGTACGCGCGAAAGCGCTCCTCGTCGGCGATCATATTTCCGTATTCGGACAGCGAATACATTTCAAGGTCGGGACGTTAGCATTTTGGAGCGCGCGGGCGCCGCCGTAAGGCGTTCCGCGTCGTCACGGATCAAATCACAAAGCGCGCCTATGCGATGTGGATCCGAATGTGGGATGATTCTTCTCACGGGAACTTCCATCACGAGCCGCGTGAGGACATCGAATTCCGCAGCTCGGCGCTCGCGGTCCAGAAGCCAGTTCAGGTAGGTATTTTGAACCAACTCGAGAACCGCCTGACGGCTGCTGAGTTGGGCTACCCTGGGGGCTCGGCTCTCCGAGGTGCGCGGCGAGAACATATACACGACCCCGAGTGGCTGACGCCTTACCTCAAACGTCGCCCTGATGCCGTCCAGCGGCAAGAAACATTTCCCCCATGTCGGAGTTAGCCTCGGGAGGATATCGGGAGCGCCCAATAGGTGTTCCACGACGTCCGGCCACAGACAGATTCGTGGGTACCCGGACTCTACGAAAAATCCGGCGGCTGTCTCGCCTACCGCTGTTATGTCATCGCAGTGAACAGGTACACCGCGCAGGGCCAGAGCCGCAGCCGTCGTGGATTTCCCCGATTCACTGGGACCACACATCACCACGGAGTGCCCGCTAATGGAAACGGCGCTCGCATGCAGTGCGGCTACACCTCGGCGGCGCAATACAAAACCCATAATCGGACCGCGAAGATACACTCCGATGTCTTCAATGGTGAGTGGCGGACACTGACCCCAAACGCGTTTGGCATCGGCATCGATAAGAAACCGCGCTCCGTCGCTATAAGCAAGCTCAAAGAATCGCTGCGCACCCCACACAGTAAGCGTATAAGCGGGGTCGGCCGTCACCGGGATTGCAGGCTGGTTGTAACAAATTGCTGAATCGAGCGGCTTGCCCTTGAGAAACCAGGAAGGAGGTTCAGGACCTATCTCCAGTGAGACGTCACACGGCGCGGATGGAATCTGGGGGCAGAAACCGGGAATAAAGGAGTCTGATTCAATTCCCAGTCCGTATGCGCGATAAGAATAAAGATGCAAGCGGTTGCGCTCGGAAAATAGATTCAACGTATCGTGCGGACTAGGTCTTGGGGTTTCCACCGTGCCCGTGCGTGTTTTCCGCCATTCCAGTCCCGGAAGCTCTCGTCATTTCAATCAAGTCGCCATAAATTACAAGCTTAGGTGAGCGATACGACCGTTTGGGCGGCGTCTGAGCGGTAGGCTTCATGGAGATCTTCCTAGTCTGACTTTAACCAATTAGCTCTTTGCTTTCAATCGATTTCAGCCAATACTGAAGCGAGAGCGGTAGCAGATCCCTCCAGGGCGAGAACAGATCGGAATTTCCGGTGATCTCACCCAATTTATCGCAATTCACAAACATATCGATTGCCGTGCCGCTTGCGGCGAGCGGTGGTGGGTTCCACAGCCGCTTTTCAATCTGAAGGACCAACGGATCGCCAACGAGAGGTGTCTTTGGCCGCGCGAGAATTTCTTGCGGCAACAACCCACGTCCCGCGAGCCGTAGCAGCTCTTTGTCGATGCAAAGGGACACGGGCGGTACTCGCAAGAGAAATCGTTGTACTCGTACATCCAAGAGGGGGGATCGGGCTTCCACAGGAGCGGCGGTTCTGGCGGCATCCTCGCTTTCAAGGAGGCTTGGCCAGTAGGAGGTGTTCAATGCCGTGAAGGCGGTGGGATACCAAGGATGGAAATCTTGTGGCGGCTGCCTCAAATCACGCCATCGCTGACGCAGGCACACTTGTTTCTCAAATTCTGGCGCAAGCCATTGAGGATACCCGTCCATTGGATCAATGCGGCGGCTCCATCGCCGCCATCGGCTGCGAAAGCCACCACGAAGCGGGGGAAATCGACCATTCTCAAGAAAATATCCGCAGAACACTCTGATTGTCGTCGCCAAACGCAGGCTCCGGAAGAGATCCACCAGGTATGGCCATGCCTGCCCGGTTAGCACTCCATCTCCGCCATAACCATTGAACGCGACGTGCGCCTGCTCAGCTATACGGCGATTTTGCTCGATGTAAAGGAGACGAAACGGCTCATGGAACGGCTCGGGTGCTAGTGGCAAAGAGTCGTCATCCCAACCCGCATAGGGTAGGCAGAAATCGGCCACCTGCACGTCAATCGGAATTCCGATATGGCGAGCTGCAATGGCGGCGTACCGCTGTTCTTCGTCATCAAAAAGGGATTCGTAATGGACGTTGTAGGCGCGCAGCGATAGCGGGAGGTTTCTGGAGCGGGCGCTTCGGACTGCGAGGCCGGCAACGCTAGTGGAATCGAGTCCGCCGCTCATGAATATGGCCGCATTACCTGGAGGCAGGCGCTCGGCTATGGCCTGCTCCAGAAGTGTTCCAAATTGCTCGATATATTCTTCCACTGACTTCAGTTGCAGCGGCACTTCGATGGGCACCGACGTAAAGCGCCGAACATCTAGCCCCGTGCTTGAGTAGCGCAGGACATGGCCACTCGGCAATCGAAAAATATCTCGGAATGCTGTGCGCGAGCCCTCCGAGTTCCAGCCTTCCAACAAGAAGTCGCCGATGAAATGATCATCCAGCGCGTTGGAAATATCCGGGGCACAGCGGATGGCGCTTAGGGTGTTGCTGAAGTAGAGTTGGTCGCCGCCTTGCGCGTAGAAGAAGGGGCGCGCGCCCATCAGGTCGCGGGCACACCACAGTTGGCGGGCTTCAGCATCCCACAGAGCGAAGGAATAATCTCCGATTAAATCGGGCAGGCTATCTTCGCGCCAGCGGCGCCACGCGCGCAGGATCAATTCCTCATCGGTAGGATCCCCATCGAATGCATCGCCGTGTTGCTCGAGCTTCCGGCGCAAATCGTTGCGGCCGTCCAGGCGCACATCGCCCAGTAGCCAGATGCGCCCGTCGAGCGAGCATGGCTGCGAAGGGCATTGAGGCGCGGGGCCGGTGCGGAGAAACGTGAAGCAAAATCCGGCCCCGGGTTTCGTGGTGATATGAGTGCCGTCGGGGCCGCGAAATGCCAGCGCTTGCGCCATGCGCTCGAGTAAGTGCGTGTCCGGCGGGGCGCCGTCCAGTGTCACGACGCCGGCGAATCCGCTCACTGCGTCTCCAGCGGGCTGCTCGTCGAAAGAGTGCTATCGAATGGCGCGTAATGCCGATGAAGGTCATCCGGGTGGTCTACGGCGATGCCCTGGCGCTCGACCCACGCATGGGCTTCGAATTTTCCGTCTATCTTTCGCGCGCCGATGCGGAGTTCGGACGCGATGCCGTGGCGTTTAAGCAGCCGCCAAAGCACAAGAGATTTTTCCAGGCATGTCGAGCTGCGCCAAACGTGGCGAACTACGGCGTTGACCATGCGCACGGTGATTCGCGTCCGCTCGTCATCGGACAACAGTCGGGCCGAGTCTTCCTGCGAAACTTGTTGCGGAGGCTCGAGAAAGCGAAGAAGGGTTCCTTGCGTGGCTCGAAAACCGCGAACCTTGAGGCTGACAGAAATCAAGGGCAAGAGTAATGCCGCGCGCAGGAAAGTTCCGCGCGCTTCCGGATCCAGCGAACTAAACCGTCGAAGACGTTCCCACATTGGAGGAAGTCACTTGCAACAAACCATTTTCCACCAGCCGGCTCAGCAAGTCAGTGAGATTCGACCGCAACAGTTCCGCCTCGACATCATATTCGTCGAGAAGCTGGAGGTACGCGGCGTCGACGCTGGGCGCCACGGTAACGATCTGCCATATGCGCGTTCCCGTCTCGTCGAGGCCAAAATAGCGCTCCGTCTCGATGTTCAAGAGCACAGACTCCTTATCGAGAACGCGCACCAAGACGTGCTCGGGCACAGTGACACGATCAGCAAGCGACACCATTCAGCAGGACTCCCCTTGCGAAACCTTTGGAGAGGGCAGGCGATAGAATCGCAACATAGCAACTCGAAACGTCATTGTCTAAGATTCTACAAGCGATTCAACGAGTTGGCCACATGCATGGGCGGGCTGTGCGAAATCGCGGAGGCCAAGTCGCGTAGTGAAAAAGAAACAAAGGCCAGCCCACGGAACGGAAAGAACCGGCCAAGCCGCGAGATATGTTCAGGACTTCTTTTTCTTCAGTTTGGTGTCGATGCCCGGGGCGAGCTCCTGCAGCGCTTCCAGGCCCTGCTTGGCTTGCTGGCCGTACGTACCGTTGGGATCGAGCTCCAGGGCTTTCTGGTACGCCTCCACAGTGCCTGGCTGCACTATGACTTCCAACTTGGTGCCGACCTGTTTGTAGTCCATGGACCCGACCAGCGCGGCGCCGAGCAGATACCAGGCTTGCGCGCTCTTGGGATCCAGCTCAGTTGCTTTCTTCAGCGGCTCGACGGCTTCCTTCATTTTTCCGACGTTGTAGAGAGTGATGCCGCCGTTGCGATAAGCCTGCGCCGCATTCGTGGGATCCAGTTCCGCGCTCTTCTTGTAGGCTTCCATGGCTTCCGGAATCTTGCCGGCGCGACCGTAGATGCCGCCTAAGTTGTTGTAGTACGCCGCCGAGGGCTTCAGCTCAATGGCTTGCTTGTAGGCATTGGTGGCATCATCGGCGCGGCCGTCGGCGTCGTAGGCATCCCCGAGACGCGCCCATATCAGGTTGAGATTAGTGTCCTTTTCGCCGGCTGCAGCTTTCGCCGCTTCGAGCTCTGTCACGGCTTTGTCGGAAAGATCCTTCACTTGCTGTTTTTTAGCGTCGCGCTGATCCGCGGGAGTCTTGGCTAAGTCTGTCTTGGCCTGACTTGCCTGGTTGAGGAACCCAACACCCGCCTCGTAGTGCGCCTTCATTCCCTGAAATTTTTGCTTTTCTTCTTCCTGCTTCTTAGCCTGCTCCTGGCTTGCCGCGCCCTGTTTTGCAAGGATGTCCTTGAAATTTGCATCGACCTTCACGTCTTCGCCGCCCTGCACCCGGACTTTCCCCACTTGGTACGGAGATTGTTTGTCATTCGGCGGAGGAAACGAGATGACCGTGACATCGTAGACGCCAGGGCGCAGGGCACGGATGGTATATTTCCCGTCGCTGCCAGTCTTAGCTTCTTGCTTTGCACCTTGATCGCTTACCGCTTGAATCGTAAGGTCAGCGTAAGGTTTCGCATTGAGGTCCAAAATCGTACCGCTAATAGATCCGTTTTGTGCCGAGGCACCCGGTGCGAGACCAGAGACCAATGCACCAGCAATGAGTGCGGCAAACGCCAACAACTTAGCTCTCTTCATTCCCATTTCTCCTTTTTACAGAGACGAGGCGTCTGCAGTTCACGCCACCGGCGTGCGCCTATTATCTCCGAACTTGGCCAGATGCCAAGCTCAAGGCTGTGCTGCTACCGTTCGCCGGTAGGGAATTGGATCCGCGACCCCAACTTCGGCAAACGCCCGCAGGCGCAGCAAGCAACTGTCGCAAGCGCCACAAGCTGCATCTTCGCTCTGATAGCAGGACCACGTCAAATGCAGTGGGGCCCTGAGCTCGACGCCGCGCCGAATGATCTCGCTCTTCTTTAGCGTGATCACAGGCGTGACAATTTCGATTGTGGTTCCCGGTCTCGTACCGGCACGAACGAGTTCCTGAAATGCCTGGTAATACTCGGGGCGGCAGTCGGGGTAGCCGGAGCTATCCTCGGCAACGGCGCCGATGTAAACGGCTTTCGCGCCGATGGCTTCCGCCCAACTGACTGCCACGGAAAGAAAATGAGCGTTGCGAAACGGCACGTAGGTCACGGGAATGTCGCCGTGGGGCCCAGGAACACCTAGCTGGTCTTCGGGCACGGCAATTCTCTGATCCGTCAGAGCCGAGCCGCCTATGGCGCGGAAATGGTCGAGTTGCACGACCAGCCGTTCGTGTATTCCGTAATTGTCTGCAATCTCCTCGAATGCCCTGCGCTCGCGAACTTGAGTGCGCTGCCCATAGCTCGCATGGAGGGCAGCGACGCTCGCAGTTCCGTGGCGTTCGCATGCGATGGCAGCGGTAACGCAGGAATCCATCCCGCCGCTCAGGAGCACCACGGCTTGTCTTTGCGTGTTGCGCATGAAACCTTCGTCCTGGCTCGGCTCCTAAACGCCCTTGGTCGCCGGATCCCAAACAAACTTGTGAAGTTGTAGCCCGAGCCGCACCGGCAATCCGTCCGCAAGAATCCATTCCACCAACGATTGCGGCGGCAATCCTTGCCATTTCCCTTCCGGATCTTCAAATACTGGGGAGAAAAGCACGGCGCGCACCCTCTGGGGGAGCTGATGCCGCAAGGTGAAGTCGCGGGCAAACTCGTAATCGCGCCGCGTGGAAAGAACAAACTTCACTTCATCGTTCGCGTTAATGGCGTCGAGATTTCTCACCTCGAAAGTATCTGCTTCGCCAGAGTCCGGACACTTCACGTCAACAATCTTGATGACCTCTCTTGGCAGCCGTCCAACGAAGCGCTCTCCGCTGGTTTCGATCAGCACGGTGTAGCCTGCGGCCAGCAGTTTGTCCGCCAAGGGATAAATTTCTTCTTGCAAGAGCGGTTCGCCGCCCGTCAATTCCACGAGGGGAACAGTTGCGTGAGCGGCGTTGGCATCCTCACGCCGGCCGGACAGCTTATCGACACGGGCCAGCACTTCGTCAACGTTCATCTTCTTTCCGCCATGAAACGCATAGGCGGTATCGCACCATGTGCACCTCAAATTACATCCCGTCAGGCGGACAAAAATGCATGGCAGGCCAGCGCGCGTGCCTTCTCCCTGAATCGATTTGAAAATTTCGGTGATGAACATGAAATTTGCCGGTTGGGCGCAAACTCCGGGCTTGAGTCAGAGCTCCGCTTTGTGTCGCTCTCCTAGTTCCCAGGACGATATTGCGCGCTAGCGGTGTCCGTCTCCCAGATCACGATGTCGGTAACCCGGGCTCCCGCGGGCAACGCCTTAACATGGCCGGTGACCTGGTCGTAAAAATATTTCGCAAGGTTTTCGGCCGATGGATTCACAGTGCGAAAGTGCTCCAAATCGTTGATAAACTGGTGGTCGAGGCCGCCGATGATCTCGCGAATCACCCTCTTCAATTCCGTAAAGTCGCAGAGTAACCCGATGGAGTCGAGCTGCGGACCTTCGACACTCACTCGCACGCGATAGTTGTGGCCATGCACGTTTTCGCATTTACCGCGGTAACCGCGAAGGGCGTGCCCTGCCGAAAATGTCTCTTCCACACTAACTTGAAACATAGTTTTGTTCGTCTCTGAATCCGCCGTTGAATCTTCGCTCTTATTGCTCTTCCAGAAAACGCGCCACATCGACTAAATCCTGCGTGGTTGCGTATCCCGGGAGAGACTCCAAGAAAATTTTACCATACGCCATCCGTTGAATCCGGCTATCAAGCAGCGCGAGCACACCGCGATCGGTTTTTGTCCGAACCAGCCGCCCAAACCCTTGTTTCAGCGCGAGGACTGCTTGGGGCACCTGGAACTCCGAAAACGCGTTGCGCCCATCCTCCTGCAAGGCTTTCACGCGCGCCGCGACAATGGGGTCGCTGGGCACCGCGAAGGGCAGACGATCCACAATGACGCAAGAGAGTTGCTCGCCCGGCACGTCGACGCCTTGCCAGAAACTCGACGTGGCAAACAGCACCGCACCTTGTGTGTTCTTGAACCGTTCGAGCAGCACGGAGCGCGGCGCGGTGCCTTGCAGGAGCAGCGGAAACGATACGCGGCCGCGCACGCGCTCGAACAGATCGTTCATCTGCGAATAACTGGTGAACAAGCAAAACGCCCGCCCCTGGCTGATTTCCAGCAATTTCACGATTTCATCTGCCGCCGCTTGCGAAAAAGCCGGATGGCGCACGTCCGGAATGGCACGGGGCATGTACAGAAGCGCCTGCTTCGCCCAGTCAAACTCCGGTGGCAATGCTCCTTCTTTTGCATGGTCAAGTCCCAGCCGCTGCCGGATGAACTCGAAGCGCCCGGCGACCGTGAGTGTGGCGGATGTCAGCACGATGGAATCGAATCGCTCGAACAACTGGGCGCGGAGAACCTGGCTGACATCAATCGGCGTGGCGGCCAGAAAAATACCTTTGTTTCGGCGCTCGTACCAGTAGACGAAATTGCGTTCGTGCGATTCCAAAAGAAACGCCAGTTCCTGGCGGATCTCGAAACTCCTGCGTGAGATGCGCAGCAACTCCTCCGGCTTCTGCGTCATGGCCGCAAATTCAGTTTCCAGTCCTTTTAAGGCGCTCGCCAAAGCGTCGTAGGTTTCGCGATGCTGCTCCAGGAACGCCGCGCGCTCGTTTCTTTCAAAGGGATAACGGCCATCGCGCGCGGGAAATGCGTCAAAGAAGGCGCGGCTGCGCTCGCGAATCCGCTGCGTCCGCCGCAGCAGCGAGGGCGTCCCGAGGTGCAGAAGCCTCATTCCGATATCGGCGTCGCGCGCCAGTTCCTCAAAACGGTAGTTCGATATCTGCCGGCCAAAGTAATCGCTGGCTACGTCTTCCATCTCGTGCGCTTCGTCAAATACGACCGCCGAATATTCCGGCAGGATGCTGCCGAAGTCGTCTTGCTTGAGCGCGAGGTCCGCGAAAAACAAATGATGATTTACGATGATCAGATCCGCTTCCTTGGCGCGTTGCTGCATGGCGGTGATGAAGCATTGCTTAAACTCCGGACATTTCTGCCCCGTGCAGGTATCGCGCCGCGCGTCGATTCGCGTCCAAAGCTCCGAATCGTCGGGCAGAAAGGTGAGTTCGGCGCGATCGCCGGTTTCCGTCAGCTTGGACCACTCCTGAATCTGGCGGAAGGCATCCGTCTCTTCAATGCCCTTAAGAACCGGCTGGCCGGCAATCTGATGCAGCTTGGCGCGGCACAAAAAATTCGAGCGGCCCTTCATGACCGCTACCTTTAGTTCCGGCGCAAAGTGTTTTTGCAAAAACGGTATGTCTTTCTGGTAGAGCTGCTCCTGCAGGGACTTCGTGGCGGTGGAGATCACCACGCGGCGCCCACTGCAAATCGCCGGCAACAGATACGCCAGCGTCTTACCTGTGCCAGTTCCGGCTTCGACCACCACGTGATGGCGAGATTCGAACGCGTCCTGCACCAACTCGGCCATCAGGAGCTGCGCGCGACGGTGCTCGTAGCCGCCGATCATACACCGCTCTAGCAGTCCTCCCGGCCCAAACACCTCCTGCATGTTTGGCTGGTTTTTATGGTCCGCTGAGGACGTTTCCGCTGCGGCTTCGTTGTTCTCGTGGCGCGCAGGCTCTTCATCCAGCGGAACATAGCGTCTTTCCGCGGCGGGACTCTTCTCTCGCTGCGCCGCACAGGCTTGCCGCCCTACTGCCGCTGCTTCACGTTTTGCCAAAAATCTATATCCTCTACCCGTCCGAACGCCAGGTGTTGTACCGCCAAAGATAGCACAAGGAATGACACAGCCATGACACAGGCCCGACCCAACTCTGTGTAGAATCGAATCCGGGTTGCCGCATTAAGCGGTTGAACAATCGCCGTCCTTTTATCAGTAATATTTGGTGGGCAGGCGATAAAATCTTCTCGGGGACGTTGGTGCTTTCGCTCGGCTTAGACTCGGCGCGCACTCAGACGTGGGGGCTCAATGAACTTCCGAATTGCTTTCGCCGCACTGCTCTTGCTGTCCGTAGCTTTGGTCTCGTGCAGCGGTGTGCCAAAGACATGCACAGTGAATTGCGGAGGCGGCGGCACTGCGACGCTCAGCATGACCATAACCGCAGCGCCCCTGACGCCGCCGCCCAACACCAACCTTCTCTCCTTCATCGTCGATGTAAACACCATCACACTCACTTCGTCCACCGGGACCAACGTAAATATTCCGCTGAACAACACCAGCTTTAGCGTCGATCTCACCAAGTTGCAGAGCGACTCCGCTTTTCTTGGCACGTCGGCAACGGTTCCCGCAGGCTCTTACACCAGCATGACGGTTAGCCTCTCAAGTCCGGTGGTTACCTTTTGTACGCAAACCGCGGGCAACACCGGCTGCGCCGCTAGCAGCGTCGCCACGGTCTCCGGAGCAACAGCAGCGCCGAAGATCACCACTGCGCCGTTTCCTCTGACGTTGACGGCAAACCAAAAGACCGGACTGGCTATCAATCTCAATCTCGGCAATTCGTTGACCGTAAACGCCTCCCAAGTCGTGACGGCCGTCAATCTAGACGCTGCTAATGTGTTGAGCGCAAACAATCTCCCGTCGGCTTCCAGCAGCGTTGCCACGGGGCAGCTGGATTTCGTTGAAGATGTCACAGGCGTAGTTACCGCGGTC